>Ga0307412_10000586_pt1 | contig 21571 bp, 23 predicted proteins | sample DK1Cmetagenome_3_FD_203823 | JGI IMG/M metagenome (GOLD analysis project Ga0307412, IMG submission 203823) | Maize rhizosphere microbial communities from greenhouse at UC Davis, California, United States - DK15-C-1 | ecosystem: Host-associated > Plants > Roots > Rhizosphere > Soil | place: USA...
AAGTAGCGTCCGTCGAGGCTGTCGCGGACTTCCCAGTTCATCAGGAACAGCTCGCCCTTGGTGACGACGCGGCAGCCTTGCCAGACGGGCAGCGGGTTGCCGCGACGATCCCGATCAAGCGCATCGCCCATCGGCACAGCGTCGACGGTAATCGCTAGGCCCGTCCTGCAAACCCGCTGCCCTGGAAGCGCCACGACGCGCTTCATCAGCGGTACGCCGCGCGGCAGATAGCCGCCCTCGTCGAGAAAGCTCGCGAGCGGCTCGGGCGCACGCACCGCGACCAGATCGGTCACCTCTGGGGACCGGTCAGGCTCAATGGCGTAAAGGCCGATCGGTGTGCTCGCCGACGCGTTCCAGATCAGCTTTGGTGCGAAGGAGGCGAACGACAGGACGCCGAGCAGTGACGCAGCGGCGGTCGTGGTGACGGCGTAGCCGAACCTGGTCATGCACCGATCCTCCGCGCTAAGACGAAGGCGCGATGGCGCTGAATCGTGTAGGCGCGGGGAGTCTCGCCAACGGCAAAGCGATTGTGGACGTGCCGCCAATGATCGGGCGCGACCTCAAGCGGATCGATGCCGATCGACTCGATCGCGTCGATGTGCTGGAGCATGCGCTCCACCTTCGGCCAGCCATCGACACGTAGCAGGATGTCGCCGCCGGGCGTCACGGTCGGGATAGTCTGGTAGGCTTCGCCGGGAGCGACGGCGCGCAGAATGTCTAGCCGGGAGACCACGGTGCCATGCTCATTTGCGGTCCAGCGCACCAGCGCGAAGGTCGCGCCGGGAGGGAAGAAGAGGATGCGGCGGCGGCGGTCGAGGACCTGTTCGCGGACCTCGCGGCCGAAGCGGATCCAGTGTTCGATCTGCTTCTCGATCCAGACCAGTTCGACCTGGGTGAGATCTTCCGGCGGCGCATGAAGGGCACGGCCGGGGCGCGCGGATGCGGCGGCAAGGCCGGTCATCAGTCGTCTCCTTGGGCTGGTGGGAATTCGCGATCGAACAGCGCGCGGAGCATGTCAGCGACCGTCTGGCCGCGCTGGAAGGCCGCGATCTTGATCCGGCCGCGCATGTCGGCGGTGACGTCGATGGTTAGCCTGGCCGAGAAGTCGTCGGCGCTTTGAGGTTGCCGCGTCTGGCGATCGGGGGCCTTGATCCAGTTCTCCGGATCGCCTGGTCGGGACGCGAAGCCGCGCTTGGGGGATCGTTCGCTCATGCGCCGATCCTCGCGACTTCGGCCGCGAGCGCGGCGATCTCGCGCGCGCCCGGACAATCCTCGTCATGCTCGGCGGCGATCCGACCGGTCTGCACGACATCAGCAAAGACGATGCGCTGGCCGATTGTCGTCGCGAGTAATGGCGGATCATGATCCGCGAGTGTCTCTGCGGTTTCGCGCGCCAACACCGTGCGCGCCGCGCAGCGGTTCAGCACGAAGCGAGCGGCAAGCTGCGGGCGGTAGATGCGCGCTTCGCCGAGTAGCGCCAGCATCTCGGCCGAGGCCCAGCCATCGAGCGGCGACGGCTGCACCGGGATCAGCACGAGATCTGCGGCGAGCAGCGCCGAGCGCATCAGGCTGGCGACACGCGGCGGCCCGTCGATGTCGACATGATCGACGTCGCGCGCCAGCTCCGGCGCCTCACGGTGGAGCGTATCGCGCGCCAGGCCGACGACACCGAACAGCCGCCCCAGTCCCTCCCGGCTGCGCTGCTGCGACCAGTCAAGCGCGGAGCCTTGCGGATCGGCGTCGATCAGCGTGACGCGCTGCCCATGCCGTGCCCATTCACCGGCGAGATGCAGGGCGAGCGTGGTCTTGCCGACGCCGCCCTTCTGATTGAGAAACGCGACGATCATGACGGTCTCCCGGCGATCGGGGACTCGTCCACAGCAGCGAAAATCGCGGTCTGCGTTAGAAGAATTACGTAGTAATTCTGGTTAGATAAGTTACGGGGCTCGCAAGCTGCTGATTCAGCGCGAGGAATCGGCGATTTCGGTCCCCGATAGCACGAGAGTCCGGTCCCCGATGGCACGATAGTGCCGGTCCCTGATAGCACGAGACTATTCACAGCTTATCCCCAGGTCGGGTTGTCGAACGGCGACGGCGGCGCGGGATGCCGAGGGCATCCGGGTCGGTTGGTACGAAGGACAGGATTTCCGGTCCGCCGAAGCACTGCTCGATGGTCAGGCGGTAGCCGGGAAGCGGCTGGCGACGGACGATGTCGCGCAGGTCGTAGGCGAAATGCTTGAGCGGCGAGAGGCTGCCCGACTTGGCGTGGAGATGGGGGAAATCGAAGCTCCAGCCGAACTCTTGCTTGCCGCCGTGCTTGCGCACAAGGCGATAGAGCCATCGCTCAAGGCCTCCCGTCAGGGCGAAGTAATCGCGGTCGATGGTCAGCACGAGCGCGTCATCGAGCACCGCGCCGTAGAACCAGTCCGGCACGATCAGCTCGAGGCCGAGCGGTCGGCCGCGATCATCGGCGCGCTCCTTCCACTCATTGATCCAGGAGAAGCGGTGCATCCGCCGCTCGGTGGGCTGGCGGATCGAGGTGGCGACCGTGGTCGATTGCAGGCGATCGAGCGCGGCCTTCAGCCGGTCGTAGTCGCGCAGCGACACGCCTCGGCCGATGAAGTTGAGGATTTCATACGGCGTGGTCGCCATGAGGCGCGACGGGCGCAGGCCGACATCGCGCGCCTCGACGATCTGCGAGGCGGCCCAGATCAGGACATCGGCGTCCCAGATCGTCGCCATGCCGTGTTCGGGCACCGCCTCGACACGGATCTTCACCGAGCCCGCCTTGAAGTCGATCGGCGCCAGGCGCTTCGACTTCGCAAGCGAGAAAAACGGATAGGCCATGAGGTCCTGCGCATCGCGCGGCGCGAGATCGCCGGGCAGCGTCCGGAACAGGTCGAGCTGCGCGCGCTCGCCGCGATGGTGGAGGTGAGACGACATGGCCGGCCGTCTCAGCGCGGGAAGCGGCCGCCGGCGGTGGCGGGCGAGGCTGTCTGGCGTTTGGCCGGCAGCACCGTGCCGCCGCGCGGATCGGAGGTCGAGGTGACGAGACCGCGATCCGCCCATGCCTGGAGGTCGTCGATCGCATAGACGACACGGCCACCGAGCTTGCGATAGGTTGGCCCCGTTCCGTAGGTGCGGTGCTTTTCGAGGGTGCGTTCGGACAGGCCGAGGAAGCGGGCCGCCTCCTGCGTCCTCAGATAGCGTGGCGGTAGATTGGCGGCTTTTTCGGCCATGATCGAACCTCCGGGGTCTCGCGGGAGGCCGCTGCGAACGAGCGGCGGGTTGCGAGCACGGTGGCGTGACGACGGCGCCTTCGGCAGGAACGAAGTAAGGAAGTTATTTTCGATACGCCGGGGACGGGCTCAGCGGTAACGGCGCGGGCGGCGGAGCAATGTCCTGTAGCCGCCGCGGACGTATGACATGCCGTCGCGCGCGAGCCGGGCGATCGTCACGCGAACCGGGTTTTCATCCCATGTCGCGGCGTCATGACTGAGGTTGGGAAAGATGTGCTCGGCGATCTTTCGATAGCTCGCGCTCGCCAAACGGGCATCGAAGACGCGGAGCATCAGCCGCGCGCGCTGGCGCCTCTGCGGCGTCATCCGCGGATCGGGAGGCACGCGCTTGCCGAACATAGCGTGCCAAAGGCGCTCGACGGCCGTCAGCCGGTCGGGCGTCAGTTCGTCGAACATGACGAAGGCGCCGAGGGGGCGCGCAACATCGACATCGGTCAGGGAGACATCGTAGGGTTCGCCGCGCAGGACGAGCCGGATCAGACCAGCGTCATGCTCGCTGATGGCGTGGGTATGGAGATCGTCAGCGCGGAGGCTGAGGTCTCCCGCGGGCTTTGGTCCGGGAAAGAACGGCAGCGTCGCCGGATCGATTTGCGGGGTCCAGAAGATCGGCTGGATCAGCGCCGAGTTGCGAGGGTCGGCAACGAAATCGCAACCCCCATTGTTCGGCGAACTCCCGGGCGACGTCTTCAGTCAACCGGCCGATAGACACCAGTTCCTGATAGGTCTTTCTGTAGTCCGGGTTACGACGCAGGAACTCCCAGGCAAGATCGCCGGGCGTCAACCTGTCGATATAGTCGTAGGCGGCTTCAGACCGCCAGCTTTCGTCTTTCGACATCCTCCACCGCCTCCGCGTAATGTTACGCAACGCGAGTTATGCAGCGGATAAGATTCCCGGTTGAATGGGGCGCGGGAAGAACGAAGTGGCCCCAACGTGATGCGGTTTGCGCATCACCTCAGTGCAGGCGGCCCTGGAGAAGCTCGCAAAAGCCGCTGGTGGTCATCCATTTCGCGCGATCGAGATGGCTGGTGTAGACGTGCCGGGCGCGTTCGGTTTCGGCCTTGGCATCAAGCCCGAACAGCACTTCGACGACCTCACGCCAGTCCGCGCCTTCGGCATCCGCGTCCAGCAGGCGGGCATAGAGCTTCAGATGCGCCTGATCATAGGCGGTCAATGCCGCCCCGGCTGGCGGCTGGTCGAGAAAATCGGTTTTTGTCACAACGTCCCCCGATCGAAAGATGTATTCGAATCGGACCATATTGTTAACGCGCATTTTACCGCTGCGATGACGGGAGGCGGTGATGCGCGACGACGTGGCGACGTCGCGACAGGACCAGCGTCAGGCTTCCTTCTTGGCATCGACCAGCATCACTCCCACGCCTTGGCCGGAGTTGAGGAGGACGATGCCATTGCCTTCAAAAGCCCGACGGACCTGATCGCGAGTGGATTCGTACACCTCAAGTCCACTGTCGGATTCGAGGCGCTTCAACGCGGTCAGTGATACCTGGGCCTTGTCGGCGAGCGTCTCCTGTGTCCAGCCCAGCAGCGCGCGTGCGGCCCGTGATTGTCGGGCGGTGATCATGCATGATCACCTCCCATACGGACCTACGCGTACGCCAAAACTACGGCTATAATAGTCGTTCTTGACAAGATGTTCCAGTCGCAAGTCCCTCTTGCGACGCTCTCGGCCCCTTTCGGGCGCCAACTGATTCGGTCGCCCGAGCCGAAGACAACGGCCTTAAGGTCGGGGCCTCGTGCGGCCCCCGTCGCCGGCGTGGAAGCGCTGGCGCCAGACGGCGCCGATCCGGTCCGCCGATCAGAACCCGGTGACTGGGGCGTTCTTGTCGGCGTCGCGTTAATCGGGGGGGACGTGAGAGGTCCTGACCCGGGCGCCGAGCATGGCGATCTGTTTTCCGACTGCCGGCATATCCATGGCGTGGCGCGACTTTCGGCGTCGCCTCGCTACAGAATGTCCCGTCTGAGGAGTTGCTCCAGCCAATCCGCAAAGACCTGGAGCCTGCGGGAAAGGTGCTGGCGGTGCGGGTAGAGCAACGTCATCGGCATGGGCGCAGCTCGATAACCAGGCATCACCTCGACCAGTTCGCCGGCATCGATATGGCGCTTCACGTCGTATGCCGGGATCTGGATCAATCCGAGCCCGGCGAGGCAGCAGGCGATGTAGGCCTCGGCGCTGTTGACGGTGACCCGGCCGCCAACCGGTATCATGCGCACCTCGCCGTTCTCAACCCACTCCCAATCTTCGACGCGACCGGTCGATGGCGACGCATAGTTGACGGCGAGATGCGTGCCGAGATCGTCCGGCGCGGCTGGCGTCCCATGTTGGGCGAGATAGGCGGGGCTGGCGACATTGATCAGGGGCAAGTCGCCGATCTTGCGGGCGATGAGCCCGGAATCGCTCAATGGGCCGACCCGTAGCACACAGTCCACGCTCTCCTCGACCAGGTTCACAGCCCGATCGGTGACGCGCAGTTCGATATCGAGCTGGGGATGACGGTCAAGAAATTCCGGCAAGGCGGGCGCGATGATCAAACGGCCGATCCGGCCGGGCACATCGATCCGGAGATTGCCGGTGGGGCCGACGGAGGTCTGCCGGAACAATCCTTCCGTCTCCTCGACATCGGCGATGAGGCGCAGGCAGCGGTCATAGAAGGCGGCGCCGTCCTGGGTGGGAGAGACTTTTCGGGTGGTGCGGTGGAGCAGGCGGGCGCCGACCCGTGTTTCGAGCTCGATCACCGCGGCCGACACGGACGAGCGCGGCATCCCGAGCGTATCGGCGGCGCGAGTGAAGCTCGCGCATTCGACGACGCGGGCGAAAATGCGGAAGAGATCGATACGGTCCATGCGCTTCAACGTGCTTGATTGGTCGCTAGTTCTGACAGGTGATGTCAGAATGAGTGACTTTATGACAAATCTATAGACGATATGGTGCGATGCAGGAAGCGGTCGCCGATGGCCGCGAGGCAACCGAAGGAGGCCAACGCCAATGACCGATCACAGCATCAAGGGCAAAACCGTCATCATCGCCGGCGGCGCGAAGAACCTGGGCGGGCTGATCGCCCGCGATCTTGCCGCCCATGGCGCCAAGGCGATCGCCATTCACTACAACAGTGCGGCGACCAAAGCGGACGCCGACGCGACGGTAGAGGCGGTGAAAGCGGCCGGCGCCGAAGCGATCGCCATCCAGGCGGACCTGACGACGGCGGGCGCCGTCGAGAAGCTGTTCGCCGATGCGGTCGCCGCCCTCGGCCGCCCGGACATCGCCATCAACACCGTCGGCAAGGTGCTCAAGAAGCCCATGGTCGAGATCTCGGAAGCCGAATATGACGAGATGAGCGCGGTCAACGCCAAGACGGCATTCTTCTTCATCAAGGAAGCGGGCAAGCATCTCAACGACAACGGCAAGCTGGTGACCCTCGTCACCTCGCTGCTCGGCGCCTTTACCCCTTTCTATGCCGCCTATGCCGGCACCAAGGCGCCGGTCGAGCATTTCACACGGGCGGCGTCGAAGGAGTTCGGCGAGCGCGGCATCTCGGTGACGGCGATCGGTCCCGGACCGATGGACACGCCTTTCTTCTATCCGGCCGAAGGCGCCGACGCTGTCGCCTATCACAAGACCGCGGCGGCCTTGTCGGGCTTCTCGAAGACCGGTCTGACCGATATCGAGGATATCGTCCCCTATATCCGCTTCATGGTGTCGGACGGCTGGTGGATGACCGGCCAGACCATCCTCGTCAACGGCGGCTACACCACGAAGTAAAGACAGACCGACGGCCTGTCCCGTGGCAGGCCGTCCGGTCTTTATCGCGGCACAGGGGGACGCGCTCATGCATATCCTGTTGGTCATCGTCGGAGGCGCCGTCCTGCTCGGTGTGTTTTCCCTGTTCGGGAAACTCTGGGGCGGCGATGTCGCCGGTATCGCCATGGGCGCGAAACTCTTCATTCCCGCCTGGCTGGCGGTGGCGCTCGTCAATATGTGGGTCGGGGTGACCAGGGCGGGCTACACGGTCACCCAGGAACTGCCGATCCTGCTGCTCGTCTTCGCCGTGCCGGCGGCCCTTGCCGCGGTCTTCGCCTGGCAACTGGCGAGAGACTGAGTTCATGGCGACGGAGGCCGTTTCCCACGCCGCTGAGGCCGCTTCGGCACATGGCTTCAACCTCGTCCCGATCGTCGTCCTGCTGGGGGCGGCCGTTATTGCCGTGCCGCTGTTCAAGCGGCTCGGCCTCGGCTCCGTCCTCGGCTATCTCGCCGCCGGGCTTGCCATCGGGCCGTTCGGCGTCGGCCTGTTCTCCGACCCGCAATCGATCCTGCATGTGGCCGAACTCGGCGTCGTCATGTTCCTGTTCATCATCGGGCTGGAGATGCAGCCGTCGCGGCTGTGGTCGATGCGCGGCGAAATCTTCGGGCTGGGCCTGGCGCAGGTCGGATTGTGCATCGGTCTGCTTACCCTCGTCGGCCTCGCGCTCGGCTATCCGGTTGCGCAGAGTTTCGTGGCGGGCGCCGGCTTCGTGCTGACCTCGACGGCCATCGTCATGCAGATGCTGGAGGAGCGCCGCAGCATGGGATTGCCGAAGGGCCGCAGGATCGTCGCGATCCTGCTGTTCGAGGATCTCGCCATCGTCCCGCTTCTGGCCCTGGTCGCCTTTCTGGCACCCGGCGGAGAAAATGCGACTCTCGCGGACCGGCTGACCGGCATCGGGATCGGCCTTGCCTCCATTCTCGGTCTGGTGCTTGCCGGACGTTATCTGCTCGACCCGCTGTTCCGCCTGCTCGGCAAGGCGAAGGCCCGCGAGGTGATGACGGCGGCGGCGCTGTTCGTGGTTTTGGGCGCCGCCCTTGCCATGCAGCTTGGCGGGCTGTCGATGGCGATGGGCGCGTTCCTTGCCGGTGTGCTCCTGTCGGAATCCTCGTTCCGCCACCAACTCGAAGCCGATGTCGAACCGTTCCGCGGAATCCTCCTCGGCCTGTTCTTCCTTGGCGTCGGCATGTCGCTCGACCTCACGGTGATCACGGCCAACTGGCAGCTCATCCTTGTCGCCGTCATCGCCTACATGGCCCTGAAGACGGTCGGCATCTATCTGATCGCGCGTCTCTTCCGGGCCGACAATCGTGAAGCGATCGAGCGTGCCGTGCTCATGGCGCAGGGCGGCGAGTTCGCCTTCGTTCTGTATGCCGCCGCCGCATCGGTCGGGATCATCGACACCGAGGCCAACGCGATCCTGACGGCGACGATCATCGTTTCCATGGCGCTGACGCCGCTGATGATCATTCTACACGACCGGCTGATGCCGAAAGCGACCGCCTCCATGGAAGGCGTCGAGGCTGCGGAGGGCTTGTCCGCCAACGTGCTGCTGATCGGCTTCGGCCGCTTCGGCCAGATCGTCAGCCAGCCGCTTCTGGCAGCCGGTTCCTCGATCTCCATCATCGAGACCGATACGGACGCGATCCGCGACGCGGGCGACTTCGGCTTCAAGGTCTATTACGGCGATGGCGCGCGTCTCGATATCCTGCATGCCGCCGGCGCGCATGACGCACGTCTGATCGTCATCGCCGTCAACGACCGCGAGCGAGCCTGAAGATCGCCGAGCTGGTCAGGGCCGAGTTTCCGCTCGTACCCGTGCTCGCCCGCTCGCTCGACCGCGAGCACGCCATCGCACTTATCCATGCCGGTGTCGAATGGCAGGTTCGCGAGACGTTCGAGTCTGCACTGGCCCTCGGCGAGAAAGCGCTTGCGCTGATGGATATCGATGACGACGAGCGCGCCCGTGTGATGGAGGATGTCCGCCGCCGCGACGGTGAGCGCTTCGCCATGGAGACGGCGGAGGGCATCTATGCCGGCCGCGATCTGATCCACGGCAATGCGCCGCGTAAGGATGGCCCCGCCCAACAGGGCGCGCAATGATGGTCGCCCTGCGCGGACAGAGGAGCGCGGGCGCCGATCTGCAGAGCACGCAGGTCGTCGCCTTCTGGAGAACGGCCGGCGCGCAAGGGCGATGGTTCGACAAGGACGAGGGCTTCGATCGCGTCTTCCGCGAACTGTTCCTCGACCTGCACATGGCCGTCGCCGCGCGCCGGCATGACGGCTGGATAGCCTCGCCCGAGGGAGCGCTGGCCCTGCTGATCCTGACCGACCAGTTCCCGCGCAATGCCTTCCGCGACACGGGACATATGTATGCCACCGACCCGCTGGCGCGCCTTTATGCGCGGCAGGCGCAGGAGGCCCGGCACATCGACCGTGCCGAACCGGACCTGCGGCTGTTCTTCTGTCTGCCGTTTGCCCATTCCGAGGACATCCTCGACCAGGACCTCTCCGTCAGTCTCAACGCGCGGCTCGGCCAGCCCTGGCTGGAGCATGCCGAGGGCCATCGCGACATCATCCGGCGGTTCGGCCGCTTCCCGCACCGCAATCCCATGCTGGGCCGCACCACGACGCCGCAGGAAGCCGATTTCCTCAAAGGAGGCGGCTTCGGAGGATGAGGCGCCAGACAATGACATCAAGGAGAACGCGTTTATGCCCGCATCGGATCTGACAGTAGAAACCCGCGTCGGTGTGCATCGCAAGCCGCGCCGCATCCTGTCCATCGTTTCCAATACAACCGAGCTGAAGGGCTTCCCGGTCGGCTTTTTCGCCGAGGAGATGACGCGGGCCTTCCTGATGTTCGTCGAAGCCGGCCATCGTGTGGATATCGCTTCGCCAAAGGGGGGCGAGGTGATGTTCGACACCCATAGCGATCCCCGCACGCCGGGCGGCGCCTATGCCGACGATCTCATCAGCCTCGGCTTCGTCCACCATGCGAAATTTGGCGCGCTCCTGAAGGACACGCTGCCGATCAGCGCTGTCAGCGTCGATGACTATGACGCGGTCTGGGTCGCCGGCGGCGGCGGTCCGCTCCTGACGTTCAAGGACGATACCGCGCTGCACGCCCTGATCGCGTCCTTCTACGAGAAGGGCAAGATCGTCACGCTGATCTGCCACGGATCGTCTCTGCTGCTCTGGACCCGTCTCTCCAATGGCAAGCTGCTGGCCGAGGGCAAGAAATGGACGGGCTTCACCGACGAAGAGGAAGAAGAGGTCAATACCGCCTTCGGCATGACGCTGAACGACTACACCATCCAGAGCGAGGCGGCCCGAATGGAGGGCACCAGCTTCCTGTGCCGCGGTGCGAACGAACCTTTCGCCATTCGCGACGGCCGCCTCATCACCGGCCAGCAGCAATATAGCAGCGGGTTGACCGCCGAACTCGTGTTGGACGCTCTCGACGAATATTGACGCTCGCAGGTATCGACCGCGATACCTGCCGAAAGGAAGAAATCGCGACGGAACCCGGTTCCGTGCCGCCAAGGCAGAAGGCCCCGGCCTTTTCGGGCCGGAGCCTTGCGCGGGGCTCAGTCGCCGCGCCGACCGTTCGGGCGGGACCAGATCAGCGAGAAGGTGTCTTCCTCGTCGTCGAAGAGGTTGGCGTAGATCGGGGCGTTGAAGCTCGGATCGTCGAGCTTGAGGCCCAGATAGTCGCGGCCCTCGTTGGAGCGCTTGGACCAGGCGGCGCCGATCTCGGCGCGGCCAACCAGGACCCGGTGGCTGGGGGCATTCTCGCCAGTGGCGCGCTGGTCGGGGACGATGCGCACGCCCTTGGCCTGGACGCTGAGGGTGACGATGTCGCCGGTGAACTCGTTCGAGCCGGTCTTCTTGAAGGTGCCGATGGTCGCCATTATAAGTCTCCGTTTTCCGTTCCCGAGCCGCACCATGCGGCCTCGATGGCGATCTGCGGGCCGGAGGCGATCGACGGCGCACCCCGTAGGGGCCTGACAGCATAGGAGGGCTTTCTTGCTTCGCGAGGAATGACGGCGCAGCCGGCAGGGGAAGAAAGTTTGACGCCGCTGTTGCGTCATAGGCGATCGAGGCGCAGCCGGCCTTCGGCCAGATCAGGCCATTGAAGAGGCCGTTTGGGGCGCTCGAGACACGGTCAGGTAACGGAGAGCATGGCGGCCTTCCCGCATCGGCAAACCGGCGTGACGGCAAGGCTCACCGGCTTCGTCTCCTCCCGGCAGGTCGATACAGCAGCATCCTGACCTTCCTACGCCGCCACGGAGATCGCTGCAGCGGACGTCCGTTCGGCAGCCGAGACACAGATCCGCCCATGCAGCGCTACCGAGACGGCTGCTTCTCCCGGCCGAGCGTCGATCCGCGCCGAACGCACCCGTTACAACAGCATGAGGCGACGGGGAGCTACCACGCCACTGCTGCACTGGTCCTCCTGACGGTGATGACGAGGATCAGGCCCGCGCAAGGCCCGGCCCGGAGGGGCCGGATGCCGCCGCCATTCCCGCGACTCGCACGAAGGCGGTGATGCCGACCGCGACCGCGCCGATGACGGAGAAGGCGATCTGCCAACCGTCGGATGGCATGAGGTGCTTCACGATGCCATGGGTCGCATGGTAGCCGGCGAGCGCCGCCGGTGCGACGAAGACGAGCGCGATCGCGATCCGCATCCAGAGCGGACGAATGACGGCGAGCAGGAACTGGCCGAGGCCGAGCGTCAGCGCGGCGGCGGCGAGGCCGACGAGGATCGCGCCGAACCAGCCGGCGCCGGTCCCGTAAGCCCATGTGCCGGCGCTGACGCCCGCGAAAAACGGCAGAGCGAAGATGGCCAGCGTAAATAGAATCCAGCACAGGCCGCCGATCGCGGCGATGCTGGCAAGGATGCCGAGGAAGATCATGGTGGTGGCCTCCGTGAGATAAAAGGTCTGACGGTCGCGCCTCCACCGCCACCACGGCGCATCGTCAGTATAGCCGAAGAGACGGCGCGACGGGAGCGGAAATCCCGCAGGATTCCCGCTGGCGATCGCGACGCCTTGCCCGCGATCAGCGGGCGAAGGGATCGACCTCGTGAACGATGGCGGCGAAATCGCCGTCATATTCGCCGGCGGGCATGACGCCCATGGTGCCGTCGCCGGCCTGGAAGATGACGATCGAGACCATGAGGGTGGTGGCGAGGCTGAAGGCGAAGGCGTGGGCTTGATTGAGGGACATCTGACCGGCTCCTGTCTTGGAGGCGGGAGACCATCTCCCGCGCGACAGGCGCCCGATGTGTCCGGCCGATGGCCGCAATCACCGCATAGGCGAAGCCGGAGCGGCGGCATGCTCGCATAGCCGACCCTTGATGGGTTGATGGCGTCAGGCCAGCGGCTGGACCAAGGATCAGCGCATTGGAAGCGGGAGATGGTTTCCGGCGTCAGGAGTCGTTCGGACTTCCTTTCGATCTACGCGCTCATCCAAGACTTCCTGCAAATCGCTCAGCCAACCGGTCTCGTTTGAAAGCCTCGGCGACCAGATCGACGAAGGCCCGCGTCTTCGCAGGCAGAAGCATGCGTGAGGCGTAGTAGAGCGAAATCGCTCCGGCGTCGGAATACCAGTGCGGGAGGAGGCGAACGAGGCTGCCGTTCTCAAGCTCTGGCAACACGTCGGGCACGGCGAGCATCGCCACGCCGAGGCCGAGCCTTGCTGCCTCGCGCATCGCGGCCGGGTCGTTGACGACGATTGTTTCGGCCAACGTCGCCATCATCTCGGCGCCCGCTGCATCCCGCATCGTCCAGTGACGGATGCGGCCGGTCCTGAGCGAGCGCATGACGACTCCGTCAAAGTGCGATAGCCCGGCCGGATCGGTCGGCGGCGTGCGTTCAGCCATGTAGGCGGGCGATGCCACGGCGACGATGTGGGCGGGTGCCAGCGTCCGGGCGACAATGCCCGGAGCAAGATCGAAGCCCCCGCCGATCGCCACATCATAGCCCTCGGCGACAAGATCGACCGGGCGGTTCTCGAAATGCCATTCCGGCCGGATGAGCGGGTATCGGCGCAAGAGTTCCGGGAGCAGCGGCAGGATGTGGGTGACGCCGAAGGTGGGGCTGAGGCTGACCTTCAGCACGCCCGCCGGCTCGGATGCACCGGATGAGGCATCGGCGATAGCCGCTTGCAGGGCGTCGAGATTGCCGCCGATCGACTGGAGAAAGCGTTCGCCCGCCTCGGTCAGCACGAGTTTGCGTGTGGAGCGCTGGAACAGCCGCACGCCAAGGTTCCGCTCCAGCATCGCCACGTTGCGGCTGACGGCGGCCGGGGTGAGCGCCATGCGCCGCGCCGCCTCGGAGAAGCTGGAGGTTTCCGCGCTTTTGACGAAGCTTTCGAGGTTGGCCAGCGTCTCCATGCTTCTTTCAATGATCGCTTGAAATCAGATCAAGAGATTACCGACTAATTGAAAGGAAATAAATGGGCCATCTTCGCTCCATCGAAACGCAAATGGAGTGAAGACAATGACCAACACCACCCATCCCCTGACCGGCAAGGTCGCTCTCGTCACCGGCGGCTCGCGCTCGATCGGCGCGGCCATCGCCTGGAAGCTCGCCGCTGATGGTGCGGCAGTTGCCATCACCTACAGCGCCTCGCCTGACAGGGCCGCCCAGGTCGTCGCCGACATCGAGGCGGCGGGCGGCAAGGCCGTCGCTATCGCGGCTGACGCCGGCAGCCCCGAAGCCGTTCGCGCCGCCGTGGCTCAGACCGTCTCGACGTTCGGCGGCATCGACATCCTCGTCAACAATGCCGGTGTGGCGGTGAACGCCCCCATCGAGGACTTCAAGTTCGAAGACTATGAGCGGATGATCGCCGTCAACGTCACCGGCGTGTTCGTCGCCACCCAGGAGGCGGTTCGGCACATGACGCCGGGCGGTCGCATCATCCATATCGGCTCGTCCATGACGCGCTATGCGGCGTTCCCGACCGCCTCGGTCTACACGCTGACCAAGGGCGCGATCACCGGCTTCAACCGCAGTCTCGTGCGCGACCTCGGTCCTAAGGGCATCACCGTCAACACGGTCCATCCCGGCCCGACCGATACCGACATGAACCCGGCAGACGGCCCGGTTGCGGCCATCGTCGGCCCCGGCATGGCGATCGGCCGCTACGGCCAGCCCGCCGAGATCGCCAGCGTCGTCGCCTTCCTCGCCAGCGCGGATGCGGCCTTCGTCACCGGCGCAGACATCGTCGCTGACGGCGGACTGACCGCCTGATCCTCCTGATACTTCAACCCCGAAAGGACTCTGTCATGAACAGCATCGGCATCATCGGCGCTGGCAATATAGGCCGCGCCTTCGCTACGGCTCTCGCCAACAACAATATCCGCGCCACGCTTTCCAACAGCCGTGGGCCAGACAGCCTGAAGGATGTGGTCGCGGACATCGGTCCGACAATCGAGGCCGGCACCCGCGAGGAGGCGGCGTCGAAGGACATCGTTCTCGTTGCGGTCAACTGGTCGAAGCTTCCTGTGGCGCTCGCCGGCTTGCCGGATTTCGACGGCCGCATCGTCATCGACGCCAACAATCCGATCGAAGCGCCTCTGTTCAAGCCCGCCGAACTCAATGGCCGGCTTTCCACCGAAATCTTCTCGGGCCTTGTTCCCGGCGCGCGGGTGGTCAAAGCCTTCAATCACCTGCAACCGGATCTGCTATCGGGCGATCCGCGCGCCGAAGGTGGCCGTCGCGTCCTGTTCTATTCCGGCGACGACGCCGGATCGAAGGCCGAGGTTGGAGCGCTGATCGACCGGCTCGGCTTCCTCGGTATCGACCTTGGACCGATCTCGGTCGGCGGAAAGCTGGTGCAGTTCCCCGGCGGTCCACTCCCGGCGCTCAATCTCGTGAAGTTCGACTAGTTCACAGTTTCAGCTCGGTATCGCCATGAAAGGCGGCGCTCACGCGCCGCCTCCCTTCGGCCGGAAATCATACAGCGGGATGCCGAGCTTCCTCGCTTTGTCGGCGAGATTGTCCTGGATGCCGGTGCCGGGGAAGACGATCACGCCTATCGGCAGGACGCCGAGCATCTGATCGTTGCGCCTGAACGGTGCGGCCTTGGCGTGTTTCGTCCAGTCGGGGGCGAAGCCGACCTGCGGCACCTTGCGGGCGTCGGCCCATTTCGCCGCGATCTTCTCGGCGCCCTTCGGCGACTTGCCGTGCAGCAGCACCATGTCGGGATGCTTGGCGTGGACCTGATCGAGCTTGGCCCAGATCAGGCGGTGGTCGTTGAAATCGAGCCCGCCGGTGAAGGCGATCTTCGGACCTGCGGGCAGCAGCACCTGATTGTCGGCCCGCTTCTTGGCGGCGAGGAAGTCGCGGCTGTCGATCATCGCCGAGGTTAGGTTGCGATGGTTGACCATCGATCCGCTGCGCGGTCGCCAGTTCGATCCGGTGTGGCGCTCATAGTATTCGGCCGCCTGGTCGCGCATCAGTTCGAAAGCGTTGCGGCGTTCGATCAGGGTCTGCCCCTCGGCCGTCAGGCGTTCCAGCTCGACGGCCTTCACCTCGCTGCCGTCCTGTTCGCGCTGGCCGCGACGCTGAGCCTGCTCGTTGTCGTCCAGCTCGCGCTCGATCCGGTCGGTGGCCCGGTGGAAGACGTTGACGGTCGACCAGAGGAGATCGTCGAGATCGGGTTCGAGGCGGGTGTCCTCCAGGGTGACGATCAAGGCGTCGAAGATGTCGGCGATGGCGCCGGCGACATGGTCGCCCTCCGGAAGCGGTCGTGGATCGGGCTCATCTGTGAAGGGGCGGTAGCCGTAAAGCTGGAGTTCGCTGAGAACATGGTCGGTGGGGGAAGAGGCGTGGTGCGGTTCGTGATCGTCGTGCTCGCTCATGGGATGCTCCGTCGGTTCGACCGCGACCCTCGCGGCCTTCATGGCGACGAAAGCCGGCGGGCGGGCCGGACCTGCATCCGCAGCGAAGCGGAGGGCCGGAGCACAGCGGAGGATGACGAAGGCGGGCTATTTTGCCTCGCGATGGAAAGCGGCACTCGGCCGCGCCGGAAAATAGTCCGCCGCAGACATTGCGGGTCGGGGCCGTTTGCTGGCCGATCGCCCTCTCGAAGGCCGAGGGCGCGGATCTCTCCGACCTGGGGATTATCCGAGCGATGTCGACGACGGCGCTCCCGCCGCCTGCATTCTCCTTGCGGCCTATGCCGCCAGCGCCATGAAGCGTGCGACGTCCTGGGGCGCGATCTGCACCCGGGCCGTTGCCCGGAGGCTGTCCAGGCCTGCCAGGCGGAGATCCTCGTTGAAGTCGCCCATGGTTGGAGACACCACGACCGCCTCGATCCCGGCCACGTTCGCCCGTTCGATCAAGGTCGCCATCGCACCGTCACCTGCCGGATCATTGTCGCGGGCGATGTAGAGCCGTCGCAGCGTGTCGGGGAACAGGAGGGCCGAGAGATGCGCCGCCGAGAGCGCAGCCGCCATCGGCATGGCGGGCAACGCCATCTTGAGCGACAGCATCGTCTCGATGCCTTCGCCGGCCGCCATCACGTCGCCCGCCACACCGAAGCGAACGGCGTGCCCGAGGAGGTCGCCCATCGCCCGTCTCGGTGTGTCGATCGGGGCCTTGTCCGAGCCGTCGGGTGCGAGCCAGGTGCGGTGGGCGCCAGTCTGATGTCCGGCGAGATCGGTGACCGATGCGATCATCGCCGGCCAGGTCTCGGTCGGAGAGTGCTCGTCAGGACGATAATAGCAGCGCGGATGGAAGCGCAAGCTTCCGGTTTCGTGCAAATCCGTAATGCCGCGTGTGCGGAGATACGTCTTTACGAGCGTGCCCGAAATCGGCTGCGCCATCGCGAACAGCCGTCGTGCCGCTTCCGGTGATCCTGATGGCGCCGGTGATTTGCGCTCGCCACCATGCGGACGGTCCGGTTCGGGATGCGGCATCGACAGGAAGGCGCGCGCCTCCTCAGTGACGTCCTTGAAGTCGACCAGTCCGCAGCTCTCGCGGATGACGTCCAGCAGGTCGCCATGCTCGCCGGTGGCGGCGTCGGTCCATTTTCCGGCGGCGCCTTTGCCGGTTTCGCCGCCCTTTAGCCGCACGAACATGGAACGGCCGGGCGTGTTGCGCACATCGCCGATCAGCCAGTAGCGGCCCTCGCGATGACCGGCGGAGAGGTAGTGACGGCAGACCGCCTCGGCCTGTCGGCCGAGACGGATCACGAGATCGGAAGCGTCCTGCCGTGCCATCACGCTGCCTCCCGCTCACTGACGCGCTCGACGGGATAGCGCTCCAGCACCTTGGCCAGAATGGCGAGACCCGACGCATCGGTCGGCACGAACATCCGCAGCTTCCACGAGATGATCTCGTGGAACAGGCCATAGGCGCGCAGGCGATCGCGCATGGCGTCGGTGAAGCCGGACAACTCGATGCGGTTGGCGCCCATGACCCGGACGCGGCGAAGCTGTAGACCCTCGGTCAGATCGAGGATGGTCTTGCCATCCATCAGCGCCATGAAGGCGTCATCGGGTGTGAGGGTCGACGTGCCGGTCGCGAGTGCGCCGGCTATCCAGGCGGCGGAGACGCGGCGACCGACGATGCGCTCGCCGTCGTCGGTCTGAAGCCGATAAACCCGCGTCGACTCGTTCGGCAGCCGCTTCCAGATCGGCAGCAACAGCCCACTGACGACATTGATGGTGCTATCGGCATACTCCGGCACCTCGGCCAACTCGGCATCCCATGCCGCTGTAAAGCCCGCCCGATCCGCTTCGATCCAGTGGGTCTCGCTCATCGTCTTGATGGGGACGTTGTGCGCCTCCATCGGCCGGATCAGCCGGACGCGCCGTTCGATCTCGCCATCGTCCAGCATGATGCTGGTGGTCGGTATCTGCACGGCGGCGCGGCCCGAGCGCTCGTTGACCAGCAGCCTCGCGCCAGGGTCATCGAGATGGTCGAGCGCCCCGGTCAGCGTCACGGGCCGGTTGCGCTGGCGCTGGGTGATGGTCAGCAGCCGGGCCTCGGCCCCGGTGCCCGGATGGACATGAATGGTGCGGCGATCGGTGACGATGAAGCTCTCGGCCTGAAGCGTCTCCAGCCCGACGTCATAGCTGCCGGAAGCCATAGCGCCTTCGATCCTGGCGTTCAGCAGTCGCTCGAACGCCGTGAACAGGACGCCCTGGAGGTCGATGGTCAGCGCCAGCAACCGGTTCAGGAAGGTGGTGATCGGCGGCAGTTCGTCCTTGATGCCGGTGGAGTCCATCAGCGAGAGGCCGGTGGCGTCCTCGAACATCTGGAGCGAGCAGCCCTCGACCTTGCCGCGCACCAACAGCAGGTAGAGCTGCCGCAGGGCATCGCGGGCGTAGTGGCTTTCGAGATTGTCCTCGGGGCGGAACAGGCCCTGGCCGCCGGTCTGGCGCTGGCCGCGCGTGATCGCGCCCAGGGTGTCGAGACGGCGGGCGATGGTCGAGAGGAAACGCTTCTCCGCCTTCACGTCGGTCGAGATCGGCCGGAACAGCGGCGGTTGCGCCTGGTTGGTGCGGTTGGTGCGGCCGAGCCCCTGGATCGCGGCGTCGGCTTTCCAGCCGGGCTCGAGCAGGTAGTGGACGCGCAGCCGCTGGTTCCGAGCCGACAGGTCGGCGTGATAGCTGCGCCCCGTGCCGCCGGCGTCGGAGAAGATCAGAATGCGCTTCTGGTCGTCCATGAACGCTTGCGTCTCGGCCAGATTGGCCGAACCGGCGCGGTTCTCAACCGCGAGCCGATCGATGCCGCCGGGGCTGGTCCTGCGGACGATGCGGCGCGAACGTCCTGTCACCTCCGCCACGACATCGGTCCCGAAGCGCTGGACTATCTGGTCGAGCGCGCCGGGGACCGGCGGCAGCGAAGCGAGCCGCTCGATCAGTCGATCACGACGAGAAACGGCGTCACGGCTTTCGACGGGCTGGCCATCACGATAGACCGGGCGCGACGACAGGTTGCCCTCACTGTCGGTGAACGGCTCGTAGAGCTGCACCGGAAAGGAATGGGCGAGGTAATCCAGAACATATTCGCGCGGGGTGATGTCCACCCGGACGTCATTCCATTCCTCGGTGGGAATCTCCGCGAGACGGCGTTCCATCAGTGCCTCGCCGGTGGAAACGATCTGGATGACGGCGGCATGGCCATCGGCCAGGTCCTGATCGATCGAGCGGATCAGCGTCGGCGTCTTCATCGAGGTCAGGAGATGGCCGAAGAAGCGCTGTTTGGCGGATTCGAAGGCCGAGCGAGCCGCGGACTTGGCCTGGCGGTTCAACGTACCGCCCTCGCCAGTGATATTGGCGGCCTGCATGGCGGCGTCGAGATTGTTATGGATGACGGCGAAGGCCCCGGCATAGGCATCGTAGATGCGGGTCTGCTCGGGGGTGAGTTGGTGCTCTACCAGTTCGTATTCAACGCCGTCATAGGACAGTGAGCGGGCGGTGTAGAGACCGAGCGAGCGGAGGTCGCGGGCCAAGACTTCCATCGCCGCGACGCCGCCATCCTCGATCGCCTCGACGAATTCGGCGCGGGTCGAGAAGGGGAAGTCCTCGCCGCCCCAGAGACCGAGGCGCTGGGCATAGGCGAGATTGTGGACGGTGGTCGCGCCCGTCGCCGAGACATAGACGACGCGCGCATTTGGTAAGGCGTGCTGGAGCCGGAGGCCCGCGCGACCCTGCTGCGAAGCGGCGACATCGCCGCGTTCGCCCTTGCCGCCTGCGGCGTTTTGCATGGCGTGGCTCTCGTCGAAGATGATCACTCCATCGAAGTCGGAGCCCAACCATTCGACGATCTGCTTGACGCGGGAAAGCTTCTCGCCGCGATCGTCGGACCGTAGCGTGGCATAGGTGGTGAATAGGACGCCTTCCGAGAGCGTGATGTCCTTGCCCTGCGGAAAGCGCGACAGCGGCGTGACCAGCAGGCGCTCCATTCCGAGCGCCGACCAGTCGCGCTGCGCGTCCTCCAGCAGCTTGTCGGATTTGGAGATCCACACCGCCTTGCGGCGGCCCTGCATCCAGTTGTCGAGGATGATGCCGGCCGACTGGCGACCCTTGCCGGCGCCGGTGCCGTCGCCAAGCATGAAGCCGCGGCGGAACCGCACAGAGTTCGGCACATCGTCGGGCGCGGCCGAGACGACGTCGAAGGTCTCATCGAGCGTCCACGAACCGGCGAGGAAGTCGGCATGCGCCTCGCCGGCGTAGATGACGGTTTCGAGCTGGGCGTCAGAGAGCAGGCCATCCGGGACGATGTTTGCAGGCAGCCGGGGCCGGTAGCTCGGCCTGGGCGGCGCGACCGAGGCCATCGCGACGGATTGCACAAGCTTGGTCGGATGGGCCTGCGCCCCGGGAATACGGATCGCCTGCAATCCATATTCTTCATAGATCGCGTCGGTGATCCGGCCGTCTTCGGCGGGTGTCCATTCCATGGTTTCATAGGCGAGTTCGATGCCTTCCGGCTCGATGGACGCGGGCGCGGCGGGCGCGGCAATGGTACGGGCGCGGTATCCGCGAATGGTGCGGGGCGACGCGGCGGACGCCGAGGTTTTTACTGGCGGCAGGGTTGCAGTCGGACGCGGCGGAACCTGTGTCGCGATCCAGCCGAGCAGCGTGGAGACGTCGGGTGCGATGCCTGGCGAAGGGGGAAATGCCGAACGATCGTCGGCCGACAGCTTGTCGATGACCGTCAGCCGCGTGTCGATGGTCGTGCCGTGCTTGGCATAGACCGAGCCGTCCACGGCTGCGGTGAAGACGACGCGGCCACGCTCCTGAAACCGGACGAAGGCCGCTGCCCAAGCCGGGTGGTCGGGGCTGAAGTTGGCGCCGGTGATCGCCACCAGCCGCCCGCCATCGGCAAGCCGGGCCAGTGCTGAAGCGACATGGCGATAGGCGGCGTCGACCACGCGGCCGGAGACGTTCGCCATGACGGAGAATGGCGGGTTCATCAGCACGACTGTGGGGGTGGCGTCCGGCGCGAGGTGATCGTCGATCTGGGCCGCGTCGAAGCGCGTGACGGCAACGTCCGGAAACAGCGCAGCGAGCAGATCGGCGCGGGTTTCGGCCAGCTCGTTAAGGAGGAGCGTTCCGCCTGATATCTCGGACAGGATGGCGAGCAGGCCGGTGCCAGCCGACGGCTCCAGCACGATGTCGCCAGCAGCAATGGAGGCGGCCGCCAGGGCGGCAAGGCCGAGTGGCACCGGCGTCGAGAACTGCTGGAGCGCCTGCGATTCTTCCGAGCGCCGGGTATGCGTCGGCAGGAGCCCGGCGATCTTTGAAAGAGCGGAGAAACGTGCAGCCGGAGATGCGGCTTTGCGGAAAAGCGCCTTTCCGTATTTACGCAGGAAGAGGACTGTCGCGACCTCGCAGGCCTCATAGGCCGCCTTCCAGTCCCAGGCGCCGCTGGTGTCGGATGCGCCGAAGGCTGTTTCCATCGCTGCACGAAGGATCGCGGCATCGACGCGCT
>Ga0307412_10000587_pt1 | contig 21564 bp, 20 predicted proteins | sample DK1Cmetagenome_3_FD_203823 | JGI IMG/M metagenome (GOLD analysis project Ga0307412, IMG submission 203823) | Maize rhizosphere microbial communities from greenhouse at UC Davis, California, United States - DK15-C-1 | ecosystem: Host-associated > Plants > Roots > Rhizosphere > Soil | place: USA...
AGCGGCAGCCCCCAGGCGTCCTTGTAGGTCGGGTCCAGGCTCAGGTAGCCGCCACGCCAGGGCTGGGCCGAACCCGTGATGGTGATGGACGCGGAATGGTTGTAGTAGCGCTTGACCGCCTTTTTCCAGTCGGCGCCCCACGAGGGCGTGCCCTTGGGCGTGGGGTGGTAGCCGATCGGTGCGCCGCTGACGACCTGGATCTGCAGATAGCCGCCGCCCACGAATCCCAGCGGACCGTGGTCGAAATTGTCGGCGCTGAAATCATCCATGGTGACGGCCACCGCCCCCGCGCCCATGAAGGGATTGATGTTGACCGATTCGTCGAAGAACAGGTTCACGCCCGACGTGGTCTGGTGCGTGTAGTTGCGGCCCACGACGCCGGTGTCCGTGACGGGGTCATAGGGTTTGCCGATGCCGGAGAGCAGTAGCAGCCGCACGTTATTGATGCCGAACGCGCACAACACCACGATTTCAGCCGGTTGGAAGACTTCTTCGCCGGCGGCGTCCACATACGTCACGCCACGCGCGCGCTTTTTATCCGGGGTGAGCTCAACGCGCAGGACATGGGCGCCGGTGCGGATTTCGAAGTTCTCCATCTTCATCGCCACCGGCAGGATACAGACCTGCGGCGAGGCCTTGGCGAAGTGTTCGCAGCCGAAGTTGGAACAGAACCCGCAGTAGACGCAGGCGCTCATGTGCAGGCCTTCGGAATTCACGTAAGGCCGGGTGCAGAGCGCGGAGGGTTGAACATAGGGGTGGTAGCCCAGCTTCTTGGCCGCCTCGCCGAATAGCGCCGGTGCGTAAGGCACCTTCATGGGCGGATTCGGATACGGCCGCGACCGCCACGGCTCGAACGGATTGCCGCCTTCCTGCTTTTGTCCCTTGATGTTTCCAGCCTGTCCGGACGCCCCGATCAGATAGTCGTAGCGGTCGAAGTAGGGCTCCAGTTCGTCGTACGTTAGCGGCCAGTCCTGACAGGTCAATTCCTTGTCGAAGATGCCGGCGCCGTAGCGCTCGGTGTAGTGGCTGCGGATACGAAAATCCGTGGGATCGAAGCGGTAGTACGCGCCGGACCAGTGGTTGCCCGCGCCGCCCAGATGCGTGCCGGGATAAGCGAACTGCCAGCGGCGCATCGGCAGGGCTTTCTGGTCGGTGTTATTGCGGAAGGTGAACGTTTCGGTGGCGGCGTCCTGGTGCAGTTCGTGCCGGCGCGTGTATTTCAGTTCATCGTGGACGTTCGGCCCCTGGAAATCTGGCGAAGGCCAACGGGCCTGGCCCCGCTCCAGCACGACCACGCGCTGCTTGGCCGCGGCCAGTTCCTTGCCGATGATGGACCCTGTCCAACCGCCGCCGATGATCGCCACGTCTACCGCGGGTAAGGTTTTAGCCATGTCCGTCTCCCGGCTTCATCGTATGTCCCGTGGCATTGGCGATGGATACGGGCTTGCCGGCCCAAATGACGCCATGCCGTTCGATATCGTTGGAGAACGAGGCGAATGCGCCGGGAAACCCCACCAGCTTCCATCCGACCATGTCTGCGTTGCCGCCATACAGCGGGTCGGAGAAGAACCCTTCGATGGTGGCGTCCAGCAAGGCCTGGAAGAACACGTCGGAAGGCAGCGGTGAAAAATCCGGTTTACCCGCTTGCAGGTCATGAAGCCAGGCGTCCTGTCTGGCTTCATCCAACTCGGCGAAAGGCTTGCCGTCCTGCTTGCGGGTGGCCGCATCCAGCGCGGCCAGACCTCGCCGGATCATCTCGGCGGGCGTGAACGACAACTGGTAACCCTGTTCCGGCGTGCCTTTCTCAAAGGGACCCTGGCGGTAGAACTGGCTGCCCGCGCCCCAGGCGCCGGCCAACTGGCCATCCAGGAACCGGGTGACGCCGGCCTCCTTGGCGCCCGGGCCCAATTCGTCGGCCGGAATCAGGCGCGCAGCAATCGCATCCATCGCCCGTGCTTCCTGGGCATTGAAAAAGGTCAGGGTGCGAGACGTGGGGGCGGCGGCGGGGTGGGGCGCCTGGCCTGATGCCGTCGCGGGCGGCGCTTCACTGGGCGCGCTGCGGGCCGTGACGGCCCAGGCGGCGCCGGGTACCCCCACGGCCAGGGCCTTGAGCAGGCCGCGCCGCCCGGGGGCGGGCGGGTCGTCCTGCCGTTGAGGGTCAGGAGAAAGATCGTCCGAGGGTTGATCGTTCATGCATCACTCCAGCATCGGGGCAGGCACGCGACTTGCCCCTGGGTGAAAGAGATCCCGCACCAACTCGTTATCCGTCGGCGCTTAGTTTGTCACTGTTTTCCATTTGGAGACAACCATGAAAAGCCACAAACTGCTACTGCTGTTCGGCCTGGCAATCCTGCCGTGGCAGGCCTGGGCGCAGTCCACCAGCACGACCCTGGTTGCTCAAGCGGCCGCTCCAGCACAACCCATGCCTACGCCGGACGAGAAGACGGCTCCCGCGAACGCCATCGGTAAACCCGTCCCGGGCGCTCGCACGCCTGATGAGAAAAAAATGCCCTCGACTGAAGAAAAGGGCATGGGGTCCAAGCCGGATTCGGCGCCTGGGCAGAAGAGGCCCGACGCGGATACGCGTGACCGCCAGAAGACGCCCGGCGGCAAAACCGGTGCGCCCGACAACGCGGGCATGCCAGGCTCCGGCGCGTCTTCGGGTTCCGGCGGCGGCGCGGATCCACGCTAGCAGCGGCACGCCGCCGTACTTCGCGCTCCGGCGCGTTTCAGGTAATATTCAGGTTCCTGTAAGAACGAGAGCACGGCGGTGTTCACGCGCTGGCGCTGCCCCAAGGGCAGCTCGCGAATTCCGCCCACCATGACCGAAGACCCCCTTCCTACCAGGGCGCCGCGGCGCCCGCCATCACTTCCTCTTCTTCGCCTGGCGTCCGGTTTCCGGAACGCCGCTTTGGCCCGGACCCTCGCCGCAACGCCGTTGCTGGCATGCCGTGCGCCACCGCCACTCGCCTGGCTCCCCACGCTTGATCTCGCATCTCCTTTTCAGCAAGGCGGCGCCTCCGTGCGCGCTCGCCCATTTACCGTGGACCGACGATGATTTTCGACTGGATGAACGACCCTACCGCCTGGCTCGGCCTGGCGACGCTGGTCATTCTTGAAATTGTTCTGGGCATCGACAACCTGGTGTTCATCGCCATCCTGGCCGACAAGCTGCCGCCCGAGCAGCGCAATCGTGCGCGCCTGATCGGCTTGACGCTGGCACTGGTGATGCGCCTGGGCCTGTTGGCCAGTATCGCGTGGGTCGTCACGCTGACGGCGCCGCTGTTCACGGTGTGGGGGGCCGAGATCTCCGGCCGCGACCTGATCCTGATCCTGGGTGGCCTGTTCCTGCTGTTCAAGGGCACGATGGAACTGCATGAGCGGGTGGAAGGCAGCGCGTCGCACGACGGCGGGCAGAAGCCGCAACATGCCGTGTTCTGGCAGGTGATCCTGCAGATCGTCGTGCTGGATGCCGTGTTCTCGCTGGACTCGGTCATTACCGCCGTGGGCATGGTGCAGGACCTGAGCATCATGATGATCGCGGTCGTTGTCGCGATGGCCGTCATGATGGTGGCCAGCCGTCCGCTGATGGCATTCGTGGGGCGCCATCCGACGGTCGTGATCCTTTGCCTGGGCCTCTTGCTGATGATCGGTTTCAGCCTGGTGGCCGAAGGCCTGGGCTTCCACGTGCCGAAGGGCTATCTGTATGCCGCCATCGGCTTCTCGATTCTGATCGAGCTGTGCAATCAGTTGGCCCGCCGCAACCGCGCCCGCGGCACGCACGCGCTGGGGCGCCGCCAACGCACCGCCCAAGCCGTGTTGCGCCTGCTGCGTGCTGGCCGGGCGGGCCAGCCGGGGCATCAGGCCGACGACGTGGTGGCGCTGGTCGACAGCGCGGGCGACGAACCCGCCTTTGCGCCTGAAGAAAGTTCGATGATCGAGCGCGTGCTGTCGATTGGCGTGCATGATGTCCGCTCCATCATGGTGCCGCGCGGCGACATGACGTGGTTGGATGTGTCAGACACGCCCGACGTCATCGTGCGCAAGTTCGCCACGGGCCACTCGCGCCTGCCGCTGTGCGCCGGCGAGGCGTCCAACGTGCTGGGCGTGGTGCATTTCAAGGAAGTGCTGCCGTTGCTGCAGAACCCGGGTCCGATCGACTTGGTTGAGCTGGCGCGTGAACCGCGCTATGTCATGGAGACGACGCCGGTGCTGAAAGTGCTGGATGAGCTGCGCGCCTCGCGCGACCACATGCTAATCGTGGTGGACGAACACGGCGTGTGCGAAGGCCTGGTGACGCCGATGGACGTGCTGACGGCGGTGGCGGGCGACTTGCCGGAGCATAGCGACGACCAGCCGGAAGCCCTGCAATTGTCGGACGGTTCGTGGCTGTTGGAAGGGCGTTTGTCGATCGGGGAGGCGGCGAGGCTGTTGAATGCCCCGGCGCTGGCCGAGGATTATCCCGACGCCACGCTGGCAGGTTGCCTGTTGCGCGCCGTCGGCCGGATCCCTGACGCCGGAGACACCATTCCTTTGCATGGCTGGGCGTTCGAGGTGACCCGTCGGGACGGTCTGCGCGTGGACCAGATGCATGCGCGCCCCGCGTCTCAAACGCAGGCGCCTGCCAAGCCCCACTAAGGGCGGGCACAGGGCCTTTGTGCTTACGCCCTGCTTTGGGAACGCAAGACTCTGTGCGAATATTGCAGCTGATGTAACGCCTCTTTCTCTTGTGGCTGATTCAAAAACAGGGGCTTCGGCTCGACAGCGTGTCTTTGCATTTTGTGATTCCTACGTGGAGAGCAAGCATGGGCAGTACGAGGTCTATCGCAGCAAGCAGGGCAGGAACCGCGCGTCCGTTTGATCCTGTGGCGACCCTTCGCCGCACGCTGGCCGTTTGCGGTTTGTCGGTGCTGGCGCTCTTGGCGGGCTGCGCCACCCGGCCTGCGCCGATTCAGGACGAGTCGTTGCGCGGCATCGCCAAGGAGGCATACCTCTATGCCTACCCCATGCTCTACAACTACAAGACCATGTACGGGCAGGCGATTGATCCCGGTAGCAAGAACTATGTGGGCGGCTTCGGCAAGTTTCGCCATTATTCGCAACCGTACACGCCGGAAAATCGCGAAATCGTCACGCCGAACAACGACACCCCTTACTCGTGGGCCTGGCTGGACTTGCGCGCCGAGCCTTGGGTGTTGAGCCTGCCCGCCACGCCGAAAGACCGGTACAACGTCTTCCAGATGGTGGACCTGTACACCTACAACTTCGCGTACGCTGGCGTGCGCGCCACGGGTTTCGGCGCGGGCAATTACCTGATCGCGGGGCCCCGTTGGGATGGCGGTAAACCGAAGGGCATCACGAAGGTGCTCTCGTCCGAGACGGACTTCATCGGGATCCTGGGGCGCACCAGCCTGAACGGGCCGTCGGATGTCAAGAACGTGCAGGCGCTGCAAGCCAAATACCAATTGCGTCCGTTAAGCGAGTTCTTGCGGCATCCGCCGCCCGCCGCGGCGCCCGCCCATGTGGATTGGCTGCCGTGGGACGAACAGCGAGCCACCTCCGTGGACTTCATCGCCTACCTGAACGCGTTGCTGGCGTTCACGCAACCACAGCCGGCGGCAGAGCAGGAGATGATGCGGCGTTTCGCGCTGATCGGCATCGGGCCGGGCAAGCCCTTCGACGCCGCCAGGCTGGACGCCACCACGCGCGCCGCGATCGAGCAGGGTGTGGCGGATGGCAAGGCGGCGCTCCTGCAGGCCGAAAAGCAGACGCGTTCGTCCATCGGCCTGTTCGGTTCGCGCGCGGCCTTGGGCAACGACTATACGAAGCGGGCAGTCGCCGCCGCCATGGGCATTTACGGCAACTCGTCCGAAGAGGCCGTTTACCTGGGCTATGAGGAAGACGCGCAGGGACGCCCGCTGGAGGGCGGCAAGTCCTATCAGATCCGCTTTGAACCGGGCCAGTTGCCCCCGGTCCAGTTCTTCTGGTCCATGACGATGTACGACTTGCCGGGCCGCCACCTGGTCGACAACCCGATCCAGCGCTACGCGATTGGCGACCGCACCCCAGGGCTGAAACGGGGCAAGGACGGGTCGCTGACGCTTTACGTGCAGCATGCAAACCCGGGCAAGGACAAAGAGTCGAATTGGTTGCCGGCGCCGGAAGGGCGCTTCAACATCGTGGCCCGGTTTTACGGCCCGAAGCCCCAGGTTCTGAACGGTACGTGGAAGCTGCCCCAGGCCGAATTGGCGCCTTGAGGCACACGAAAAAGGGGAAGCAATGACGTCGAACCGCGCGCGCCGGACCCGCTTGCGCAATGCGATGGCGCCATGGATCACGCTGGCCGCGCTGACCGCGCCGTCGGCGTCCATGGCAACGGAAGGCGCCTTGGGCCGCCAGATCACGGGCACCAACGTGCAGCCGAACGCGGGCATCGTTTCGCCCGAGCCGATCTGGGCCGTGAATTTCACCCAGATCTATCTGGACGGCAACATCGGCGGCAGCCGCGAAGTGCCGGTGGGTGGACGCACCTCGCTGGGCCTGGACGGGCAGGTCGCGTTCACGCTGGCCACCGTGCTCAAGACGTGGGACACCGGACCGGGACGCTGGAACTTCGCCTCAAGCTTTACCTTGCCCTACGTCTGGACAAAAGTGGATTCCAGGCTCAGCGGCCCGGGTGGCCGCACGATCGGGCAAAGCGATACCGCGTCGAATCTGTTCGACCTGTACTTTTCGCCGATTATTGCCGGCTACCACTTTTCAGAAACCTCGCACATGGCGCTCAGCCTGAACATCTGGGCGCCCACCGGCAAGTACAACGCCCGGGACATGGCCAACCCCAGTTTGAACAACTGGACCTTCATTCCCCAGGTGGCCTATACCAAGATATTTCCAGAGTCCGGCTTTCAGCTGGACACGGTGGCGGGGGTGCAGTTCTACACCCGCAACAACGCCACCGACTATCGCAATGCGCCTCTGTTCAGCCTGGACGTGATGGGCCGCAAGACCTTCAGCAACGGCGTCAGCGCGGGGCTTGTCCTGGGCACCATTCAGCAGATGGGCAGCGACAAGGGGCCCACGGCGGATCGGCTCAACGGCTTCAAAGGCCGCGATTGGGCGCTGGGCCCGATCGTCACCTACGACACGAAGCTGGCCGACAAGCGCTCGCTATCCCTCAGCCTGCGCTGGGTCCCCACCATCAGCAGCACCAACCGGCTCGACAGCACCAGCACGTTCATGGGCACCGCCACCCTGGTGTTCTGACGCCGGAACCGGTGCGAATCGAGGGGTGAGTCTGGCGGGCGAGCGCCGCGGCGATCAGCTGCACACGCGCCGCCAGGGCGCGACGCCGCGCGGCGGGCAGTAGCCGGCGCAGGGCGTCGCGATGGACACGCCGCTTTGGCACCGGAGTTCGGGCGCCTTGTCGCCATACGGCACGGTGCCCTGGCAATCGCACGTGGCGACCCCCGCGCCCGACGGCAGCTTTTTCACTGTCGTGGCAGGGGTCTGGGAAGACGCCGCCGCGGCGTCGTCGCCGTCGTCGCTGTCGACCACCGCCCGCACTTTCGCCGCCGGCATGTTGCACGCCTTCGCTATGGACTTCACCGATTTTCCTTCGTCCGACATCGATAGTATTTTTTTGTCGCTGCACGCGGCATGGGCAAGGGACGGAAAGCCGCCGATCGCGGCGCAGAACATGAACGCGGAAAGCGCTGCCCGGTACAGGGTCATCACATGCGTCTCCGGCCTATTGATGCGGGTTGGGGGGAATACGCCGCCCGCCTGATCGCGGGCTTTTGCGGCCTAGCGTAGTGCGCCGGTTTTCATGGTGTCAATGCGACACGCTTAAATAGGAAGGCCGGCGGCGGATTAGTTTCCGCCGTCGGGCCGGATGTGCCTGAAGTGTCTGGTAAGCCCGCAAGGATCAGGAATCACCAGGCGCGGGCGCCCCCCGCCAGTGCCGGATGCGCGGCGATGTCGGCGTCGGCCCGGCGGCGGGCCGCCTGCAGCGCCTCCGGGCCGCGCGCCGTGCCTTCCACCGAAAAGAACGTCACGGTCCGCAGGCCCATCGTGCCCAGCACATGCTTGAGATAAGGCGTCAGGAAGTCGGGCTGGCGCGCGGCGCCGCCCGAGAATTCGCCGCCTGACGAGATGGCGACGTACACGGGGCGGTCCGGCAGGTTGCCAATCTTGCCCTCGGCGGTGATACGGAAGGTACTGCGCACGCGGACGACATGGTCGATCCACACCTTCAGGGACGACGGTACCGTGAAGTTGTGCATCGGCGTGGCAATGACGATATGCGTGGCGTCTCGCAATGCCTGGATCAATTGCGCCGACTGCCGCAGCGCGCCGCGTCCCAGTGTCGCGCCAGCCGGGTCCGCGGGCGCGCTCAACGCCGCGGCGTAGTCCTGATCCACATGGGGCAGGGCGGTGGCGTCAATTTCAACGATCCGGGGCGCCTGCGGGCCTGCGGCCGCGATCAGGCGGTCCAGGATGCGTTGCGACAGGCGATGGCTTTCGGATTCGCGGCCGCGCGGGCTGCAGGTGATGTGAAGAATGCTCATGCGGCGCAGGCGTCCAAAGACTTGCTGAAACGGATGGCACTGGTCAACAGGCCTTGACGGAAGTAGAAGCGCTGGGCCAGCGCATTGGACAAGCCCGTATCCAGGACGAACCTGGCACAACCCGCATCGCGGGCCATGCCGTCCAGCGCCTGGAGCAAGCGGGCGCCCCAGCGGCCCCCGCGCCGCGTGCTGTCCACGACAAGGTCGTCGACATACATGAAGCGGCCGTAGACCAGGTTTTCCTGATAGCGGTAGCCGGCCAACGCCACGACCTGGCCGGCGTCGACGGCGGCCAGCAGCCGGTAACTGTCGGCGCGCATGCGGGTGATGCGCGCAACGAAGTCGTCCGCGCCGGAAAGATGCGGCCGCAGTTCGCGCATCAGCGGCAGGCAGGCGCGCAATTCGTCATCGGTATCGACGGGTGTTAAAGCGAAGTCGGTCATGGAGGCATTCACGAGTGATTCAAGGAGAACGAGACGTCATCGTAGAAAGACCATGACATAATTTAAAGGGCCATAAATTGAACTTTGGACTATGCCATGACCGATCAACGCCCGAAGGACGGGATGCCGCCGCTGGCCCCCGACAACGGGAATCCGCTCTATCGCCAGATCTACGAGCGGTTTCGCGGCGCGATCGCGCAAGGCACGCTGGCGCCGGGTGATCGCGTTCCTTCCGCCCGCGCATTGGCCAAGGAAATGGGCGTGGCGCGTGGCACGGTCGAAGTGGCCTATTCGCTGTTGGTCGCCGAAGGCTACATCCAGGCGCGTGGGCAGGCGGGCACGATCGTCGCGCCCGACCTGCAACCGCAAGCGCCACCCGCCGCGGCCTTGCCCGTGCCGGAAGCGCCTGACGACGGGCACGGCTGGCATCGCCCGGCGGCCATCCTGCCGTTCCAGATGGGAGTTCCTGCCCTGGACGAATTTCCCCGCAAGCTGTGGGCGCGACTGGGCGCCCGGCAGTTGCGCGGCCTGCAGGCGCCCGACCTGTCCTATCCGCCGTCCAACGGGCTGATGGGATTGCAGACCGCCGTGGCCGCCTATTTGCAGGTGGCGCGAGGTATCCACTGTCAGCCATCCGAGGTGTTCATTACCTCGGGCTACAACCATTCAATGCAGTTGGTCATGCAGGCGCTGCTTGCCCCGGGCGACCACATGTGGGTGGAAGACCCGGGTTACCCGCCCACGCGCGCTTTGTTGGCGCAGGCCCGTATGCAGGCGGTGCCCGTGCCGGTGGATCAGGACGGCATGATGGTGGCCGAGGGTATTGCGCGCTGCGCCGACGCGAAGGCGGCCGTGGTAACGCCGGCGCATCAAAGTCCGCTGTCGATGTCCTTGTCGTTGCCACGCCGGCAAGCTTTGTTGGAATGGGCCGAACGGCAGCAAGCCTGGATCGTCGAAGACGATTATGACGGCGAATACCGCTATGCCAGCCGGCCCTTGCCCGCATTGAAAAGCCTGGATGCGCAAGGGCGCGTGCTGTATGCCGGCTCGTTCAGCAAGGTACTGTTTCCGGGAATGCGGCTGGCGTACCTGGTGGTGCCGGCGGCGCAGGTGGCGCGTTTCGACCGGATCTGCCGGCTGCTGTCGGGCACCGCGCCGGGCTTGACCCAGTCCATTCTCACGGCCTTCATGACCGAGGGCCACTTCGGCCGGCACATCCAGCGCATGCGGCGCTTGTACGGCGAACGGCGCAACGCCACGGCCGCTGGCCTGGCCGCCGCGCTCGGGCCGGACATGCGTATCGATCCGCAGCCCGGCGGCATGCACCTGGTGGCGCGCATGGACGGGCGCCAATGGGATCAGCCGCTGGCGGCGCGGATGCGGGAGCAGGGCATGTATGCGCACGCACTGTCGCGCTGGTCCTCGCTGCCGAATCCCCACGAGGGCCTGTTGCTCGGCTTCACGAACATCGCCTCGGAAACGCAAGCCCATGCGTTGGGCCTGCGGATCAAGGCGTTGATGTAGGCCTTAGTTCAACCCGGCCTTGTCCAGGCCGAAGGCGGCATCCGCCGAGCCCGGCACCGTGCGGAAGGCCACGTTCAGGCGATTCCAGCCGTTGATGGCGACCACGCGGAATGTCAGGTCGGATATCTCTGCTTCGGTGAACTGCTCACGCGCCTGCTCGTATACATCGTTGGGTACGCCATGCGCGGGCAACGTGGTCAGTGCTTCCGTCCACGCCAGCGCAGCCCGTTCGCGGGCCGAGAAAAGCGGAGACTCGCGCCAGACCGCGATGTGGTGCAGGCGCAATTCACGTTCGCCGTGCAGCTTGGCTTGCTTGACGTGCATGTCCAGGCAAAAACCGCAGCCATTGATCTGCGACGCGCGGATATCGACCAGGTCGCCGAATTCTTCAATGATCGGCACCTTTTTCATCGCCGCACTGAAGTCCATGTACTTCTTGGACAGCTCCGCCGACACCTGGAAGTAATTCAATCGTTGGCTCATTTGCCTACCTTTCTGAAACGCTGTTTTCGAATTGGGGTTGCGACTTCGAATCATGCGTCTGATTGGACCAGGCAAAAAGTGCCATAAAAGGTGTTTCGTTATAGGCCATGCGGCGTTCCGCCGCCCAAGCGGGGCCATCGCAGCACGAACCGCGCACCGCCTAGCGGGCTGCTCTGGATCTCGATCGTGCCGCCGTGGTTCGCTGCCACCCGTTTGACGATGGCCAGTCCCAGGCCCGCGCCGCCCGTGCCGCGGTCGCGGCTTTCGTCCAGTCGGATGAAGGGTTCGAACACGCGTTGACGGTCCGCTTGGGCGATGCCGCCGCCGTCGTCGTCCACCAGAAGTTCGTAGCCATCGCCGGGGACTTCCTTCAGCTCGATGTCGACGCGCTGGCTGGCGTAGCGGACCGCATTCTGCACCAGGTTCAGCAATGCGCGGCTCATGTAGCGCGGGTGCAATTCGACGTGGGCGGGATAGCCGTCGCGCACCCGGCATTGGATGCCTCGGGCGTCGGCCTGGTGGGCAGCCTGCGCCAACGCCTCGCCCAGCCAGTCGCACACGTCCACGGTCTCTTGTTTCACGGTGTCGTCGGCGGGCCGCTCCAGTCGCGCGTAGACGAGCAATTCGGCAACCATCGCTTCCAATTCCAGGATGTCGGTGCGCATGTCTTGCAGGATCTGTCGGCGGCGGGGCAGGTAGCGGTCGTGACCCAGCATGTCCACTTCAAACGACAAGCGGGCAAGCGGGGTGCGCAGCTCGTGCGACACGGCATTGGTAAGGCTGCGCTGGTTATCGATCAGCGCCGCGATGCGCTCGGCCATGTGGTTGAAGCTTTCGCCCACATGACGGATACCCGATATGCGGGACAGGCGCACGCGCACGCTCATGTCGCCATGGCCCATCCGCAGCGTCGCCCTGCGCAAGGCGTCCAGGTCGCGCCAGATCGGCAGGGCCCAACCCAGCAGCAGGACGATCGCCAGCACCACGCTCAGTGCCGCCCAGGCCGACCACGTGATCCACCGCTCCATCGCGGGTTCCAGCGGCAGCCGCACGTTCAGCCACTGTACGGGCTCGCCTGGCAGGCGGGTCAGGTACGTGTTGTAGTCGTCGCGCATGATCAGGCCGGTACGGTCCAGCTGTTGCTGCTCTGCCGGCGTCGGGCGCACCTTGCTGTCCGGCAGCAGCGTCAGCGCCAGGCCGTAGTGCGGCTGCAGTTCTTCCAGGATATAGCTGGCGCGGGCCTCCGGCGCGATGGCGTCCAGGTCTTTGTGCAGCGCGTAGATCTGCCCGCGCACCGCTCGGTACGAGAGGTCGGCGCTAAGCGAATCCAGCAAATATCCGAAGCTGAGGTTGACCAGTTGCGTCGCCACGGCATAGCCGATCGTGGCGATGATGACGATGCGCATCGCGAATCTAAGCATCAGGAGCCTTTCCTGTGGCGCGGCAAGCAAGGGTGCGGCGCGAAGCGGATATTGGGAAGGGCGGCGGAAATCATGCAGCGATAGCGAGCTAATCGCGCATGCTAGTGGCGCGCACGCGCCAAAATTCTCTGGAATTGTGTGTCAATTGTGAAGATTCGTGCAGTGCGCGCCTGCCGCGCACGGGCCGATCGCGGCGGCAGGGCCATCAGACCCGATTGAAACTGCCGCGCGCCCCGGCTATAAGCATGGAGAAGGGGCGGACATTCGGCGCCCCGCCTGCCATTGATCGCTTCAGCAAGATGCCGCACCCGCCTCCCCACGACGAGCACGTCGCCAGCCGGCCCGCCACGCACGAACGCGTGGACAGCGGCCGGGGTTCCTGTTTGGAAGTATTCCTTGTGTTCCTGCGCCTGGGGTTGACCTCGTTCGGCGGACCGGTCGCCCATCTGGCCTATTTCCGCACGGAATTCGTCGACAAACGCCGCTGGCTCGATGACTACGCCTATTCCGACCTGGTGGCGCTGTGCCAGTTCCTGCCGGGTCCGGCAAGCAGCCAGGTGGGCATGGCGATCGGGCTTCGACGCGCGGGCTGGCCGGGCATGGCGGCCGCGTGGCTGGCCTTCACCTTGCCGACCGCGTTGGCGCTTATTGGTTTCGCATTGGGGTTGGCGCATTTTGGCTGGCTGTCGCAATCCGGCGCCATACACGGATTGAAAGTGGCGGCGGTAGCGATCATCGCCCAGGCCGTCTGGGGCATGGGCCGGACGCTATGCCCGGACCGCCCGCGAGCGGCATTGGCGGTGGCGGCGGCGCTGATCACGGCCGCGCTGCCCACCGCGTGGGGACAGCTTGGCGCGGTTTTGCTCGGCATCGTCGTGGGCGCCGCCGCGTTGCAGGTGCCGCCCCGGCCCCTGCTGGCCAACCGCGCGCAGGGCGCTTCGCGCCGCGCGGGCTACATCGCGATTGCGCTGTTTGTCGCGCTGCTGGCGGGTCTGCCCGCGTGGGCGGCGCTGTCCGATTCCCCGCTGGCGGCCCAGGTCGCGGGCTTTTATCGGGCCGGTGCGCTGGTATTCGGTGGCGGCCACGTGGTGCTGCCTTTGCTGGAGGCCACCGCGGTGTCCGGGGGCATGGTGTCCGACGCCGATTTCCTGGCCGGCTACGGCGCGGCGCAGGCGATGCCAGGGCCGGTGTTTGCATTCGCCGCCTTCCTGGGCGCCTCGTCCGCAGGCCCGCTGTCGGGCTGGGCCGGCGGGCTGGCATTCCTGGCGATTGTCTTCCTGCCCGGCGCATTGCTGGTTGCCGGCGCATTGCCATTCTGGGAGACCCTGCGGCGGCGGCCCGGCGTGCGCAACATGGCAGCAGGGGTGAACGCCGCCGTGGTCGGCATACTGCTGGCCGCGCTCTATGACCCGGTCTGGACCACCTCAATCCTGACCAAGGCCGATTTTGCGCTGGCGCTGTCGTTGTTCGCGTTGCTGGTCTATGCGCGCTGGTCGCCCGTCTGGGTCGTGCTGGCGGCGGCGGCCGGCGGCTGGGCCCTGGCCTGGTTGAACTAGGACTAGGGCCTGGGCAGACTGCCTTCTCGTCCTGACGGAGCTACGCCTGCCAGCGCGGCGTGCGCTTTTCCAGAAACGCGTCGATGCCTTCGCAGGCGTCGGCCTCCATCATGTTGCGCGCCATGACGTCACCCGCGTAGTCGTACGCGTCGGCCAGCGCCATTTGCCGTTGCTTGTAGAACATGCGTTTGCCATAGCGGACGGCCGACGGGCTTTTCGCCAGGATCTCGGCGGTCAGGGCGCGCACCCGGGCATCCAGCTCCGTCTCGGGCACCGCGTCGTTGATCAGGCCCCAGTCGGCGGCCTGGGCCGCGTCGATGAACCGGGCAGTCACCAGCATTTCGAAGGCGCGCTTGGCCGACACGTTGCGGCTGAGCGCCACGGCGGGGGTCGAGCAGAACAGGCCGACATTGATGCCGGACACGGCAAATCGTGCATTGTCGGCGGCCACCGCCAGGTCGCAGCTGGCGACCAGTTGACATCCTGCGGCGGTAGCGATGCCTTGCACCTTGGCGATGACGGGCACGGGCAAAGCTTGCAAGCCTTGCATGACGCTGCCGCACTTGCGGAACAACGCGCGGTAGTAATCCAGCGAGGGCTGGCTGCGCATTTCGCGCAGGTCGTGGCCGGCGCAGAACGCGCGGCCCGCCGACTCCAGCACGACGCAGCGCACCTCGGTGTCACGCTCCAGGGCGTCGATCTCTTGCTGCAACGCGCCAAGCAAGCCTTCGGACAGGGCGTTGAATTGCGAAGGGCGGTTCATGCGCAGCGTCACCACGCCGTTTTCCGTGGTGCGTTCAAGCAGCGGCGGTTGCGCCGAAGTGTCCAGGGCCATGTCGTCTCCAGGAAAGAGGGTTCCTGGATACTAGCGCAAGCGGCGCCGCGATTCAGTCAGCCGTTCAGCCCGCCAGGCGGCGCGCCATGCCGGACGACAGGCATAGCAGCGGTGCGACGATCACGGCGCCGATCAGGGCCATCGCGGCCTGGGGCGCCACGCCGCTGTCCAGCAGCAAGGTCGCGATGACGGCGGAACCGCTCATCTGGAAGAGGCCATACACTGCCGCGGCAGTGCCGGCGCGTTCGGCGAACGGCTCCAGCGCCAGGCTCAGGCCTGATCCCAGCGCCAGCGAAAAGCCGACCGTCAGCACGGCGACCGGCAACATGAAGATCCATGCCGACAACGGCGCCCACCACCAGGCCGCGGCATGCATGGCCGACGCCAGCAGCAGCGCTACCAACCCGACCCGCACCATGGCGTGGCGGCCATAGCGCGAGATGAAGGTGGGTGCCAGGAAGAAGGCGGCGATGTTGATCGCGGCGTTACCGCCGAACCATGCGGAGAAACCTAGTTCCGTATACCCCAGCTGCTGCACCAGTACGACGGGCGCGGCCGAGACGAACACCAGGATCATCGCCATGCCCGCCGTGCCGAACATCGCAAAATACAGGAACCTGCCGCTGGCGACGATGGGCAGGTAGCGGCGCAGGCTGTAGAGCGCGCCCCGGGGCTGAGTCGGCGCCGCGCGGGTCTCCTCGAAGCGCTTGGCCAGCAGCACGGCCAGGGCCAGCGCGAACCCCACCATGAACACGAACGTGCTGCGCCAGCCGGCCTGCACCGCCAGGATGCCGCCCAGCATGGGCGCCAGCGCGGGCACGGAACACAACGCGCCATTCAGATAGCTATAGACGCGCGCGCCGACCGCCGGGCTGAATCGGTCACGCACCGCGGCAAACGCCACCAGCGAGGCCGAACACGCGCCCAATCCCTGGATGATGCGGGCGGCGTAAAACACTTCGAGCGATGTCGCCGCGGCGCCGAGCGCCGAGCCGGCCAGGTAGGCCAACGCGCCGCCCAGTGCGACGGGCCGGCGGCCATAGCGGTCGGCCAGCGGGCCGATCAGCATCTGGCCCACACCCACCGCGAAGATGAACAACGTGATGCTGGCCTGCAGCGCGCTGACGGGCTGGCCAAAGTCCTGCGCCATCGCGGGCAGGGAAGGCAGGTAGATGTCGATGCCCATCGGCGTCAGCGTGACCAGTCCCATCAAGAGACCGATCAGCCAGCGTTGGCTTCGGGAGGATGCAGCAGACTTCATGGCAGGCTCTGGGCGCATTGCGCACCCGGGAAAACCCGACATTATCCACCAATGCGTGGCGGCGCCGGAGCAGGGCGCAGCCGTGACGGGCGCAGTAGAATATTTGGCATGAACACGCCCGCCTTTCGTCCTCGCATCGTCATTCTCTACTGCACCCAGTGCCAGTGGCTGCTGCGCGCTGGCTGGATGGCGCAAGAGCTACTGTCCACGTTTTCGACCGATCTGGGCGAAGTGGTCCTGCAGCCCGGCACTGGTGGCATATTCCAGATCACCTACAACGGTGACCTGATCTGGGACCGCAAGAGCGACGGCGGTTTCCCGGAGGCCAAGGTGCTAAAGCAGCGCGTGCGCGACCGGCTGGATCCGGGGCGCCCGCTAGGCCATATCGACGGTCATACCGCCGGCCCGCTGGCTGCGCCTCCGGACGACTGACGGCTACGCCGCCGATTCCGACTCCTGTAGCGCCGCACGTCCCTTGTTGCGTTGGCGGACCGCCGACGCGACCAGCAGCGCGATCAGCGCGACGCAGGCCAGGATGAAGCCCAGGCTGATCGGGCGCGACACGAAGATCGACAGCTCGCCGCGCGACAACAGCAAGGCGCGGCGGAAGTTCTCTTCCACCATCGGTCCCAGCACAAAGCCCAGCAGCAGCGGCGCGGGTTCGAACCGCAACCGGATCAGCGCATAGCCCGCCGCCCCGAATACCGTCACCATGCCGACGTCAAACAGGTTGTTGTTGGTGCTGTAGACGCCCACGCAGACAAAGAACAGCGCGGCCGGGAACAAGTAGCGGAACGGTACCGTCAACAAGCGCACCCACATCCCGATAAGCGGCAGATTCAGCAGCAACAGCAGCACGTTACCCACCCAGAAGCTGGCGATCAGCCCCCAGAACATGTCGGCGTGTTCGATCATCATCTGCGGACCCGGCTGGATGCCGTGGATGATCAGCGCGCCCAACATCAGGGCCATTACCGGATCACCGGGAATGCCCAGGCTCATCGTCGGAATGAAGCTCGTCTGCGTCGACGCGCTGGTGGCCGCCTCCGGGCCCGCGATCCCTTCGATCGCGCCGCGGCCGAAGCGGCGCGGTTCACGCGCCACCTTCTTTTCCACTGCATAAGAGATGAACGACGCGATCGTCGGGCCGGTGCCAGGCAGGATGCCGAACGCCGCGCCGATAGCCGTGCCGCGCACCAGGGCGCCGCGCGATTGCTTGATGTCGCCGGCTTCCGGCCGCATGGACTTCATGCCGACCTTCGCCGAGGTGACCTTGCTGTCGCCGCCGATGCGGTTGATGTTCTTCAGGAAATCCGCCACGCCGAACAGGCCCATGGCCAGCGCCACGATCTGCAATCCGTCGGACAGTTCCAGGATGCCGAAGTGAAAGCGCATGGTGCCGGTGTTGACGTCGGTGCCGACCACGCCCAGCAGCAGCCCCACGACCACCATCGCCACGCCCTTGATCGCCGAACCCTTCGCCAAGGTGGCGCCGGCTAGCAAGCCCAGCATCATCATGGAGAAATACTCGGCCGGGCCGAACTTGAAGGCCACGTCCACCAGCAACGGGGAAAACAGGATCATGGCCAGGATGCCCACCGACGCGCCGCAGAACGACGAGAACATCAGCATGAACAACGCGGACCCGGCCTTGCCGTTGCGCGCCAGCGGATTGCCGTCCAGGCAGGCCACGGCGTGCGAAGCCGTGCCCGGCAGGTTCAGCATGATGGAGGTGATGCCGCCGCCATACTGCGAGCCGTAATAGATGCCTGACAGCATCACCAGCGCCGCGGTCGGCGTCATGGTGTAGGTAAGCGGTAGCAGGATGGAGATGGCGGCCAGCACGCCCATGCCCGGCAGCACGCCGATCAGGTTGCCCATGAACACGCCGAACACGGCCCACATCAGGTTGTCCAGCGCGAAGGCGACTGAAAACCCGTGCATCAGGTTATTGAAGATATCCATCGCTCAGCCCCAGCGGAACAGCGGAAACTGCAGTTGCAGCGCCCACGAAAACACCGCCACGCCCAGGATCGTCACGCCGGTGGCGAGCAGGGCCGCGGTGCGCCACGTGTGCTGACGGTCGCCCATCGCCGAGAGAAACACCAGGACGAACGTGGCAGGCACCAGGCCGCCGAACTTGCCGATCAGGATAAAGGCCAGCAAGCCGCCGATGATGCAGCCCCACCCGCGCCATTCGGGCGGCGAAACCTCTTCAGCGTCTTCTTCGGCCGCGGCAGGGGATGCGGCCATCTTCGCGATGACCAGGCCCAGCATGACCAGCAGGGCGCCCAATATCGCCGGGAACATGCCCGGCCCCATGCGGGCAAGGCTGCCCAAGGTGTAGGTGGATGCCTGCGCGATGGCACCCAGGCCCAGCACGATCATCGTGCCGGCCGCCCACGCTTCGCGCCGGACGGCGCTGCGTTTCGATTGCATTGATCTCGTCTCCCGTTGTTGTGTTTTTGTCTGACTGATGTCTGAACAAAAACTGACATTGCAATGAATGCGGGAGTCTAAAAATCCAAACTTCCGTTCACCTTTCAGGCGAACGGAGAATCGCGCCGAGGGCGCGGATTAGGCGGGAAATTGCGGGAAATCCCTAGGCCGGACGCGCGGCGGATGGCGGACGGAAGCGGATCGCCATGGCGAAAAGCACCAGGCAAATCAGCGTCATCAAGATCCATGCTGGCGTCAGGTCGGCCAGGTGCTGCCGGATCAGGCCGGCGGCAAACGGAAATAGCGCGGCAATCAAATACCCCACGCCTTGCACGAACGACGCCAGCCGGCCGGCTTCCGACGGCGTCGCGGCGTGATCCATGGCCACGATCAGCGACAACGGAAAGAGCGCGCCGATGCCCAGCCCCGCCAAGATGGCGGCGGGCCACGCCAGCGCGGCGGGCGCCGCGATCCAGCCGGCCAGGCCCAGGAAGAGCGCACCGATCGCCACGAACAGCGCGGGCCGCCGGTCAGGCAAACGGCCAATGCACAACGAGACGAGCAGACCCGCAGCGATCTCGGCCGCCGTCACGGCGCCAAGCAGTTGCCCCGCTGAAATCGCCGACCAGCCCAGCGCGGTGTAGTAGGGCGGCAGCCATGCCAGGACCAGGGTGTAGGCGCCAGTGCCCAGGCCGAAGAACACGGCCAGCAGCCAGGCGCGCTGGCGCGGAGTACGCAGGGGGCTGGACGTGCCTTGGCCGGCGATGGGCGTGGGCGACGCACGGTTCACCAGCAACCACGCCGCCAACGCGATGGCGGCCGGCACGGCCCACACCGCCAGCGCCTGAAGCCAGCCGGCGCGCTGCGCCACGATGGGCGACGCCACGCTGGCCACCGCGGCGCCGCCCATGATCGCGGTTGAATAGACGCCCATGATCGCGCTGCTGCCCGCTGCGAAGCGGGTTTTGATGTAGCTGGGCAGCAAGGCTTGCGTCACGGCGATGCCCAGGCCCGCGACGACGCCGCTCGCCAGCATCAGGCTGGTGTGGTCCGCCCAAAAGCGGCCCGCGGTGGCGGCCGTGACCAATGCCAGACCGGCGGCCACGCCGAGCGGTTCGCCGATCAAGCGGCGCAGCGGCGCCACGCTCAAGGCGCCCAATCCCATGACGAAGACGGGTAGCGCGGTCAGCAGCCCGGCCACGGCGTCCGGCATGCGGGTGGCGGCTTGCACCCAGTCCAGCAATGGGGGAACGGATGCCAGGACGGGGCGCAGGTTCAGGCCAACAAGGATGATGGCGGCGATGCGCCAAGCGTTGAAACGGGGGGAAGGCACGGTGACTCCATACCCGGAAACGCTGCCGTATGCGGCACGTTCCGGTAAACTATCTTGGCATCAAGATATTTGTATTTTATCTCTACGTCAAGATAGTCGGAGGCAGACCGTGGATAGGGCAAGCCGAGCAGTGGAACAATGGAACCGCGAACGTCCCGACCTGGATGTGTCGACGATGCGCGTGCTGGGCCGGTTGGGCGAATGCGCGCTGGTGATCACGCGCGACCGAATCAACCCGCTGTTTGCCGAGTTCGGCTTGCAGCCCGGCGAATTCGATGTGCTGGCCACGCTGCGCCGCAGCGGCAAGCCGTATGCGTTGACGCCCACGGCGCTATACGAAGACGCCATGATCTCGTCCGGCAGCATGACCCATCGCATCGATCGGCTGGAAAAGGCCGGTCTGGTGGTGCGCACGCCTAGCCCCGATGACGGGCGAGCCACACTGGTGATGTTGACGAAGCCGGGGCAAAAGCTCATCGACGAAGCCGTGGTGGCGCACCTGCGCAACCAGGCCGACGTACTGTCGCCATTGAGCGCGACCGAGCAGGAGCAATTAAGCCGCCTGCTCGGCAAGCTGTTGAAGGCCTACGAGTAGTTGTTGATGGCCTGGCAATAAGACGCGACGCGCCTGGCGCGGCGATGGCCTACAAGCCTAACTCCGACAAACCCGGGTGATCGTCGGGGCGTCGGCCCAACGGCCAGTGGAACTTGCGGTCGGCTTCCTTGATGGGCAGGTCGTTGATGCAGGCATAGCGGTTCACCATCAGGCCGTCTTCGCCAAATTCCCAGTTTTCGTTGCCGTAGGAGCGGAACCAATTGCCCGAGTCGTCGTGCCATTCATAGGCGTAGCGCACGGCGATGCGATGGTCCGTGTAGGCCCAAAGTTCCTTGATCAGCCGGTAATCCAGCTCCTTGGCCCATTTGCGTGCCAGGAAGGCGCGGGCTTCGTCCCGGTTCTTCACGAATTCGGCGCGGTTGCGCCAATGCGTGTTCACGCTGTAGGCCAGCGCGACCTTGTCGGGATCGCGGCTGTTCCAGCCATCTTCGGCCAGCCGAACCTTCTGGATAGCGCTTTGGTGGGTGAAGGGCGGCAGGGGCGGACGGACTTCAGGGGTGGACGTCATGGGAAAGGCCTCGTGCGTGGGAAGAAAGCAGTTCAGGGGCGGGCGGCTAGCAGCGCCGCGGCGGCGCGTTCGGCGCTATCGGTGATCGACAGGTCGCCGGTCACGAGGGCAACGGCGATGGCGCCGTCGATCAGCACCAATAGCTGACGCGCCATGTCATCGGGATCAGGCACGCCTGCGGCTTGCGTCAGCGTCAGCACATGGGCCAGCAAACGAGCCTTGTGGAGGCGGGAAACTTCGCGTATCGGATTGGCAGGGTCGCCGATTTCCCCGGCGGCGTTAATGAATGCGCAACCGCGAAATCCTTCCGACGCAAACCACTCCCGCAAGGCGTCGAAGATGGACATCAAGCGCGCATGGGGCGTTGCCGCTTGCGTCGTGGCGGCGATGAACCACTCCATCCAGCGCTCGTCGCGCGCTTGCAGGGCGGCCGCCACCAAGGCTTCCTTGGTGGGGTAGTACTTGTAGAGCCCTTTGCGCGCAACCCCCGAGGTCTTCACGATCAGGTCCATGCCGGTGGCGTTGATGCCGCCTTGATAGATGAGATTCTCGGTGGCCCGGAGCAAGCGGACCTGCGT
>Ga0307412_10000588_pt1 | contig 21547 bp, 20 predicted proteins | sample DK1Cmetagenome_3_FD_203823 | JGI IMG/M metagenome (GOLD analysis project Ga0307412, IMG submission 203823) | Maize rhizosphere microbial communities from greenhouse at UC Davis, California, United States - DK15-C-1 | ecosystem: Host-associated > Plants > Roots > Rhizosphere > Soil | place: USA...
GGCCTGCGCTACGTCCACACCGAGGCGACGGGCAAGGGTTTCCAGGTGCTCAGCTATCGCACGGCGGGTGGAGAGAATCCCACTACCACCTCGATCATCGACCCCTATGAGGGCGGCCGCAGCTATACGAAATGGCTGCCCAGCGTGAACCTGCGGCTGCGCGTCACGCCGGAAATCCAGGCGCGCTTCGCCTTTTCCAAGAACATCTACCGGCCGACGTTCACGCAGCTCAACCCGAGCTACACGCTGTCGCCCAATTATGATGGGTCCAGTGCGACCCCCACGCCGGTGAATGCGTCCCTTCCCTATGATCCCGTCACCAATCCCTATCAGGGTTCGGGATCGGTTGCGGGCGATCCCAACCTGCGGCCGGAACGGGTGACGTCGTTCGACGGTGCGCTGGAATGGTATTTCGAACGCGCGGGCTATGTGTTCGTGACCGTGTTTCGCAAGGATCTGCGCGACCTCATTCAGAACCGCAGCTTCCTGACGACGCGGACGATCGACGACGTTGGCGTGGTGCGGTTCAACGTCAACGCCGTGGTCAACGTCCCCAAGGGATCGGTGCAGGGCTTCGAGATTGGCGGGCAGAAGTTCTTCGACTTCCTGCCCGGCCCGCTCTCCGGCCTCGGCATTGCCGCCAACTATACGCTGGCGGACAGCAACGCCGGCACGGTCGCGGCGAATTCGCTCGGCGGCGCGACGTTCGACGTCCCGCTGATCAACCTTTCGCGCAACAGCTTCAACCTGATCGCGCTCTACGACAAATACGGGTTCAACGCCCGCGTCGCCTATAACTGGCGCGACAAGTATCTCGACTCGGTCTCCGAAGTCGGTGCCGAGAGCCTGCCGATCTACTTCAAGGCGTACGGCACGCTCGATGCCTCGATCAGCTATGACATCACCAAGCAGTTCTCGGTGACGCTCGACGCGCAGAACCTGCTCGATACGGTCAACAAAAGCTATCAGGGCGAGCCACGCTACCTGCGCAACTACCAGATCAACGATCGCCGCTTCTCGGTCCGATTGCGCGCACTCTTCTGAGTTCGCGCCCGGCACGCCCCCCGTGTCGGGTGCACACCTCGGAGGCAACTGCGCGATCGCTTCGTGCAGTTGCCTCTTTTTTCCGATAGCGAACAAGGCGGCGCCGCCCGGTGCGCCGCGGGGAAGGCAGCATGCAGGACAAGCCCGTCACCAGCGTCGTCATCGCCGGCGGCGGCACCGCCGGGTGGATGGCGGCCGCCACGCTCTCGCGCAACTTCCCGGCGCACATGCTGGCGGTCACCGTCGTCGAATCCGCGGAGATCGGCACGGTCGGCGTCGGCGAGGCGACGATCCCGCCGATCCTCCAGCTCAACGCCCAGCTCGGGATCGACGAGGACGATCTCGTCCGCCGCACCGAGGGCACGTACAAGCTCGGCATCGAATTCGTCGACTGGGGGAAGCGCGGCCACCGCTACTTCCATCCCTTCGGCCACTATGGCGCCGATCTCGGCGGGGTCGCCTTCCACCACCATTGGCTGCGCACCCGCGAGGGCATGCTCGCCGATTATTCGCTCAACACGCTGGCGGCGATGGCCGGCAAGTTCGATCGCCCGTCGGACGATCCCCGCAACGTGCTGTCCAAGCTCTCCTATGCGCTCCATTTCGATGCGACGCTTTACGCCGCGCTGCTGCGCGAACGGTCGCTGGCGCAGGGCGTCCGCCATGTCGAAGGCAAAATCGCCGAAGTCGTGCTGGACGGCGCCTCGGGCTTTGTCGATCGGCTGGAGCTTGCCGACGGGCGCACGCTCAAGGCTGATCTCTATATCGACTGCACCGGCTTTCGCGGCCTGCTGATCGAGCAGGCGCTCGAAACCGGCTATGAGGATTGGCGCCACTGGCTGCCGATGGACCGCGCCCTCGCCGTCCCCACTACGCCCAACGGCCCGCCGACGCCCTTTACCCGCTCGACCGCCGATGCCGCAGGCTGGCGCTGGCGCATCCCGCTCCAGCACCGGGTGGGCAATGGCCATGTCTACAGCAGCGCCTTCACCAACGAGGCGGCGGCGACCGAGGCGCTGGTCGCAGGCCTCGACGCGCCGATGCTCGCCCCGCCGCGATCCCTGTCCTTCACCACCGGCCGGCGGCGGCGGATGTGGAACAGGAACGTCGTCGCGCTCGGCCTGGCGAGCGGGTTCATCGAGCCGCTCGAATCGACCAGCATCCACCTGATCCAGCGCGGGGTGGTGACCTTGATGTCGCTGTTCCCGGCCGGCGGCTTCGTCCAGGCCGAGATCGATTGCTACAACCGGTTGATGCAGGCCGAGATCGAGGAAGTCCGCGACTTCGTCATCCTCCACTACAAACAGTCGCAGCGCGACGACACGCCGTTCTGGCGCAGCGTCCAGGCGATGGCGGTGCCGGACAGCCTGGCCGAGCGGATGGCGATCTTCGCCCATAGCGGGCGGGTGCTGCTCGGCCCCGGCGAGCTGTTCCGCGAGCCGAGTTGGGTAGCGGTGCTGCTCGGCCAGGGGCTGGAACCGGCCGGCCATGATCCACTCGCCAACGGGCTGCCGGAGCCGGAAGTCCGCGCCGCGCTCCAGCGGATGCGCGCCGTGATCGGCCATGGCGTCGAGGCGATGGGCACCCACGAGGCCTTTCTCGCGGCACGCCGGCATTAGAGCGTCTACCTGGACCGCCAGCGCCTCGGCACGCCGCAATGTCCGCAGCAAGTTTCAAATTACTGGAAACATTCGATGAAGCGGACATTAGCTCAAGGTTAATTGGGTAGATTGGATTTGGCGCAACATGTCTGAAAGGGAACCCGTGGTGGCAGTGGCCCTTCTCAGCCAACGCGACATCGAGCGCTATGGCAGCAACCTCAGCCGTTGCTACCGCATCGACGACAACACGCCGAGCTTCGACGCGCTGCTCCATCTGATCGACGAGGCCGACGACGCCCTGCAGGTGCGGGAGCATCGCGTCACCTAGCGCACAACGTAGCGCGACTGTCACGCCAGCTTCATCCAGAGCGGCTAGCCCAGCACAAACGCGGGCGATCTCAGGATGAAAGGGGGGCGAATCGCCATGGCGACGACAATGCTGCGCGCCGAACGGCCGTCCTGCGAAGGGGCGGGCCGATGAACGAGCTGACCAGCCTGACGGCGCAACGGCGCGCCGTGTCGGAGGAAGTCGCGTTGCGCGCAGCGCTCCAGCGCTTCGTCCAGGTCCGCCTGCGCGATCACCATGACGGCGAGGACATCGTCCAGGAAACCTATATCCGCCTCTACGACTATCGGCGCACGCGCAGCGTAGCCGATGTCGGCGCCTTCTGCTTCGCGGTAGCGCGCAACCTGGTGTTCGATCATTTCCGGCGGCTGCGCGCGCTGCCGCGCCATGCCGAGCTTGTCGACGACATCCCCTGCGCCCAGCCCCGCGCCGAGGAAGTGCTCGAGTATCGCGAGCGGGTGGACATCCTCGTCCGCGCGCTGCGGGTGATGCCGCCGCTCCGCCGCGAGATCTTCCTGCGCCGCCGGCTCGACGGCGTCGCGGTGGCGATCATCGCCGCCGACCTCGAGATGAGCGCCGCCGCGATCGAGAAGCATTGCGTGCGCGCCGTCGCCGATCTGCGCGCCGCGCTAGAGCGCCGCGGCCTGCCCGGCGGTGCCGCGCGATGAGCCTGAACCCAAGCCGCCGCGCCGCGCTGCACGACGCCGCCCGCTGGGCGATCCGCGAGGACGAAGCGGTGCTGCGCGAGTCCCCGCCCGCCGCCGCCGCCGAGGTGCAGGCGATGCTCGATGATCGCGCGCTCGCCGATGCGATGACGCAGCTGCCGCGCCTGTCCGATGGCGACATCCGCGCGATGCGCAGCCGCCGTCGCGCGGCGATCGGCAGCGGCGGCGCGCTCGCGCTGGTGGCGCTGCTCGGCGTCGGCGGCTGGCAGGCGGGCTGGTACCGCACCCCCGCCCCTGCCCCCCTGCATTATGAGACCGCGCGCGGCCAGATGCTCGATGTGCGGCTGGCCGATGGCTCGTCGGTGCACCTCAACGGCGCCACCAGCCTCGACGTGACGCTCGCCGATACCGGCCGCAGCGTGACGATGCAGCGCGGCGAAGCCTATTTCGACGTGGCCCATCTGCCCGACCGTCCCTTCACCGTGACGGCGCGCGGATCGGCGACCCAGGTGCTCGGCACCGCGTTCAATATCGACATCGTCCATGGCGGCGTCCGCCTCGCGGTCTATCGCGGCAAGGTGCGCTTCGGCGGCGCGGCAGCCGAGGACACGGCGGTGATTGTCCCGGCCGGCTGGCGGACCCGCTTCGAGGATGGTCGGCCCCAGGCACCGACCCGCTTCGATGCCGCGCAGAAGGATTGGCGCGACGGCTGGCTCGACATCGATGCGATGCCGCTGGCCGATCTGGTCGATGCGCTCAACCGCCGCGGCGGCCCGCTGATCGCACCGCCGCCCAGGCCGCTCGGCGCGGTGGCGATCTCCGGCCGGTTCCGGCTGGATTCGCCGCGCGACCTGCTCGACGCGATGGGCGTCGCCTACGGGTTCCGCACCCTGGGCACGGGCACGCAATTGCGGCTCGTCCCGACCGATGACGACGACACAAAACCGTCACAGCCATGACATCGCACTGCAGCAAAAAACTTTTGTCCGGAAGCTGAGCCACCCCCGTCTTCCTCGCAGCGGCGCAACCGCGCCGAAGCGGAGGGAAAACAATGGATCGCTTACAGGGGATTTCACGCATGGCCATCGCCATCATGCTGGCCACGCCGGCCATCGCGCAGGCGCATGCCGCCGACGCGGCGATGACTGCGCAGCAGCGCTTCGACATCGCGCCGTCGGATCTGCGGAGCGCGATTTCGCAATTCTCGCAGGCGACCGGCCTGCAGGTCGTCGTCGCACCGAGCGCGGTGGCAGGGCGCCGCACCGCCGGCGTGCGCGGCGCGCTGACCGTCCGGGCCGCGCTCGACCAGCTGCTGCGCGGCTCGAACCTGAGCGCCTCGCTCCATGGCGGCATCGTCGTCCTCACCCCGTCGCGCGCCGCACCCGCGGCGCGCCGCGTCGCCCGCACCGAGGCAGCCGCACCCGTCGTGGCAGCGCCCGTCCAGACGGCCGAAGCTGCACCGCAGGACAGCGAAACGGCCGAAATCGTCGTCTCCGGCTATCGCGAGAGCCTCACCGCCGCGCAGGATCTGAAGCGCCGCGCCGTGGGTGCCGAGGACGACATCGTCGCCACCGATATCGCTGCCTTTCCCGATCTGAACCTGGCGGAATCGCTCCAGCGCGTCCCCGGCATCACCATCACGCGCGACACCGGCGAGGGCCGCCAGATCGCGCTGCGCGGCCTCGGCGCCGACTTCACGCGTACCCAGCTCAACGGCATGGAAGTCCTCGGCAACACCGCCTCGGGCATGGACAATCGCGGCTCGGTCACGCGCTCGCGCTCGTTCGACTACAGCCTGTTCGCCTCGGAGCTGTTCAACCGCGTCTCGGTGCAGAAATCCTACGCCGCCGAGCAGGACGAAGGCGGCCTCGCCGGCACCGTGCAGCTCACCACCGCCAAGCCGTTCGACTATGCCGGCAACAAGTTCGTGGTCTCCGCCAAGGGCCAGACCAACAGCAACACCAAAGGCGTGACGCCGCGCGCGGTCGCGCTCGCCTCGGTCCGGTCGGGTGATTTCGGCGCGCTGGTCTCGGTTGCGTACAGCCAGATCAAGAGCAACGAATATGGCTATCGCAACTGGGGTTGGGGCCCGACCAAATACGGCGCCGCCAATATCGGGGCCGAGATCGACGCGGCCACCCGCGCGAAGCTGCTCGCCGGCGTCTACCAGCCGACCGCGCAGTCGCCCTCGACCTGGTATACCGATCGCAAGCGGCTCGGCGTCACCTCCTCGGTGCAATATCATCCGGGCAGCAACTTCAAGCTGGACGTCGATTTCCTCTACGGCCGCCTGTGGGACTCGCGCGACGATTACGCGCTCGCCACCGCCGGCAGCAATCCGCTGACCGGATCCTCGGTCACCGGCACCCAGGTGATCCACAGCGCGGTCATCGACGACACCAACACGCTGCGCGCCGCGAGCTATACCGGCATCGACCTTCGCTCCGAGCACCACATCGTCAAGAACCACACCGATTTCTACCAGGGCGTCGCCAATCTCAGCTGGAAGGTCGGCGAGCGGCTGACCCTCACCGCGCTGGGCGGCTATGAGGAATCCGATTTCGGCCAGCCGGTGTTCGACAAGGTGTTCATGGAGGCCAAGCAGACCGCGTTCAGCTACGACACGCGCCCGCAGATCCCGGTCAACACCTATGGCATCAACCTTACCAATCCGGATCTGTGGACCGTCCAGCGGCTCGACGTGCAGGAAAACAAGATCGTCAACCGCTACACCAACGGCAAGCTGAGCGCCGCCTACGATCTCGGCGACGGGCTGATCTTCAAGGCGGGCGGCGCCTATAAGCACTTCACCAACAGCGGCTATACCTGGGCGAACAAGGTATTCCACAACGTGCCGGCGAACATCGCCGTGCCGAACAGCGTCAAGCAGCTCGTCGGGCCGAAGACGTTGCTCCAGTACATCGTCGGCAATGTCGATGGCGTTTATGGCACCATCGGCGACAAGCGCGACCTGAGCTCGGCCAACCTCCAGGCCGGCAGCGACTATGAAGTCGACGAGAAGACCTGGAACGGCTTCGCCCAGTTCGACCTCGACACGCAGCTCGGCGGCATGCGCCTGCGCGCCAATGCCGGCGTGCGCTATTACTCGACCGACCTCACCTCCTCGGGCCACCTCGCGGTCGGCACCGCCTTCGTGCCGGTGGAGATCGAGAATAACAGCCATGGCTGGCTGCCCGCCGCCAACCTCGCGCTCGACCTGACCAAGACGCTGGTGTTCCGCCTCAGCGCCGATCGCAACATCAACCGTCCGGGCCTGGGCGACCTCGCCGCAGCGGGTTCGATCACCACGCGTCCGAACGGCGGCAGCCTCAGCCTCGGCAATCCGTTCCTGAAGCCCTTCAAGGCGACCTCGGTCGAGACCTCGCTCGAATGGTATATGGATCGGGCGGGCTTCGCCTCGATCGGGTTCTTCTACAAGAACATGGACAGCTATATCTCGCCGAGCACGACCACGATCCCCTATGGCCAGACCGGCCTGCCGCTCTCGCTGCTGATCCAGGGGCAGGATGCCAACACCCCCTATGACGTCAGCCAGCCGATCAACGGCCCCGGTGCGGACATCAAGGGCATCGAAGTCGCGGTGCAGCACGACTTTACCTTCCTGCCGGCGCCGTTCGACCATCTCGGCGTCGTCGCCAACGGCACCTGGTTCGACGGCAAGCAGCAGGGCAAGGTGGTCAACACCTTCGTGACGCTGCCGCTGTTCAACCTCTCGAAATGGGCGGCGAACGCGACGCTCTATTATGAGGACAAGCGCTGGGGCGTGCGCGTTTCCGACGCCTATCGCGCCAAATACTACACCGGCCTCGGCACCCTCGGCAATGTCGGCGACTGGATCGATGCCACGCATAACATCGACTTCCAGGCGCATGTGAATCTTCGCCCGGGCATCCGCCTGATCGCGGAGGGCATCAACCTCACCAACCAGCCGATTCAGCAGTTCGCCGGCGGCGCTATCGCCCGGCGCGTCGTGTACACCACCAGCGGCCGGACCTTCACCCTGGGGTTCAGCGCGGAGTTCTGATCATAAAAAAGCCCGCCCCGGTTCGCGCCGGGGCGGGTTGCACTGCGAAACGGGGCGGCAGCGGAGCGATCCGTTGCCGCCCTTTTTCGTTCAGCCGCGCGGCCGCGCCTGGGTGACGGCGAGCCGAAGATGGAACAGATTCTCGGCGACTTCGTCCATCTGCACCGGGCCGAGCGGGGTATAGCCCATCGCTTCCACGGCCTTTGCCAGACCGCCCAGCAGCATCTCCTGCCGCTTGGCGAGGAACGCGTCGTCGGTCGGCGGCGGAATCGTCGCGGTGACGGCGCAGCCCGCAGCGTCGCAGCGGAATGCCACGTCGGTGAGCAGCGGATAGGCCTGCCGCACATGCGCGGTCACCTGCGCCGGCAGCGCACCGATGGCCACTGCGTCGCCCCGCGCCGCAAGGCTCGCAGGAGTCGCCGCCGGGCGCGCAGGGGCGACCGTGACCATCCCCTGCGCCGCGGGTGCGGGCCCCGGTTCGGGCATGCGGAGCAGCCAGACTGCCGAACCCGCGGCCACCAGCACGGCGCCCGCCACCAGGACATTGGCGTGTTTCATCCTATGCGCTCCCTAGCGTGCGAAGCCCCGCGCCGCCCGAAGGCGACGCGGGACCCTCGATCAGCAGATCGTCGAGCCGGCCGGGCAACCCGGCGAGTTCGACCCAGCATCGACGTCCGGGTTGAAACCCGGGGTGATGCCGGTGTTGAGCGCCGCCTTGAGCGACGAGGCGAAGCGCGCGTCCTTGATTTCGAAATTGCCGCTGCCGAAATCATAGTTCGCCACCGCATTGCGCACGGCGAGCGACGGATAGCCGTTCCAGCTGATCAGCGGCTGGACGACCCAGCTGCCGGTGCCGTTTTCGGGCGGCTCGTCGCCACCGTCGGTCTTCGAGAAGCGGAACAGGTGCGAGAAGCCCAGCGTCTCGTAATGGAAGACCATCTTCACATGCTGGCCGCCGCTGGCATCGCTCTGGAAGCGCAGCTGCCCGTCCTTGGTCGCGCGGGTTTCCCACTTGCCGTGCGCGCCACGGGTCACGCCAACGATCGCGCTGTTGGTACCGGCATCGGTCGTCCAGACGATGATCGTTTCCCAATCATAGGCGTGCGAGAAGTCCGACTGCCAGAAATAGGCATAGACCCGCGCGCAATAGCCATTGTTGCAGCGCGCCCGGACATAGGCGTTGCTGGTGCTGAGGTAGCTCGGAGCCCGGCACGAGGCCGGCGGCTTGGTGGCATAGGTCGAGGCCTTGGCGCTGATCGCGCCCGAGGCGTTCACCGCCGGTACGTTGAAGCAGACGTCGGTGTCGAAATCGAGCGCCGGCTGGAAGCGCTTGTCGAGCGTGGTGGCGAGTTCCGGCAGCGCTGCGACCGGTGCCGGCCAGCCCTGCGCATGCGCCGCCTGGATCGGCAGCAAGGCCAGCGCGGAAAGCGCCGCCTTTGGCAGAAGATGCTGGAAAACCTTGGTGCTTGCTCGTCCCTGTTTCATACGATCTCCATGCAGGTCCCAAAGCGGCTGCGCGTTACGCACGTCCATTGGCCGCGAGGGACCGCCCGCGACCTGGAGATTCCGGAAATCGAGGTGGCGGGCCGGGCGGAAGCAGCGCGCGACTTATCGGGGGGTCACGCACGCGGGCGCCCGGTTCTAGCGCTCAAAGGGAAGACGCAATCCCGCGCGAACCCGGACAATTTTTTCGCGCCTATCCATCGCCGAACCGCCCGCACCCCGCGGGTTGCCCTCCCCGCACTTTCGACTACACTTGTAGTCAAAGCTTTGGGAGGATGGGATGTCGCGGTTTCTGCTGCTGATGATGGCGGTGCTCGGCTGGAGCGGCGCCGCGCACGCTGCGCAGGTTGCCGGCCAATGGATCGTCACCGTCGACCGGTTCGGCTCCCCCGAATACTCCACCCTCAACCTGGTGGTCGCCGATCGGACGCTCGGCGGCGATTGGGATGGCGATGCGGTGCGCGGGACGATCGAGGGCCGGTCGCTGCGCTTCACGGTCACCGACCGCCAGGGCGCAACCTATCGCTTCGAGGCGCAGCAGACGCCGGCGGGGCTCATCGGGGCGGCCGACTATCCTGACAACAACTTTCCCGACCGCCGGCTTCGCTTCGCTTTCAGCGCCCGCCGCGTGCCCGATCGCCCCGCCGGCGGTCCCCGCATCGTGACGTTCGCGCCCCAGGACTATTCCAACAGCTTCTCCGCCGAGCGCGCACCCGTCGCGACGCTCTGGCCGGGCGATACGGTGCGCACCACCACCATCGATTCCGGCGGGATCGACGCGGCGGGCGTGACGCGCGCGCTGTTCGGCAATCCGCAGACCGGGCCGTTCTTCCTCGCGGGCGCGCAGCAGGGCGACACGATCGCGATCCATATCCGCAAGCTCACCCCCAATCGCGACTGGGCCGAGAGCCTGGACACGATCGTCAGCCGCGCGATCGGCGGCAGCCTTGCCGCAAAGGCCGGCGCGCTGGGCAAGCCGATCCGCTGGCGCCTCGATCGCGCCGCCGGCTACGCCACCCCCGCCCAGCCGAGCGACGGGCTCGCCGGCTACCGCGTTCCGCTGCGCCCGATGCTGGGCGGGCTCGCGCTCGCGCCGGGGTTCGGGTCACCGCCGCTGTCGACCGGGGACACCGGCCGGGCCGGCGGCAACATGGATTTCCCCGAGGTCGTCGCCGGCAACATTGTCTACCTGCCGGTGCAGCAGCCGGGCGGGCTGCTCTATCTGGGCGATGCCCATGCGGTGCAGGGCGACGGCGAGACCTCGCAATATGCGCTCGAAACCTCGATGGACGTCGAATTCCGCGTCGAGCTGATCAAGGCCCGGTCGATCGCCATGCCACGGGTGGAATCGCCGACCGAGCTGATGGCGCTCGGACAAGCCGGCTCGCTCGACGAGGCGCTGCGGGCGGCGAGCACCGGCCTGATCCAGTGGCTCCAGCAGGACTATGGCCTGACCCTGTCCGAGGCCGCGCAGGTGCTCGGCACGGCGGTCCGCTTCTCGGTTCCGAACCTGGCGGGCCGCAGCGTCGGCGTGGCCGCCCGCCTCGACAAAAGCCTGCTGCCCGCGGCGCGGCGCGCCGAGGCTCAGCCCGCGCGCCAGGCGGCGACGAACGCCGCCGCCTTATCTCCGACCGCCGCTGCGGAATCGCCGGGGCGATAGAGCGCCCCGCCCAGCCCGAAGCCGGCGGCCCCCGCCTTGCGATAGCGCGCCATATCCTCCGGCGTGACGCCGCCGGTTGGGCATAGCGGTACCGAAGGCCCGAGCACGGTGCGGAACGCCGCCACTGCCGCCGGGGGAATCATCTCGGCCGGATAGAGCTTCAGCCCGTCCGCGCCGGCATCCACCGCCGCAAAGGCTTCGGTCGGCGTCGCCACACCGGGCAGCGTCGCCAGCCCGCGCGCCTTGGCCGCCCGGATCAGCGCGGTGGCGCCGTGCGGCGTCACCATCAGGCGGCCACCGGCATCGACCAGCGCGTCGAGCTGCTCGACGGTGCGCACGGTGCCCGCGCCGATCACCGCGGCGTCGCCGAACCGGCGCACCAGCCGCGCGATGCTCGTGAACGGATCGGGCGAGGTCAGCGGCACCTCGATCAGCCGGAACCCGGCTTCCAGCAGGACCGCGCCAATCGGCTCCACCTCCTCCGGCGCAACCCCGCGCAGGATCGCGACCAACGGCAGTTCGGCCATCGCGGCCTCGAAAGAAATGCTCATGCTGCCACCCTCTTCTCGTCACCCCAGCCGAGCCGCGCCCGGATCTTCACCAGCGCCGCGACCAGCGTGCGGATATGCGCCTCGTCATGGAACGGCGTCGGCGTGATGCGCAGCCGCTCCTGCCCCACCGGCACGGTCGGATAGTTGATCGGCTGGACGTAGATGCCATGCTCCTCCAGCAGCGCGGTGCTGATCGCGCGGCAGAGATGCGCGTCGCCCACCATCAGCGGCACGATATGGCTGGCGCTGTCGCGGCCGACCGGCAGGCCTTCCGCCGCCAGCGCCGCCTTCAGCCGCGCGACCGCCGCCTGTTGCAGCGCGCGTTCCTCGCCGCTCGCGCGCAGGTGCCGCACCGCCGCCAGCGCGCCCGCCGCCAGATGCGGGCAGAGCGAGGTGGTGAAGATGAAGCTCTCGGCAAAGCTGCGGATCACGTCGATCAGCAGCGCCGGCCCCGCGACATAGCCGCCGATCACCCCGAACGCCTTGGCCAGCGTGCCCTCGATGATGCCGATCCGGTCCATCAGCCCCTCGCGCTCGGCGATGCCGCCGCCATGCGGGCCGTACATGCCGACGGCGTGCACCTCGTCGAGATAGGTGATCGCGCCGTAGCGATCGGCCAGATCGCAGATCGCCGCGATCGGGGAAACGTCGCCGTCCATCGAATAGACGCTCTCGAAGGCGATGATCTTCGGCCGCTCGGGGTTCACGGACTGGAGCAGTTCCTCCAGATGCGCGACATCGTTGTGGCGGAAGATGAAGCGTTCGGCGCCCGAGCGGCGAATGCCCTCGATCATCGAATTATGGTTGAGCGCGTCGGAGAAGATCGCGCAGTCCGGCAGCAACCGCCCTAGCGTGCCGAGCGCGGCGAGGTTGGAGATCCAGCCCGAGGTGAACAGCAGCGCGGCTTCCTTGCCGTGCAGCCCGGCCAGTTCCTGCTCCAGCGCGACATGCTCGTGCACCGTGCCGGAGATGTTGCGCGTGCCGCCAGTGCCTGCGCCGGATCGGGCGATCGTCTCGTGCATCGCCGCCAGCACCTCCGGATGCTGCCCCATGCCAAGATAATCGTTGCTGCACCACACGGTGACCTCGCGGGCGGTGCCGTCCGGCCGGTGCCAGCGCGCGCGCGGGAAGGCCCCGGCGATCCGTTCCAGCTCGGCGAAGGTCCGGTAGCGGCCGTCCAGCCGGGTGCGGGTAAGCAGGTCGGTGAAGAACGCATCGGTATTCATGCGTCGGCTCCTTTCAGGAAAGCAGGCACCAGCGGATCGCGCCGGCGACGATGCCGAGGGCGGTGATGCTGGCGGCCCAGATCAGCGCCATCCAGCCAAGCCGCTGCCACAGCGGCGCGAGGGGCTGCGCGGCCATCAATGATACCCCTCGATCACGGTCTTGCCCCGGAAGACGTAATAGGCCCAGGCCGTGTAGGTGAGGATCAGCGGCAGGATGAACACCGCGCCGACCAGCATGAAGATCTGGCTCTTCTCCGGCGCGGCGGTGTCCCAGATCGTCAGCGCGCGCGGCACGATATAGGGGAACATGCTGATCCCCAGGCCGATAAAGCCCAGCGCGAACAGCACCAGCGCCACCAGGAACGGCAGCCGCTCGCGCCCGCGCTTCAGGCTCCAGAAGAACAGGAAGGCGAACACCGCCGTCGCCAGCGGCACTTGCGCGGTGAACAGCACGCCGGGCATGCGGAACCAGCGATGCCAGTAATCGATCGCGAGGAACGGCGTGGCGATGCTCACCGCCGCCATCGCGACGATGGTGAGGATACCCAGCCGGAACGCCATCCGCCGCGCATGGTCCTGCGCCGATCCCTGCGTCTTGCCGATCAGCCAGCTCGCGCCGAGCAGCGCATAGCCGGCGAGCAGCGAGAAGCCGGTGAGCAGGCTGAACGGCGACAGCCAGTCGAGGCTGCCCCCGGCATAGGCGCGATCGGCAACCTTGATCCCCTGCAGTACCGCGCCCAGCATCATGCCCTGCGCGAAGGTGGCGACCACCGATCCCAGGGTGAAGGCGATATCCCAGCCCGCCCGGTGGCGCGGATCACGCCAGCGATATTCGAACGCCACGCCGCGAAAGACGAGGCCGAGCAGCATCGCGATCACCAGCGGATAGGTCGCCGGCAGGATCACCGCATAGGCGAGCGGAAACGCGGCCATCAGCCCGCCGCCGCCCATCACCAGCCAGGTTTCGTTGCCGTCCCATACCGGCGCAATCGAGTTCATCGCCTGGTCGCGCTCCTCGCCCACCTTCAGCGAGGGAAAGAGGATGCCGATGCCCAGGTCGAACCCGTCCATCACGACATAGGCAAAGATCGCGAAGGCGATGATGACCGCCCAGACGGTGGCGAGATCGGGATTAGTGAGCATCGCCGCTGACTCCTTCGAACGCGGGTGCGGGGGTGATGCCGGCGGCGCGCTGCGGGATCGCGGCCGGCTCGGTCTCGTGGCGCTCGGGCGGCTTGGCCATCAGGCGCAGCAGGTAGGTGGTGCCGGCACCGAACACGATGAAATAGACGACCACGAAGGTCGCCAGCGACGCCGCCACGGCGGACGCCTGCAGCGGCGAATGCGACTGGGCGGTGCGCAGGAAGCCATAGACGGTGAAGGGCTGCCGGCCGACCTCGGTAGTCACCCAGCCCGCGATCACCGCGACGAAGCCGCTCGGCCCCATCAGCACCGCCAGCCGATACAGCCAGGGCGCGTCGTACAGCCGTCGCCGCACGCGCATGAAGATGCCGAACAGCGCCAGCCCGAGCATTGCAAAGCCGAGCCCGACCATGATGCGGAACGACCAGAACACGATTGCAACCGGCGGCTCGCGATCGTCGGGCACGCTGTCCAGCCCGGCGAGCGGCGCGTTCGGATCGTGCTTGAGGATCAGCGAAGACATCTTGGGAATCTCGATCGCGTAGTCGATCCGCTTGGCAGCCGGATTGGGGATGCCGAACAGGATCAGCGGCGCGCCGTGCGGATGGCTGTCATAATGGCCTTCCATCGCCATCACCTTGGCCGGCTGGTGCTCGAGCGTGTTGAGCCCGTGTTGGTCGCCGGCCAGGATCTGGGCCGGGGCCGCGATCGCCACCATCCACATCGCCATCGAGAACATCTTGCGCGCGCCCAGATTGGTACGGTCGCGCAGCAGGTGCCAGCCGCCGACGCCCGCGACCACCAGCGAGGTGGTCAGGTACGCGGCGATCACCACATGGGCGAGGCGGTACGGAAAGCTGGGGTTGAAGATGATCGGCAGCCACGATCCCGCCGGCACGAACTGGCCCTGCGCGTTGATCACGAAGCCGGTCGGCGTCTGCATCCAGCTGTTGGTGCTGATGATCCAGGTCGCCGAGATGAAGGTGCCCAGCGCCACCATCGCGGTGGCGAAGAAGTGCAGCTTCGGCCCCACCTTGTTGATGCCGAACAGCATCACGCCCAGGAACCCCGCCTCGAGGAAGAAGGCGGTCATCACCTCATAGGCCATCAGCGGCCCGACGATCGGCCCGGCCTTGTCCGAAAAGAGCGACCAGTTGGTGCCGAACTGGTAGGACATCACCAGCCCGGAGACGACGCCCATGCCGAACGCCACCGCGAAGATTTTCAGCCAGTAGCGATAGAGATTGGCGTACACGCCCCGCCCGGTCTTCAGCCACAGCGCCTCCAGCACCATCAGGAAGCTGGCAGTGCCGATCGAAAAGGCCGGAAAGATGAAATGGAACGAGACCGTGAACGCGAATTGCGCACGCGCAAGCAGAAGGGCTTCGTCTCCCATGGCAGGAAACTCCCGGATTAGAGTGCAGCCCGCCGGAGCGGACGAAGGGTCGGTCTAACCGCCTAGACGAGCGCGATTTTTCGCGTGACGTCGGGCGTAGTAAGCGCACCGAGCAGTCGCAGCGCACGCTCCAGCCGGTCGCGTGGCGTCGATCCGCCGATCGATATTCTGAGCGCCGGCGGGGCGCTCGCCGGTTCCACCGCAAAGGCGTCGCCCGCCACCACCGCGAGACCTTGCGGCCGCAGCGCGTTGACGATCTCCGCGGCGTTGGTGCCGCCCGGCAGCGGCATCCAGAGGTGATAGCCGTCGTCCTGCGCTTGGAAGCTACCGGGGCGCAGCGCCGCGCGGGCGATCGCCTGCCGGTCCCGCGCCTCGGCACGCACGGCGGCACGCAGCTCGTGGAAGGTGCCGGCGAGCAGCCAGTCGGCGACGACCGCCACGTTGAGCGGCGGCGCCATCACCGCGGTCTCGTGCAGATCGGCGGCCAGCCGCCAGGCGGCCGCGACATCGGGTGCCGCGACCCACGCCACGCGCAGACCCGGCGACAGGATCTTCGAGACGCTGGCGATGTGCCAGCTCCGCTCGGGCACCAACGACGCCAGCGGCGGCAGCGGCTGTTCGGGGAGCAGGCCATAGGCGTCATCCTCGATCAGCTTGAGCCCATGGCTGCGGATCACCGCCGCCAGCGCCGCGCGACGGGCGACGCCCATCGTCGCGGTGGTCGGATTGTCGTTGGTCGGCACCAGGTACACGGCCGCGATGCCGTCCTCGGCACAGGCGGCGGCAAGCGCCTCCGGCAGCATCCCCTCCCCGTCGCCCGCAACCACGCGGAGCCGCAGGCCATAGCGGCGCGCGACCGCCAGCAGCCCGGGATAGACGAACGCGCCCACCGCCAGCACGTCGCCGGGATGCAGCTCGGTGCTGATCACCGCGTGCAGCGCATGCTGTCCACCGGCGCTGACCAGCACGGTATCTTCCTGGCACGGAATGCCGCGTTCGCGCAGCAGCCCGGCACCGGCCTCGCGGGCCAGCGCCATGCCGCCGCGCGGCTGATAGTGGAACGGCGCGGGCCCATCGGCACGGCCCAGCAGCTGCGCAACCGAAGCCCCGAACGCCTTTTCCAGCATGCGGCCGGCCGCCTCGGGCGGCGCATTCATCCCCGCATCGGCGGGCTCCTTGTACGGGATGCCGGTCGGCTCGACGGCCTTGCTCCGCACGAAGCTGCCGCGCCGGCCGTCGCCCTCGATCAGGCCCAGCCGCTGCGCCTCGCCATAGGCGCGGGTAATGGTGGTGAGGTCGACGCCCAGCGCCTCGGCGAGCATGCGCTGGGGCGGCAGCCGGTCGCCGGGATTGAGCGCGCCCGAAGCGATATCGCGCGCGATCGCCTCGGCAATGGCGAGATATTTGGGACCCAGGGTTCCGGTGATGTCGGGTTTCCAGCCTTGCATATGCCTAGCCTAGCCGATCCCATACAAGGTTGCATGCAATGTCCGCATGGCGCGGGCTCAATCCCGGTGCTGCGCGAAGCCGTCGCGGCCGCGCAGCGCGGCGCGGGCGACGTCGCCGCGATCATGATAGGCCAGCATCGCCTCGCACGGCTCTGCATCCCAGAAGTCCGGATCGGCATAGCAGTGCAGCGCCCGCTCCAGCAGCGCGACGCGGGTGGCGGTCTGCTCGGTCGCCAGCAGCGCAGCGCGCACCTCCAGAAAGTCGTCGCCGCAGCCCTTGCGGACGAGTTCCGCCTCGGCGGCACGGCCCATCCGCTGCAGAACCGCGGCAGCCGCCTGTCGCGCCGTTTCGATGTGCGGGGGAGAAGCGCCGGGCACTGCGGTCAATCCTCGAACAGGTCGCTGCCGGGGGCGCGGCCGTCGAGCCGGTTCCACAGCTTCTCGGTCCCCGCCTCGCGGGCGCGGTTCACATATTGCGAGGCCACCAGCCAACCCTTGATCGGCCGCAGCGGCAACAGGCTGCCCAATGCCATCAGCGGCAGCGACGTGAACAGATGCACCCATAAGGGCGGTTCGAACGCCACCTGCACCCACACCACCACGAAGGTGAGCGGGAACATCACGATGCACAGCGTGAAGAAGGCGGGGCCGTCGTCCGGCGAGGCGAAACGGTAATCGAGCCCGCACGCCTCGCACTTGTCGACGACCTTCAGCCACGAACGGAACATCCGTCCCTTGCCGCAGCGCGGACACAGCCCCTTCCAGCCGGATTCGAGGATCCAGGAGAAGGCACCCGCTTCGGTCGATACCGCCATGACGCAATCTCCTGAGTCGTTCGTTATGCGCCGCACATAGTGATTATTGTATCCATACACAATGCTCTTTGTATCTATTTAGCATGCACATTGCCTTGGAGGAGTGTGGCAAATCAGCCGGGGTGGCGGCCAGTCTACGGTGTAAGGGTACACCCCATACCGGGGTGCACCGCTCAGATTTCTTACCCTGATCCCACGCCTCCGGCAGATCAGCGGGCGCGCGGGGCGCCCCAATAGCCTCCGGGCGCGAGGCTGGCCGGCGCGGCAGCCTTGCGGGCGAGCAGCACCCGCGCGGTATCGGCTATCACCAGCCAGGCGCCGGCGAGCAGCGCGACGTCCTTCAGCACCAGCCGGCCGGCACCGGAGAGATAGGGAAAGCCGTGCTGCGCATCGCCCAGCGCGGGTACCCAGGCCTCGGGCGTCGTCAGCAGGAAGGAAAGCGTCACGAACGGCGTACAGAAGGCGAGCACCGCCCCCACCATTCCCACTCGCGCCGAGACCAGCCCGGCCAGCGTGAGGAAGCCGATCGCCAGCTCCAGCGTGCCCAGCCCGCGCGAGAAGGCGTAGGTGTGGTTCTCCACCTGCCATGCGCGCTTGGCGACGTTCAGCTCGCCCTCATGGGTGAAGTGCGGCTTATATTCGGCCGGGGCCTTGTAGAAGAACGACATCACCGGGCTGTTCGCCACGAACGGCGTGATGCTGTCCGCCTCATAGGGCACGAACTTCAAGGCGCCGATCCACAGGAAGATGATCGCGATGGCGATCTTCATGCCGGCGATGCCCAGCTTGGTCGATCCGCCGCTGGCGGCGAACCGCAACGCGTGCTCGATTTGCATGCTATAGCTCCTCATATCGGTAAAAAGGATGGAATTTCAGTGCTGGCCGGCGGTGTGGGCCGCCTTCCACGCCATCGCGTTCTCCAGCCGGTGGTGGATGCTGGGATGTTCGTAGAACAGCACCTCCTCCAGCCGTCCGGGCGACGGCGCGCGATAGTCGACCGTCTTCAGCAGCGCGCGGGCGGCCCCGTCGGGCTCCTGCGCATGGTCGAGGCCATAACGGTCGGCATCCAGCTCGACGGTGCGCAGCGCGGTGTTGAGCAGCGGGGTGGAGAGGAACACGAAGGTGGAGAAGATCACCACCATCACCGGCAGGCCGGCCGGATCCGCCAGCATGCGGTCCCCCGGCCCGAGCAGCCGCGCGACAGGCGCGAAAAGCCGGTCGATCACCAGCAGCGCCACCGTCACCAGCAGCGTCGTGAACAGCGTCAGCCACAGCAGATGCTGGTGCTTGTAATGGCCGATCTCGTGCGCGACGACGGCGCGCAGCGCGGCGGTGTCCACCGGCGTCGCAACCAGCCCCTCGCCCAGCACGATCCGGGCGAAGCCGCCGAGACCGTCGACCCGCGCCGTATAGCTGGGCCCGTCCCCGCCATGCGCGATCACGATCTGCTCGGCCGGCGTACCGGTCTCCCGCGCGATCTCCACAACGGTTTCGCGCACCGGGCCCTCGGGCAGCGGCGTGAACTTCTGGAACACCGGGCCCAGCACCACCGGCTGCAACACGATGGCGACGAACAGCGCGACCGCCGAGATGCCCGCACCCCAGATCCACCAGCGCCGCCCGGTCCGCCGGATCAGCAGATAGAGCAGCACCAGGAACAGCCCGCCGGAGATCGCCGACACGATCGCGCTGATCAGCGACTGGGCGAACCATGCGCCGCCCGACAGGCTGGTGATGCCATAGCTGCGCTCGCGCCACCAATCGGCATAGGCGCTCCACGGCAGCAGCAGCGCCCAGTGCAGCAGGAAGAAGGTGGCCGCCACCGCGAACACGGCGCGGTTCTTCCGATCCGCCGGCCCGGCCGCCCTGGCGGCAACGCGCCGCATCAGCCCGGTGCGCAGGATCAGGATCGGCACGAGGACGGAGAACAGCCACCCCCACAGCACCAGCCAGTGTCCGCCCTGGGTATAGGCGGTGGCCAGCGCCGCGCGGGCGGCGGGAATGGTCGCGAGATACTGGTCGGTTGCGCTTGCGGGGTCCATCGAACGATCGCCTTGGGGGAGGAAAGAAGGCGGCGGGGCCTCCCCCGCCGCCCGATGGATCAGGCGCCGACCGGGATCGGGTCTGCGACCATCGCCTCGTTGAACCCGTTGAAGAAGGCGTGTTCGCCCGAACCGGGATTGTCGCGGAGCATCTGGATCGCATCGACGATCACTTCGGGCGTATCGCCGGCCAGCTTCGCCATCGTCTCGGCGATGAAGGCATCGAGCGGCATCGCGCGCGGATCGCCGCTCTTGTGGATCAGGTCGGTATCCACCCAGGGCGGCGCGATTTCCTGCACCCGCACGCTGGTGTCGCGCAGCTGGAAGCGCTGCGACAGCGTGTAGGAGTGCAGCGCCGCCTTCAGCGCCGAATAGACGCCGTTGGTCGCGATCGGCACATAGGCCAGTACCGAGGTGTTGTTGAGGATCGCGGCATAGGGCCTGGTCTTCAGATGCTCGATCAGCGCCGAGGTCATCCGGATCGGCCCGAGGAAATTGGTGGTGTAGATCCGGTCGACCAGCTCGTCCGCGATCGGGGCGCCGGGATCATCGAACGGCATGATGCCCGCATTGTTGATCAGCACGTTGAGGCCGGGATGCTCGGCGATCAGCTGCTGGGCGGCGGCCTCGATGCTCGCCGGATCGGTGATGTCGAGCGCGATGCCCGCCATGCCCGGGTTGGCGGCGACGATGTCGTCGATCAGCGCCTGGCGGCGGCCGGAGACGATCACCTTGTTGCCCAGCTTGTGGAACGCCTCGGCCAGCGCGCGGCCGATGCCGGAGGTGGAGCCGGTGATGAAGATGGTGTTGCCCTGCATCTGCATGGGGAAAGTCCTTCTACTGGATAAAAATTTGGATCAGACGGCCGCGAACATGCGGTAGCGCGGGGCCGGCTCGGCATGGGCGAGGTCGGCGGCGATCGCGCGGCGCTCGGCGTCATGCGCTTCCCAGCGGCCGTCCTGCTGCAGCGGTGGAATGGTGACGATCTCGCCCATGTCGAAGCCGGCCAGCGCGGCATCGACCATGTCGGTCGCCGCCATCACCCGATCGCTTTCGGCATAGGCGCCGTACCCGGCGATGCCCCAGAACTCGGTCGCCGTGCCGCCGGGCAGCACCGCCTGCACGCGGACGCCCTTGTCGGCCAGCTCGTGGTGCAGGCTCTGCGAGAGGGCCAGCACATAGGCCTTGCTGCCGCCATAGACGCCGTTGAGGATTTCCGGCCCGATCGCGGCGATCGACGAGATGTTGATCACCGCACCTGCCCCGCGCGCCACGAAGCCGGGCGTCGCGGCATAGGTCAGCCGCGTCAGCGCGGTGACGTTCAGGTCGATCATCGCTTCCATCCGGTCGATGTCGCTGGCGAGCAGCGGCGTCACCGAACCGAAGCCGGCATTGTTCACCAGCATCGTGATGCCGGCATTGTCGCGCAGGATCGCCTCGACGCGGCGCAGATCCTGCGGGGCATTCAGGTCGGCGACGACGACGTTGACCGAGCGGCCGGTTTCGTCGGTGATCGTGCGGGCGACGTCCTGCAGCCGCTCCTGGTTGCGGGCGACGAGGATCAAATCGTAGCCGCGCCGCGCCAGCCGGTCCGCATAGATCGCGCCGATGCCGCTCGATGCGCCGGTGATGAGGGCGATGCCCTTGGAATTCGCGTTCATGTCCGTCTCCCTGTGGAAGGCCGCACTGGCCATGGCGCTGATCTAGGCTTGTCGCCCTCCGTCCGAAATGTCATAAACACGGCGATTTCGGACATGGAGTGACGCAGGTGCGCAAGGTCGGCTTTCTCATCCACCCGGGCTTCTCCCCGATGGGCTTCGCGGTCGCGACGGCGTTCGAGATCGCCAATCTCCAGGCGCGCGAACCCGTCTACGCCGTGCACATGCTGTCCGAAGCGGGCGGCCCGGTGCGCACCTCGCTCGGCTTTCCGGTGCTGACGGAGGCGCTGGATGCCGACGATTACGACCTGCTGCTGATCGGCGGCGGCATGGAGGAATCGAGCCCCGCGACGATCGCCTTCGTCCGCCGCGTGGCCGAGCGGGCACGCCGGGTGGCGTCGACC
>Ga0307412_10000589_pt1 | contig 21521 bp, 21 predicted proteins | sample DK1Cmetagenome_3_FD_203823 | JGI IMG/M metagenome (GOLD analysis project Ga0307412, IMG submission 203823) | Maize rhizosphere microbial communities from greenhouse at UC Davis, California, United States - DK15-C-1 | ecosystem: Host-associated > Plants > Roots > Rhizosphere > Soil | place: USA...
CCCAGCCTACCCACCCAGCCCCTCGAACAGGATGGTCGAGAGGTAACGCTCGGCGAAGGACGGGATGATCACCACCATGTTCTTGCCGGCGTTTTCGGGCCGCGAGCCGACGACGATCGCCGCCTGGAGCGCTGCGCCCGAGGAAATGCCGACCGGCACGCCTTCGAGCCGTGCGACGAGACGCGCGTTGGCGATCGAATCGTCGTTCGAGACCTTGACGATCTCGTCATAGATCGAGGTGTCGAGGATTTTTGGCGCGAAGCCGGCGCCGATGCCCTGGATCTTGTGCGGGCCGGGCTGGCCGCCCGACAGCACCGGCGATGCCTCAGGCTCGACGGCGACGACATGCAAGGACGGCTTGCGCTTCTTGATGACCTGGCCGACGCCGGTGATGGTGCCGCCTGTGCCGATACCGGCGACGAAGATGTCGATCGCTCCTTGCGTATCATTCCAGATTTCCTCCGCCGTGGTCTTGCGGTGGATTTCCGGATTGGCCGGGTTCTCGAATTGCTGCGGAATGACGGCGCCCGGAATGGTGGCGGCGAGTTCGTCGGCCTTGGCGATGGCGCCCTTCATGCCCTTCGGCCCCTCGGTCAGCACCAGTTCGGCGCCGAGCAGCGCCAGCATCTTGCGGCGCTCGACCGACATCGTCTCGGGCATGGTGAGGATCAGCTTGTAGCCCTTGGCGGCGGCGGCGAAGGCGAGCGCGATGCCGGTGTTGCCGGAGGTCGGCTCGACCAGCGTCGTCTTGCCGGGCGAAATCTTGCCCTGCGCTTCCAAGGATTCGATCATCGCCACGCCGATGCGGTCCTTGACCGAGGCGATCGGGTTGAAGAATTCGAGCTTGGCCAGAAGGTTGGCCTTCACGCCCTTTTCCTTGGCGAGCTTGTCCAGTCGAACGATCGGGGTATCGCCGATCGTTTCCGTGATCGAGGAGTAGATGCGGCCGCGGCCCGGTTTCTTCGACATGATAAGGCTCCCTTGATGAAATATAGAGTGAGAATAGGGTCTAAGCCGGTGGTCGGCCAGAGTAGCTTCACCCGCCAACCCTGTGGTTCAGAGAAAAAAGCCTTTTCGAACCACGGTTTAGCGGATGATTTTTTCAGGCCGCGCGAGTGGCGATGAAGGCGGCGGTGCCTGCCAGAATGCTCGCCGCCACCCGGTTCAGCGCCTGCAGCGCACGTGGTTGTTTGAGCAACGTGCGCGCTCGCGACGCCAGCAGCATATAGGGTATCAGCACCACCAAGAGCACGACGAAGGTGGTCAAAAGCAGCAGGCCGTATTCGCGCATCCCGACGCTGTCGATGCTGATCAGCGTCGGCACCAGCGCCACGTAAAACAGCATCGTCTTCGGGTTGCCGAGCGTGACCAGCAGGCCAGAGAGAAAGCTCATGCCGATACTGCTGGATTTCTTCGCAGCGATGTCCTGCGGCAGCAGGCCCGCGGTCCATAGCTTGTAGGCGATATAGCCGAGGTACAGCGCGCCGAGGATCTTGATGACGATGAACACCTCGGTGAAGGTCTGCGCCACGAAGGCAAGGCCGAGGATCACGGCGGTGAGATAGGTCATGTCGCCGAGCACCAGCCCAAGGCCCATGAAGAAGGTCTCGCGGAAGTTCGAGCCCAGCGCGCGGGCGACGATGGCTGTAATGCCGGGGCCGGGAATGGCGGCGGCGATGAACAGCGCCGCGGCATAGGCAAAGAGTGCGGTGAACGACATGTGAGCCTCCCAATCGGCTGTGTTCTACGCCTCTTGCGGGACCGTTTCAACAGGCCGTTGGGTAGCCTCAACGGAGCGGATTTCCGGCGCGGGCATTCTGTCACGGGCGTCTGCTATTGACGCCTCGGGTCGCGGTTCTAATTCTCGGTTGGTGGCGGATGTCTCGCCGTAGCCGGAGCCGGAATTGTCGGCCACATGGGGGACGCAACCCGTTCCGGCACCCGTATCACGCCGATCTGGCGAAGGAGAAAATTTCATGTCGACACCCGTCGAAAAGCGCAAGACCGCGGCCCTCGCAACCCCGACCGATCTGAAGAGCAACGCCATCCAGGATATTTCCGGCGCGCTGGCAGCGCTTCTGGCCGATACCTTCGCGCTCTATCTGAAGACCAAGAATTTCCACTGGCACATGTCCGGCCCGCATTTCCGCGATTATCATCTGCTGCTGGATGAGCATGCCGAACAGATCTTCGCCATCACCGACGAGATGGCCGAACGCGCCCGCAAGATCGGCGGCACGACGCTGCGCTCGATCGGCCATATCGGCCGGCTGCAGCGCCTCGCCGACAACGACGCCGACTACGTGACGCCGGAGGACATGCTGGCCGAACTGCGCGATGATAACCGCCAGCTGATCTCGCTGATGCGCGAGACCCACGATGTCTGCTCCGAACACAACGACGTCGCCACGACCAGCCTTCTCGAAAACTGGATCGACGAAGCAGAGCGCCGCCACTGGTTCCTCTTCGAGATCACCCGCCAGGCGAAATAATCGCAGCCGTCAGGCCGATCGCTCAGGCCCGGACGCCCCGCAGCGCACTCTTCAGCCGCGCGGGCGTCCAGCCAAGGTTCATGCCCGCCGCCGCCAAAAGAATGATGGCGGCGCCGGCGATTTGCAGCGGCTGCAGCGCATGGCCGAAGGCGACCCGGTCGACCACGATCGCCGCGATCGGGTAGAGGAAGGACAGCGCGCCGGTCAGGTGGATCGGCAGCTTCTGGATCGCGCCATAAAGCAGCACATACATCAGCCCCGTATGCACCACGCCCAGCGTCACCAGCAGTGACCATGTCTCGCTGTCATGGGGCAGGGCGGAGAAGTCCGTCATCGGCGCCAGCATCACGACGCCTGTGGCGACCTGGATCAGCGCGATCAGATGCGGCGGCGTGCCCTTCAGCCATTTCGCGGCCAGCGCCGCCAGCGCATAGAAGAAGGCGGCGCCCAGCGCCATGGCGATGCCGGTGGCATAGTCACCGCCCGCGCCTGCCACCTGCGGCTTGCCCTCGACGATCCCGATCATGCCTGCGAATGCCAGCACCAGCCAGAACAGCTTCGCCGCCGTGATCCGGTCGCCGAGAAACAGGGCGCCGAGCCCGAGCAGCATGAAGGGCTGCGTGTTGTAGACGGTGGTCGCGACCGAGATCGACGTATGCCCATAGGCGCCGAAGAGCAGCAGCCAGTTGAGCACGATCGCAACGCCGCCGAAGACAGCGATCGCGACGGCGCGCAGCCCGATCGTCCCGGGCTTCAGCAGTCCCATCGCCGCGCAGACGACGAGCAGACTGATCGCCCCGAACAGGCAGCGCCAGAAGACGACGCCACTGACCGGTTGGCCCGACATCACGACAAACCAGCCGATCGTCCCCGAAATCAGCATCGCCGCCGTCATCTGCACGCTGCCGCTGCGGATATCCTGTTGCATCGCAGTCTCCCATTGTTGAGAATGAGAATATTGCGGTCGCGACACCATTTATATAATCTTGAAGCGTCAAACGGCAGCTTTCACCTTTCATCGTGAGGCGAAATGAGCGTCCAGCCTAACAATGATATCGACGATATCGACCGCCGCATTCTTGAGGCGCTGGCCGCCGATGCGCGGATGTCGCTGAAGGAGCTTGCGCAGGCAGCCGGCCTCTCTTCGCCCAGCGCCGGCGAGCGCCTGCGCCGGCTGGAGGAGCGCGGCGTCATTTCCGCCTTCACCGTCGATATCGATCCCACGGCCCTCGGCTATCCCCTGCAGGCGATCGTCCGCGTCCGGCCGCTGCCGGGGCAGCTGCATGTGGTGGAGCGGATCATCCAGGAGACGCCGGAATTCGTCGAATGCGACAAGGTCACCGGCGATGATTGCTTCGTCGCCCGCCTCGTCGTCCGCTCCATGGCGCAGCTGGACACGATTTTGGACAAGGTCGCGGAGAAGGCCGAGACCAGCACGTCGATGGTGAAGGCCTCGCCGGTAAAGCGCCGCCTGCCGCCGCTGAGCTGAAAGCCTAGAAATCCGCCATCGGCGAAAGCATCGCCGGCCGGTCGAGGCTGATGTCGAGATCGGTCCGGATCATGAACTCAGTGCCGCCGTCAAGCGCCCGAGCTTCGCCCTGCCAGCCGAGCTTGTCCGGCGAAAACAGAACCTCGACCGCAAGCGGCGCGATACCGAGCCCACCGAGAATGGCCTCAAGCGGCGGGATGGTCGGAGCGATCACATCCGACAGCACGAATGTGTTGTCGTCCCCCACCTTCCAGGCGATCACCGCCTGCCGGTCTTCCAGCCAGCTCAACCGCACATCCGGATCGAACTGCGTGTTGATCAGGAACATCGCCGCGCTCTCGCAGACCGCCAGAGCGTCGGAGACTGGCGTACGGGATTTCAGCGCCGGGTGCAGCAGCGCAAGATCCTCGGGCTTCCACGGGTCGAGCATTCGCGCTGGCTGGGCGCTCATCGCGGGCTCCGGCGCCGCGCCGGCATAGAGATGCATCGGCAGCGAGCGGAAGCCATAGGGCGTGTAGAGATCAGGCTTGTCCGTATAGAGCACGATCGCCTCGAAACCCTGGACCTCGCACCAGTCGAGCGCCTTGTGGGTCACGTCACGATAAAGCCCGCGCCCGCGCCACGGCGGCCGCACGGCGCCCGATTGCAGGCCGGCGGCATTTATTTTGCGGCCGTTGATGATGATAGGCATGGCGAAGGCCGAGAGATTGGCGGACAGAAGTCCTGTCTCGTCGAACCAGCCGAAGGGCATGCTGGTGGGGTCAGCGCCGCCGAGACGCTTCAGCGGGTCTAGATCGATCCCGAACGTATCGGAGAGAAGCGACACCAGCGCCGCCCAAGCCTTGTCGTCGGCAAAATAGTCCTGCCGGAAGGTGAGGTCGGAGCTATCGGTCGCCTTGTCCATCACACGCCCGTGGAGCCGAAGCCGCCGGCGCCGCGCGCCGTTGTGCTCGCTTCGGTGATTTCGGCGACGCGCGCCTGCGTCACCGGCGCGATCACCATCTGGGCGATCCGCATGCCGCGGGTGATCTCGAACGGTTCTTCGCCGAGATTGATAAGCAGCACCTTCACTTCGCCGCGATAATCGCTGTCGATCGTGCCTGGTGTGTTGAGGCAGGTGATGCCGTTCTTGAAGGCAAGCCCGGAGCGCGGGCGGATCTGGCCTTCGAAACCCTCGGGGATCTCGAAGATCAGCCCTGTCGGCACCAGCGCCCGCTTGCCCGGCGCAAGCACCATCGGTGCACCGTCGTCTACGGCGGCGCGCAGGTCCATGCCGGCGGCGCCCTTGGTTTCATAGGCGGGCAGCTCGATGCCTTCGCCATGGGGCAGGCGCAGGAGATTGAGGGTCGGGCGGGTATCTGTGTGAATGGTCATGCGCCATTACTTTGCCCCCGCAAGGCCAAGGTCAATTGCAAAGCGGCGCCTAAATCGCTAGATACGCCGCAACTCCACAGGATTCATAGCATGGCCGAAAGTCTCGCCGAGGCGGTTTCCCGCCGCCGCACATTCGCTATTATCGCCCACCCGGACGCGGGCAAGACGACGCTGACCGAAAAGCTGCTGCTGTTCGGCGTCGCCATTCAGCTCGCCGGTGAAGTCAAGGCGAAGAAGGATCGCATCCAGACCCGGTCGGACTGGATGAAGATCGAGCGCGAGCGCGGTATCTCGGTCGTCACCTCGGTGATGACCTTCGAATATGAAGGCAATGTCTTCAACATTCTCGATACCCCAGGCCACGAAGACTTCGCCGACGACACCTACCGTACGCTGACGGCGGTGGATGCGGCCGTCATGGTCATCGACGCCGCCAAGGGTATCGAGCCCAGAACGCTGAAGCTTTTCGAAGTCTGCCGCATGCGCGACATCCCGATCATCACCTTCATCAACAAGATGGACCGCGAAAGCCGCGATCCCTTCGAGATCCTGGATGAGGTCGAGGAAAAGCTGGCGCTCGATACCGCCCCGGTCACCTGGCCAATCGGCCGCTCCAAGACCTTCTGCGGATCTTACAACCTCGCGAACAACACAGTTCGCGGCTCCGATACCGAAGTCGAGGGAACGCCGGTCAACGGCCCGCAGGCCGTCGCAGATCGCCTGCCGGAAAACGAGCGCTCCGCCTTCGTCGATGAGACGGAACTGGCGATCGAGGCCTGCCGTCCATTCGACCGCAAGGCCTTCCTCGAAGGCCACCTGACGCCTGTCTTCTTCGGCTCGGCGCTGCGCAATTTCGGCGTTCGCGATCTCATCAATGCGCTCGGCGAGTTCGCGCCGCCGCCGCGCGACCAGGTCGCCGATATCAGAACCGTGCATGCCGCCGAAGACAAGATGACGGCCTTCGTCTTCAAGATCCAGGCCAATATGGACCCCAACCACCGCGACCGCATCGCCTTCGCCCGCATCTGCTCCGGCAAGCTGGAGCGCGGCATGAAGGCGCGTCTCGCCCGCACCGGCAAGCAGCTCGGCCTCACCGCGCCGCAGTTCTTCTTCGCCTCGCAGCGCCAGCTGGCCGACACCGCCTTTGCCGGCGACGTCGTCGGCATCCCGAACCACGGGACGCTCAGGATCGGCGATACGCTGACCGAAGGCGAGGCGCTGGTGTTCCAGGGCGTGCCGAACTTCTCGCCGGAAATCCTGCGCCGCGTGCGGCTTGAGGATGCGATGAAGGCGAAGAAGCTCAAGGAGGCGCTGCAACAGATGGCCGAAGAGGGCGTCGTTCAGCTCTTCTCTCCGGAAGATGGTTCGCCGGCTATCGTTGGCGTCGTCGGCGCCCTGCAGCTCGATGTTCTGAAGGAACGACTGTCGGCCGAGTACACGCTGCCGGTCTCGTTCGAAATGTCGCGCTTCTCCGTCTGCCGCTGGATCTCGTCTGACCAGCCGGCCGAGCTCGACAAATTCCTGAACGTCAAGCGCGGCGACATCGCCCGCGACCTCGACGGCGACCCGGTCTTCCTGGCGCAGGACAGCTTCTCGCTGCGCTACGAATCCGAACGCTTCCCGGCGATCAAGATGGTCGCGATCAAGGAATATCACGTCGCCAAGGCGGCGTGATGTTTCATCGGCAATAACGCCATGCCATAGTGCCTCCCGCAAACTGGGAGCGCAGCATGGTCAGGGAAAACGAAATCCGGAAAAACGAAGTGGCGGTCGATGTTCCGCCGCCGACGGATGCCGGCCTCGTCTTCATCGGGCGAATTCGCACGCCCTGGACGTCCCGCATGGAAACCCCGCGCCAAGGGCGCCATGACGGGCCGATCTGCCGGATCGAGATCTTCGAGCCGTGGACGCAGGCACTGAAGGGCGTCGAGGCCTTCGAGCGGCTGGAAATCCTATACTGGCTGGATCGCTCCCGCCGCGACCTCGTGCTGCAGAGCCCGGCCAATTCGGGCAAGGTGCACGGCACCTTTTCGCTCCGCTCCCCCGTCCGCCCCAATCCGATCGGCACCTCGATCGTCAAGTTGGAAGCTGTAGAAGGATCGACGCTTCTGGTGCGCGGCATGGATTGCCTCGACGGCACACCGCTGCTCGACCTGAAGCCGGATCGCACCCTGTTCAAACCGATCGCGCCGCCGCAACCTGGCGATTTCCAGACTGGCGACGACGGAACGGCGCATTATTGCCAGAAGGCGTAATCAGTCGACGGCGACCATCACGTCGGAAGCCTTGACCACGGCATAGGCGTCGGATCCCACGGTCAGCCCGAGTTCCTTGACCGCCTCGTTGGTAATCGACGACGTCACGATCGAGCCGCCGCCGATATCGATGCGCACATGCGCCGTCGTGGCGCCGAGCGTGATCTCGACGACCTTACCCTTGAGGCGGTTGCGAGCGCTGATTTTCATGAGATATCTCCTTGTTTCGGTGGCGGAACTTAGCGATTTGCCACCGAAACGGCAATCTCACTCGCCGCGCGGATAGCGCTGGTTTTCTTCCAGCACGTTCAAATCCATGTGGTTGCGCATGTAGCGCTCCGAGGCGCGCTGCAGCGGCTGGTAGTCCCAGGGATAATAGGCGCCGTTGCGCAGCGCTTCGTAGACTACCCAGCGCCGCGCCTGGCTCTCGCGCACGGCGGCGTCGAAGCTCGCAAGGTTCCAGCGCTTCTCCGCCTGCGCGGTCAGATGCGCCAGCGTCTCGGCATAGGCGGGAAAGGTGGCGAGGTTCTTCAACTCTTTCGGATCCGCGTCGAGGTCGAAGAGCATCGGCGCGTCCTTCTCGCAGAGCGTCAGCTTGAACTTGCCGTCGCGAAGGCCGACCAGCGGCGCGATCGAGCCCTCGGCCGCATATTCCATCGGTACCGGCCCGCGTCCGCCGGTTCCCGTGGCAAGCGGCGTCAGATCCTCGCCGTCGGTCCAGGGCTTCAGCTTGGTGATGTCGATGCCCGCGAGCGAGGCCAGCGTCGGCGTCACATCAAGCGTCGAGACCGGCTGGCTGATCAGCTTCGGCTCCCAGCCGGGTGCCGATATGGCCAGCGGCACGCGTGCCGAGCCATCGAAGAAGCACATCTTGAACCAGAGGCCACGCTCGCCCAGCATGTCGCCATGGTCAGAGACGAAGAGGATGACGGTATCCTCGGCCATCCGCCCGCGCTCAAGAACGTCGATGAGCTCGCCGACCTTCTCGTCGATATAGGAGATATTGGCGAAATAGCCGCGCCGCGCGTTGCGCACCTGCTCGCGGGTGATCTCGAAGGCGTCGTAGTCGCAGGCCTTCAACAGCCGCTGCGAATGCTGGTCCTGCTCTTCGAAGGGGATCGTGCCGACTTCAGGGTCGAGATGAGGGCAATCCTCATAGAGATCCCAGAACTTGCGGCGCGCCACATAGGGGTCGTGCGGATGCGTGAAGCTGACCGTCAGGCACCAGGGGCGATCGTCCTGCCGGCGCGAAAGGTCGTAGAGCTTGCGGGTCGCGTTGTAGGCGACCTCGTCGTCATATTCCATCTGGTTGGTGATTTCGGCCACGCCCGCACCCGTCACCGAGCCGAGATTGTGGTACCACCAGTCGATGCGCTCGCCGGGCTTGGTATAGTCGGGCGTCCAGCCGAAATCGGCGGGATAGATATCGGTCGTCAGCCGCTCCTCGAAGCCGTGCAGCTGGTCGGGGCCGACGAAGTGCATCTTGCCAGAAAGTGCTGTGTGATAGCCGGCCGCGCGCAGGTGATGCGCGAAGGTCGGGATATCGGAGGCGAATTCGGCGGCGTTGTCGTAGACGCGGGTGCGGCTTGGCAGCTGGCCGGACATGAAGGAAGCCCGCGCCGGCGCGCAGAGCGGGCTTGCCGTATAGGTGTTGGCAAAGCGCACGGAGCGCTTCGCCAGGGCTTTCAGATGCGGCGCATGAAGAAACTCGGCCGGCCCGTCGGGAAACAGCGTCCCGTTATACTGGTCGACCATCAGGATGAGAAAATTCGGGCGCGACATGCTGTTCTAGTGTCCTTGAAGTATCAGAGGCCGAGGGAGGTCTTGACTGCATCCGCGGCGGGCTTGCCGTCAAACGTCGTGACGCCGGACAGCCATGGGTCGACAGCAGTCGGATTGGCCTTCAGCCATGCGGTCGCCGCGGCCTTCGGGTCCTCGCCGCCGAGGATCGAGCCCATCAGCACGTTTTCCATGCTGAGGTCGAACTTCAGGTTCTTCATGAACGCGGCCGCGTTCGGGCATTTCGCCGACCAACCGGTGCGCGCCAGCGTATAAATCTCGGCGCCGCCGAAGTTCGCGCCGAAATAGGCATCGCCGCCGGAGAGATAGGTGATCTGGAACTTCTCGTTCATCGGATGCGGCGCCCAGGCGAGGAACACGACAGCGCCCTTGTCCTTGGAGGCGCGCTCGACCTGCGCCAGCATTGCCTGCTCGCCGGATTCGACCAGCTTCCAGTCCTTGAGGCCGAAGTCGTTGGCATCGATCATCTTCTGGATATTGCCGTTGGCAGGCGCGCCCGGCTCGATGCCGTAGATCTGCTTGCCGAATTCGTCGCCATGCTTCTGCAGGTCGGCGAAATCCTTGATGCCCTTGTCGGCCACGTAGGTCGGCACGGCGAGCGTGAACTTCGCGCCCTCGAGGTTCTTGTTCATCACCTCTACAGCCTTTGCGGCGTTAAGGTCGTCGATGAAGGATTTCTGCGCCGGCATCCAGTTGCCGAGGAAGACGTCGATCTCGCCGTTCTTCATCGACTGGTAACCGATCGGCACCGAGAGCGTCTTGACGTCGGGCTCGTAGCCGAGCGCAGTCAGGATCACGGAGGTGACGCCATTGGTGGCGGTGATGTCGGTCCAACCCGGATCGGACATGCGGATCGTCTTGCACGAAGCGTCATCGGCGGCCGCGGCCGACCCAACGGCCAGAGCGGTAAGCACAACGCCGGCAGCAAGACGGCGGATCATGGAAACTGCTGTCATCTCATTTCCCCTTTTTTGTCATTTGATAGTTTTATTGAACAACACTAGCATCGTCCCTGTGAAGGCAGCTTTTTTCGATGGTTCCCAACAGGATTTTTTATGGCAGAGCGGCCGATCGATCTGGGGTGGATGCGCATTTTCGCGGAGATCGGCGGCGCCGGCAGCCTGTCGGCCGCAGCCGGCGCGCTCGGCCTCACCCAGCCCGCCGTCAGCTATCAGATCCGCAGGCTGGAAGAGCAGATCGGCGTGACGTTGCTCAAGCGCCAGCATCGCGGCGTCGAGCTCACACCCGAGGGACAGCGGCTCTTCGATCTGGTCGCAAGAAGCGTCGATGAGATCGACCAGCTGACGCGCAGGCTGCGCAGCGAAAAGGAACGCCCGTCGATCCGCCTGCATACGGACTACGCCTTTTCCGCGCTCTGGCTGATCCCGCGCATGCACGCGTTTCGGCTGGTCCATCCGGATACGGACATTCAGATCATCGCCACGCAGCGCATGGAGCGTCATCGTTCGGGCGAGGGCGACGTCTCCGTCGTCTTCGGCACCCGCGCCGAATTCGGCCGCGACGCGAAGCTTCTGCTGCCGGAAAAGGTGGCGCCCGTCTGCAGCCCCGGCTTCATCGAGCGCAATGGTCCGTTTGAGACGCCCGCCGATCTCGCCCGCAACAGGCTGATCCACCTCGACACGGCGGCACCATCGCCCTGGTTCGACTGGCGCAGCTATTTCGCCGAACTCGGCGTCGGGCGCGAAGCCTTTGCCGGGCAGGGCGATCTCAGTTTCAACACCTATTCGCTGGTGGTGCAGGCAGCGCTTGGCGAGCAGGGGCTGGCGCTCGGCTGGATGGGCCTGGTCGACACGCTGCTTTCGACCGGCATTCTCTCTCTCGCCGGCCCGACGCTGGAAGCGCCGGATCGCGGCTATTTTCTGCTGCAGCCGAAAGGCCGCACGCCCGGGAGCGACGAGCTCGGCGCCTGGATGCTGGCCGAAGCCGGTCTCTGACATTTCTATTTTCAAACGGCAGAAGGTCAGGCGGCCAGATCCTGCAGGAAGTCGTCGCACCAGCGTGAGACGTCGTGGACCATGAGATAGTCCATCATCCGCTGCCAGCGTTCCTTGCGCTCCTCGAGCGACATGTTCAGCGCCCGCGCTATCGCGTTGGCGGTCCCCTCGATGTCATAGGGGTTGACCAGAAGAGCGCCCTTCAGTTCGCGGGCGGCACCCGCAAAGCGCGATAGCACGAGAACGCCCGGATCCTCGGGATCCTGTGCCGCGACATATTCCTTGGCCACAAGGTTCATCCCGTCGCGCAGCGGCGTCACGAGGCCCACTCGCGCAAGCCGGTAAAGCCCGGCAAGGATGGGCCGGCTGAGCGAGCGGTTGATATAGCGGATCGGCACCCAGTCCACGGTGCCGAGCGCCCCGTTCACCCGACCCGCCTGTTCGGCCACGGTGCGCTGCATCTGCTCGTATTCGGGAACCTCCGAGCGCGATTTCGGCGTTACCTGCAGATAGGTCACGTTGCGCTGGTGGGCGGGGTTGTTTAGCACGAAGCGCTCGAAGGCGTCGATGCGCTGCGTCAGGCCCTTGGAGTAATCGAGCCGGTCGACGCCGATGATCAGGTCGCGGCCGATGATGCTCTCCTTCGCCTGGTGCACCATGGCGTGGCCGACGGCCTTCCGGGCGAATTTCGCGAAGGCCTCGGTCTCGATCCCGATGCCATAGGCGCCGCCCTTGAAGATCTTGTCGCCCGAGTTGAAGCGGCCGTCGCCTAGCGCGTCGCCCATCTCCTCGCGGCGCAGGCAGCCGGCGAAGTTCTCGAGATCGTGGTCGGTCTGGAAGCCGACGAGATCGTAGGCGGCAAGCCCGCGCATGATCTCTTCATGCACTGGCATGGTGAAAAGCACGTCCGCCGGCGGCCAGGGAATGTGGTGGAAGAAGCCGATGCGGTTCTTGATCCCCATCTGTCGGAGCTCGGCGGCAAGCGGGATCAGGTGGTAGTCGTGGATCCAGATCGTGTCGTCGGGCTCAAGCATCGGCGCCAGCCGGTGCGCGAAGAAGCGGTTGACGCGGAAATACCCCGTCATCTCCTTGCGGCCATATTCCGCCAGATCCAGCCGGTAGTGGCAGATCGGCCAGAGCACGCGGTTGGCAAAACCGAAGTAATACTCCTCGACATCCTTTTCGGTGAGGTCGGTCAGCGCATAGGTGATCCGGCCATCCTCGCTGATCTGCAACGGACCTGGCTCGGTGTCGCCGCTCGACTTGCCCGACCAGCCCATCCAGATGCCGCCGCGCTGCTGGAGCGCGGCCTGCAGGGCCACGGCAAGCCCGCCGGCCGCCGCTGCCGCTCCGCCCTTTTCGGGAACGGGCACACGGTTGGAAACGATGACAAGACGGCTCACGCAATATTCCTTTCAAAAACGGCAGTATGCAAAAATGGCAATCGATAGGTCGCGATCATCAAACGGCGAGATGCGCGATGAGTTCCCTGAGAGCGACCGCGGTCGGCAGCGTCAGCTGTGCGGCCGTGCCGGAGAGAGGTGCGCCGACGCGGATCGAATGCCCGCCCAGCCGGTTGGCGACATGGAACATCGCCTCGTCGGTGATATCGTCGCCAATGGCGATCGGTCGGCGGCCCGCGAACGGCGCTTCGGAGAGAAAGGTCTCCACCGCATGCCCCTTGTCGGCGCTGGCGGGGCGAATTTCGAGCACCATCTTGCCGCGCTGCAGCGTCCAACTCTCGCCGGCCTTGGCGAGAAACGTCTCCATCAGCGGCTCGAGCTCGGCCTGTCGCTGTGGCGCAAGCCGATAGTGGGCGGCAACCGCTGCCCCCTTGTCCTCGATCAGCACGCCATCGAAGCCTGACGTTTCCTTCCGCAGATCAGCCTTGAGTTTCTCGAATTCTGGCGTTGGCTCGGCCTGCTCGATCCGCCCGTCCGCGCGGCGCAGTTCCGCGCCATGCAGGCCCGCGATCGGAAAACTGTAGGGGGTAAAGAGCTTGTCCGCATAGGGCAGCGCCCGTCCCGTCACCAGCGCCACGGCGCCGCCGAGCTTGCGCGACAGCTGATCGAGTTGCTGCGGCAGGGCAGGGGGCACGACAATGCCATCGGGCGTGTCGGCGAGATCGATCAAGGTGCCGTCGATATCGAGAAACAGCGCCCAATCGGCGGCCGAGGAACGGAGCAGATTGAACAGAAACGAGGTCCCGGAAACCTGCTGCGGCTTCAGGGTTCGGGATGGCTGCGCTGGATAGGACATGTGGTCTAAATGTGGCAGCAAAGCCCGATGACAACCCCAAAAACTCATCGAGGCCGCTTGGCAGCCCCTCGCGTTGGCGTTCGTGGCCACTCAATCTCCCGGCATCGCAGGGGTATTGGCCGCATAAAAGGCCTTCGCGTCGCGGGTGAACAAAGCGCCCTGATCGCCGCGTGTGTAGAACATATGCCCACCCTGATAAACCTTTAGCCCGACCCGGTTCGCGGCAAGCGAAGCCGGGAGATGGTCGACGACATAGCGGCTGACGCCATAGGGCGTGACGAGATCGCTGTAGCCATGCGCGATCAGCAGCCGAAAGCTTGGAACGGCGGCGAGAAACTGCCTGATATCGCCGGTCACACTTGCCTGCAGGCGCGACCCGCCGCCGCGACGACCCCATTCCCACTGACGGTTTATGTCGCTGTCGAGCAGCGAGTAGGTCATCTCCGTCTTGAAGCCGAGCTCGTTGCGGGCGTAGTCGGCGAAAGCGCCGCCATAAGCGCGCGTAAAGCCGTCGAGAATGGCGTCATCCCCCCTTGCGTCAGCCGTCTCGGGAAAGGCATCGGGTGTAGTAAAGGCCGCGTCATAAGGGCTCGCGACCAGCCCGTCACTCTTGCCGATCTCCTTGGCGAAGGCGTTGCCGAGGAAGCCGCGGTTCTTCTCGACCACATCCTCTGGTATGCCCGTCATGGCAGAGAGCTTGGAATAAAACGCCTTTGCCGCATCGCCCGTGGGCGTCGCGCCCGCCAGCGTCGTCAGATAGTCGCCAAGCGCGAACCGCTCGGCCTCGCGCTGCTTCGTCTCGTCGAATGCCTTTTGCCGATCCATCTGAGCTGCCGCCAGCGACGGCAGTTCCAGCGCCGCGCCGAGCGCGAACTCGTCGGCCCCGAACATCAGCTGTCCCTCGAGGAGCGGCGACAGCATCACCGCGCCCGAGACGATGATGCCCTGCGTGTCCTTCAGCGCGCTCGCAACCTTCGCCGCCCGGAAACCACCATAGCTCTCGCCGAGCAGATATTTCGGCGAAGACGCCCGGTTGTTGTGCGTGACGTAAAGCGCGATCGCCTTGGCGACGCTTTCGGCATCGGCATTCACATTGTAGTATTTCGAGGCGTCGTCGGGCTTCACCGTCCGGCTCCAGCCGGTACCAACAGGGTCGATCAGCACGAGATCGGTGAAGTCGAGCCAGCTGTTCGGGTTGTCGACCAGCCTGGCTTCCGCGCCGTCATCGCCCTTCGGTCCGAAGTCGACGATGCGGGGACCAACGAGACCAAGATGCAGGAAGGCCGAGGCAGCGCCCGGGCCACCGTTGAAGGCGAAGGTCAGCGGCCGATTGGCCCCGCCATCCTTCTCGACATAAGCGGTATAGAAGATCGCCGCCGTCTGCGCACCATCCTGGCCGAACATGTCGAGCGTTCCGGCAGTCGCGGTATAGGAGAGCTTGCGGCCATCGAGAGTGATCTCATGCTCGGTAACGGAATCCGCCGGCAGCAGCTTCAGCACGCCCTCGCGCGATCCTGCGGATGGCCGCGCGGCGTCCTGCGCATAGGTCAGGGATGGGCCGAGTGCGGCGGTGAGCCCCGTGGCCAGGATGGTGGCCAGGACAATGGATCGAAAGCGCACGACTGTTCCTCCGCGGATGCCATCTTTGCGCGGAGCCTAGCATCGGCGCCGCCGCAAATGGCATCAACAGATGGTGAAGGCCTCAATCGGCGGTTTTCTCGACCGTCCGCGCGTTCACATGCAGCGCCCGTCCGGCGTTCCAGCCATTGATGGCGGCCCCCGCTCCGAGCGCCACGAACAGCACCGCGCACCACGCGAAGCTCCCGGTCCAGCCGCGGATCAGGCCAACGACGAGCGGCCCGATGGCGGCGAGCAGATAGCCGACGCATTGCGCCATGCCGGAAAGATGCGCCGCCACATGCGGATCGCGCGAGCGCAGCACGATCGTCGTCATCGCCGCCGCAATCAGTCCGCCCTGGCCGATCCCCTGAAGCACCGCCCAGAGCCAGACCGTCGAAAGCGGCGCAAAGAGCAGCCCCAGCAAAGCGACCACGGCGATGCCGCAAAGCGCCGCGTTGATCACCCGCTGATCCTTGCCGCGCACCGCGATCTGCGGCGCGACCAGGCAGGAGGCCGCCTGCACCATGACCGACACGGAAACGATCGCGCCGGCGGTGACGCCATCCATGCCGCGCTCGCGCAGGATCGGCACCAGCCAGCCGAATACGCAGTAGGCAAGCGCCGACTGCAGCCCCATGAAAAGTGTGACCTGCCATGCAAGCCTGTCCCGCCACAGCCCCTCGACGGAGAAGCCGCTGCGCTTCACCTGCGCTTTCGTCGACAGCACCTGCGGCAGCCAAATGAGGCCGACCACCAGGGCAGGCAGCGCCCAGATCGCCAGTGCCGCCGCCATCGAGCCGCCGAAGGCGCGCTCGAGCGGCAACGTAAATCCGGCAGCACCGGCCGCACCCGCGCAGAGCGCCATCGTGTAGAAGCCCGTCATCAAGGCCGCGCGATCAGCGAAATCGCGCTTCACCAGACCGGGCAGCAGAACATTGCCGACGGCAATGCAGGCGCCGGCAAGCGCCGAGCCGATAAACAGAAGCGGGATGGAGGAGAGACCGCGCAACGCCGTTCCGAGTGCCAGCAGCAAGAGCACGCCAAGCAGCGTCCGCTCGGCGCCGATACGTTGGGCTAGCTTCGGCGCCAGCGGCGAAAAGGCGCCAAGGCAGACGACCGGCAAGGTCGTGAGCAGGCTGGTGCCGAGCGCCGACAGGCCAAGCTCGCTGCGGATTTCGGGCAGCAGCGTCGACGCGCTGGAAAACAGCGGCCTCAGGTTGAACGCGATCAGCACAAGGCTGGCGCCGAGCATGAACCGCCCTGTCGCGCTCGTTCCCATCGGCGGCTGCGGTTGCGGCACGCTGTCTGCTTCCGCATCGATCAGCTGCTCCTTGGCGTGATCGTAGAGATGGGCGGCGTCTTGCGAAGGCGTGGTCATGAAAGGATCATCCGGTCGAGAGCTGTAATTACGGGAGCCATGAAGGCGCGTACCGCCGCACCCGCTTTCTCTGCGTCGCCGCTGGCGATCGCGTCGATGATGGCGGCGTGGGCCTGCATGTCGGGCTCGGGAATATCCTCGCCCAAAGTCGCCTCGATGGTCTCGGCGATCGAGGCGGAAAAGAAGTCGTAGATCTCGATCATCGCGCGGTTTTGGGATGCGGCGATCACAGCCTTGTGGAAGGCGAGGTCGCGCTCGATGAAGGCTATCTTGTCGCCACCCTCGAAATTGCCGCGGCTGGCAAGCAGCTTGCGCAGCGTCGTGATCGTCTGCGGTGTGTGGCGCAGCGCCGCCAGTCTGGCTGCCTCGACATCAAGCGCGCACCGCGCCTCGAAGAGATCGCGAAGCCCGGCGCGGCGCGCCATGGTCAGCGGCAATGCGCTGTCGGTGGTCGAAAGCACGTAAGTTCCCGACCCCTGCCGCGTATCGAGCAGGCCTTGCGAGACGAGCACACGCACGGCCTCGCGCACCGTGCCGCGGCTGACGGAGAGCATGGCGGACAGCGCCGCCTCGTTGGGCAGCTTGTCGCCAACGGCCCAGCGCTTGGCAAGGATCTCGGCGCGGATCGCCTCTGTCGCGGTTTCCGCGAGATTGGTTTTCGAAAGCGGCTGCATGGGCGCCTCATAAAGTCATCTGATGACTTTATGAATAGCGATGGAATTGCCTTTGGTCAATTAGCGATCTGAAACGGAAAAAGGGCCGCGCTAGCGACCCTTTCCATGAGTTTTGGCCTGTAAAACCGGCCGGACCGCTATGGCGATCCCAGGAAGGCGGGTTTCAGAGCGAGGGCTGCCTCGCCTTCATCACCACTTCCAAGCCCGTTACGAGGTCCGAAATCTCATTAGACATTGGATCACCTTCCTTTCGTTCTGTTTCCGATAGAAGAAAGGTAAGAGCATTTCAGCGGGATGCAAGGCCTAATTTGGTGGTAATGGAGATTGCAACCAAGGGATGATATTGCTTGCGGCGTGAGTGGCAAAGCAGCGTCCGCCGCGCCAGCCGGCGGGATCGGGGAAGATGGGCAACCTCGACCGCGGCGATCGGCCTCGCCCTCTCACAAGGAGGTGAGCTATGTGGTTTCCACTTAGCATCACGTTTAGGGTAAGAAAAACCCGGACCAGCTGGCTGCTAGAGGTCCGGGTTAGCTTCATAACCTAAGCAAGCGGGAGGCAGGTGCAAACCTGTCTCTCACTCCTCGTGAATATAAGCCATACCTCGGCTTTCATCAAGACATCGCGCGCAATGCTGGTGGTCCACGCCCGGTTCGCGCGGGCCGCCCACAACCACGTTCACAAAACAAAATGCTGCATTGCCGAAGTTGATCGCCGTCAATGTCAGAAAAACGTCATGTTCGGGTTGCAAGCCACATGCTTGTTTAGTTCTTATTAACCATCGGATTCGACAATCGTCGGTGCGTTTCAGCATTATCCCGCCACGATCAGGGCGGGTTGCGGAGTGAATAGCATGTGTCGCTGGGCAGCCTATCGCGGAGAACCCCTCTATCTGGAGGAGCTTGTCTCTTCGCCTGCGCACTCTCTGATCGAACAATCCCACTGCGCCACCCGCGCCAAGACGGCGACGAATGGAGACGGTTTCGGCATTGCCTGGTATGGCGACCACCCGGAGCCCGGCCGCTATCGCGACACGCTTCCTGCCTGGTCTGATTGCAACCTGAAAAGCATCGCGCGCCAGATCCGCTCGCCGCTGTTCCTGGCCCATGTCCGCGCCGCGACTGGCGGCGGCACGCGGCGCGACAACTGCCATCCCTTCGTTTTCGCCAACTGGTCCTTCATGCACAACGGCCAGATAGCGGGCTTCGAGCGCCTGCGCCGATCGATGGAGGCGATGCTCGACGACGATCTCTTCAACGCGCGCGGCGGCACCACCGATTCCGAGCTGATGTTTTTGCTCGCGCTCCAGTTCGGCCTGCGCCAGACGCCGATCGCCGCCATGTCGGAAATGATCCGCTTCGTCGAGGGCCTCTCGGAAAACATTCTCGGTTCAGCGCTGGTGCGCTACACCGCCGCCTTTTCCGATGGCAACGCGCTCTATGCCATCCGCTACGCCACCGATCGCAAGGCGCCCACGCTCTATGCGTCCCCGGTCGGCAAAGGCTATTGCCTAGTGTCCGAGCCGCTCAACGACGATGTCGATGCCTGGGCGGAAATTCCAGATGGCAGCGCCGTCACGCTGACCGATAGCGGCCTCGACGTCACGCCGTTCCAGCCGGTCGCGGCACCTGCCAAATCCGCTCCCGTCGCTATCCCCGCCTGAGCCTTTCGGCGATCAGCTCCGCAAGCTTCGTCGCGACATCCTCCTTGGCCATGTCGGGCCATCGATCGATGCCATCGCGCGTGACGATCTTCACGCGGTTGCGCACGCCGCCCATGATGCCGGTTGCCGGCGAGACGTCGTTGGCGACGATCATGTCGGCGCCCTTGCGCTCCAGCTTCGCCTTCGCATTGCTGTCGACATCCTGCGTCTCGGCGGCAAAGCCGACCACGAGTTTCGGCCGCAGCGTGTGATGCCCGATCGTCTTCAGGATGTCCGGGTTTTCTGTGAGAGCCAGCGTCGGAATGGATTCGCCGGGATGCTTCTTGATCTTCTGATCGGACGCGGATGCCACGCGCCAGTCGGCGACGGCCGCGACCATCACCGCAATATCGGCGGGCAGCGCGGTCAGCACCGCGTCACGCATCTCCTCGGCGCGCTCGACGTGGATGGTCTTCACACCATCGGGGTCGGCGATCGTCACCGGCCCCGAGACCAGCGTCACCTCCGCGCCAAGCCTTGCGAGCGCCGAAGCGATAGCGTGGCCCTGCCGGCCGGATGAGCGGTTGGCGATATAACGCACCGGATCGATCGGCTCATGCGTCGGACCCGATGTGACGATCGCCCTTCGCCCGGCAAGCGGCTTCGGGTTGGTGTCGAGCAATCGTTCCGCCGCGGCGACGATATCGAGCGGTTCCGCCATGCGGCCCACGCCCGCCTCGCGGCTTTCCGCCATTTCGCCGGCCATCGGCCCGATGAAATGGACGCCGTCGCCATGAAGCGTCGCGACGTTCCGTTTGGTTGCGGCGTTGCTCCACATATGCGGGTTCATCGCCGGCGCCAGAAGCACCGGCCGGTCGGTGGCGAGCAGCATCGTCGAGGCGAGATCATCGGCCAGCCCGTTCGCCATCTTCGCCATCAGGTCGGCGGTCACAGGCGCCACCAGCACGAGGTCGCAGTCGCGCGCCAGTCTTATATGGCCGACATCCTGCTCGTCCTGCCGTGAAAACAGATCGGTGAACACGTGGTCGGCGGCGAGCGCCCCGACGGCAAGCGGTGTCACGAACTGCTGCGCGCCCGCTGTCATCACCGGCCGAACCGCGGCGCCGCGCTCGCGAAGGCGCCGGATCAGGTCGAGGCTCTTATAGGCCGCGATGCCACCGGAGATGATGAGGAGGATGCGTTTGCCGCTGAGAACCATGCCTTCTATCCAACCTGGAATTGACTAGCAGAACCCTAAGCCTTTGGCGGATAATAAGCAATCGGCGCGAGCAGTTCGCTCTGTCGCTCACGCGTGCTGCTGCTGCCTGACATGGCTGAAGATCGCGATCGCCATGCCGACGCCCGCCAGCTGCAGCAGCGAGCCGCCGGCCTCGGCAAGCGTCGGAAGCCGCTGTTCGAAGACGAAGCCGAAGATCAGGCCGAACACCGTTTCGGCGACGATCAACTGGGCGGCGAGCGCAAGCGGCAGCCTCTTCGAGGCGATCATCCATAAAAGCGTGGCGAGCCAAGCGCCGGCAAGCCCCATGATCAGCGACCACAAAAGGAAGCGCATGAGGTCGATGTCCGTAAAGACGATCGGCGTGTTCAGGGATGTCAGCGGGATCAGCACAAGGCTGCCGAGCCCGGCGCCGATGCCCTGCAGGCCCGTCCATTGCAGAATGTCGGGTGCGTCGGGCGATTGCATGGTGGCGGTGCTGGCAAGCCCATAGACGACCCAGAGAACGAGCCCGATCGCCGCGGATGCGATGCCGTAGGCGATCATCATCCTGTCGCCCGTTGGCGTCGATGCGAAGACGGCGATGTTCACCCAGGCGATCCCGGCCGCGATCAGCATCAGCGGCAACGCAAGCAGGCGCCACGAGACGGAACGGTCGCGGAAGTTGGCGATCATCGCCAGGATCACGGGCATCGTCCCGATCACCAGCGGCGGAATGGCGGCGCCGGCGAACCGGACGGCATAGGCGACGCTGATGAAATAGCCGACATAGCCGATACCGCCGAGCAGCAGCGCGGTGATCATCGGCTTGAGCTTGATGCCACGCGGCCGGAAGCGCGGGTGAACCATCAGCACCACGCTGGTCAACGCGAACAGCCCATATCGCGCCACGGTCAGGTCGAGCGTCGTGAACGGCGCGATGGCGCGCGGCACGACAAAGGTCAGCCCCCACAAGGCGCAGGTGGCGATGCCGCAGAGAATGCCGAACAGCATGGAGGTCTCCGGAACGGATAGAGCCGCAGGAAATGGGAAGGAATCGGGATAGGCGAAGAGCTGGAAATGCCACTATGCCTGATATCGCACGGGTGCAAGTGTCCACCAACGACATGGCGCAGGCGGGAAGGGGACAGATCACGATCGCAAATCGTCCGTGAATGATCGGGTCGTGAGGTGGCCAAAGGTCGCATCCCCTGACGTCAATCGCCTAAGTTGATGATTAGATGGAAAGAATGCAGCTTTGGCGTCGCCAGCTGGCAGCGTGACATTGTCCGCGCGCTGTGGCATGCAGCGGATATGGGGATGATCAGGACAGTGTTGGGGGACAGGGCATCGGCAAGCGCCATCACGCT
>Ga0307412_10000590_pt1 | contig 21490 bp, 18 predicted proteins | sample DK1Cmetagenome_3_FD_203823 | JGI IMG/M metagenome (GOLD analysis project Ga0307412, IMG submission 203823) | Maize rhizosphere microbial communities from greenhouse at UC Davis, California, United States - DK15-C-1 | ecosystem: Host-associated > Plants > Roots > Rhizosphere > Soil | place: USA...
TGGAGGTGAAGTCCGACGCCGGGTCGTGGGCCTGCTGGGTGTGTTCCGTGGGGAGGGGGAAGCCAGGGGTGGGCGCGGGCATCTGCTCAACGGCCGGCGGGTCCGCTGGCTCGTTCGCCTGCGCCGACGGCACGGCCAGGAAGGCCGAGGCCGCTACGGCCGTCGCCAGTGCTGCGGCGGCTGGACGCCACCGCAGCGGCCGGCGGGTTTGGGGGTGCTTGTGCATTGTTGCTCTTCTCGCGGAGTTGTAACTGTTCGTGGAAGACGGGCGGGTGCCCTGTTCCCCACACTCCGGAGTCCTCGATAACCCTGTTGGCGTCATCGAGGACGCCGTTGTATCGAGGGGAGGGACCTGGGTGCGGTCCCAATGCGGGTCCGGTATCTGGGGAGATCCCGGGCCGCTGTCCACGCTAGGCACGGTGCGGCGCCCGCTCCAAACCGTGTTGCAAGCCCCGGATTCCGCACCTGCCGGGTCGGGTGCAAGCGCTTACGCATTCCAAGGCGCGCGCGTGCCACAACGGTTTTGCAGGAGTCAAATGTTTCAAAGGTCAGTCAAATCTTTTTTGGCTGGTCTGGACCGTGTGGTTCATGCCACGCGGGTTCTGTGGGGCACTTTACAGGAGTATGTCCCGTGCAATTCCGGCTAAGGCAGCGAAATGCCCCCACATATGGACATCTCCCTTGGAAACGCCAGGGGGATTTGTGTGTGTAGGGGGGATTTAGCTGCTGCGCCGGGGCCAGGGGTCCGGTTGCCAGCACCGGAAGGATGCAGCACCAGGCTCCTGCCCCTGCCTCGTTATGGGCAGGCCGCACATGACACACCCGGGATTTACACACGTTTTGTCCTATAACCCTCGTTAGGAGGGCCGCTCATCCGATAAAGAGAGGTGTGTTAAATGAAGAAAAGCACCAGTTCCGAAGAACTGGTGCTTCCCAGTGGTGGCTCCGACCGGCGTCGATCCGGTGACCTTTCGATTTTCAGTCGAACGCTCTACCAACTGAGCTACAGAGCCTAGGTGACTAGTCACCATGACAGCCGGAATTACTTCCAACAATCAGAGCGACCCTGACGGGACTTGAACCCGCGACCTCCGCCGTGACAGGGCGGCGCGCTAACCAACTGCGCTACAGGGCCTTGCGTTTCTTGCATTTGCAGTATCTCTACCGCTTTTTTCAAGGCTTCCAGCCTACCAGACTTTTTTAGTCTGTTTGACCAGTTCCTTGCGTACCCCCAACGGGATTCGAACCCGTGCCGCCGCCGTGAAAGGGCGGTGTCCTAGGCCGCTAGACGATGGGGGCCAGAACCCGTTCGGAGCAAAATAAAAGGCGTAAAGCGAGGCTTTCCGTCTTTGTCCTTTGCGTTCTCCGAACTGGACTCTAAAACTATAGGGCCTAGTTCCTGATAATCCAAAATCGGCCAAAAACCCCGTGCCTGAACAGGGAGAACAGGTGAAGATGGACTGATGGATGCCGTTGCAGCGCTCAATGAGATTGCCTTCTGGCTGGAGCGCGGACGCGCTGCCACCTTCAAGGTCCAGGCCTTCCGGAAGGCCGCCGCGGCCATCAGCCCGCTGCCGGCCGACGAAGTGGCTGAGCGGACCAGGACCGGGAGGCTGAAATCCATGAAGGGCATCGGCGACCGGACCTACCAGGTCATCCAGCAGGCCGTGGCGGGCGGCGTCCCCGACTATCTGGCCGACCTGCGGGAAAAGGGCGCCCAGCCGCTGGCCACCGGCGGCAGCGAACTTCGGAGCGCCCTCCGCGGCGACCTGCACAGCCACAGCGACTGGTCCGACGGCGGCTCCCCCATCGAGCTGATGGTGGCGGCCGCTGGGGTACTGGGCCGGGAATACCTGGCGCTGACGGACCACTCACCCAACCTCACCATCGCCAACGGGCTCTCAGCGGAGCGCCTCACCAGGCAACTGGATGTGGTGGCGGCGATCAATGCCGACGGGCAGGCCGGGTCCAACGGGCAGCCGGAGGGCAAAGTGCGGCTGCTGACGGGAATCGAGGTGGACATCCTGGAGTCCGGCGAGCTGGACCAGGACCCGGAACTGCTGGACCGCCTGGACATCGTGGTGTCCAGCGTCCACTCAAAGCTGCGCGCCGACAGGAAAACCATGACCCGGCGGATGCTCGGCGGCATCCAGGCCCGGCATACCAACGTGCTTGGACACTGCACCGGCCGGCTGGTGGAGGGCTCCCGCGGCACCCGCCCGCCGTCGGAATTCGATGCCAGGGAGGTCTTTGCCGCCTGCGCCGAGAACAACGTGGCAGTGGAAATCAACTCCCGGCCCGAGCGGCAGGACCCGCCTGATCCGCTGATCCAGCTTGCGCTGGAGGCTGGGTGCCTGTTCTCGATCGACAGTGACGCGCACGCTCCCGGCCAGCTCGACTTCCTTCAGTACGGTGCCGAGCGCGCTGCCCGGAACGATGTCCCGCAGGACCGCATCATCACCACGTGGCCGGTGGAACGGTTGCTGGAGTGGGCCGCGGCGAAGTAACCGCCGCCCAGCGGCCGCGGCAACCGCCCAGGGTGCAGCTATTCGACGGCGTCAGCGAGTTTCTGCCGGAAGTCCGCCTTGGTGGAAAGAACCAGCTTTTCGCCGCTCAGGAAGAAGGTTGGAGTGCCGCTGACACCCAGCGCCTTTCCGTCTGCGATATCCGCCAGGACCCGCTCCTCCGTTTGCTGGTCGGCGACGGCGGCGTCATACAGGGCCAGGTCCAGCCCCAGCTCCTCCGCATAGCTGCGGAACAGCGGCGCCTGGGACTGCTGGCTGCCGGCCCACTGGGACTGGGTCTCGAAAAGCCTGTTGGCCATCTGCTGGTACTGGCCCTGCTGCCCGGCGGCCTCGGCAGCGAGGGCGGCCTGGCCCGAGTTCGGGTGCATCGACAGCGGGAAGTGCCGGTGCACGAACGTGATCCGGTCCCCGAACTCCGCCTTGAGCTCCTCCACCACAGGGTGGATGGAACCGCAGGACGGGCACTCGAAGTCGAGGAACTCCACCAACTGGGCCTTCTCCACCGCCGGGGTGGTGAGCCGGTGGCTGTCCGCCCGGACCAGCTGCTCAGCGCCCGCAGCAGGGGGCGCCGCCTGCTGCTGCCTCCCTGCCACCGAGAGCGCGAACCACACCGCCCCGCCAATCACGATGACCGCCAGCACGATCCAAATGATGATCCTGGCAAGGCGTGCGTTATCGCGGGGTGGAGCAGGGTTTGAGACCATAATCCGCATCCTAGCGGAGGCCTGCGGCGCCGCCGGCTCAAGGGCCGTGCAACTTTGGCAGGAAGTTGCCCAGACGTGGCCGATTTCCGCCAGCTCCGGCCCGGCCCGTCCGGATACATTGGCTGCATGCCCTTCAACGCCCCCGCCCGCAAACCCAATTCCGAGTCTCCTCCGGCAGCCTCCCGGACCAGGGCCCTGGGCGTCGCGGCGATGGCGGTCACCGTGGTGTTCTGGGCCTCGGCCTTCGTGGGAATCCGGGCCATCGGGCCGCACTTCTCCCCCGGATCCCTGACGCTCGGCAGGCTGGCGGTTGCCGCCGTCGTGCTGTCCTTCCTGGTGCTGCCGCAACTGCTGAAGAGCCGCAATCTGCCGCGGGGGCGCGAATGGTGGCCCATCCTGGCCTACGGGGTCATGTGGTTCGGCGGCTACAACGTGGCGCTGAACGCCGCCGAGCATGTCCTTGATGCGGGCACCAGCGCCCTGCTCATCAACGTCAGCCCCATCCTGGTGGCGATCATGGCCGGCTTCTTCCTCAAGGAGGGCTTTCCGCGGTGGCTGCTGATCGGCAGCACCGTGGCCTTTGTTGGGGTGGCGCTCATCGCGCTGGGGTCCGGACCGGCGGCCGGGACGGTGCCTGGCGCGGGGAAAAGCGCGACGGCGGACCTGGCGGGAGTTGCGCTGTGCCTCCTTGCCGCCGTGCTCGCCGCGGTGAGCGTGATCATCCAGAAGCCGGTCCTGCGGAAATTCCCCGCGGCGCAGGCCACCTGGTTCGGCATCCTGGTGGGAGCGGTGTGCTGCCTGCCCTTTGCCGGGCAACTGGCCTCCGAGCTGCAGGCTGCACCGCCCGAAGCCACGGCCGGGCTGGTGTACCTGGGTGTCTTCCCCACTGCCATCGCCTTCACAACCTGGGCTTACGCCCTCTCGCTCGTGGACGCCGGCAAGCTGGCGGCCACCACCTACCTGGTTCCCGGAGTTACGGTGCTCATTTCCTGGCTCCTGCTCGGCGAGGTTCCCACGGCCTGGGGCCTGGCGGGCGGCGTCATCTGCCTGCTGGGCGTAGGGTTGACCCGCCGCCGGAGCCGCCAAGGGACAGGGGCTCCGGAGGCTGTTCGGCGCTAAAGTCGAAGTATGCCTCCCAGCCTTCCACCCGGCCTTCCGATCATTCCCGACGGTCCGCATGAGCCGCTGGGCTTCCGGATGTCCGCGGATGAATTCGAGGCCGCGGTGTCCGACGCGCTGGACAGCATCCCGGACAAGCTGGCCCGTGCCATGGACAACGTGGCCGTCTTCATCGACGACGATTACGTGCCCGGGCCGGGGGAAGATCCGGACACCGTGCTGCTGGGAATCTACGAAGGCGTCCCGCTGACCGAACGCGACTCCTGGTGGGACGCAGGATCCCTGCCGGACCGGATCACCATCTTCCGGGAACCCATCCTGGAAATCTGCTCGTCGCGGGAGGACGTGATCCATGAGGTGGCGGTAACCGTGGTCCATGAGATCGCGCACCACTTCGGCATCTCCGATGACCGGCTGCACGAGCTGGGCTGGGGCTAGCCTTGTAGGCATGGGACACGACCACAGCCACACCCACGGCATCACCGCTACCGGCCAGCACCGCAAGCGGCTCGTGGCCGTGCTGGTGATTACGCTTGCCGTTGTCCTGGTCCAGGTGGTGGGTGCCGTCCTGTCCGGGTCGCTCTCCCTGCTGGCTGACGCCGGACACATGCTCTCCGACGCAGCCGGGGTGACCATCGCCCTCCTCGCGGCCTGGATCGCCGGCAGGCCCGCCAGCGACCAGCGCACGTACGGATACCAGCGGGCAGAGGTGCTGGCAGCGCTGGCCAACGCCCTCATCCTGGTCGTGATCGCCGTGGTGATCTTCACCGAGGCCATCCGCCGGATCGGCTCCGCGCCGGAGGTGGCCACGGACATCATGCTCTTCGCCGCCATCCTTGGCGCGGTGGCGAACGTTGTGTCCCTCCTGATCCTGCATGGCGCCCACCATGAAAGCCTCAACGTGCGCGGCGCCTACCTGGAGGTCCTCGGCGACCTCCTGGGCTCGTTCGCCGTTATTGCCGCCGCCGTGGTGATCATGCTGACCGGCTTTAACGCCGCGGACACCATCGCCTCGGTGGTGATCGCCGTCCTGATCCTGCCGCGGGCCTGGAGCCTGCTGCGCGACGTGGTGGATGTCCTGCTGGAAGCCAGCCCCAAGGGTGTGGAAGTCCAGATGATCCGTGAGCACATCCTGTCCGTGGCAGGAGTCACCGACGTGCACGACATCCATATCTGGACCATCACCTCCGGCGTGCCGGTGTTCTCCGCGCATGTGGTGGTGGAGGACGGGGTGCTGAATGCGCGCGGCGCCGACCAGCTGCTGGACAAGCTCATCACCTGCCTGGGCTCGCACTTCGACACCGACCACTGCACCTTCCAGCTGGAGCCGGCGAGCCACTCGGAGCATGAGGCGCACCAGCACGCCTAGGCGTGCCGGCCCTGCCCCGGCATCAGCTCAGGATGTCCCTGGTGACGAACCGCCCGTAGGCCAGCGCCCCGAACACCGCAATGTAGCCGCCCTGCAGCAGGGCGTTGCTGCTGAATGAGTCCCACAGCAGGGGCTGGCGCAGCATGTCGCCGAATCCGAACCAGTAATGGCTGAACAGCCACGGGTGCAGCCATTCCAGCTGCGGCAGCTGGTCCAGGACCTGGGACACCACCGACACCACCACGGTGGCAGCCATGGCACCCACCGGAACCACCGTGAGGGTGGACAGGAAGAGCCCGACGGCGGAAAGGCCCGCCAGCGAAACGGCCAGGTACGCGGCAATCAGGAGGATGCGGACCGCGGCTTCAGGCGGCTGGATGACGTCCCCCGACAGCAGCGTCACGGGCCCCACCGGAAACAGGGCCGCGCCAATTGCGGCACCGGCAAGGCCGACGGTGAGCGGCGCGACAATGCAGAACGCGAGCGCCCCTGCGTATTTGACCAGCAGCAGCCGGACCCGCCCGGCGGGCGCCACGAGCAGGTACCGGAGGGTGCCCAGGTTTGCCTCGCCGGCGATGGTGTCCCCCGCCACCACCCCCACCGTGAGCGGCAGGAACAGCGGCACCGAGACCAGCATGGCGGTGAAGGCAACAAAGAGGCCGTTCTGGCTGATCCGGTCCAGGAAGGCCGGGCCCCGGCCGGGCGGGACGGCGGACGAAACCCGCACCGCGATGGCGATCAGCACGGGAATGGCTGCCAGTGCAAGCAGCAGCGCCCAGGTGCGGCGGCGGCCGAACAGGACCCGCAGTTCCGAGAGCATCAACGAGGACGCGGATTCCCGCGCCTCCCGGACCGCCGGCGCGGCTGTTCCGGGGACTTCCGCCGGCACGCTACTGGGCAACGTCGAACCCCTCTCCGGTCAAGGCAACAAAGCGGTCTTCCAGGCTTTCGCGTTCGACGGCGAATCCCCGGACCCGCACGCCGCCCGCCACCAGCTGCCCCACAACATCCTCGGGGAGACGGCCGTCGGCAGCGGCGGACAGGCTGGCGAGGAGGACCTCGCCGTCGGGCTGGGATCCGCCGGCCTCCGCCGCCAGGCCCAGGCCGGCAAGCACAGACCTGGCCTGACCGGCGTCGGGTGTCAGGAGCCGGATCCGTGCGCTGCCGGCACGGCGCAGCTCGGCGAGCGGTCCCTGCGCCACGAGGCGGCCGGCGCTCATGATGGCCGCGTGCGTGCACATCTGCTCCACCTCGGCGAGCAGGTGGCTGGAGACAAAGACCGTGGCCCCGTCGTGGGCCAGGGAACGGACCAGGTTGCGCACCTCCCGCGTGCCCTGCGGGTCGAGTCCGTTGGTGGGTTCGTCCAGCACCAGCAGGTCCCGGCGGGCGAGCAGTGCGTTGGCGATGCCCAGCCGCTGCTTCATCCCCAGCGAGTAGGCGTGCACCTTCTTGCCGGCGGCATGTGAGAGCCCCACCCGTTCCAGGGCACGGTCCACCCGGCCCTTCCGGGTGGCGGGCACGGTGCTGCGGCCGGCGGCATCCAGCCGGGAAAGGTTCGCTGCACCGGACAGAAAGGGGTAGAAGGCGGGCCCTTCCACCAGCGCGCCCACCCGCGGCAGCACGTCCCGGAACCTGCCCGGCATTTCCATCCCCAGCAGGCTCACCGTTCCTGCTGATGCCGCCGCGAGGCCCAGCAGCATGCGGATGGTTGTGGTTTTGCCGGATCCGTTGGGGCCAAGGAACCCGAAGACGGAACCGGGCGGCACGGCGAGGTCCACGCTGTCCACGGCAACCTGCCGGCCAAAGTGCTTGGTCAGGCCCCGCGTCTCGATGGCAAGGTTATACGTCCCGGACCCGCTTCCGCCCGGCGGGATCACGGAGCCGCCGACGCAGCGGCCTGCAGCCTGTCCGGCTGCACCATGCCGGCGAAGATGCGGCCATCATCGGTGATGAGGACGTTCAGGAGCGTGGTGGACAGCAGCCGCCCGCCGGGGACAGCGACGGCGGCCTGGGACAGGAGCGGATCCCGCAGCAGCGAGTCAGCGAGGGTTCCGCCCGCGGCAGCGGCCGGGATCCCCACCACCGTCTCCCAGCCCGTTCCGATCATGGAGGGGCGGGCCGGATGCTGCCTGAGGGCTGCCAGGTCTTCCGGGGTGATGATCATGCCGGGGGCACGGAAGTTGAGGGGCCACCGGTCCGGGTCACGGTACTGCAGTTCCTTCACGGGGCTGCCGGGCGGCGGGGCGAAGGTGAAGAGGGAGTCGTCCGGCGCGTCCAGGGAAAGGCTGGTGAAGCCGGCACGGAACGACGGCGAGGAGGCACCGCGGGCGGTCACCTGGACGGACAGGGGCATCCCGGTTTCCCCGTCCACGGCAATGGCCACCTTGCCCACGAGCGTGGCATCGGTGCGGGGCTCAAGCACCAGGTTGTAGGCGGTGCGCCCCGCAACGTCCACATCCTCACCCACTGACACGGCGGTGCTTGGCTCCACCTTGGCCAGGAGGTGTCCGGCGATGTCCGCGGGTGTGTGCGTGTGCATGCCTTCCGGCTTGTCCGGTTCGGCCGGCGGCACATTCGGGTCCTGCGGCACGGCGGACGGCGGCACGGCGGTCGGCGGCACGTACAGCGGCAGGTCGCTGGCAAAGGCCGGAAGGGTCAGATGCGCCGTGGAGTTGTCCTTGGAGGAATAGAACCAGACGTCATTGCCCCGGCGGACAATGTCACGTTCGGCCAGCCGGTCCACCACCTGTACCCGGACTTTGGCCTTGCCGTCCATGTAAACCCGTGCGGTGTGCCCGCCGGAGAGCAGCTCGAACAGGGAGGCTGCGCCGCCTGCCGAGGCGGGCCCGGACGTAGGCCCGGCAGGGGGAAGTTCAGGCAGTCCCAGATCCGACGATTGCTCAACGGTGCCGGAGAACGTGGAGACCTTGTGCTGCCCCAGCAGGGCCAGCACTTCCGCCGGCGACTTTTCGGGCAGGGGGTCGCCTGCCCGGGCCGGGATGGATCCCGCGAGCACCCCTGCCGCGATCACTGCAGGTACTGTCATGGCAGGCAGCCACCGCAGCCAGGCACGCCTGGCGCCCGGCGCGTTCCGCCGTTGGAGCCAACTGCTGGAGCCGGTGGTGCCGGAGCCCGCTGCTTCTGAGCCCATAGCTCAAGGTTACGCCTGCGCAGGCACGTAGACACGGGCCGGAAGCCCCCTCCCGGAAGGGGTTTTGGTACCCCGGGGACTGGTCAGGCAGGCGTCACGGTTCCCGCGCCGCCGTCGACCGTAATCCTCTGCCCGGTGGTGATCCTGCCCGTGGCATCGGCAACTCCCACGACGGCCGGAATGCCGTACTCCCGGGCCACCACCGCGCCGTGCGAGTTGGGGCCGCCCATCTCCATCACCAGTCCGCCCGCCGTGAGGAACAGCGGGGTCCAGCCGGGGTCTGTGGACGGGGCCACCAGGATTTCGCCGGGCTCCAGGTGTGCGCCCACGGGATCCAGGATGACCCGGGCAGCCGCTGTCACGGATCCTGTGGAGGCGGGGCTCCCGGTCAGTGCACCGTCCGACGCTGTTGCGGCCGCCGGTTGCAGCGCCTCGACCTCGGTGCCGTCCGACAGCAACACCCGGGGGATGCGCCGCCGCCCGACTTCCCACTCGTACGCTGCCCGCCGCTCCACCACCAGCTCGCGCAGGTCCGGGACCGCGCCGCCAGGATGATCCGGAAGGGCCTGGTGCGCTTCGTGGAAGTCGAGGAAGAAAATGTCGTCAGGCTGCTCAAGGATTCCGGCGTCGGCAAGCTCCTTGCCGACGTGCAGCAGCTGCCTGCGGACCTCCGCGAGGCCCACGACCAGCTGGTACTTCGGCAGCTCCCGCAGCCCGGCAAAGAGCCGTGCCCTCCGCAGGGCAGCCCGGACCACGACGGCGTGCAGCGGGCTTCGTGCCCCTGCACGGGCGACCAGCCTTGCCACCTGCGCGTCGGCGTCCTCTGCCGCCTTGCTGAACTGCACGTCGGGCGCCAGGTCCGGGACCTCCAGCCGAAGATAGTTGGCCAGGACACCGATGATGTGGGAGGGGTCGTCGGACCAGCGCGGCATCCCGACGTCGATCTCCGCCACCGCACGGTGGCCGTACCGGTCGAGGAACCGGGTGAGGCCGGCCTCAAGCCTGGCGGGGACGCGCCCGGCCTGGAACTCCCTGGCCAGGCGGGACGGGTCCTGCGTTGTGAGGGCGGTGCACGACTCGGCGTCGTCCCGGATGGCAACGGCGAGCCGCCACAGCTCCAGGTCCATCTCGGTGGTCACGTTGTTGGGCAGGCCGCGAAGTACCGGCTCGAGTTCGTCCCACCGGGCCCCGCCCAGCACCTTCCCTGCCACGGCGAGCATGGCGAACCCCAAGGCGGGCAGCGGCAGGATGGCGGGCACGATGGTGAACAGGCGGGTCCGCAGGAGCATCTCGGCGTGCTCAAGGCGCGCGGCGGGTCCTGCAGCGGGCGGCGCTTCCAGGGCAGCCTCGAAGTCGCGGGTGAAGCGGTCCAGGCGGCGGAGTGCAGCAGCCGGCCTGAACATCCCCCGAAGGAGCGACTCCGGGGCCCTTGCCCGGACGGCGGCGGGGACAACATGGCGGAGCAGCGCCAGCGGCGTCCTGCGTGTCACGGAGAACGCGGGCTCGTCGAAGAGCTGCCTGAGCAGGGTCGCTGAGCGGGCCTCCATGATGTCGAACACGCGGGGAAGGATCCACCGGCCCACGGTGCTCCGCAGCGGGGTGGTGAGGTCGAAGTACAGCCGCTGGCCGGCCTCCGCGTAGGGGGACGGCCCCCTGCGGGGATCGGGAACGCGGAACCGTGCCGCCTGCGCCACCGAGGAGGCTATGAGCCGGAATACCGCCCGGCCCATGGGTGTGATTGGCCGGGTCAGGCCCTGCGCGAGGCTGAAGCAGAGGTAGACCCTGGTGCCGGTGCCGCCCTGCGCGCCGGTCCGTTGCGGGACCGGATAGAGGGTGGTGATGGGCCTGGACTGGGTCAGCCACAGGGTTCCGGAGCCGTCGATGGCCCATTCGATGTCCTGCGGCGCCCCGAAGTATTGCTCTGCCTGGCGGCCCAGCCGTGCCAAGGCGGTGGCCTGGGCGTCATCGAGGCACTCGCCCGCTGCGGCGTCCGGCGCCTCAATGGTCCGGGTCCCGCCTCCCGGGACTGCCCGGACCGCCACCTTCTTGTCCCCCGGTTTCCGTTCCAGGACCCTGCCCGTCAGGGCATCAACCACATAATGGTCCGGGTTGACTGCCCCGGACACCACTGCCTCGCCCAGGCCGGGGCTGGCATCTATGACGGCGTGGCCCCTGCGGCCGGTGAGCGGGTTGGCGGTGAACATGACCCCGGCGGTCTCGGCCTCCACCATCCGCTGGACCACCACGGCCAGGGCGACGCCGGCAGGATCGATGCCCAGGCCCGCGCGGTAGGTGGTGGCGCGGTCCGTCCAGAGCGACGCCCAGCACTTACGCACCGCTTCCAGCACGGGGGCCACACCCACCACGTTGAGGTACGTGTCCTGCTGCCCGGCGAAGCTTGCGAACGGCAGGTCTTCCGCGGTGGCCGATGACCGCACCGCCACCGGCACGTCATGACCCAGTCCGCGGTAGGCCTGTTCGACGGCCGCGGCGATGTCAGCGGGGATCGGCGCAGCAAGGATGGCACTGCGGGCAGCCGCCGCAAGGTCAGCCAGCGCCGAAGGATCCACGGGCCCCGCGCCGGGTTCCGGCTTCAGGGCGGCCTGGACGTAGGCGAGGCCGGGAAGCAGGGAAGCAGGTGCGCCGGTTGCCCGGCGGTACGCCTCCGTGGTGAGGCAGAAGCCGTCCGGCACGGGCAGGCCCGCGGACATCAGTTCGCCCAGGTTGGCTGCCTTGCCTCCGGCCAGGTCCAGCATGCCGGTGTCCAGGGAGGACAGGTCCCGGACCAGTCCGGGAGTGTCCACCGCGGGGCTTCCGCCGGGCTCGGCGTGCGGCTGCATGTCCTGGCGTCCCTCGTGGCGGGGCTACGGGATCAGGCGGCGTCACCGAGGATGGGCCCGAACCTGGCCCGGTCCGCCAGCCGGGGGTCTTCCCGGTCCGGGACCACCATGACGGGGCCCTTGGCGTGGTGCAGCACGCCGTCGGACGTGGAACCCAGCAGCATTCCGGTGAAGCCGCCCCGGCCGCGGGTTCCCACCACCACCAGCTCCACGTGGCGGCTTTCCTCCACCAGCACGTCCACGGGTGATCCGTCCCGCAACTGCGATTCGGCGGGAAGGGCAGGGTAATGGCTCCGCAGCCATGCCATGCCGGCGTCCAGGGTCACCTGGATGTCGGCGAAAAGGGCCTTGCGGTCCATCGGTGCCGGAACCCAGGCCAGCGAGCCGCTGTACTGGGGGACGGCGCACACCACACGCAGCGTGGCGCCCAGCCGTTCAGCCTGGTCTGCTGCTTCCAGCACGGCAACCCGGGCCTGTTCCGATCCGTCCACGCCCACCACCACCACATTTTCTACGCGCTGGTGCCCGGCCTTCGCCTGTTCTGCCTTGATGCGCCGGTCCTCGGTGGTTTCGCCGAGCCGGTCGGAGCAGATGAGCGGCACGGTCACCGTGGGGCATTTGGCGTGGGCGGGCAGGGCGCTGCTGACCGAGCCCAGGAGCCGGCCCACGAAGCCGCCGCGGCCGCGGGTACCGAATACCAGGAGTTCGGCGGTTTCGGACATGTCCAGCAGCACTCCCGAGGCGTCACCGTTCTCCACGGACGAGGTCACCTCGATGTCGTACTGGGAAACCTTCTGCAGGGCCTGCCGGACAACGGCCTCGGCGCCCTCGCGGATGACGGAGTCGTCCACTGTGGCATAGCCGCCGTCAAGGCCGGAGGCAGCGAAGATGGGCACGGAGTATGCGGTCACGATGTGCAGGGGACGACGGCGGCGCTGGGCTTCACGGGCCGCCCACACCAGGGCGCACTGGCCATGGTCCGAGCCGTCCACGCCGACCACGATCCCCTCGGGCGCGGCGGAAGTCCCGCCGCCGTCCCGGGCCGGGTCCGGATGCAACTCGTGTGCGCCCATGGGGCCGCCTCCTTGCGCTACTGCCGCTGATGTTGCGGCTATTCTGCCAGAAGCGGGGAGCGTTTCCCGCACCCGGCGGGCAGTCGCGGGCGCCGGCGGAACAACCCGCCTCCGCTTCTCACTATTCTCCGTCCGGGATGCCTTAGCAAGCCTGATCAGCGCGGAAATCCACATGTTATCCACAGCCTTTCCACACCCCTCCGGAAAGCGCGTTCACCCGCAGAAGAATGTTTGCGTTTTGGGCTATCCCTGGCCGGAAATGTTCTGTAGTCTTCAGGACATTGTTGGTCCGGGAAGCCCGCAGGCACTGCCTGCCAGGGCTGCCCTCCAATGTGCTGCGGCCGGACTTTGGGGGGCACGGAACGCGCGCCGGCGAGGATGCCGGCACCAGCCGAAACTTCGAAGGAGGGAAACTGTAGTGTCAAGCATGCCTGGGAGTGCCGGGACCGAACAGACCACCACCGTGATCATTGGCACGGGGCTTTCCGGCCTTGCCGTAGCGGCCGAGCTGCGCCGGCGCGGGGTGGACTCCATCGTGGTGGACGGCCTCGACGTCCTGGGCGCCGCCCAGCCCGCAACGGCGTCGCTGCAGCGCTGCGACGCCGCGGACCCCGCCACCTTGCGCGAGCGGAACGAGATCCTGCGGCACCTGCGCAACTACGCCGCCAGCCACCAGGTGGACGTGCGGAACACCACCCGCGCGGTACAGCTGACCAAGGTGGATGCCGCACCCGCCCCGCAGTGGGAAGTCCACACGGCCACGGGTGTCCTCCTGGCAGACCACATTGTCCTGACCCGCTGCGCACAGAGCCAGCTCCGGCGGATGATCAACGAGTTCGGCATCGCCGTAGGGCGGAACCTGGCTGCGGCCATGCGGGCCATCGGCATCTATCTGGTGGGCGTCGGTGAGCTGATTACGCCCTCCCCCAAGGAAGTCCTGCGCCAGGCCAAGACCGTGGGGCTGGCCATTTCGGCCAAAGTCCACCCGGCTCCCCTGGCCCCGCCGTCAACCGGCAGCCTCGCGATGCTGCCCTGCTAGCGTGTGCGCCGGCGCTGCCGCCCGAAGCCTCCCGTTGGGGACGGGCTATCCCGCGTCCGGCTCTTCGCCGGCGGACAGCCGGCGCTTTGCGATGACAGCCAGCGCTACCAGCAGGCCCACCGCCACCGCAGCAAAGACCACGATGCTCCACTGGAAGGGCTCGCCGGAATCCGCGGGCACGGACGGCTCAGCTGTGGCTCCCGGCTCCGCGGTGCCCATTCCCGGAACGGTGGCGGCCGCCGTCGGGCCCGTGGCCGGAGCCGATCCCGCTGCGGCAGCGGCGGCGGTAAAGCCGAAGGTGCCCTCGATGGGGTGTGAATCGGAACTGACCACGCGCCACGACACGGTGTACGCGCCTGCCGGTGCTCCCGGCCGGAGCTTTTGTGATGCCACCTTGTCAACGATCTGGACCTGCCCGTCGGCCCACTCCGTGCCCGAAGCGTCCTTCACGGAGAAGGACGCGCCAATCCCTAGGGGCTTGTTGTTGAACGTCACCGACACCTGTTCCGGCGGGACGGGGACAGACGCGCCTTGCGCCGGGCTGCTGGATTCGGCGGCGTCGTGGGCGGCGGCCGGACCGGCCAGGCCCAGCACTGCGGCAGCAAGGACGAGGAATCCGAGCAGGAAGTTCAGCGGACGGCGGCGGATGGGGCGCATGCGGGACTGCTCCTTGTGTTGGCTTCCTTACAGACTAGGCGAATTTGCCGGGGCTTCCGCCGCCGCCGCCATAGGATGCAGGTATCCCCACATACTCCCCCGGAGGACTAATGCTTAAGCAAGGCTCTGCCCTGGACCGGTATTTCAAGATCACCGAGCGTGGCTCCAACCTCTCCCGCGAAATCCGCGGCGGCTTCGCCACCTTCTTCGCCATGAGCTACATCGTGGTGCTGAACCCGCTGATCCTCTCGGGCCCCGATTCCACTGGCACTACGCTCGGCTTCACCGCGGTTGCAGCGGTGACGGCGTTCGTTGCGGGCATCCTGACCATCCTGATGGGCGCCTGGGCAAAGCATCCTTTCGCGCTAGCCACCGGTCTGGGCGTCAACGCCTTCGTTGCCGTCACCGTGGCCACCAACCCCGGGCTGACGTGGCCGGACATGATGGGACTGGTGGTCCTGTCCGGCGTGACCATGCTGATCCTGGTCCTCACGGGATTCCGGACCGCCGTCTTCAAGGCCGTGCCGGACGGACTCAAAACCGCGATCGTGGTGGGGATCGGCCTGTTCATCGCCCTGATCGGGCTCGTGAATGCAGGCTTTGTCCGGCGCATCCCGGACGTGGCCGGCACCACCGTCCCGGTGGGCCTTGGCTTTGACGGCAAGCTCCTGGGCTGGCCGACGGCGGTGTTCGTCTTCGGCCTGGTGCTCACCATCGCGCTGGTGGTGCGCAAGGTCAAAGGCGCCATCCTGATCGGCATCATCACCTCCACGGTCATCTCCGTCATCCTGGAACTGACGCTGCGCATCGGCCCCAGCGTGGTCCCGGGCAAGGAGTACAACCCGCAGGGCTGGTCCCTGGTGGCCCCCACGTTCTCTGAATGGGCCGCCCCGGACCTTTCCCTGATCGGCAAGGCAAACCCGTTCGGCGCATTCGACCGCCTCGGATTCGTGGCGGCCACGCTGCTGGCGTTCGTCATCCTGCTCAGCATCTTCTTCGATGCAATGGGCACCATGGTGGGACTGGCCAATGAAGCAGGCACGGTGGACGAGCACGGCAACATTCCGAACGTGGACCGCGTGCTCCAGGTGGACGCGCTGGGTGCCATTGTTGGCGGCGGCGCGTCCGTGTCCTCCAACCAGATCTACGTCGAGGCGGGCGCCGGCATCGGCGAGGGCGCCCGGACCGGTATCGCCTCGATCGTCACGGGCCTGCTCTTCCTCGTTGCCATGTTCTTCACCCCGCTCATCAACCTGGTCCCGTTCGAGGCCGTGGCGCCCGCGCTGGTGGTGGTGGGCTTCATGATGGTGTCCCAGGTGGGCAAGATCGACTGGCAGGACTGGGGCATCGCCATCCCGGCCTTCCTGACCTTCACCCTGATGCCCTTCACCTACTCCATCGCCAACGGCCTGGGTGCCGGCTTCATCGCCTACGTACTGATCCGCACCGTCCAGGGCCGGGTCAAGGACATCCACCCGCTGATGTGGGCCGTGGCCGCAGCGTTCCTGCTGTTCTTCGCCGTCGGCCCCATTGAGGCGGCCCTGGGAATGTAGCCCTACACGGGCGTGTTCGGGGCCAGGCCCTCGTCCCCGGACACCGCCCGGGCTTTCTTTTCCCGCAGCCGGTCCAGCCGGTTCATCAGCGGCGAGGTGGTGGCGCCGTGGATGACGATGGACATGGCGACAACCAGCCCCACGAAGCCCCAGAGCCACTCCGCCTGGTCCGAGAACTCGCCCTTGCCCAGCGCGTAGGAGAGGTAATAGAGGGAGCCGATCCCGCGGATGCCGAAGAAGGACAGGGCAATCCTTTCCCGCGGACCGGTCTTTCCGCCCAGCAGTCCCAGCCAGCCTGCCAGCGGGCGGACCAGCAGCAGGAACACCAGCGCCACCAGCACCTCTGCCAGCCCCATTCCGGCCAGGAGGCCACGGGCGATGGCACCACCGAGCAGGACCAGGATGACCACCGTCAGGAGCCGTTCCAGCTGCTCCACGTAGGAGTGCAGCACGCGGTGGTAGCCGTGCGTGTGCTCGGCGGCCCTGATGGTGACGGCGCAGACGAAAACGGCGATGAACCCGTAGCCCTCCACCATCTCGGTCAGCCCGTAAGCGAGGAAGGTCGCGGCCAGGGCGACAAACCCCTCTGAGTGGTTGGAGAGCCGCAGGCTTTCCTTCCGCGCCGAAAAGAAGAGCCGTGCCAGCAGCTTGCCGATGAGGAAGCCCAGGAGCAGGCCGATGGCAAGCCGCCACAGCACGTCCACCCCGAACCACTCCGGGAACCAGCCGGCCGGGTCCGGGCCGGCGATGCTGATGGCGATGGCCAGGTACACGAAGGGGAAGGCCAGGCCGTCGTTGAGTCCGGCTTCGGAGGTGAGGCCGAACCGGACCTCGTCCTCCTGGTTGGCGTCGTCGTCGTTATCGGCGGGTTCTCCCACCTGGACCTCCGAGGCAAGGACGGGGTCCGTGGGTGCAAGGCTCGAGGCCACCAGCAGGGCGGCACCCAGGCCCAGTCCCAGGAATCCCATTCCGAGCACTGTCAGGAGCACGATGCACAGCGGCATGGCGACTCCCAGCAGCCGCCAGGTGGTGGACCAGCCGCTCCGGCTAACCGGCCGGTCCAGCGCCAGCCCCGCACCCATCAGCGAGACGATCACGCAGATCTCGGAAAGGTGCAGGGCAAAGTCGCCGTGGGCGAGGGGGTCCGGATTGGGCAGGGTGGGAATCAGGGCAAAGGCTGCCATCCCCGCCCCAAGGAAGACCATGGGCATCGAAAACGGCATGTTCCGCAGCAGTTTGGGCAACACTGCGGCGGTAAACACCGCCAGGCCTGCCGCGGCAAACAGGATATTGGGGGCTTCAAACACGTGCTGTTCTCCGGCCTGTTCGTTGCGCCGGTCCGGCGCAAGCAGCGTGGTGCGGTCCCGGGAGGGATTGCTCCACCATAGCCTCTGCCGGCTCCCGGTGCAGCCGGGCGTTTTTGTCCACATAAAGCGACCTCCGGGCCGGCGAAGTCGCCGTATCTGGACAAAAACTACGTGGGGTTCTTGCATTCCAGACACCTCCGCGGCGGCGCTGCTGGTTTTCGCGGCCGGCATGGGGTGAGCTGGAGGCATGGCCTCCATGACCCCTTCCGTCGATGTCCCGCCCGCGCCCTGGACAGGAAGGTTCGACGGCGATGCGCCGGAGCACCGCCGCTGGTGGCAGGCGGTGGTGCCTTCCAATGGCGCCACAGCGTCCGGTTCCGCCCCCAAGCCTGCTGCGCTGATTGGCTTTGCCAGCGATGAAGGGGTGCGCCGCAACAAGGGCCGGACCGGCGCCGCCGCGGCACCGGCCGCAATCCGCAAAGCCCTCGGTCCCCTGGCCTTCCACCTGGACCGTTCCGTGACGGACGCAGGCGACGTGGCCGTTTCCGAGGGTGCGCTCGAAGACGCCCAGGCGCGGCTCGGCAGCGTAGTCTCGGAACTGCTCGACGCCGGGCACCTCACGGCGGTACTCGGCGGCGGCCACGAGACCGCCTATGCCAGCTACCTGGGAGTGAGCGGATCGCAGGTAGTCCAGCAGGGCGCACGCCTGGGTGTGCTGAACCTGGACGCGCATTTCGACCTGCGGGACGAGCCGGTACCCAGCTCCGGGACCCCGTTCCTCCAGATGGCCCGCGCCGAAGCCGCCGCGGGGCGCCAGTTCCGGTACGCCGTCGCCGGCATCTCGGAGGCCAACAACACCCGGGCCCTGTTCGACACCGCCGGGCACCTGGGCGTGCAGTACCTGCTGGACGAGGACTGCGGGACGGACCGGGTCCGGGAGTTTGTGGCACCCTTCCTGGCCGACATCGACGTCCTCTACCTGACCATCGACCTGGACGTGCTTCCCGCAGCCGTTGCGCCCGGCGTCAGCGCCCCCGCCGCGTTCGGCGTGCCCCTGCCGGTCATCAGCGCCGTGTGCCGGCAGGTGGCCGCCAGCGGCAAACTCCTGCACCTGGACATCGCCGAGCTGAACCCTGCTTTCGACGTCGACGGGCGGACGGCAAGGGTTGCCGCACGGCTTCTGGACACCCTGCTGCGCTGACGCTGCACGCGCCGCCAGCGCCGGAATCGCCAAAGTGATAAGCATGCTGTCTATTATGAAGGTGGATCTTCAGCTGGAAGGAGTTGCGCATGCGGCGTTGCAAAGTACTTTTCCTGCTGCTGGCCGCGCTGCTGGCCCTGGCCGGCTGCGGCACCAGCTATCCGGCAGACCCGGAAGGGACGCTGGACCGGGTACGCGGCGGAACGCTCCGCGTGGGCGCCAGCCCCAACGGCGACTGGGTCCGGCTTCCGGACGGCAGCGGCGGCGCGGCCAGGGTCGAGGGCAAGGAGGCCGAGCTGGTCCAGCGGTTCGCTGAGCGGCTGGGGGCGGACATCGAGTGGGTCACGGGCACCGAACAGGTCCTGGCCGATGAGCTCAAGCACGGCGGGCTGGACCTGGTGATCGGCGGCCTGGACGACAAGACACCGTGGTCCACCCATGCCGGACTGACCCGGCCATACACGGAGTCCCGCGACAGCCGCGGCTCCCTGCACAAGCACGTCATGCTGGTCCCGCTGGGCGAAAACGCCTTCCTCCTTGAGCTGGACCGGTTCCTGCTGGAAAGCGGGCAGGCATGATCGGGACCAACAGCACCCAAACCGTCCGGTTCGGCCATACCGAGCTGCCGCCCGAACAGCAGGAAGCCCTGCGCAAAGCGCGCAAGTATGAGTGGATCACCATCGCCTTCCTGGCAGCCTCCACCGCCTTGGTCTACGCGGTGCTCGGCAACTCCCAGGCCATGAAGGCCGCCTGGGTGGAGGACATTCTGTCCTTCCTGCCGCCGCTGTCCTTCCTGCTCGCCGCCAGGGTCATCCGCAAACGGCCCAGCGAGGACCATCCCTACGGCTACCACCGCGCGGTGGGCATCGCCCACGTGGTCGCAGGGGTGGCCCTCACCGTCATGGGCGCCTACCTGATCGTGGATTCGGCCATCGGCCTGCTCAGCGCCGAGCATCCCACCATCGGCGGCTTCAATTTCTTCGGCCAGACCATCTGGCTGGGCTGGCTGATGATCACGGCCATGGTGCTCACGGCCGGGCCGCCCATCTGGCTGGGCCGCGTGAAGATGAAGCTCGCGGAGAAGCTGCACGACAAGGTGCTGTACGCCGACGCGGACATGAACAAGGCCGACTGGATGACAGCCGCGGCCGCCGCGGTGGGCGTGGCCGGGATCGGGCTGGGCTGGTGGTGGGCAGACTACGCCGCGGCCATCCTCATCTCCGGCAGCATCCTGCATGACGGCGTCCGGAACACCCGCGGAGCGGTCTCGGCGTTGATGGACAAAAGGGCCATGACGTACGACGACGACGCACCGCACCCGTTGGCCCGCCAACTGGACACCTACCTCCGCGGATTGCCCTGGACTCAGCAGGCCCGGTCCCGCATCCGGGACGAGGGGCACGTGTTCCACGTGGAATCGTTCGTGGTGCCCGCCGCCGGCAGCATGCCCAGCCTGGAGCAGCTGGAGCAGGCCCGCGAGGCCTGCATCGCGATGGACTGGAAGGTGCAGGACATGGTGATCGTCCCGGTGGCTGAACTGCCGTCCGAGTTCCTGCCCGGCCCGACGACGGGCGGCGAGCGCTAGGGGTTTCAGCCCGCCGGAGCCCTCATGCCTTCAGCAGGTACCTGCGCTCCGGGCGGCCCACCCCGTACTTCAGCCGCACCTCGAGCAGGCCTTCATCGTTCAGGTACTCCAGGTAGCGGCGGGCGCTGACCCGGGACGTGCCCAGCTGTTCGGCAACCTCGGCAGCCGACAGGTCGCCGTCGGCCTCCTTCAGGGCGTCCTCCACCAGCTTCAGGGTCTCCACGCTGCAGCCCTTGGGCAGCGGCCGTTCGCTCCTGTCCAGCCCGAACACCCTGTTGACGTCCGACTGCTCGGCGATGTCCTTGGCCGAGTCGAGGGCCTGGTATGCGATGCGGTAGTGCTCCAGCCGCTCCTGCAGGTCCGTCTGGGAGAAGGGTTTGATGAGGTAGTGCACGATGCCGCCGCGCAGCGCCTTCCGCACCGTTTCCACTTCGCGGGCGGCACTGATCACCAGCACGTCAAGCTCCGGGGCCACCTCGCGCAGCCGGTGCATGAGGTCCAGGCCGTTGATGTCCGGAAGGTGGATGTCCAGCAGCACCAGGTCCGGCTGCAGGCGTTCAGTTTCGACGACTGCCTGGGCACCGGTGTGCGCCGCTCCCACCACCGTGAAGCCGGGGGTCCGCTGGATGAAACCGGCGTGGACCTTGGCCACCATGAAGTCGTCATCGACTATCAGGACCTTAATCATGATGTACACCTCGCGTAAAGCGGGCGGTGAAAACCGCCCCGTTGTCATTGTCCACCGTCAGGTCGCCGCCGGACCGGCGGCAGACCACGCGGGACAGGGCCAGGCCGAACCCGCGGCCGCCTTCCCGGACGGAGGCCTTGGTGGTGAAGCCCTGCCGGAAGATGTCCTCCACTGCTTCCGGCGGAACGCCGGGCCCATTGTCCCGCACGGTCAGGGTGACATGGTCCCCGCTGTCCTTCACCAGCACCCGGACTGTCGCCTGCCCAACCCCGGAGACGGCGTCGAACGCGTTGTCCACGAGGTTTCCCGCCACCGTGGCGAGGTCGCGCGAGAGCTCATCGCTGACGGGAGCCAGGGCAGAGGCGGGGTCCAGCTGGAGCGTGACATTGCGTTCCGCGGCCAGGCTGGACTTGGCAATCAGCAGCGCGGCCAGGGCCGGGTCCTGGATCCTGGCCGTGACTTCGTCGTTGAGCCGGGTCCTGTCCACGGTGGCGCCGTTGACGAACTGCACCACGGAATCGTAGTCGCCGATCTGGATCAGCCCCGAGATGACGTGCAGCTGGTTGGCGAACTCGTGCGCCTGGGCGCGCAGCGTGTCGGTGGCGGTCCGGGTGGCGCCGAGTTCCCGTTCCAGCGAGGACAGCTCGGTCCGGTCACGCAGCGTGGTGACGGAACCAAT
>Ga0307412_10000591_pt1 | contig 21435 bp, 18 predicted proteins | sample DK1Cmetagenome_3_FD_203823 | JGI IMG/M metagenome (GOLD analysis project Ga0307412, IMG submission 203823) | Maize rhizosphere microbial communities from greenhouse at UC Davis, California, United States - DK15-C-1 | ecosystem: Host-associated > Plants > Roots > Rhizosphere > Soil | place: USA...
GACCCCGGTATCTCGGCATGCAGCGCCGGCAGCTTGGCATTGATCGCATCGACCACGGCGACCGTGTTGGCATCCGGCTGACGCTGGATCGCCAGGATGATGCTCTGCTTGCCGTCGTACCAGCTGCCGGTGTTTTGGTTCTCGACGCTATCCTCAACGTCGGCGACATCGCCGAGGTGGATCGGCGCGCCGCCGGGGTTGGCGATGACAAGCGTGCGGAACTGCTCGGCATTGGTCCGCTGCGTGTCGGCGGTGATCGTCATGCTCTGGCTGTCGTTCTGCAGCGTGCCGACGGGCACCTGGCTATTGGCAGCCTGGATCGCCTTGTTGACCGTATCGATCCCGAGGCCGCGGTTGAGCAGCTTGTTCGGATCGACCTCGACGCGCACGGCGTAGGTCTGTGCGCCAAACACCGAGACCTCGGCCACGCCGGGCAGGGTGGAGAGCGAGGGCGAGATGATGTTTTCCGCGACATCGTCGAGCTTGCTGCGCGGCATCGTATCGCTCTGCACCGCAAGCAGCATGACGGGCGCGTCGGCCGGGTTGGTCTTACGGTAGCTCGGCGGCGTCGTCATGTTGTCGGGCAGCTGCCGTGTGGCATGCGAGATCGCCGCCTGAACGTCGGCGGCGGCCGCATCGATGCTGCGGTTGAGATCGAACTGCAGCACGATGCTGGTATTGCCGAGCGAGTTGGTGGCGCTGATCTCGCTGATCCCCGGGATCGTCTCGAACTGCTTGATCAGCGGGGTCGCGACCGATGTCGCCATGGTCTTCGGCGAGGCGCCGGTCAGCGCCGCCGAGACGTTGATCGTCGGGAAATCGACCTGCGGCAGGGCTGCCACCGGCACGAGCTGGTAGCCGGCGATGCCGGCAAGCACGGCGCCGATGGCGAGAAGCGTGGTGGCGACGGGGCGCCGGATACAGAAATTTGGTATCATTCTTCCGTGCCCGCCACGATGGTTTCCGTTGACTTCGGCTGATCCGCCGAGGCGACGTTGATCGCCTTGCTATCGAATTCTTCCTTCACCGCCTGCTTGTCGACGAGCTGCGCCTGTCCCTCGATAACCACATGGTCGCCTTCCGAAAGACCGGCCGAGATCGCCGTATAGCCGCCATTGGCGCGGGCGACGGTGACGGGCGCCAACCGTACCTTTCCGTCGTTGACGACGAACGAATAGAAGCCATCGGCGCCGGGGCTCACCGCCACCGTCGGCACGACGACCTGCTGTTCGTTGTTGTTGAAATGCACGACGATGTTGACCGATTGGCCCGGCCAAAGCGCGCCCGATGCATTCTCGAATTTTGCCTTGGCGAGGATGGTGCCGGACGCGGTGTCGACGGTGTTGTCGTAGAAGCTGATATGGCCAGTGCGCGGCTTGCCCTTGCCCGATGGCGGCACGGTGGTGACGTCGACAGGGCCGGCGGCGAGCGCCAGCTTCAGCTGCCTGAGATCACGCTCCTGCAGGTGGAACTTCACATAGATCGGGTCGTATTTCGCAATCGTCACGATCGTCGCGCCTGCCGTCACGAAGGCGCCGGGGCTGACGGCGATGTCGCCAAGACGGCCGTCGAAGGGCGCCCGGATGTCGGTATGCTCGAGCAGCACCTGATCGGAGGCGAGCATCGCCTTGTCCGCCTGCACGGTGGCGACGGCGGTGTCGCGCGCGGCCTTGGCCTGGTCGTAGGTCTGCTGCGTACCGGCTTTCGATGTGAGGAGGTCCGAGGCGCGCGTGAGCGCCGTTTCGGCCTCGGCGACCGTCGCGGTATCGCGCACGATCATCGCATTGTCCTTGTCGACTGCGGCCTGGGCCGTGCGGTTGTCGAGCTTGGCGATGAGGTCGCCCTGTTTGACGGTTGAGCCATCGCTGGCGATGATCTCGGTGACCAGCCCCTGTTCCTGCGCGGCGATCGTCGTGTTGTCGTCGGCGTCAGCCCAGCCGGATGCGGTCACATCGCGCGGCAGCACCGTCTTCACCGCGGCCACAGTCTTCACCAGCGTAGGCCCGCCGCCGCCTTTGCGCCCCTTGCCCTTCTGGTCGCCGCCCTGCTGTGCTCCATCGCCCGCCGCCTGCTTGCCGCCGGAGGCATCGGCCTGCGCGGTCGGCTTCGGTCCGAATTGCGAGAGATAGGGAATGCGATCCTTATAGTGCCACACGCCGAAGCCGGCTGCGACAACAAGGCAGGTGGTGATCCAGAGTTTCTTCATGTTGATACCGGTCGGGGGCTATTGAGTATGACTTATTCAACCACTTTTATTGCGGCACGAAAAAGACACAATCCCGGCAGGGGCATCACTAAGTGGTTAGAATGGCTTAAATTTTCGTAATGTTCGAATAAGCTTCGGCCGCGCGAATGTGACGCAACCGTGGTCGGGCGCCACCGGCTGGCGCCCGATTGTCGTTTGCGATCAGAGGGATCGCGCCGCGCCGCCATCGCAGCGCACCAGGCTGCCGGTAATATAGCTCGCCTGCTGACTGCAGAGGAAGGCGGCGGTTGCCGCGAACTCCTCCACCGTCCCATATCGCCCGACCGGGATGGCCGCTTCCTTGACGACACGAACGTCTTCGATGCTTTTGCCCGTGCGCTTGGCGGCCGCGCCGTCAAGATCGTCGAGGCGGCTCGTCAGGATGCTGCCTGGGAGCAGCAGGTTGGTGGTGATGCCGAAGCGGCCAACTTCGGTCGCCAGCGTCTTGCTCCAGCCGGCGAGCGCTGGGCGCAGCGTGTTGGAAAGCGCGAGATTGCCGATCGGCTCGATTACGCCCGAGGAAGCGACCGTCAGGATGCGACCCCATCCCTGTTCCTTCATGCCGGGGAGCAGCGCGTTGGTGAGCGTGATGACCCGGAGCACCATCGAGAAGAAATAGGTCTCCAGCCGCTCGGCCGTCATGTCCTCGGTGGTGCCGGGCGTCGGGCCGCCGGTATTGTTGACCAGGATGTCCACACCGCCGAGCTTGCTCTTGACTGCCGTCGTCACCGTCTCGATGAAGTTTTCTTCCGAAAGATCGGCCCAGATCCAGTCGGCCTTGCCCTTGCCCTCGGCATTGATCGCCTTGCAGTTCGCCTCGAGCGTTTCGCCGCTGCGTCCGCACAAAAGCACGTTGGCGCCCTCGCGCGCCAGAGCGACCGCGATGCCGTGGCCAAGTCCGCGCGACGATGCCAGCACGAGCGCGCGCTTGCCCTTGATGCCCAGATCCATTTTTGAAGTCTCCTGTTGTTCGGTGCATTTATAGGGCGCGCGACGATCAAAAGGAAAGGCCGGCCGTGGCCGTACCAGCTTCATTTATTGACGTTGACGTAAGCGTCATGTAGTTCTTCTGTGAAGAGGAATATCATTGCGCGAAATGGGGTATTGGCTGTCGTTTCCCGGCTCGACAATCCAGCCATGTTTTGCCAAGAGATACCTCACACACGGGGAATATGGCCGCAAAACCGGCCGAGCGGAGAATGACGGATGACCGAAGCGACTGAACTGCCCGAACGCGAGAGCATGGAATTCGACGTCGTGATTGTCGGCGGCGGTCCTGCCGGCCTTTCGGCTGCGATCAGGCTGAAGCAGGTCAATCCCGAACTCTCCGTCGTCGTGCTGGAGAAGGGCGCTGAAGTCGGCGCCCATATCCTGTCTGGCGCTGTCGTCGATCCTGTTGGTATCGACCGCCTGCTGCCGGATTGGCGCGACGAGGCAGATCATCCGTTCAAGACCGAGGTCAAGGACGACCACTTCCTGCTGCTCGGCCCGGCCGGCTCGATCCGCCTGCCGAACTTCGCCATGCCGCCGCTGATGAGCAATCACGGCAACTACATCGTTTCCCTCGGAAACGTCTGTCGCTGGCTGGCGGGCCACGCGGAAGCATTGGGTGTCGAGATCTATCCGGGCTTTGCCGCCACCGAAGTGCTCTACAACGACCAGGGCGCTGTCATCGGTGTCGCGACCGGCGACATGGGCGTCGAGAAGAACGGCGAACCCGGCCCGAACTTCACGCGCGGCATGGAATTGCTGGGCAAATATACGCTGATCGGCGAAGGCGTGCGCGGCTCGCTCGCGAAACAGCTGATCGCCAAGTTCGACCTTCAGAAGGATCGCGAGCCGCAAAAGTTCGGCATCGGCATCAAGGAGCTCTGGCAGGTCAAGCCGGAGAACCACAAGCAGGGTCTCGTGCAGCACTCCTTCGGCTGGCCGCTCGGCATGAAGACTGGTGGCGGTTCGTTCCTCTATCATCTGGAAGACAACCTCGTGGCCGTCGGCTTCGTGGTGCACCTGAACTACAAGAACCCCTATCTCTATCCCTTCGAGGAATTCCAGCGCTTCAAGACGCATCCGGCGATCCGCACCACCTTTGAGGGCGGCAAGCGTCTGTCCTATGGTGCCCGCGCCATCACCGAAGGCGGCTACCAGTCGGTGCCGAAGCTCACCTTTCCGGGCGGCGCCTTGATCGGCTGCTCCGCCGGCTTCGTCAACGTCCCCCGCATCAAGGGCAGCCACAACGCCGTGCTTTCGGGCATGCTGGCGGCGGACAGGATCGCTGACGCGATCGCCGCAGGCCGCGCCAATGACGAGGTCATCGAGATCGAGAACGAATGGCGCGCAAGCGACATCGGCAAGGACCTGAAGAAGGTCCGCAACGTCAAACCCCTGTGGTCGAAGTTCGGCACGGCCATCGGCGTCGCACTCGGCGGCCTCGACATGTGGACCAACCAGCTCCTCGGCTTCTCCTTCTTCGGCACGCTCGGCCACGGCAAGACCGACGCCGCATCCCTGGAACCGGCTGCCAAGCACAAGCCGATCGACTACCCCAAGCCCGACGGCGTGCTCACCTTCGACCGTCTCTCCTCGGTGTTCCTGTCGAACACCAATCACGAGGAGAACGAGCCTGTGCATCTGAAGGTCAAGGACATGGCGCTGCAGAAATCGTCGGAGCACGACATCTTCGCCGGTCCCTCGACGCGCTACTGTCCTGCAGGCGTCTATGAGTGGGTCGAGAAGGACGGGCAGGAGACTTACGTCATCAACGCCCAGAACTGCGTCCACTGCAAGACCTGCGACATCAAGGACCCCAACCAGAACATCAACTGGGTTCCGCCGCAGGGCGGTGAGGGGCCGGTCTATCCGAATATGTAAGGGATGAGCCATGAGCGCTACGCTTGAGATCAGGCAGGCGCGCTTGGCAGAATTGCCGCGCCTGACCGAGATCGAACTCGACGCCTTCGCGACATTGGCGGAGGCGTTGGGCATCTCCGACGCAGCGCAAGCCTTGCCGCATGATATCTTGCGAAAGGCACTCGAAGCCGGCCTGCTGATCGTGGCCGCCGACGCCAATGATCGCCCGGTCGGTTTCCTCGCGGCGGAAGAAATCCACGACACCCTCTATGTGACCGAGCTCGATGTCAGCAGAGACTGGCAACGAAAGGGCGTCGGCCGGCGCCTGATGTCCCACGCTGTCGAAATGGCAAGGAAAACCCGGCTTTCCGCGCTGACATTGACGACGGATCGCCATGTCCCGTTCAACGCACCTTTCTACCAATCCATCGGCTTTCAAACGGTAGACGGCGAGGACATGCCGCCATTTCTGCGAGCCAAGATCGATGACGAGGTCAGCAACGGCATGGATCCGGAACGGCGCGTGGCCATGGTGCAGCCGCTTGGGCGGGCGAACTAGGCTCCTAAGCTGAAATCGCACGCTTAATTCGGTTACGATCCGGGCAAGCGCCGACGGGGGGGCGCCTTCAAGTTCGGCGCACTGCCGCCAAGCACGATCAATCGGCGCGCCGCCTCTTGCTGTATCAGTCGCGTGAGAGCTTCCTTCAGCAAGGCGGAGCGATCGATGATCCCCGTCACTTCTTGCGCACGCCTCATCAGATCGTCGTCCAGCGTCACTGTCGTTCGCATAGGATTCCCCGCATCGCTCTGCATGAGATGATGCAGCTTGGTGTGGCAGATGTCGAGAAGCGCCTCACAACCTCTTAACGAATGCGTTACCGGCGACACCCGCTTAGTAGTTCATTAACCATAATCTCATTAACGTCGGTCTCATCAACCGAACGTTAAGGAACTGCTTCGATGTCGCTTTCCCGCCGTGGTTTCGTTCTGGGCGTCTCCGCGCTTCTCGCCGGCTGCGCTTCAAGCGGTCCTGATCATCGCGCCAACTACGCGGCCATTCCGGCTGAGAAGTTTCCGCTGCCGGCCATGCCGATCGACAAGATCGATCCGGAGCTTCGTCGCCAGCAGGTCAGCTATGCCTCGAGCTATAGCCCTGGCACAATCGTCGTCGATACGCCCGCCCGCCGCCTCTACTACATTCTCGGCGATAACCAAGCGATGCGCTATGGCGTCGGCGTTGGGCGGGAAGGGCTGGCGTTTGCGGGTGGCGCCTATGTCGGGCGCAAGGCCGAATGGCCGAGCTGGACGCCGACCGAAAACATGCAGCGACGTGAAGAGCGCTATCGCAAGCTCGCCGGCGGCATGCCGGGTGGACCGAACAATCCGCTCGGTGCCCGCGCCATCTATCTCTATCGCGGCGGTAACGATACGCATTTCCGCATCCACGGCACCAACCAGCCGCAGTCGATCGGTCTTGCCATGTCGAGCGGCTGCATTCGCATGCTCAACCACGACGTCATCGATCTCTACGAGCGCGTGGCGCCCGGCGCGCAGGTCGTCGTCATCCAGGCAACGGCCTGAGCAGAAACGAGAAACGGGGCCGATCGGCCCCGTTTTCCTGTTTAAAGCAATGTGCCGCTGAGGATCAGCAGCGCCACCGAGAAGTAGATCACCAGCCCGGTCACGTCGACCAGCGTGGCGACGAAGGGCGCGGATGCGCTAGCCGGATCGAGCCGCAGCTTCTGCAGCACGAAGGGCAGCATCGAACCTGCGACCGAGCCGAATGTCACGATCCCGATCAGCGCCGCGAAGATCGTGAAGCCAACGAGAATCCAGTGCTCGCCATAGTCATAGAGCCCGATATTCTGCCACAGGACGATGCGGGCAAAACCGACGGCGCCGAGGATCGAGCCGAGCACGATGCCGGTCGGCAATTCGCGCAGCAGCACCCGCCACCAGTCCGACAGCTTCAGTTCGCCGAGCGCCAGCGCCCGGATGATGAGCGAGGTCGCCTGCGAACCGGAATTGCCGCCGGAACTCATGATCAGCGGCACGAATAGCGTCAGCACGATCGCCTTTTCCAACTCGCCCTCGAAATGCTGCATGGCGCTTGCCGTCAGCATCTCGCCGAGGAAGAGGGCGCAGAGCCAGCCGGCGCGCTTCTTCAGCATGCCGGCGAAGCTGATCGACATGTAGGGCTTTCCAAGCGCCTCCATGCCGCCGAACTTCTGCGCGTCTTCCGTCTGGTCGGCGATCATCGTGTCGATCACGTCGTCGACTGTGACAATCCCCAGCATATGTCCGTTCTCGCCGATAACAGGCAGCGCCAGCAGATTGTGCTTGCGGATCAGCCGCGCGACGTCTTCCTGCGTCATCAGCGGATCGGCCCGGACGATGCCGCCCTGTTGCGCAACGCTCAGCACCGAGGCCTGCGGCTCTCCGTTGATGAGGCGGCGCAACGTGACGACGCTCGTGAGCGCCTGTGTCTCGACGTCGAGAACATAGATTGCATAGACGGTCTCGCGCGAACGCTCGACCTTGCGGACATGCTCCAGTGTCTTCTCGACCGTCCAGGTCGCCGGCACGCTGACGAATTCCGTCGTCATGATGCTGCCGGCCGTGCGTGGCGGGTAGCCCATGAGGTGCTGCACGGCGAGACAGGTCGCGCGGTCGAGCTTGGAAAACAGGTGAGCCCGAGCGGTCTCGTCCATTTCCTGGAACAGGTCGGCGACGCGGTCGTTAGCGGTTGCGTTCAATAGCCGCGCGGCTTGCTCGACCGGCATTTCGGTCAGCATAGCTGCGGCATGGTGCAGCTCCGGGCGTCCCAGTATGCGGACAGCCTTCTGCTGCGGCAGCGTGGCGAGGATCGCCGCTGCTTCGGGAATTTCGAGCGCGTTCAGACGCTCGACGCGTTCAGCCGTGGTGATGGCACCGAGGCTGTCGCTGGCAAAGAAACGGGCGGCATGGCCTGCCCGCAGAGGGAAGCGATTGATGTTCATATAGCTCGCCTTTCCGTCGATCCGCCGCAGCGTCCGACGGGCGAGCCCGATGGATATCGGTCAGCGCACGAAGGCCGCGTACGGCAAAGGCAATCGACTACTACTGTCGCTTGGCATCGTGAGATGGCTCCGTTGATATCCGCGCGAAACGGGCGTTCCGTGCGTGATGCTGTAGGTGGTCCCAAACGCTGAAAAAGTCAAGCGGGGTAGGTGGTTGCGGCGAAAAAGCCGCGCAGGCCGCGCGGCTTTCTTCGTGAGCGTGATGAATGAGTTGCTTCTTTATGCCGAAATGCTCATCCATCGGGTCGAGCCGGCTGCTATCAGAAGCCGGCGAGCACCAGCTTTCCCTTGGTCTTCCCGCTCTCGATCATCGCATGCGCCGCCTTCAGGTTTGCCGCATTGATCACGCCGAGCGTTTCGTTCAGCGTCGTGCGGATGGTGCCGGCATCGACCAGGTCCGCGATCTTGTTCAGGAGCTTGTGCTGCTCGATCATGTCGGCGGTGTTAAAGAGCGGGCGCGTGAACATCAGCTCCCAGTGGATAGAGATCGCCTTGCGCTTGAAGGGCATGACGTCGAGCGTCTTCGGGTCGTCGATGACAGCAAAGCGGCCCTGCGGCGCAATAGCCTCGACGATATCCTGCAGGTGGTCGCTGGTGTTCGTGGTCGAGAAGACGAAGCCCGGCGCACCGATGCCAAGCGCGGCCATCTGCGCAGCGATTGGCTTCGAATGGTCGATCACATGGTGGGCGCCGAGCTCCTTCACCCAGGCCTGCGTTTCCGGCCGCGAGGCGGTCGCGATCACGGTGAGATCGGTCAAGGCACGGGCGATCTGGATGGCGATCGAGCCGACGCCACCGGCGCCGCCGATGATGAGGATGGCGTTGGCGGCACCCGGCACGGCGTCCTGCACCTTCAGGCGATCGAACAGCGCTTCATAGGCAGTAATCGAAGTCAGCGGCAGGGCGGCGGCGGCTGCGAAGTCGAGGCTTGATGGCTTGCGGCCGACGATGCGCTCATCGACCAGATGGAACTCTGCGTTGGAACCGGGGCGATTGATCGCACCCGCGTAGGCGACCTCGTCGCCGACCTTGAACAGAGTAACCTCGGGGCCGATCGCCTTGACGATGCCGGCCGCGTCCCAGCCGAGCACCTTGAACTCGCCGTCGGCGGGCGCCACGCCGATGCGGATCTTGGTATCGACGGGATTGACCGAGACGGCCTTGATCTCGACCAGGAGATCATGGCCGGTAGCCTCAGGCATCGGCAGGTCGACATCGATCAGCGACGTCTCGGCGGATATGGGTTGCGGGGCGGTATAGGCGACGGCGCGCATGAAAAACTCCTGTGTTTGTTGCACGGGTGCTAGATGCGTCTTACGTTGAGATCGCGCAAGAATGCACAAATTCTGTACGTAGTACCCAAAAGGATACCGTCAAATGTCGTTGCCGAGAGACAAGCTGACCGAGAACTTCCCCGGATGCCCCGTCGAGGCGACGTTGAGTTTTCTGGATGGCAAGTGGAAGGGCGTGATCCTCTTTCACCTGATGGAGGGCACGCTGCGCTTCAACGAACTGCGCCGCAAGCTGCCATCGGTAACGCAGCGGATGCTGACAAAGCAGCTTCGGGAATTGGAAGAATGCGGCCTGGTGTCGCGCACGGTGTTTGCCGTCGTGCCGCCGCGCGTGGATTATGCGCTGACGCCGCTCGGCAAGACATTGAAGCCTGTCATCGCGGCCTTGGCCGCATGGGGCGAGGAAAACATATCCTGCCGCCCCAGTGGCCGCCACCTCAGGGATGTGGCGGCCTGTGAAGGGTCAGCCGCGGCTGCGTCGGTCGAGGCGTAGCGAAGCCGCGAAGACGACGATGCCGAGCGCCGAAAGGATCGCGCCGACATAGCCCGTCGAAGCCGAGCCGTAGCCCCAGGCGATGACGAGGCCGCCGAGCCATGCGCCGAGCGCGTTGGCGATGTTGAATGCGGAGTGGTTGGAGGCGGCCGCCAGCGTCTGCGCGTCGGCGGCGACATCCATCAGGCGGGTCTGCAGCGCCGGACCGGCGGCAAAGCCGCAACCGATCAGGAAGACGCAAAGGCCGAGCATGAACGGGCTGGAGGCGGTGAGCGAGAATAGCGTCAGCACGACAATGTTGAAGACCAGCGAGCCGCCGATCGTACCCATGATCGACTTGTCGGCGAGCCAGGAGCCGACGACATTGCCTGCATTCATGCCGACACCGAACAGCACCATCATCACGGCCACCATGCCGGGCTGCAGCATGGCGACGCCGGTGGTCGTGTCGGCGATATAGCTGAACATCGCGAACATGCCGCCGTAGCCGACAGCCGCAATGGCGAGTGTCAGCAGCACCTGCGGGCGCTTGAAGGCGCCGAGTTCGCGCATGAAGCTCGCACCCTCGGAGACTTCATCGCGCGGTACGTAATACCAGATGAGCGCCATGGTCACGAGGCCGATCACGCCGACGGCGGTGAACGCGACGCGCCAGTCGAGCGACTGACCGAAGAAGGTGGCAACAGGGGTGCCGAGCAGCGTCGCGATCGTCAGGCCCAGCATGACGCGGCCAACCGCGCGGGCGCGCTTGTGCACCGGCACCATCGATGCGGCTACGATTGCAGCCACGCCGAAATAGGCGCCATGCGGCAGGCCGGTGATGAAGCGCAGGATGGTGAAGCTCTCGAACGACGGAGCCATGGCGCTCGTGATATTGCCGACGGCGAAGATCCCCATCAGCAGCAGAAGAAGCGAGCGGCGCGCCATCTTGGCGGCCAGCACGGCAATCACGGGAGCGCCGATGACAACGCCCAGCGCATAGGCGCTGATGACATAACCTGCCTGCGGGATGGTCACGGAAAACGTGCCGGCGACATTGGGGAGCAGGCCCATGATCGCGAACTCGCCGGTGCCGATCCCGAAGCCGCCACAGGCCAGCGCCAGCTGCACAAGCGCGACCGCCATGGGCGAGGGGGCCTCGGAGACGGGGATATCGGCGATGGAATCGTTTACGGCGACCTGGCTCAAGCGCGAGCTCCTTCGGCATGCAATGGCTTGGAACAGTCGCGCAATGAAGGGGCACTGCCGGACGGACAAGCGGAAAATGAGGGAGATGGAGCGCCTGCTCCAACGATGCATTAATTTACGATTTGTTGAAAGGCGTCATGTGCGTTTTATGCAGCGCAGCATCCCACCAGGTGCATACGTGAGCGATCTACCGGTGCGGATCGCGCATTCTACCGTCATTTAGAGCGCCATCTGCTTGAAATCGCACGCGAACGAACCATTTCTAGGCGGCGCGTCAGCCGATCAGCAACGGGAACTCGATGAAGCTTATAGGTTTTTTCAACCGCGATGGCGGCACTTTTCGCACGACCGACATGGAGGCGTACGAGAAGCATGCGGAACGGGTGTTCCGCGAAGCCGGCCATGATTTCGAGGCGATGGTCTTTCCGGGCAAGGAGATCGTCCCGGCCATGGAGCGCGCGGCGCGCCGTGACGATATCGACGGCATCGTCGCCGGCGGTGGCGACGGCACCATCTCGGCCGCATCCTCCATCGCCTGGAAGAACGGAGTGGCGCTCGGCGTGATCCCCGCCGGGACGATGAACCTGTTTGCGCGATCGCTGCGCATTCCGCTCGATATCTGGCAGGCGCTCGATGTTCTGGCCTCGGGCGAGGTCGATCATGTCGATATCGCCAGCGCCAACGATCGCCCTTTTATCCACCAATTCTCCGCCGGCCTGCATGCGCGCATGGTGCGTTATCGCAACTCCTACAGCTATCGGTCCCGGCTCGGAAAAATGCGCGCCAGCACCCGCGCGGCCTTCGGCGTCGTGCTCAATCCGCCGGAATTCGAGGTCGAGTTCGAGGCTATAGGCATCAAGGAACGCCGCAAGGTGTCAGCCGTGTCGGTATCGAACAATCCCTTCGGCGAGAACGCGCTGCTTTATGCGGATACGCTGACATCGGGCGAACTCGGCTTCTACACCGCCAAGCCCTTGAAGCCATGGGGAGTGGCGCGGCTTGCCATCGATCTCCTGCGCGGAAAGGTGCGGGAGAACGCCGACGTGATGATCATGCACCCGGCGGAAGTGCATCTGCACTTCCCGAAGGTGCATTCCAAGGCCAATTGCGTCATGGACGGCGAGCTCTTGCCACTCGCCCGCGATGTCGCGTTGAAGCTGCATCCCGGCGAACTCAAGGTTCTCGTCAGGCAGGGCCTCGCCGCCCAGGTCGATGAGGCCGAACGGCGCGAACCGACGTCTTAAAGACGCGGCAGATAGGTGCGGTAATCGAAGTCGGAAACGGTGCGGAGGTGGGTGATCGCCTCCTTCCGCTTCGTGTCACCGTAAAGCTTCTGGTAGGCCTCGCCGAAGACATCCGCGATGAAGGGTGACGCCCGAAACGTTTCGACCGCCGTCAGAAAGTCATGCGTCAGCTTCGTCGTATTGTCAGGCATATGCGACGGCGTCGTCTCCTCGCCGGGGTCGAGCTCGTTGTCGAGCCCGAGCAGCATGCCGCCTAAAATGGCCGCGAGCAGCAGATAGGGGTTGGCATCGGCACCGGCAACGCGGTGCTCGATACGGGCCGCCGGTCCGTTCTTGTCGGGAATGCGGATGGCGGTGCCGCGATGCCCGTAGCCCCAGGTGAGATCGACAGGTGCGAAGGAGCCTGGCTGGAAGCGGCGATAGGAATTGGCGAAGGGCGCGAACACCAGTTGCGCATCGCGCATGCTCTGCAGCATCCCGGCGCAGACCGATTCCAGCTTCGTCGCCTCGCCACCCTTCGCGTCGAGGATGTTGCGTCCATCCCGGTCGATGATGCTCGCATGCACATGCAGGCCGGAGCCGGCGTGGTCCGAATAGGGCTTGGCCATGCAGGTGGATTTCAGCCCGTGCTTTCGCGCCGCCTGCTCCACAATGCGCTTCAGGTATATGCAGTCGTCGGCGGCGGCCAGTGCGTCGGCGCGGTGCAAAAGGTTGATCTCGAACTGGCCGGGGCCGAATTCCGCCGTCGTAGCATCCGCCGGCAACCCCTGCGCCCTGGCGTAGGCGCGTACCGTCTGGAGATAGTTGTCGAGCGCATCGACGACATTCATGTCGTAGAGCTGGAAGCCGTTCGGATTGCCCTGATAGGTCAGGCTTGCCGGCGGCATCGGCCGGCCGGTCTCGCGCCAGTCGGGCGCCACCAAGTAGAACTCGAGTTCCGTGGCGACAACAGGCGTCAGCCCGCGCTCGGCGTAGCGGTTGAGCACCGATTGCAGGATGGCGCGCGGGTCCATGAAGCTTGGTGTGCCGTCGAACTCATGCATGGTGGCGAGCACCTGGACTGAGCCCTCGGGCGCCCATGGCATCGGCGTCAGGCTGCGCTTGTCGGGAATGCATTGTCCGTCGGGATCGCCAACGGAAAGCGATAGCCCGGTGATGTCGTCATTGTCGTCGCCCCAGATATCCAGCGACTGCGTGGAGGAGGGAAGGCGGACTTCGCCGGCCCATACCTTCTTCTGCGCTTCGAGCGGGATCTGCTTGCCGCGCAGGTCGCCATTCATGCCGACCAGCAGGATTTCGATGCGCGGATCGCCACCCGCAGCTTTGCCGTGCATGTTGTCGCTCGCCATGATCTTGAAAATCCCCTCGGACAAGGCCAAGGTCGTAACTCATTGGGAAGAGGCTTTCAATATCCGAGGGTGTTTAGCAAATCATGTCTGATACTTACGCGCGCTCCAATCTCGCCGCCATCGATGCCGCTCATCATCTGCATCCGTTCTCCGATATGAAGAAGTTGAATGCGGACGGCACCCGCATCATTCAGCGCGGCGAAGGCGTGCACGTCTGGGATAATCACGGCCGCAAATATCTCGATGGTTTTGCCGGTCTCTGGTGCGTCAATGTCGGCTATGGCCGCAAGGAGATCACCGAGGCGGTGGCGCGGCAGATGAACGAACTGCCCTATTACAACACCTTCTTCGGTACCACGACGACGCCGACGACCCTGCTTGCCGAGAAGGTCACGGCCCATGCCGGCCCGCGCTTCAATCACGTCTTTTTCACCGGCTCCGGTTCCGAGGCCAACGACACATGGTTCCGCATGGCCCGCGTCTACTGGAGCGCCATCGGCCAGCCGTCGAAGAATATCGTGATCTCGCGCAAGAACGGCTATCACGGCTCGACCGTCGCCGGCGCCAGCCTCGGCGGCATGAAATACATGCACGAGCAGGGCCACCTGCCGATCGAGGGCATCGTCCATATCGGTCAGCCCTATTGGTATGGCGAGGGCGGCGATCTCTCTCCGGCCGAATTCGGCCTCAAGGTCGCGCGCGAGCTCGAAGCGAAGATCGATGAGCTTGGCGAGGATAACGTCGCCGCTTTCGTGGCCGAGCCTGTGCAGGGCGCGGGCGGCGTGATCATCCCGCCGGAAACCTACTGGCCGGAGATCGCCCGCATCTGCAAGGCGCGCAATATTCTGCTGGTTGCCGACGAGGTGATCTGCGGCTTCGGTCGTCTCGGCGAATGGTTCGGTCACCAGTATTTCGGTGTCGAGCCGGATCTGGCGCCGATCGCCAAGGGCCTGTCCTCAGGTTATCTCCCGATCGGCGGCGTGCTGGTCAGCGACCGCGTCGCTGACGTCCTGATCAACGAGGTCGGCGATTTCAACCACGGCTTCACTTACTCCGGCCACCCCGTCTGCGCCGCCGCCGCTTTGGAGAACCTCAGGATCATCGAGGACGAAAAGCTGGTGGATCGTGTCCGCGACGATATCGGCCCTTACTTCGCCAAGGTCTGGGGCGCGCTCGGCGATCACGATCTCGTCGGTCAGGTCCAGAGCATCGGCCTGATGGCAGCGCTGCAGCTCACAGCCGACAAGAAAACCCGCACCCGCTACGAGAAGCCCGATGCCGTCGGCACGCTCGTCCGCAATCACGCGCTCGCCCACGGCCTCATCCTGCGCGCCACCGGCGACCGAATGCTCGCATCGCCGCCGCTCATCATCAGCCACGAGGAGGTCGACGAGATGGGACGCATCGCCAAGCTTGCGCTGGACGCGGCCTGGAAAGAGCTGAAGGCCTGAGGCCCGCTTACTTCGGATAGATCCAGACGTAGCTGAACCCGACCTGATCCTCCGGCCGTCCCCGGTGATAGGGGACGGAGGTGCTCTTCACGTCGACGGCGCTGTATTGTTCGCCGAGGTTCTGCGTGATCCATTCGGCCAGCAGGGGCGGCAGTGCCTCTCCGCTGTCCTTGGTGATCCACACCATCAGGATCGGCCGGTCGGCTGTCCACTCGTAGGCGATCTTCATATTGTCGAAGAACCGCGACATCAGCGGCACATTCGACCACTGCAGATGCAGGTTTCCGGCCGGCAGCCAGCTGTCGGTCACGATGAGACCCGGCGTCTTGCTCTCCTCAGCAGCAATGTGTTTGGCAAAGCCGCTATAGGGCACGTTGTAGGCCTCGTACCGACCAAACAGGGTAGGCAGGTTCGGCCTGGCGAGCAACGCGGCGGGGATGACGATCATCAGAACCAGCGGCACGACGATGAAACGGCGGAAGTGACTATCCGCGCGATGACCGGCGGCCTGCATCTTCAGGCAGAAGAAGATCGGCATGAGGAACAGGAACGGCAGCAGCCAGCGGTCGCGCAGCGAGGTCATGCCGATCGTGACGACAAGCACCATCACCAGAAGCGCGATCGTGACGAACAGCGCTCCGAAGAACCGCGTCCATTCGGAGGATGCGCGAAAGCTATTCCAGAAGGAGCGGCCGAAGACGATCGCGTAGACGATTACCGTCGGCGCCATGATGACCAACACGAGCCGCAGGAACTTGAATGGCCCCTGCACCAGCTTCGCGAACGCGGTGTCTGGCGCTTCCTGCTTCATGATCCCAAGCGTGCGCCCGGAGGCGATGTCGAGATTGTGCAGCAGCCAGAGCCCGTGCGGTAGAAAGATCAGCACGGCAAGCACGATCGACAGCAGGAAACGCCGATCCATGATCCGCGCGCGTCCTTGCGGGTGCAGCCATACGGCTGGCATCGCGGCCACGACGACGAGCGTGAAATTGTATTTCGACAGCATCCCCAATCCAAGCGCCAGCCCCATGAAGGCGTAGGAGCCGAGCGACGGCGCCTTCAGCGTCTTGATCACGCCACAGAGAAAGAGGTTGATCGTCAGAAGCTGAATGACCGTGTGCGTAAGGTCGCGCTGCGCTTCCCAGAAGAGCTGAGGGATGGTCAGCAGCGAAAGCGTCGCGATGACAGCGTAAAGCTTGTCCTCGAGCACCTCACGGGCAAGCTTGTAGTAGGTCAGGTAGACGAGAAAGAGCACCAGGTTCTTGGTCGCGGAGACAGTCGCCAGCGACAGACCGAAGAACCAGACGACGATCGACTGCAGCCAGTTGTAAAGCGGCGGCTGCGAATCATAGCCGAGCGTCAGCCACTGCGAGACGAACGCCTGTTGCGACTCGTCAAATCTCAGGCCGTGCGGCTGCAGGAGACGAACAATGAACTGGATGCAGAAATACCCGGCGATCAGCCAGACGACGGCATCCGGCTTGCGCGCCAGAAGATTACGCATTCTCATTCCCGTCGAAGATACGCTGGACAATATAGTTGGGCGAGACGTCGTCGCGGTAGTAGGTGCGCGCGATCATCTCGGCCAGAATACCCGTGGTGATCATCTGCACCGACGACAGAAGAAGCACGACGCCGACCATCAACATCGGTCGGGCTCCGATATCATTGCCCATGATGAACTTGTCGAAGAACAGATAGATCAGGATCAGCGCCGACAAGGCGCCGAGCCCGAGACCCAGCGAGCCGAAGAAATGGCCCGGGCGCGCCTTGTAGCGCATGAAGAACATCACCGAGAGCAGATCGAGGATAACCCGGAACGTGCGCGAGATGCCGTATTTCGATTGGCCATGCGCGCGGGCATGGTGCGTGACGACCATTTCGCCGATACGCGAGCTCGGCACGACGCCGGCGACCCAGGCCGGAATGAAGCGGTGCATCTCGCCCATCAGCTTCACCTGCTTGATGACCGAGGTGCGGTAGATCTTCAGGCTGCAGCCATAGTCATGAAGCTTGACGCCGGTGATGCGGCCGATGAGGTAATTCGCGCACCAGGAAGGGATCTTGCGCAGCAAAAGCCCGTCCTGGCGGTTCTTGCGCCAGCCGACGAGAAGGTCGAGTTCGCGGCGCTCAAGCTCGGCGACCATGTGCGGGATGTCGTTCGGATCGTTCTGCAGGTCTCCGTCCATGGTGGCGATCAGGCGGCCGGTGGCCGCGTCGATGCCGGCCTGCATGGCGGCGGTCTGGCCGAAATTGCGCTGCAGCGCCACGATGCGAAGCTGCAGGCCGTCGCGGCCGATATGCTTGCGGGCATTGACGAGCGTGGCGTCCGTGCTGCCATCGTCGACCAGGATGAGCTCCCAGCGGTTGGGGTAACGCGTCATCGCCGAGCAGATGCGATCGACCAGCGGGCCAACGCTTTCTTCTTCGTTGAAGACGGGGACGACCAGCGATAGTTCGACGGGAGCAGCGGCGTCGATCGCGCCTGAAAGTGTTTCTGCCGTTGTCTGCAACACGTATTTCTCCTAAAACGCCGCCCAGTGGTGCCGCTCTTCTGTCGGCCGAAGGCAGGAAGCTAGTACATGAAGTCTCCGGTGGTTGCCAGCCGACAATCCTGGTTCGCACGCAATCGAATGCTGCTGTTCACAGTCATAATTGTCATAGTCTACGCCGGTTTCATCGAGTGGTTCTGGGGCTGGTCGACCATTCTGCTGCAATGGGCCGAGGTAGGCGCGCTGACGATCACCGCGGCCCTCGCTCTTCTTACCAGTACCTATTTCCTGCGCACCTGGCGCACCTATGATTATTTCCCGCTGGAAACGCGTGGCCGGTTCGCGGCGCTTTTCCGCGTCACGCAAGTCCATAATCTCTTGAACATCATGCTGCCGTTTCGAACCGGCGAAACCAGCTTCCCATTGCTGATGCGCACCGAATTCGGCATTCCCTTAGCGCGTGGAACGGCGGCGCTGCTCGTCATGCGGCTTCTCGATCTTCATGCGTTGTTCGCAGCAGCAGGGATCGGCTTCGCAATCGCCTCGTCGCACAAACTGGTGGCGTGGCTTCTATGGGCCGCCTTCCTGCTATTGCCGGTCGCGGCATTCGCGGCGCGCAAACCGCTCGTCCGACTTGCCGCGAAACTCCTGCCGAGGAAATTGCAGCACTTCGTCGCCGAGATCGAAAACGGTCTGCCCGCAAATGCTTCGGCCTTCGCGTGCGCTTGGGCGATGACCGTCATCAACTGGCTGGTCAAGGTGCTGGTGCTTGCCTGGGCGTTGCGGCTGATGGGCGTGGTGCCGGCGGCTGCGAGCTTCGGCGGCGCGCTTGGCGGTGAGCTGTCGTCGGTGCTGCCGATGCATGCCCCAGGTGGTGTCGGCACCTATCCGGCGGGCATCACGGCAGGCGCCGTCGCCTTCGGCGCATCAAGCAATGCCGCCGATATCGCGGCACTCGCGCGCGCAAGCATCAATGCCCATCTGCTGATCATCGTTTCCGCACTCACGGGAACGGCAATCTCCTTGCCGTTCGGTCGTCGTCGTACCTCTTGAAGCAAGCGAGGCGGCCTATTGGAATGCCGTCTCGAAGAAGCTTCTGAGTTTGCGCGAATGCAGCGTCTCTGGCGGCATGGCAGCAAGCTTCTGCACGGCTCGGATGCCGATTTGCAGATGCTGGTTGACCTGTGTGCGATAGAAGGCCGTGGCCATGCCCGGAAGCTTGAGTTCGCCATGTAGGGGCTTGTCGGAGACGCAAAGCAGCGTGCCGTAAGGCACTCTGAAGCGGAAACCGTTGGCGGCGATGGTCGCCGATTCCATGTCGAGTGCGATGGCGCGGGCTTGGCTCAGCCGCTTCACCGGTCCGCGCTGGTCGCGCAGTTCCCAGTTGCGGTTGTCGATCGTGCCCACAGTGCCGGTGCGCATGATGCGCTTGAGTTCGAAGCCCTCGTAGCCGGTGATCTCGGCCACGGCCGCCTCCAACGCCACCTGCACTTCGGCGAGCGCCGGGATAGGCACCCAGACCGGCAGGTCGTCGTCGAGAACGTGGTCTTCGCGCATATAGGCATGCGCCAGGACATAGTCGCCCAATCGCTGGCTGTTGCGCAGGCCGGCGCAATGGCCGAGCATCAGCCAGGCATGCGGGCGCAGCACCGCCACGTGATCGGTGATCGTCTTGGCGTTGGACGGGCCGACGCCGATATTGATCATGGTGATCCCGGCATGGCCCTTCTTCTTCAGGTGATAAGCCGGCATCTGCGGCAGGCGCGATAGTGTCGCGTCCGTTTCCGGCCTGCTCGATCCGGCGTGGGTGACGATATTGCCGGGCTCGACGAAGCATGTGTAACCATCGCCGCCCTCGGCCATCAGCTTGCGCGCCCAGGCGCAGAACTCGTCGATGTAGAACTGGTAGTTCGTGAACAGCACGAAGTTCTGGAAGTGCTGCGCGCCGGTCGCCGTATAGTGCGAGAGGCGGGCCAACGAATAGTCGATACGCTGCGCCGTGAAGGCCGCAAGCGGCGAGGGCTCGCCCGGCGGCGGGATATATTCGCCGTTGGCAATCTCGTCGTCGGTGGTGTTGAGGTCGGGCGTGTCGAAGAGATCGCGCATCGGCACGTCGACGAAGGCCGATGCGGACGCCTCGACATGGGCCCCTTCGCCAAAGGCGAAATGCAGCGGGATCGGCGTGCTCGATTCGGACACGACGACGGGCACATTGTGATTGCGCATCAGGTGCCCGAGCTGTTCCTTCAAATAGTGCCGGAAGAGCGATGGCCGGGTGATCGTCGTCGTGTAGATGCCCGGCGCTGTGACGTGACCGTAGGAAAGGCGCGTGTCGATATGGCCGAAGCTGGTCGTCTCAATGCTCACCTGCGGATAAAACGCCCGGTAGCGCGAGGTTATCGGCGCGCCCTGCGCCAGTTCCTTGAAGTGCTCGATCAGGAAGCTCGTGTTGCGCTCGTAAAGCTCTGTCAGCGCTTCGACGGCCTTGATGGGATCGTCGAAACTTTGCGGCTTGAAGGGGCTCGGAGACGAGACGTCGAGGGGGGCAGAAGGAGAGATTCGGTTGCTCATGAGGCATTATAGTATGTCGTTCTTAACAAGCAAACGACGCGTGCATGACCAGCATGACAAGACCTGAATGATCAGGATGACCGGCAGCCGGGGTCGGCGGTTGCCGGTCGCGGTGGCGTCAGTTGACGCTGGTGCAGATCGGGTTGGTTTTGTCGACGCAGGTATAGTTCGCGCCGAAATGCGACTGCGCGCCGCCGCCGGCATTGCGGTTGACCGCCGCCGAGAACGAGACGGCGAAGATCGCTGCGAACAGCGTGATGATGGTGAAGCGTCTTGCCATGATAAGCACTTCCGTATCCTTGCCCATGTGCCATGTTCCGAATGTCATGTGTGCGCCGGGTGCTGCTTGCGACGCAGTGCACTTTAGAATGACACCGTTTTGCCATGGTCAGGCTGAACCGATGCTGAGATCGGAATTCATCCGCCGTTCATGAAACAAGCATGGGCGGAAAGGATGGAGGAGATGCGCCCGATCGGCCGGGCGCACCGGATATTGTCTTACAGACGTGTCCAGGTCTGCGACTTGCAGAGCACTGCCAGCACGCAGCCCTTCATCTTCAGCGAGTTGCCGGAAACGGTGCCCGAGCCGCTATACGTCTTGTCGTTGCTGGGGTCGGTGATCTCGCCATTATAGGTGCCGTCCTTGCCTGACAGCGTTCCGATCTTGCGCCCGGCATATTTGCCCGTCTTCAGCGTGATGCAGTAGCTGCTGCCGCAGGACGCGATCACGGCGGTGTCGCCGGCCACCGTCTTCCAATTGCCTGCGATCGGCTCCTCGGCATGCGCAAGCGTCGCGGAAAGCGCCAAAGCGCTCGCCAGAATGAGACTGCGGATCATCTTATTCCTCCCTGATGTCCTGAGGCTGCGGACGATAGCTTACGCGAACGTAAAGGTAAATATTCGTGGTTCCGGCATGCCTGAAAGTGCCTGTTCGCGAAGACGAATTGTCGTGTGTTTTCATTTGGGCGCTGATTTCGTGGTGAACGAAGGGTTGATTTTCAAATCTGAATTTTTCCTTAAACAAATGCCGGAACCCTTAATGAGCAGGCGATCCGATGTTTAACAAAAACCCAATTTTACCAAGCGTTTGCACTTTGTTTGTCTCAAATTAATCATGCATTTTAGGCGTTTTTTGAAGGGCTTGCTGCATATTGAACCCATCAAACGAGCGGGGCAAACCCGCCGAACCGAAGAGACCAAA
>Ga0307412_10000592_pt1 | contig 21434 bp, 21 predicted proteins | sample DK1Cmetagenome_3_FD_203823 | JGI IMG/M metagenome (GOLD analysis project Ga0307412, IMG submission 203823) | Maize rhizosphere microbial communities from greenhouse at UC Davis, California, United States - DK15-C-1 | ecosystem: Host-associated > Plants > Roots > Rhizosphere > Soil | place: USA...
CCGGCCGTCGTCTCCACTCCACCGCCAGGGAGAGGCAGATCAGGCAGGGGCAAGGCGTGCGACGGCTGCACCAAGGCGACCAGGAGCACGGTCGCGACACTGCCCGCGCAGGCGGACACCAGCGACAACACGACATAGGCAAGCGTCGGGAGACGGTCCCCGGGCGGCAGCGAACGCAGCAACGCGTGCAAAGGTGGCGCCGCGGACCGCGTGCCGTTGAGCATCGTCAACGCCCCGGTGTACCGGCCGCGAGCAAGGCACGCAGCGCGGCGATGGATTCCCTTGGATGGCCGCCCCGGCGCAGTTCGTATGCGCCCAGCCCGCCGAGCCGATGGACGAAACGGTCCCACCCCGGCTGTGCCGCCGCATACGGCTGGTCGATCGCCAGCAGCGAAGCCACGTGCTCCCACGGCAGGCGGCGCAGCAGGCGCGTGGGATCGACCGCCATCTCGGCGCTCACGACGATGGCGCCGACCACGCGCAAGGGCGCCGGCGCCTGGTGGCCGCCGCTTTCGCGCAAGTCCGCCTCGAATTTCGCCACGCCGCTGCGCCGGTGGATCACCGGCGACGTTTCGATCCAGTCACGAACGGCCGCATCGTCGATGAAGCGCAACACATCCCTCTTCACGTGCAGGAAGTTGGCCACGCCGGTCGCCGACATGCTTTCCGGCTGCACGAAGACGCCGTCCTCGGCGAGGAAATCCATGCCGTCGAGCAAGGCATGCAAGGCCAGCGTCGACTTGCCCGCCCCGCTCGCACCGAGCAGAAGGAGGCCGCGCCCTTCCTGTCCGACACACGCGCCGTGCAGCGGAACGAGGTTCAGGCCGCGGGCGGCGAGCATGAAGACGGCGAATTCGATCAACTCGTAACGCACGTGGTACGGATGCGCCAGCATGTCCTGCGACACGACGACGAGGGCACGGTGTTGCGCCGGAACCAACACCACGTAGTTCGTCTCGTCCATCATGCCGCAGAGCAGGCCGGCGCCCGCCTGCGTGCGCACCGGGGGCGGCGTGTCGCGAACGATCGCGGACTCGCGCGGCACCACGCGCAACTCGACGCGGAATTCCGGCGACACCGTGGAGAAGCGATGCTCCGGCAAGCCACCGTATGCCGCATCCACCAGGGCAAGCAGTTCGGCGCTGTCGCTTTCGAAGCGGAAGCGGCCACCGAGGATCTGCCGGCGGACGCAGACCTTCGGGCGTATGCGCTCGCCGAACGGATCCGCGACGGATACGCCTCGTGCATGGACATCGGTCGAAAACGTCATCGCCTGTCGATCTTCCCGGCCCGGAACGGTTGAGGGCGTGAGTGCGACGCCGGACCGGGAAGGTTGTCGATGCGCGCCGTGGCGTCGACGCAACCTCGCCGGCACCCGACGGCACCTACGCCCATCGCGGCGTCCCGGCACCGCGCTCCCCTGGTTCAGTCCGAGGCTCGTCACCGATGTTGAATATCCAGGTAGGCCATTCCTACTTCCTGCGCTACGACAGCAAGCAGTGGGAGCGTGGCAAGCCCTATCCGCCACTGGCGACGATCCAGATCGCGGCGCTATTACGCCGGATGGAACACGAGGTCACGTTGTTCGACGCGATGCTGGCGGACGGCGTGGAAGACTACGCCGCGACGCTGGAACGCGCGCGGCCCGGCCTGGTGGTCTTCTACGAGGACAATTTCAATTTCCTCACCAAGATGTGCCTCGGCCGCATGCGCGACGCGGCCTGCCGGATGATCGCCGAGGCGCGTGCGAACGGGGCCCGGGTCATCGTGGCCGGTTCCGATGCCTCGGATCATCCGGAGCCCTTCCTCGCCGCCGGCGCGGACGCGGTGCTGATCGGCGAAGGCATCGGCGCCTTGATCGCGCTCGTCGAGCGTCTCCAGCGCCAGCCGGACATCGATCCCGCGGCGTGGACGGAGGGTCTTCCCGGCGTGGCCAGCATCGCCGATGGCACGACCCGCGTCACCCGCATCGGCGCCGTGCCTCCGGACCCGCGCATCGCCGGGCAACCGGCGTGGGACCTGCTCGACGTCGACCGGTACCGCGCGTTCTGGCAGGACCGGCATGGCTACTTCAGCCTCAACATGGCCGCCTCCCGTGGCTGTCCGTTCCGGTGCAACTGGTGTGCCAAGCCGATCTGGGGTAACCACTACAACCAGCGACCCGCGGAGGAAGTCGCCGCCGAGATGACCTATCTCAAGCGTACCTTCGCGCCGGACCATGTCTGGATGGCGGACGACATCTTCGGTTTCCATGTCGACTGGGTGAGCGAGTTCGCCATGCACCTGGAAGCCAGCGACGGTTCCATCCCCTTCACCATCCAGACACGCGCCGACCTCACCAGCGAGCGCATGACCGCCGCGCTGGCGAAAGCCGGATGCAGGGAAGCGTGGATCGGCGCCGAGAGCGGCAGCCAGCGCGTACTCGATCGCATGACGAAGGGCACGAAGGTGCCCGACCTCATCGCCGCCCGGCGACGCCTCGGCGCGCACGGCGTCCGCGTCGGCTTCTTCATCCAGCTGGGCTACCTCGGTGAACGGCTCGACGACCTGCTGGCCACCCGCGAGCTGGTGGAACTGGCCGCACCCGACGACATCGGCGTGAGCGTGTCCTATCCCCTCCCCGGCACGAAGTTCTTCGAGGAAGTGAAGGCGCAGCTCGGCGCGAAGACGCACTGGGACGACAGCGCCGACCTCGCGATGATGTTTCGCGGCGCCTACGATTCGGATTTCTACCGCCAGTTCCGCAACCTGCTGCACGACCAGGTGACGCTGCGACAAGGTGCGACCGATGCGGAGGCCGAGGCGTCCTTGGGCCTGCGCTGGCACGCGTTGCTGGCTAGTGAGCGGGCGCACCGCACGGAAGCGCCGACCTTCCCTTCCACCGTGACGTCGCAAGGCGTCGCCCTCCCCCTCGCATGAGCATGCCATGCTGCCGCCACTGAAACTCGTCAAGCACGGCCTGCGCCGCACCACGGAAACGCTGGCGGCCGAACTCGCGCTCGCCCAACCCGGCACCGACATGCCGGACTGGACCGACCTCGAGTGGCGGCTCGCCTCGGCCGCCGCCGTCGCCCACGGCGTCTCGCCCCTGCTCTGCCGCTTCTCCACATGGCAACGGCCCTCGTGGCGGCGTTTCCTCGTCGACCAGCGCCAGCACGTCATCCAGCGCCACGAGCGGATCGCCGCCTTGCTGCATCGTATCGATGCAGGCGCGCGCGATGCCGGATTGCCGATGGTCGCGCTGAAGGGCGCCGCGCTGCATGCGCTCGGCCTGTACGTGCCGGGCGACCGGCCGATGGCCGACGTGGACCTGCTCGTGGACGAGGCCGACGCGGATGCCACGGCCCGCATGCTGCTCGCGATCGGCTACGAGGAATCGTTCGCGCAGTGGAAACACCGCGTGTTCAAGCCATCGGACGGCGACGCGATCGCCGGCCTGGGCGAACATCGCGACACGCCGATCAACATCGAGCTGCATACCCGCATCCACGAACGCCTGCCACTCGACACGGTGGACATCACGCCAGCCATCCGCCCATGCGAAGGCCGCCCCGGCATCCAACCCTATCCGTCGCCGGGCGCGTTGATGAGCCACTTGCTGCTGCACGCCGCGGGCAACATGTGCGGTCGCAGCCTGCGCCTGCTCCACCTCAACGACATCGCGCTGCTCGCCACGCGCATGCGGCCGGACGACTGGGCGGTACTCTGGGCGGGCGAGCGTCCCTGGTGGGCGCTGCCTCCGCTCGAACTCGTCGCGCGCTATTACGCCGGGGCGGTGCCGAAGAACGTGCTCCGGCGACTTCGCCGCGATTGCCCGCTCCTGCTACGCATGGCCGCGCGCCGGCAGACGCTCACCCATGTCTCCTGCTCCAACCTCTGGCTGCACGCCCTCCCCGGCGTCGAATGGTCGCGCTCGCTCGGCGAAGCCGGCCGCTGCCTGAAGAACCGGCTTCGACCGACCGAGGAAAGCGTGAAAGAACGCGCCGACATGATCCGGACCCAGGTCTGGCTGCAAGGGCAGAGCTGGGTCAGCCTGGGTCACCGCCGCCGCCTCCTCACCTGGCTCACCCGTCCGGTACCGCGCATGGATACCTTGTACGTGGTGCGCAAGGCGCTCGACGCGGTCGTGGCGGGATAAACAAAGGTTGTTGCGAAAGTCTCCCTCACCCGGGTGGGAAGCGGGCTGGCCCGCGATTCGCCACCCTCTGTCGAGCGAAGGAGGCTGTGCATCGCAACCGAGCGAGCGGTGGAAAGCCTCGCCCGATCAGGGCAAGGCTTCCTTCGCCGGCAAGAAGATTGAGGACTCGCGGGCCAGCCCGCTTCCCACCCGGCAGCTCCCCCGCCACGCGCATAACGAATGCGAGGGCGAAACCGAGCCGTGCGTGAAATTGGCCCGCTGCCGCGGGATCGCCGCTGAAGCGGCTCCCACCGAAAAAAAAACCTCGCCTAACGGACGCTGCCTGCCTTGGCGGGATCGATGGCCGTGACGATGCGGTACATGTCCTCGAAGAGTTCCGCCGTGTGATGGGCATCTTCCGCCAGCGCGCGGCGCTGCGCTTCCCTGGCCAGGCGCATGCGCAAGGCTTCGTCGTCGAGCACGCGGGCCATCGCATCGGCGAGCGCATCGGCGTCGCCCACGGGGACCGCCAACGCCGCCACGTTCGCCCATTCGGCGATATGGCCGACGGCCGTACCCACCGTCGGCACGCCCGCCACGGCGGCCTCCAACAGGACCAACGGCCCCGCCTCGTGCAACGACGACATCACCAGCAGGTCGGACGCGGCCATGAGCGGCCGCAGTTCCGCCTGGGTGCGGAAACCGAGGAAGGTGACGCGCCGTTCGATGCCCAGGCAACGCGCCAGTTCCTGCATCTCGCCGTCCAGCGTGTCCACGCCGGCGATCCTCATCTCGAAGTCCACTCCCGCATTGGCCAGGATCGCCAACGCGCGCAACAAGGTCGCCTGGTCCTTCACCCGGTTGAGGCTGGCCACATGGATCAGTTTCGGCGGCGCGTCGTCACGCGACCGTGGCTCCAGCGGCTTCCACGTGTCCGTGTCGACACCTAGCGGCACGCGTTTCGCCGGAATGCCCAAGGCGCCCAGGGCCTGGATGATCGGGGTACTCGCGGCGGTCACGACGTTCGCCACGCGCAAGATCACCGCCTCGCGCAACCGTCCACGCCATTTGCGCCTTCCGCCATAGCCGATGGCGTCCAGCGCCACCAACTCGCCACCCGCGATGTGCACGAGGACCGGAAGGCCGAGCGATTTCGCCGCCACGACGCCGATCAGGCCGCAGTGCCCGGAGAAGATCGACTGGACCACGTCGAAGGGTGCGCATCGATGTTCGGCACGGATCGCGGCGATGGCACGCCATACCGTACGGCCTTCGCCGATGTTATGTATCGTCGCGCCGCGCAGTGGCCAGGTCCCCGGCGCGGGCTCCTGGTGCAGTACGAATACATGCACTTCATGCGTCCTCGCGAGGCGTCCGATCAGGGCGAGGAACACCGGTATCACCCGCTGCTCACCACCCCGGTCCACGCCACCGGGAAGCACTATCGCGATCTTCATGCGGCGCCCTTTCCACCGACGACCTGGCGGTATGCCTCGGCCCACCGCCTGCCGAGGGCGTCGAACGACAAGGCAGCGTTGAAATGATCGCGCACCTCCTCCCTCGATGTGTCCGATGCCGCGACGTCGGAGGACGCCGCCACGAGCGCCTCGGCCAATGCGGCGGCGTCGCCGCGAGGCCACAAACGGCCGATGCGCCCGTCACCGGTGATGGCGCGGAACGAAGGAATGTCCGTCACCACGGGACGAAGTCCGCAAGCCATCGCCTCCAGCAACGCGTAACCCGACCCTTCGGCGAGGCTCGCCGAGACGAAGAGATCCGCCGAACGCATGAGCGATTCGATATCCGCATGCGGCACGGCACCGAGCAAGTGGACCCGGCCGGCAAGACGTGCATCGCCCTCGATCCGCCGGCGCACGGCGGACAACAAGGGAGCCGTGCCATATGCGCACCACAGTTGCAGGCCGGGCAAGCGCTCGCTGGCCTTGGCGATACCGTCGAGCATCGTCAATGGATCTTTTCCCACGGTCAGGTGGCCGACGGAAAGCACGCAGGGATCGCCATGCAGGCCCGTGACCATACGCGCTTGGCGACGATCGCCCGGCGTGAAGCGACTGCTGCTTTCAGGAATCGCCAGCAGGTGCGTATGCCTGCCGAACAAGCGCCGCCGCGTGAACGGCATCGCCTGGTCGAGCGAGGTGAAGGCGATGCCCGCTGCCGCGCCGTACCATCGCCGCCACGGCAGGTGACGCCATCGCGAAGGCAGGCCGTCCGCGTGGTCCTGAAGGACGACCGGCAGCGTGGGAAGGCAGCGTGCCAGCGCCGCCGCATGCCGTGCGAAAGCCAGGCCATGCACGTGCACGATGTCCGCCCCGAGCTCGGCGGCGATACTCGCCGCCGACCGGCCGAGGTCTCCCGCGCCACGCATGCCCCGGCTATCGACGAAGTGGTAGCCGATACCCGAGCGCGTCACACGTCCGTCGAACCCCGCCATCTGCACGACCGATACCCACGTGCCTCCGCTCGCGATCGCCTCGGCGATGTCGGCCAGCGAGGGCCAGCGCGCGAAGATCGCGGCGGCGTCGAGTTCCGCGGGCGCGGGCAGGAAGTTGACCAGGACGGCGTGCATGCGACGCGCTCCCCTAGAGGCCGGACACTTGCGGCATGCGCAGGCGCACCAGGCGATTGGCGAGATTCAGCTCCCACGGCTTGTCGTACTTGCGCCGGCGGTAACGCCAGGACGCCATGGCGCTGAGACCGCGCTTGGCCCAGGGTGGCGAGCGCAGGTCCTGCACCGTGGGAAAGCGACAGCGCAGCACGGTGACGAAGTCCTGGATGTGCCGGCGCAGGTCGTCCGTCAGCCAGGGGGCGTCCGCATGGCACGCGTAATCGACCCAACGCTTCTCCGTCCATTCCTCCGGCGTCGCCGGAAAGATCACCGGCTCGCCATCGAGGTCGAGCAAGGGCGTGGAGGCGCGCTTGCCGCGATCCTTCTCGTGCTTGCTGCTTTCCGGTAGCGGCGTGTAGATGTAGACGATGATTTCCGACTGCGGGTTGATCTTCTTCAGTTCACGGATGAACTCGAAGGTATGCAAGGTCTCTTCCTCGGTGTTCTGCGGCGGCGCGACCATGAACGACAGTTCGGGAATCACGCCGTGGCGGCGGCACAGCTCCGCCACTTCGAGGGTCTGGTCGGGTCGCGTGCCCTTGCGGATTTCCTTCAACATCGCGCCGCTGGGGGATTCCGCGCCGATGTAGGCCATGCGCAGGCGGCTCTTGCGCACCAGCTTCCACGAGCTTTCCGAAAGGTTGAGCAAGGCATCCGAACGGGCGTAACACCACCACGGCAGCTCCAGCTTCGCCATCACTTCCAGCAAGGGGACCATGTCCTCTTCGCGGTCGAAGAAGTTGTGGTCGAAGAACTGGATCGAATCGGCCCCCAGCCCATGCTTGAGATAACTCAGGTCGCGTTCCAGGCGGGCCACGGCCGGCAAGGCCGTCGTGCCGCCGAACATGGCCGCCACCCCACAGAACGTGCAGCGGAAGCGGCAGCCGATGGCGGCCTGGTGCGCGGCGGTGCGCCGGCCGAGAAAGGTCGGCGCCAGGTATCGGCGTGGATCGCCCAGCTTGTCGTACGGCAACACGATGCCGCTGTCGCCGAGCGAGAAGCGGCGACCAGGGTTGTGCACGATGTCGCCGTCGCGCTTCCAGGACAGCCCGCCGATGCGCGAGACATCGCGGTCGGGCCGGCCCAGCGCAGCCATCAGTTCGGGCAGGCTTTCCTCGCCCTGCCCGCGGATGGCGTAGTCCACGTAAGGCGCCGAAAGCGCGGTATCGGTGTACAGGGTCGGGAAATAGCCGCCCCATACGATGGGCATCCGCGGGAACCGTTCGCGGATCGCCTTCGACACGGCGATCGACGGTTCCATCTGTGGACCGCCCATGACGCTGATGCCCACGGCATCGAAGCGTTCCGCTTCGATCGCTTGCAAGGTCGCGGCGACGACGTCGCGATCGATGTTTCCATCCACCACGCGGCTCGTGCCGCCGCGGTCCAGCGCCGCGGCCAGATGAAGCAGTGACAACGGGAAACGCGCGCTACCGCGCGAGGTGATCGTCGGATTGACCAGCAGGGTATTCGGGGCGTGGGTCATGGAGGCGGTCGCATGGATTCAGGAAGGCCGGCGCAGCTGGAATACCAGCGCGACGGGCACGTCGAGGGCCACGCGGTCGAAGTGCGCGCCCTCGGGGATGTCCGCGGCATCGAGCATCGGCTCGAGCACGTGCTCGATGAGCAGGCCGAGGCGCGCGCAGGCCGCGTGCCAATGGCTGTAGAGGTGCGGGGTATGACGCGCCGCATAGCGCTGTCCGCCGTGTTTGAAGTCGCGCAGCCAGCCCAGCGCGTGGCCCGTGGGGTGCACGTCGCTGCAGAGGATCAGGCCGCCGGGACGGGTCACCCGGCGCAGCTCCACAAGCGATGGCTCGAGTCGCCGGAGGTGTCCGATCACCAGGCCGCAAAGCGTGATGTCGGCCTCGTCCGAAGGTAGCGGCAAGGATTCCAGGTCGCCCTGCCCCAGCTCGACGGAGGCGGGCGCTGCGGTGCCGGCGAGCGCGGCGGCGGCACGCTCCAGCATCTCCGGTGACAGGTCGACGCCGCGCACGCGGGCCGCGCCACGCTCCACCGCGTGCCGCATGTAGCGGCCACTGCCGCAACCGGCATCGACCACCGATTGTCCGCGCAAGTCTGTCGGCAACAGGCCGAGCATCGCGCGCTCCTCGGCCAGCATCACGGGATTGTGCGCATGGGAGGGATAGCTGCCGGCCCATAGCGCGTACGCGGCCGACGGCTCGAGGATGGGCGTGACGCTCATGGGGAAATCTCCGCGGGTTGTCTCTCGTGCGTCGCCAGCGGTACATGCTCCAAGCCCGGTTCGAGCGCGAGCAGGTCCGGATCGGCCAGTTCACGGGCGAGCAACTTCTCCTTGCCGTCCAGCGTCACCGGCACCGTCTCGACCCCGGCGGCGGCGAACCAGCCGGCGAAGTCGGGATCGGCGATACGGGGCACGCCGTCGCGTATCACGGCGCGAAGATCGGCGCGTCGCCGGCCGACCAGGCAGTCCGCCTCGTCCCCGCCGCGATCCTCCACGATCACCGCGTCACCCACGAAACCATGCTCGAGCCGGCCCCGCCTGGAAAGGCGAAGCACGCGCGCGCCGGCTTCGGTCGCCAAGTCGAGCAAGGCGCGCCGATCCAGCGTGCCGAGCAGGTCCTCCATACGCAGTTCCTCGAGCAGGTCGCGTGCGCCGCTGAGGCGGGAGTCGCTGCCCAGGGCGAGCCGTCCCGCCGCATGCAGACGACGTGGATCGAGGGTTCGGCCGAGCAGGCGGCGGTTGCTGCCCGGGCACCACACAACCGACGCGCCCGCCGCGATCACCCGGTCGATGTCCTGTTCCCCCATGCCCACGCCATGCACGAGCACGCTGTTCGCGGCCAGGCAGCCAAGCCGGTCGAGCCGCGCGAGCTCGGCGGCGGCCACGGCATCCGTTCCCTCGGCGAGGTGGATCATCCACGGATGCGTGGACGGCGTCTCGGCGAAGCTGGCTTGAACGGGCGGCCCGTAGGCGGGGCCGTCCAGGGTGTAGCTCCAGCCGTGGTCGCGCAGCAGCGCCACCGGAAAATCCGCGGCATCCAGCGCGGGATGCCACGGATCGTGGTGTGCGACGCAGGTGACGCCCGCGAGCAGGTTCTTGAGCGCGCCGTGGCGCATCCGCCGTTCCTTGGGTACCGCCAGGGCGTCCACCACGGACGGCTCCGTGAAGTGCGCCTGGAACGCCTCGATCCACGCGTAGCTGTTCGGAAACGGCGCGCCCGCGCGAAGCGGCGGTACGCAGTTCACCTGCAAGTGGTCGTGGGCGTTGATCAGGCCCGGAAAGACCAGGTGATCGCGCAGGTCCACCGGGAAACCACCCTTGCCGGCGCACGCGCCGATGCGACCGCCGACGAAGTGCAACGGCGAACGCACGGCACCGGCGACGGTCACCAGGGCGGCGCCGGAAAGCGTGGCGTCCACCCTCAGCGCCGGTGCATCACGATCAGGAAGTGATCGCCCATGTCGCGCAGCAAGGGCAGCCCGCCGAAACGATCGTCGATGCGGCCGAGCCGCTCGTACCAGCCGGGGCGGCGGCGATAGCGCTCGACCATGTAGGGCGGCGGCAGGAACAGGCTCAGGGCGCGATAACCGCCCAGCACGAAATGCTCCTGGAACGCCGCGTAGAACTCACGCGGCATGTAGTAGTACGTCCAGATCGTGTGGCCATTCATGCCCACCGATTGCGCCCCGCGCGCGAGACGTACGCCAGCCCGGCCGAAGCGGCGGCGCATGGCGTAGTGGCCGGCTTCCCATGGACAGAGGCGGCCCATCACCGAGAAGACGAGGCTGCCACCGGGACGCACCAGCCGCGCGCATTCATCCGCGACGGCGCGCAGGTCGGGCGCGCAGTTCAGCGGCCCGAAGTTCGAGTAGACGCCATCGAAGCGGCCGCCCAGCATGTGGAGTTGCTGCACGCCGAGGTGCACGGCGCTCACCTTCGATCCCAGTGCCGCCGCCTCGGCCCGCGCACGCGTGCGCTCGACCATCTCGGGAGACCAGTCGCTGGCCACCACCTCGTAACCGTGCCGGGCGAACTCGACGGCGTCCAGGCCGGTCCCGCAACCGAGGTCGAGCAGCCGCGACCCCGCCGGCATCGTCCGGGCGATCGTCGCCCACATCGTGCCGCGCATGCGCTGGATCAGTTCGTTGTTGCCGCGCGGACCGTCGTAATCCGCCGCCACGCTGTCGAACGCCTTCTGCGTGTCGAGCAATTGCGCCTCGTCGAGCCCCCGCGGGGGCGGCATTCGCTCCATCCGTGCCTGGCCAGTCATGTCGATCTCCGAACCCATGGGTGTATGGCCTGTGTGTGCCGCCTGGCCGCGCTTTGGTTGACTCAGGCGAAGTTCGCCGTCGCCGCACCACGACGGCGCAACGCATGCCGTGCCACGGCCGCCAGCGAGGCGAGGAAGGCCGCCGCCAGCACGCCCATGCCCAAGGTCAATGGAGCGTTGGGGAAGACCCGGTCCGCGGGCACGTCGATCGGCCAGGCCATCGACGTGCCGGAGGTGTAGTTGTCCGCCAGCCGCGTCACCAGGTCGTTGCGAACCTGTTCCAGCGTGCGGACGTCGCCGTTCGCGCCGGCCAGCAGCACACCCGCCATGCGTGCGTCGTCGCCCTTGCCGCCGGTGGCCTCGCGGGACAGCCTGGCCTGTTCGGCGCGAGCATCCTTCAGGCTGGCCTCGACCTCGCCCAGGCGTTTGCGCGCCAGTTCCAGCGGCCGCGCCTCGATGCGCTGGTGGATCGCCTGCAACACCGTCACCGTCGCCGACGCCAGTTCGGCGGCATCGCGTCCCGAATAGGCGCGCAGACGGAGCTTGATCACGCTCGCGTACGGCAACGGCTCCAGTTTCAGGCTGCGCCGGTAAAGCTTCGCCTCGGGTGCTTCGACGGGAACGCCGACGCTCTTCAGCACGTCGTTCTGGAAGCCGACCGTGTCGAGCCGCTCGAGCACGCGCTGGAACGGTTCGACCTTCGGGTCCTGACCGGCGGGCGCGACACCCAGCTGGCCCAGTTGTATCCATGCCGTCGCTTCCCATTGGCTACGCGATGCACGGAGGTAGGCGAACGTGGCCAGGAGGACGACGGCGGCCGTGCCGGCGAACCAGCGCCATTCGCGGGCGACGATGCGCCACATGTCGATCAGGTAGATTTCGTCGGCTCGTTCCATGCGGGGGACTCGGAAGGGTGGAAGGGGGATGGCGTCCGGCCCGGCAGCAACGCTGCCAGTACCTGCAACAACAGGCAGATGCCGAGGAAGGCGGCATTCATCCAGATGAATATCTGGGGCGCGAAGGGCGACATCACCGAGACGTAGGCGATGCGCAGGAACATCAGGAGTCCGAAGAGCGGCACGTTCGGACGCAACCGGCGCACGCACCAGATCAACAGGCCGTAGGCCGCCGCGATCGAAAGCAGCGCGCCCGGCGCACCCCAGGCGAGCAGGAAAGGAAGGTACTCCGTACCCACGTTGATGTTCGTCGCATCGAACGGGATGTCGGTGTCCATGCTCGACAAGGGGCCGCTTCCCGGTATCAGCTGGTGCACGAGGAAGTCCGGGTTGGCATAGTGCTTGGCCAGCATCGCGCCGAAGTTGTAGGGGCCGGCGCTGATGTAAAGAAGCAGCCACTTCACGCCCTGCGGGGCCGCGCGGTAGAGGCTGCTGAAAGGCAGCGTCACGTTGTCCAGCGACCCCGAGCGCAAGGCGCCCAGCACCGAGAAGACGATGCATCCGAGCAGGCCCAGCATGGCGATCGCCTTCCAAGGCAAAGGCCGGCTCGCATCACGACGGAAGACCGCGATGAAGGCGATCGAGAACAGGCCCGCGAAGATGCGGTTCCGGTCGATCACGAGCACCGGAAACACCAGGCCCACCGTCAGCAGCAGGTAACGCAACCCGGCATGGCGCGTACACAACAAGCCGATGACGGGCAAGGTCCAGCACATGTCGGAGATATGGCGCAGATGCTCGCGCCCGGGCTCCATCGTCGCGTACGACGAGGGATCGTCGATCAGGGGGATGGGGAAGAGCGCGAGGTCGAGACCGCAGAACAGTGTCACCACCGCGGCGAATGCCAGTGCCACGAAGGCCTCGCGGGTTCCGGCATACCGCCGTGCGCGGAAACGTTCGGGCGCAGGCAGGCGGATGCCCATGGTGGCGTCGAGCAGCAGGATGGCCCCCGCCGCGAGCACGAGCAACAGGATGCCCTGTCCGTATCCGGCGGGCAGGTCGTAGGTCAGCGGCGTGATGCCGCAGGCGAGCAGGAGCGGCAGGCACAGGTAGGCCGACGGCAGGCGCAGCAAGCGTTTCATGTTTCGCCCACCCGCTGGCGATGCGGCACGGGACGTATCCGGGACAGCATCAGCAACGACAGGTAAGCCGTCATCTGCATCGCCACCAACCACGATCGTCCCTGCAGGAAGGCGATCTTGGCGCCGATGCGGAATGCCTCGGCACGCAGGAGGGTGCGGTCCGGTTCGTCGAACATGCACAGCCGGCGCAAGGCCACTTGCCGCGCCTCGGTGAGATTGACGATACGCGTGGCGGTATGGCGCGTCTTGCTGAAGTTCGCGCCATGCAGCCGGTAAGCACACACCTTCACATCGACGAAGCCGATGGCGTCCCTCGCCGCCAGGCGCAGGAACAGGTCCCAGTCGTCGATGCGCAGGCCTTCCGTCCAGCGTGCCACGGTTTCCAGCGCGCTCTTTCGCAACATCGTGACCGGCCCACCGATCGCCCAGTGGCTGATCACCGCGCGCCGGATACCGTCGTCGGAGCCATACAGCCGCTTGTTCGCGTGATGGAGGTCGGACATGCCGCTGTCGAGGATCTTCGCGCCGTGCCGGTCGACGACGATGCAGTCCCCTATCGCGGCACCCTTGTGGGGGTGTTCGATGAGATAGCGGACGAGGACGTCGGAACCGCCGGGTAGCAGGTAATCGTCGCTGGCGCCGATGCGCAGGAACTCCCCCCGCGCGCGTGCCGCCAACTCGTTCAGCGTCGCCGCGATGCCCTTGTTCTCGCGACTCACGTATTCGATCGCGATGGCCTCGCCGTGGGTCGCGATCCATGCCTCGATCCGCTCCGCCGTCCCGTCCGTCGATCCATCGTCGATGATGACGATCTCCTTGGCCGGATACGGATCGTCGAGCACGCTGTCCAGGCAACGCTGCACGAAGTCCTCGTGGTTGAACGCGGGTATCAATACCGACACGAGCGGCAGCGCCGGCACGCGTTCCGGTTTACTCGCGGGCATGGTCAGAGCCCTCCCAGGTAGCGCCGCACCACCACGACGTTGAAGACGAGGTAGAGGGCATAGTTGGCCGCGAAGGCGTACATCGCGCCGATCACGCCGAACGTCGTGGTGAAGGCGCAGACCAGCAGGAAATAGGTCACGCCGAAGACGATCTCGGAAACGATGAAGAGCCGGGTCATCGACTTCGCCAGCATCAGGTAGGCCAGGACGAAAGACGCGATCTTGAACACGTCGCCCACCAGCTGCGGGCCGTAGAGATCGTTCGCCCCGGCCGTGAAGTCGGCGCTGAAAAGGACACGTGTGATGGGCTCGCGCATCAGGTACACCACGGCCGCGATCGCCACCACCACGGGCAGGAGGAAACGGTAGGCCTGGCGGAATTCCGCGACGAGCGCGGCCTTCCCTTTCGTGGAGGCAAGCCTGGGCAGGTAGTGGACCGTGATGGCGGTGACGAGGAACAGCAGGTACGCGTCCGAAACGCGGCTCACGGCCTGCCAATAGCCGACCTGCTCCCAGCCGAAGCGCGCGGCGAGATGGTCGCGGACCGCGATGTTGACCAGGGGCGGTACCAGCGCCGAGGTGAGGGTCATCGTGGAGAACGCGGCGAGGCGTCCGGTCATCTCCCGGTCGAAGCGCATGCGCAGCATGCCGCGACGGAAGTAGGGGCTCTTCCAGCACGCGGGAAACGCCACGAGCAACCACAGGGACTGCCCCAGCACGAGGGCGAGCAAGGCACCGTAGAGATGCAGCCAGCGGGACAGCCACAGCGCGGCGAGCATCGCCAGGATCGAGCCGGCCACCTGGATGACGGCGAGCCGGCGCACGTCCATGAAGCCGTTGACCACGGCGAGCATGTAGTTGACGACGGCGATGCCCAGCTGGGCGACGGCGAGCACGCGAACGAGGCTCGCATAGCCTGCATCGCCCATCAGCCACGCGGCGATCTGCCGGCTGAACAGCCAGGTGGCGGCACCCATGACGCAGGAAGCGATCAAGGCGTACCAGAGCGCCGCGGCGAGAAGACGGGACAGCCGGGACGCGTCCTCGCGGTACTCGGCCACGTATTTCACCACGCCGGAGCTGATGCCCCCGCCCGCGAACACGGCCAGGACGGACATGAGGCTCATGAACTGGCCCAGCCGGCCGATGCCTTCCGGACCGGCGGACGAGGCCACGAGCTTCACCACCACCAACGCGGCGAGTAGCCGTGCGCCGGTGCCCAGGGCCGCGTAGAAACCCGAGCGGAGGAAACTCATGGATCGTCCGGGTAGGACATGCAGGCCTCGACCACCCGCTCGACCTGATCGTCGCGCAGGACGGCGGCCATCGGCAGGCTCAATACTTCGGCGTGGAGTCGATCGGTGAGCGGTAGCCGAAGGTTCCGCAGCGAAGCGTAGGCGGGTTGCCGGTGCGGTGGAACCGGGTAATGCACCAGCGTCTGGATGCCCTGCCGCGCGAGGTGCTCGCGCAAGGCCTCGCGGCGTGCGCTGCGGACCACGAACAGGTGCCATGCGTGCGTGCCGGGTGCGCCGGCGGCGGGCAGGCGGATCGCCGGATGACGTATTCCCGCGAGATAGGCCTCGGCCACCGCGCGACGGTGCGCGTTGTCGGTGTCCAGGTGGCGCAGCTTCACGCGCAGCATGGCCGCCTGCATTTCATCCAGCCGCGAATTGGCGCCCTGCGTGTCGTGCCTGTATTTCTCCGGTGAGCCGTAGTTGCGCAGGGCACGGACACGGGTCGCCAGGTCCTCGTCGTCGGTGGCCACGGCTCCGCCGTCGCCGAGCGCGCCCAGGTTCTTTCCGGGATAGAAGCTGAAAGCCGCTGCGTCGCCCAGCGAACCCGCCCTGCGGCCATGGCAGGAGGCGCCGTGGGCTTGCGCGGCGTCCTCGATCAGCAACAGGCCACGACGGCGGGCGATCTCCGCGAGCGCGGGCATGTCGGCCAGGCGTCCGTAGAGATGCACCGCCATGATGGCCCGCGTGCGCGGCCCGATCGCCGCCTCGACGCGCGCGGGATCGAGGTTGAACGAGGCGTCGTCGGGCTCGACCGGCACCGGGACCAGCCGGTTCGCCGTGACGGCGAGGAAACTGGCGATGAAGGTATTGGCGGGCACGATGACTTCGTCGCCTTCGGCGAGCGCGCCGCGTTCCCTATAGGCGCGCAGGATCAACGACAACGCGTCGAGGCCGTTGCCCACGCCGACCATGTGCGCCGTGCCGCAGTAACGGGCGAACTCGCGCTCGAAAGCGTCCAGTTCATCACCCAGCACATACCACCCGGAATCGACGACCTTGCCGGCCGCCGCTTTCAGTTCATCGGCATAGGGCGCATTGACCGCACCGAGATCGAGGAAGGGTACGTCTGGTATAGCGACGCTCACCATACCGCCAACCCTTCCACCCGCGTCCCGCCGCGCACCTCGCGCAGGAAATCGTCGTAGTCGGTGATGTAGTCATCCGGGTCGTAGTGCTGGTCCGCCAGGACCATCAGCACGCAGTCGTCGCTGAAATCGTAGAGGTCGCGCCAGACCATGGCCCCCAGCAGCAGTCCCTTGGTGGGATCGTCGAGCACGACCTCCACCGGACCGTCGCCGTCGTCGAGAAGGAAAGTGACGCGGCCGCGCACGGCCACCGCCAGCTGGTTCAACCGCCGGTGCGCATGACGCCCGCGATGCACGTCGGGCGTGGTGGCGAACAGGTAATACACGCGCCGGATGGGAAAGGGCACGTTCCGCTCCTGCTCCAGCGCGACGAGCATTCCCCGGCTATCGCCGTGCGAGGTCAGGGAAATCGGTTGGATGTCCATGCGATGGCCCGGCTGTGACAGTGGCTGCGAGAGTCGGGATTGAGTGCCGCCGCCTTCGTCGAAGGTTGCGTCCGCCACCGGCACAACCTTCCGTGCACGTCCCGGCACTCAAGCGGAACACGAGGATGGATGGGGCACGACAGTGGACAACGACGACGCGGCACCGACGCGGCCACGAAAACTGGTGGCACTGCACTGGCTGACGGTGCTGTGCGTTTCGCTGGCCGCCATCTTCATCCTGACCCGCGACGAACTCGACGGGAGGGCCTTGCGCCAATGGCTGCTGGAAGGACATCGCCACGCGGGCCTGCTGGTGTTGCTGCTCTTCGCCGTCCGGGTGGCCTTGCGTATCCGCTACGGCAAGCTGCCACCCGGCGGCGAACATTCGCGGCTCGTCCGCGTGCTCGCCGGGCTTACCCACATCGCCCTCTACGCCTTGTTGCTCGCCCTGCCCCTGCTCGGCTGGACCATGTCGAGCGCCGCGGGCACGCCCGTGCATTTCTTCGGCCTCACCCTGCCCGCCCTCGTCGGCGAAGACGAGGACCTGGCGGACACGCTGCAGTCCTTGCATGTGGATGCCGCATGGGCGCTGCTCGCCCTGGTCACCCTGCACCTCGCCGCGGCCCTGTGGCACCACTTCGTGCTGCGCGACCACACCCTCCGAATGATGCTCCCGCGCCGCCACCGCTGATCGACAAAGGAAGAAGGAACCCGCCATGTTGCCGATATCGAACCGACGACACGCCATCCGGGCCGCACTCGCCACGCTGCTGCTGTTCCTGGCCAGCACCGCGGCCCACGCGATCCCCGCCTATGCACGGCAGACGGGTGCCGCCTGCGCGGACTGCCATGCCGGGTCCTATGGTCCCGCCCTCACGCCGTATGGCATGCGTTTCAAGCTCAACGGCTATACCGACACCGATGGCAAGGGCCACAAGATTCCGTTGTCCATGCAGTTGATCGAATCGCATTCCGCACCGGCCCGCGGCGATAGCAGCACCCAGCTCAGCGAAGGCGACCTGTACCTGGCGGGAAGGCTTACCGACCAGGTCGGCGGTTATGTGAAGATCGAAGCCGATCACACCGGCCACAACACCTACAACACCCGGCTCAGCAATATCGACCTTCGCTTCGTCGCCAAGGAACTTAAGGTCCATGGCAAGGAGGCCTTGTTCGGCGTGAGCGTGAACAACAGCCCGGGCTTCACCGACCCCGTCGGCACGCTGCCGGCGTTCTCGACCCTGGGACCCGCCGGCGTCACCGGCACCCTGCTCAATCCATCCAGCCCCAACTCGCTGGCGAACCGGGTTATCGGCGCCAGCGTGTACGGCCTCTACGATTCGAACTGGTACGGAGAAGTCGGTACCTACCGCTCGTTGCCGACGTCGCAGCAAGACCACCTCGGCTACAACGTGGCCGGCGATCCCGGGCGGCTCAGCGATACGGGTTACGTCCGCCTCGCCTACATGAAGGACATGAAGCGGCAATTTTTCTCCGCCGGCGTCGTCGGTTTGACGACGAAGCGCCAGCTGCCGCGTTCCGGGCCGAGTGACGACCTCACCGACCTCGGCTACGACCTCAGCTACCAGTACCTGGGCAACCGCGAGCACATCGTCCAGGTGGCTTACGTGAACATCCTCGAACGGCGCGACTATGGCAGCGCCCCGGTCATCGGCGGCGTGCAGGCGCGCGACCACGGCAACGTGCACGACCAGACCGCGAGCGTCACCTACACGTTCAGGCAAAGCTACGGCCTTTCCGTGAGCCACATGAAGAGCACCGGCTCCAACGACGTCGCGCGCTATGGACCTTCGGGCAGTCCGGACACCACCAGCAACCTGCTCACGGTGTTCTGGACGCCCTTCGGCAGGGACGACTCCTACACCTCGATCGCCAACCTGAAGCTGGCGGCCAACTGGTTCCGCTTCACCCGGTTCAATGGCCGGGGCGACGACATCTTCTTCGCTCCACCGGGAGCGCGGCCGACCAATGCCGGCGACCTGAACGCGTTCTTCGTGACGGCGAGCCTCGCCTTCTAAACCCACCACAGGAGCGACAGCGTGTTGAACCCGATCGTGCGACAAAGCCTGCGCCTCGCCGCCATGGCCCTGCTGGCCAGCGGCGGGGCCCTGGCATCGCCCCTTGCCCGCGCCGGCGACGCCAAGGCCGGTGCCGACGTCTTCAAGTCCGAATGCGCCGAATGCCACGCGGTAAAAGAAGGGCGGAACAAGAAAGGACCCAGCTTGTTCGGTATCGTCGGCCGCAAGGCCGGAAGTGTGACCGACTACGACTATTCCGATGCGTTGAAGCAAAGTCCATGGACATGGACGCCCCAGCAGTTGCATACGTATCTTTCGCAACCGGCGAAGATCGCCAACCCGGGCACCAAGATGAAATACGACGGCCTCACCGACGCCACGCAACTGGACGATCTCATCTCCTATCTCGACACCCTCCACTGAGGCGAAACCCAGCCGATGCTGGAGCAGCGTTCCTCATGCGCCCGGCCCCGATATCGCGTCGGGGCGGTCTGGATGCTCGTCGCGGCGGGAGCGGTGGCACCCGCGCAGGCGCAGTCGCAGGCATGGAGCGGCGTGGTGGCGCTCGGCTCGCAACTGGTCGATCGAGGCGTAGCCATCACCCCGCGAGGCCCCATCCTGCAAGCGGCGGGCACGTGGTCCACCCCCGGGGGATGGGCCATCGGCGCGTCGGCGAGCGCGCAGTTGCAGGCGCCCCGGCGTATCGTGGAGACCCTCGCCCAGGTGGCACGCTCATGGTCGCTTTCCAGCGACTGGCAGATGCAGTCGAACCTTCTCTACTACCACTACCCTCGCCACGGCCAGGCGCGAACCTACGACCGCACGGAATTCGGGGTGGGCTGGATCTATCGCGACGTCGTCACCATCGGCCTGTCGGCGACGCACCTGAACGACTACGGCGGGCAACGTCCCCGTGGCGCGGCCGACCTGGGCCTGCGCTGGCCGGTGGCCCGCCACCTCTCGATCACCGCCAGCGCCGGGGTGGCCCAGGAACTGGTGCCACCCCGGGGACGCAGCTACGACTGGCCGAACCACTATTACTACGGCCACCTGGGCCTGACCTGGAACGAGGGCCCATGGCGGGTGGACCTCGCCCACATCATGAGCAACCGCGACACCCACGGCTTCCAACCGGAGGTCTCTCCCTGGGTCGCGACGGTGGCGTGGGCCTTCTGAAAGGTAGCCGGCGCAACCTTTGGGGCCCGTCCCGGCACTCATGAGTCCTATCCGAATGCCTCCCGAGCCCATGAGCGAAGCCGAACTCGATGCCGACGCCGTCGACCGCATGCTGCTGCAGCGCATGTCGGCCGGCGACCGCGCCGCGCTCGCGGTCATGTACCGCGGATACCACGGGCGGCTCGTCCGCTTCCTTTCCCGCCTGACCCGGCGCACGGACGTCGTCGAGGAAGCGATCAACGACTGCTTCTGGATCGCCTGGCAGAAGGCGGCCACGTTCCAGGGCGACTCCCGCGTGTCCACCTGGATCATGGGCATCGCGTATCGCTGCGGCCTGAAGGCGCTGCGCCAGCACGGCAGCGAGCCGGTCGACGAGGACAGCGTGCCGGAAGACCGCACGCCCTCGCACGACCCCGGCGAGGACCGCGAGATGCGCGACTGGCTGGGCAAGGGCCTGGACCGTCTCTCCGCCGACCAGCGCGTCGTGATCGAACTGGTCTACGGCATCGGCCACACGCTCGACGATGTCGCGACGATCATGCAATGCCCGGTGGGCACCGTGAAGGCACGGCTTTTCCATGCCCGCGTAAAACTGCGCAACGTGCTCCCGGGGCTTGCCGGCGAGCGAACCATCAACAGGGAGATCGTGCCATGACTTTCCAGAAGGACATCGGCCGGGATTGCCCGCGCGCCTGGGAAGCGATGCCCTGGGTACTCCAGGGCGACGCGTCGCCCGTGCAGGGCGCCTGGCTGAACATGCACCTGGCCGAGTGCCAAGCCTGCCGCGAGGAATTCGCGCAACAGGAACGGCTGCGGGCCGCGTTGGCGCTGTCGCCCGAACTGGATATCGACGCCGAAGCGGGGCTCGCCCGCCTGCTGTCGCGCATCGATGAAGCGGACCCGCAGCAGGCTGCTCCGTCGCGCCGCGCGGCATCGTCCCACTGGATGACCCGCGCACTGGTCGCCGCGGTACTGGTCCAGGCCGTCGGGATCGGCGTGCTGGGGATCAAGCTCGGCGGCGACGGCGCTGGCCATGCCGCCGCACCGGTGTATCGCACGCTGAGCCAGGAAGCCGCCCCCGCGGCGCCCGGCTCGCTCCACGTGGTACCCGTGGCGACACTGAAGGTGGCCGAATGGAACACCCTGCTGCGCCAGTACCACCTGCGCGTGGTCGGTGGCCCTAACGACGTGGGTGCGTACACGCTGGTGTCCACCGACGGCAGCGCGCCGACGCCGCAGACCCTGCAAGGCCTGCGCGCCGATCCGGGCATCCGGTTCGCGGAACCCGTCACCGATACCCCATGAAGCATGCCTCCCTCGTCCTGGCGTTGCTGCTATCCACCCTCGCCGCCTGCGCACCGGTGCGACCGGACCGGCCGCAGGCATCCGGCGTGGATGCCACACCGGCATCCGCCGGTGGCGTCGCCTCGATGGAC
>Ga0307412_10000593_pt1 | contig 21395 bp, 16 predicted proteins | sample DK1Cmetagenome_3_FD_203823 | JGI IMG/M metagenome (GOLD analysis project Ga0307412, IMG submission 203823) | Maize rhizosphere microbial communities from greenhouse at UC Davis, California, United States - DK15-C-1 | ecosystem: Host-associated > Plants > Roots > Rhizosphere > Soil | place: USA...
CCGTAAGCCTGTTGATATACGTATCGATGGTTCTTGTGCTGAGGTTTAGTTTTTCACCAATTTCCTTGTTGCTAAAGCCTTCATAGCAGAATTTCATCAGTTGGATTTCCGTTGGAGAGAGTTCTTCCTGGCTCTTTTTTTGCCTGTCCATATATTCAAGGACAGCGAGTGGCTGCTGTTCCCATTCTTTGGTGTAGGTTGGGTAATCAAAACTGTCTGAAGCTATTTTTCCCTTCACAATTTCTTTGATGACGTTGCTTTTTTTCTGGCAGTAATAAAGATTGGGGATTTTGGCAAGAATTTCTGCCATATCTTCCTGGTAAGTCCCGGAATAAGTGATGATGGGAGTTTCCGTATTGCTTTTCCGGATATATTTTATGGCTTCAATTCCGCTTAGTACCGGCATGAAAAGATCCACGATAAACACGTCTTCCTGTCTTCTGTAATTTCTGCTGATCAGCTCGTGGCCGTTGTTGCAGTCATTAAGAAGCATATAAAACGGGTTTTCCGTAAGCGTTTTGATCATTATTTTCTTAAAATAAAAATCACTGTCTGCTATGGAAAATCGCACAGTGTTAGTTAATAATTTACTCACTTTAATATCGACTTGGTGAATGATAATTAAAATTCAGGGGACTAAATTATGAAAATATAGTGAAAGTGAAAATTAATCTTAAATTAATTAAGTGTATAGTATTATTTCACTTTAAAAGTTAAATTTTGTGCATAAATTATTTTTTTATAATTTCACATGCCAAACAAATCACAGAATATGTCTTCGAACAGGGAGAAAAAATTAAATAAATCAGACGTCAGGATAGGCATTTGGAAATTTGTTCTATCATTTGTAGTATTATCAGTTGTTTCTTTCATCTGCGTGTTCTTCTTTTTCAAAAGTTACGACATCCAGAGAGAAGGGATCAAAAAGCAGGCGGATGATTACCGGGAGCTTCTTACCCGCAGCGATCTGCTCAGAACTCATGTTGACAGCATTATGTACAGGATGGACCAGCTTGATATCAACAAGGTGGACAATGATATTTTCCTCAGAAACTACATTATGGACAATGTAAGGGATGCTAAAAACATCATGGGAAAAGACAGTGCAGACAACTTCAAGCATTACTCAATCCTAATGAAACAGATTGAGCCGATGTTGGCCTTAAAGAATCAAATCGTAAATGTTTCCTACAAGGAACAGGCGGCTTTAAGGGACCTCAGCGAATGCCGGGGAAAAGTAGGGATCGTAAATAATGAGCTCAAGGTAGATCCTACAAGAAAATTTACAGGAAGCAGACGTAAAAGATAAAAACTATAGCTATGCAGGGACAAGTCACACTATCAAAAAAAGAAAAGCATTATCAGTTTTTATATTTAATACTAATGCTTTTTGCAGCGATTATATTTCTGGGAATTATTTTTTTAAAAGGATTTGAATCTCCATTTTCGGATGAAGACATTATTTCTGTTCAGAATCTTGAGGAGAAAGCAAAATTTGATCAGAAACAGAAATATTCCTTTAAAACGCTGGACAGTACGTTTTCCATGATCAATAAGCTTACAGATGAAGCTCCTCAGCCTTTTGTGGAAAATAATATCCAGTACGGGATCAATGATGTGGTGAATTATTTTCAAAACGGAGACAATATTTCCGACATCAGAAAAGATGCTTATCCGCAAATCGCGAAATTTTACAAAATGTATTTTAACGATAAAAAAATTATTTCAAGTAAAACTGAGAATATAAAAAGTTTCGAAAAGCAGTTTGAGGAATGCTCCATCGGCTTCAAGGAAAAGAAAAACCAGCTTTTCCAACGCGAAACAGCCCTTAAATCACGAACTCAGTAACTGATTTTTTTAAACAAAATAAGAAATTACACGAAAAATAAAACACATCACACAATCTTAACTATGAATTACTTTCAAAAAAACAAAAAGAACATTATTATTGGTGTTATTGCGACTTTGCTCATAGCAGCGCTGGTTGCATTGTGGTTGCAGAAGAAGGTGATACACTCTGCCGATGATATTGTCGGGGTGGTAAATCCGTCTTCCATTGCAGTAGGAGATACTCTTTTGTTTGAGGATATGACTCAATTTGCAAAAACCAGAAGATGGAACTTTGGAGACGGGCAATCATCTGATAAAAGCAGGGGAATCCATTTTTACAATAGACCGGGATATTATCAGGTAACCTTGATTATTGATAACAAATATTCCAAATCTTTTCCGGTAATGGTTTCCGCGAGAAGTGCTCCGAAGCCGATAGATTCTACAAAAGCCAAAGCCTTGATAGACGCGCCGTCTCAGGCCATGCAGTTTGAAAACGTACAGTTCCGTGCAGTTTCCGATGCCAAACAGTTTACATGGAAATTCGGCGAAACCGGGAATATTGATTCTAAAGACAAACTGGCAATTTACTCTTACAAAAAGCCGGGAGATTATATCGTGACGCTTTACACGGACGAAATGGAGGAGCCTACTTTACATCAGATCAAAATCCTTCCTGCCTACGATGCTTTGGAAGAAGAAGTGAGCGTAGAGGATGCCTATGCGAAAATTGATAATGATTTTAAATACCACCTTCAGCAGATCGCCAACGGAAATAGTTTCAATATGCACTACAATTATTTATTGAAAACATATCTGTGTAACAACGAAAATACAGTAGTAAAAGTAAACGACAGCAAAGTGAATAATTTTTACATGTATTGCGCCGGGCTTCAGTTTGACAAAAATATGGTCATCCAGACTGTAAAAGTGAACTTCGATGATGCACAGAATTGTGTAACCAAAGTTGATATAAACCAAAGTAAATAATCTCTCGTTCAGAATCTTTTTGAGCGCACCAATCATTAAATAAATTAGGATGAAAAATAAATTTCCTCTAGCAGCATATTACGTAGGAGTTTCGGTTTTATTGGTAAGTTGCCAGGTAAAATTGCCGTCAAAAAGAACTCCGGAGCCATCACATTACGGGCAGGTTGATAATTCACCTGTTGTAAATGGTTTTCCTAAAAAATCAGTCCCGTGGATTGCCATCTCGGACAGAACAAGAAATACGGCGTATCTTGATAAAAGTGATGAAAAATCTTATAAAGAAGTTAAGTTTTTAGAGCCTTTAATGGTATTAAAAAACAGAGACGGAATGGTAAAAGTAGCAGAATATATTCCTGATGCTTTGATGAAAAAAGTTTCGTCTAAACAGATCAAAACCTACGGCTGGATCCCGGAATCAGACCTTCTGCTTTGGAGCAATTCGTTAAAAAGCGAAAAAACAGGTTTTCCTGTGAGAGTCGCGGTTTTGCCCAATAACAGCGAAGTTATCAGAAGCTCCGAAAGATATTATAAAAACGACTCGATTATGGTGTTCAATTCACCAAGTTTGATCGAGCAGGCCGATGTTAAAATCCCGAACGGGCAAATTGTTTATGTTTACAAACAAGCCGAAAACAACAAAAGATTTCTGGTAGGAAAAAAACCGACCATTGATATGGACAGCATCAGTACAAGTCTGTACGGTTGGGTAAGTTCAAACGTAGTTTCATCTTGGGGCGAACGTTCTGCCGTGAAAATGAAAAACACAACCGGTGTTACAGAAACGGCTTTAGGCCTTCATGAAGGCTCTCCGGGCGGAAGCGAAACCGAAAACAGAACGGCGATTCTTTTGACTGATGTTAATAAAAGAACCCCTCTTGAAAATATTTATCCGGTAAGTTTAGCATTAAATGAAACTCCGACTCCTGATTCGAAAACGAAATATTTTACGAATATTTTAGATTACAGTAAAAATTATGTTTTCAATGTTTTAGGAGAACCTATTTATTTTGATCGTTACAGAGAAATTACGGAGAGAAATAAAAAAATTAATATTGTTTTCGCCTTAGATATCAGCGCACCGAATGCACCTTATGCCCCGATTGTAAAGTCGTTACTGCAGGATTTACAGCTTAGGTTTGAAAAACCGTCTTATTTCAATCAGGTGAAATACGGAGTGGTTTTATATAAAAATAATTCTTGCGGAGACAATGTTGCTGTTTCCAATTTAAGTACGGATTACAGCAAAATTACCACGTTCATTGATCAAAAAACCAATGAGATGAATTGTACCAGCAATAGCGGTTATCAGCCTGTAAATGAAGGCTTAATGGCTGCCGGAAATCTTCTGGCCAATATTCCGGACGAAACCAATATTGTAGTAACAGTAGGAACTTCAGCCAACCAGAGCGGAAATATGTACGGCGTGATCAATTCTTTGACGCAGGCTCAGGCAAGAATCATTATGTTCCAGACAAGTGCAAGATCATCAGATACTTACAATGATTTTGTCTTAATGGCAGAAAATGTTGTCACCAATACAGCAAAAAATATAGCTGAATTAAAAAAACAAAAAATCATTAACCAAAATGATGTTTTAACGAAAAATAATTTCAGCTTAATTGAAGGAGATGAAGGATTCTTCTCTTTAGATTATCCTAAGCAAAGTATGTCTCAAGGCTTCGTAATTTTTCCTAAAAAAGGGGATATTGCAACGCCGGGTTATCTTAAAAAATCTGTTGACAGTCTAATTTCGCAGGTAACTTTGGATAATGAGACTTTAGATAAATCTTTAAATGATTATTTCCATTCATCGGTAGGAGCGGGAAGAACGGATGTGGATTTAAAGTATAAATATCTGTATCCGGGACTTACAAACCCTGTTCCGGCGGGCATTGCAGCTCAGCTGATCAACTATGGAAGCCCATTTTTAGTGAAAGGTTATATTCCAAAAGAATTGAAAGACTACAAACCTGGACTAGAAAAAGGAATCTTAATTTCTGAAGCTGAATATGATAATTTAAAGCTTTTCTACACGGAAGTTTATCAGAAAACAGGTGCGGAAAGAGCAGATTTCAACCAGTCAAGAGCAATTAAAGAATATATAAGCTTATTGAAAAAATACAATCCGACCGTGAAATTCCTGGACAAAGGTGATCTTTATGAGCAGCCGATGTCTTATGCGGTAGGAATCAGTACCGGTTTTGATAATTCCGAAGAAGAATTGATGTCGAAATACAAGCTGAAAGGCTGGAAAAAGTCTAAAATCATCACTAATGAAACGGTAAGAACTTATTTCCGCCATTACAAAGATCTGGCAGACAGAATGCTGTCACACAGGAATAACCCGGCAGTAAAAATTGAACAGAACGGACAAACGTTTTACTGGCTGAATGAGTACTTTATGCCGACCATGTTACCTGTTGAAGAACCGGAATATACTAAACATTAATAACTTATAATATAAAAAAGCAGAAATTTGTTTCTGCTTTTCTTGTTTTTAATGTAAAATTTTTATCTTTGATAGTATCCAAAATCACAGTATTATGTCACAGCAATCATCTCCTCATGAAGGCAAACATTTTGTCGTTCAAAAGGGTAAGGCCCAATGCAACCAGGGAGACCAATTCCCTCAACATAAAGTCACTACCCATCAGAAACATTTCTGGAATGATTCTGATGGAAATGCAGATTTTCTCGGAGTTACTGAAAATGATCTTCAGTTCAATCCTCCCGGCCCAAGTTTCGGAAAATGCAAGTTGAAACCAAGCTCCGGCGGATATTTGCCATGCTCTTATGCCCCGGCCGGAAAATGGCAGAAAACCTATGATAAAGTAAAAATCATGGGCAAAAAGATTGTAACTGAAGTTTCTGAGCTGCAATGTGTGATCGGTGGAAAAATTACCATCAAAGATCACGGGCAACGTGGCGAGATGAGCAAGAAAAACGTTCAGAATGCCGACAACAAAACGGTACAGCATATCAATCCGCTTGTGAAAATGCAGGACTTTAAAGAGACTGTCCTGGAAAGTGAAATCGATGCTTATTAATTAATCTAAAAACACTTTCTATGTCAAAAACAGGAGTTTCAAGAATTTCCGGAAATCCTTCTCCAAAAATAGGAGAAAAAACGCTGTATAAAATTGAGGAATGGTATCCCGGAACCCCAAAAGCAGAGCAGAATCCGGCTTTGGTTACCTGGGAATTGTTTAAAAGACGCTCAAACGGAAGTTATACAACAACCAATATCAAAAAAGTAGGTGACGGAAATTTCACATTTGGTGAGGTGGCGTCCAAAAATATATATCGGCTTGAGGCTTATCTTCATGAGCCTGAAGGACATGGCTCCACAACGATTGATATTACGCCTCAGCCAGCCGGAATTCCAAAAATTGATAAAGTGGAGCTGCATTACGCAAATGATTCCCCGGGGACGGTTTTCAGCTATAATGAAAAATTAATAGCTAAAGCTCAGTGTGTCAATCTCTCCGGTGAGAAATTACTGTTTACTCTTTGGGAAGACGACGCAGCAGGAGATGGACATAATGATAAAAATATTTTCGTCGACAGCAAGGAAGTTTTAGTCAATAGAACTGGCGTTGCCACTGCAGAATTTGTTTTAACCAAAGCTTTAATGCAAAAAGCAGCCAACGGAGAAACTGAGCCCAAAAAGCTGGAATTTTACGTAACCGTAGAATATTACAGAAACAGAAAACATGCTACCAACAACGTAGATGTTCAAAATCCTGAATATAAGGAACCTGCACAGCCAGCTTCTGATTCCAAAACACCAACTTCTGATTCCAATCAAAATAATACTCCGGCGGATGCTAATAATCAGCAATCTCAACAGCCTGCTTCCAAAAAAGAAGAGAGTGGAATTGGTGATAATTCACAAACGCCAGACGCGGTAAACGAAACAAAAGGCACGGTAGAGCCGGAACAGAAGCCAACCACAGAAAATCCGGAGGGTAAAACAACAAGCGTCGTGGAAGAACCGAAAACGGAAAGTCTGCTGGATGCTTTTTTTGCCAAAGAAGAATTCACGCAGCCGACAGATGAAAAGGATGGAACCCACACCTACAGTTTTGCGAAAGATAATAACAACATTAATAAAGAAAATATCGCGAAAATTATTAAGGGTAAAGTTGATCCTGCCGTAAAAAAAGATAAGAAATACGCGAAATTAGATGATATTAAAAATGCTTTAACCAAAACTTCCTACAAAAAAGGCGAATCAATATCTTTTTCATTGTACAAATTAGGACCCGTGATGGTCAGAATCAACAATGCGCCATTGGAAGAAGAAGTGTTTGTAGTTGCAAAAACAATGCTTCTGGACGGGAAGGAAGTAAGCATTAACATTAAAGAAAAAGAAGAATATTTAGTGGCCAAAGATGCCAATCTGCCCGTGATGGAAGCCAAAGAAAACGGCGCAGAATTGACCACTTTAAAGGCAACTGCTCAAAATGGAATTGCAAAAGTAAAAATAAAGCTTCGTCCAAAATCAGATGAAACTTTAAAAGAATGGCATGAGAAACTCAGCGGTAAAAAAGACGGAACGCATACTTACAAATTCGGGGGAACCAATAAAACAGGCACAGCCGATGAGAAAAAAAGAATCGCCGGAGTTATCGCTAATAAAATCAAGGATGAGCTTGCAAAACAGGAAAAATTAACCAAAATAGATACCATTGTAAAAGCACTTACCAAAGAAGTTTACAGTAAAGATGAAGAAGTAACTTTTGATGTTTATAAAAAAGTAACGGAATTCCTTTGGTTAAAGGCTGAATGCACCGGAAATATTAAAAAACACGAAGGAGAATTCTTGAAAAAAGACGGTGCTTATTTCGAAGTTGCAAAGAAATGCCCGAGATGTGAAGCCGCGATTACGGTGGAAGAATTTAAAAAAATATATCCCGATGTTGCCCAGCTATTCGATAAAGGGACAAACAGTTTCGGGTCGCCGACTATTGAAACTTTCCTTACTTCTTTAAACAAAACTTTAAAGGAATTTAAAATAAATACCTGCGTTAGAAAAGCATTTTTCTTAACTCAAATTACCAAAGAAACAGGATATTTTTCAAGGGCAGATGAAAATTTGTATTATACAACTGAAGGTGCATTGCATAGCTTTTGGTCAAAATCCAGTCACCCAAGATTGTACTCCAATCCAAGCGAGTTCTTTAAAAGTCCTGAGAAATTAGGAAATTATGTATATCGCGGAATTGCAGAAAACGGCGATGAAGCCAGTGGTGACGGCTATAAATACAGAGGTCGCGGGTTGATTCAGATTACAAGAAAAAAAGGCTACAGGAGATTCGGTGAATATTCCGGGAAAGACCTGGTAGCCGATCCGGACCTGTTGTTAAGCGATCTGGATCTCGCAACACGTTCTGCAGGCTGGTACTGGAAACATGGAGTAGTATTGAATAACGGCAGTGAAAAAGACCTGAGTACCGTTGCCGATAAAGGTGATTTTAAAGAAGCAACAAGGCTTGTACACGGCTCCACAGATGATGTTGCGGCAAGGGAAACTATTCTCGCCAAAATAAAAGAAGTTTTAAAAACGGATGAATGTCAGGCTACCAACACAGGCGATGCCGACGTGGAATATCATATCCAGAGCAGCGGGGAAATCCAGTATAAATATAAAAATGAAAAACGTGAGACAGCTGCTTATTTCTACCACGACAGTGCCGGAACGGTTCATGATTTAGGTAAATATAAATTAGTCAAGGTAAAAGAGAATTACGGCGGAGTTTATAAAGATAAATTAGGAAAAGACACGGAAAATATTTATTTAATTGATGTCCGGAACGTAAAGCATAGCTACAAAAAAGGTACGGTAGGATTTACAATGACCGTTAATACAAGCCGTTATTATATGAATGATGTGACGATGGCTGCGCTGTTTGGCGCGTTATTGGAATGCAATTATGATGATTTTGTATTCAACGGTTTCAGTAATGAAAAAGGGGAATCTGTCGGAGGAAGTAAGTCTCATAAAAATGGGATGAACGGGGATTTGAGATATCTCAGAACCGATAAAAAAGGCGGACGGACCGACCTTTTCGACAGTGGTGAAGAAACCGGATGGAAAGGCATGGATGAAACAAGGCAGAATGCTTTTAACGATGCTTTGTACAAATTTGGCTGGAAAAGTATGCTGTCCCAGAATTACGGTGAGAAAGATGAAAAACTTTTGAACCACTGTACACATGATAAGGATAAAAATCACAATGACCACTTGCATATTCAAGGGTTTGCACCAACTTTAAAAGAAATATAACATGAAGTTTATTTTTTGCCTGCTTTTTTTATTTCAGATGAAAGACTGTAAGTCGGAAACACCGGCTTCAGCAAAAATTTCTGCGGTTTCGCCTGTTGAGTTAAAAGCTGCTGCCGAAAAGCTGCCGGATTCTTTTGTTATTAATTCAGTAGATCTGAAGGCGGTCGGAGAAAAAATTAACGATAATAAAAAAATAAAACAGCTGAAAGGCCTTCTGAAAAACGGTTTTCAGAGAGAGGTGGAGAGACCTTATATGTGGGACATTTTTGTGGCCTCCAATGATTCTTTGCTGCAGTTTTATCCTTATAAAGATTTTACAATTAATAATATTCCGTTTAAATCTTATTTTACTAAAATAAATTATGAAGACGGTAATTATCAATGTATATTGTTGGTTAATGAAAACTCAAGCCCACCTTACAACAGTATGGTTGTTTTTGAAGATCTTAAATCTGAGGAAAATTACCAACGACATTGCGAAGTAAAAGGAGATAAAGTTCAGGTGTTTTTAAAAGGGCAAAATGAAGCTAAAGATCTTCAGTTTAAGGTAAAAGACGGCGCGTTTCTCGATTATTTTGATACTCAGGCAATAGATAAAAAGTGGGGCAAAGAAAAAAATAACTTTGAATATCAGCTGAAAGGTAAAACCAGTAATAACCTTAAAAACGGATATTGGATCGAGAAAAAATACTCAATCGATTATAATAAAAACATTATTGAAGACGGAAATTACGTCAACGGATTGAAAGATGGCGAATGGAATTATTCTCCGGAAGGCCCTGTTGATAAGATAGAAGTATATAAAATGGGTAAAGTCGTAAAAGTTGTTTACCCTTAAAAAATATTACTAAATTATTGAAAGAGGTTATGTCGTATAAAACATAATCTCTTTTTTATTATCTTTAAAATTCATTATCTTTTTAGATAAAATAATTTGGCATTTATATTGATGCAACTCAGTAACTATAATAAACCTTATGATCAAAAAAAATATTATCGGTCTTTGCCTTCTTACGGGGCTTACCGTGATTTCTTGTAAGAAAAATGAAACACGTCAGCAAGATAAATTTTCAGATTCTACTGCTGTTTCTCAACCTGCAGGAATAGATTCTGCTTCTTCAAAAACGATGGATTCTGTACAAACAAGCCCTTCTGATGAAAAATCCAAGGACAAAGAATCTGAAAATACTGCGAAAAACTCATTGGAAGGAACCTATATCGGTGCAAGTCCTTGTGAAAGTGGAAGATATTCCATTGAAATTACTTACGAAAATAATCAGCCTAAGTTCAAAGTTTTTGATAAAACTAAAGTAATTGCCTCAGGGAACGCTTCTGTAGATGATGGCGGAATTCTAATGGGAGAGATAGGCGCAACGATTGATGGTGACAAAATGATGATCCAGAACACTGGTAATGCAATGAATCCTTACCAACATTTTGACTGCGCAGAAAAATATCTTGAATTTAATAAGAAAAAATAGATTTTTTAATTTTTTAATAGAAACAGCATACAATTTTTGTGTGCTGTTTTTGTTAAATTATTTGTTTTTAGAATTAAATACTATTAAAACTGTTTTGTAAAGTAAAAATTTTAGATAAATTTGATTTAAGCCAAAAAACTAAAATATATGATCGTTCACTTCATTCTTTCCGGAGAAACTTTGGAAAGTATATCTGAAGAAATTAACCTGGAAAACCCGAAATACCTTAAAGAATTTCACAATGCACATTGTGCAAAGGAAGATATTATACACGATAAGCTAATTCCGCGAAAAAGACTTCTGATTCCGGATCATAAAAAGATCAAAGAATATAATAGCAGGAATGATGCGCCGTTCAAAGATTCCAAACTCAACCCGGAATTGCCCTTTAAACCTGAAAATTTCAGTAAAATATTCTCAGTAATAAATAAAGAAATTGAGGAAACCGAATTCGAAAATAAAAGCAATGTGCTTTTATACACTGTTTCCTTAAAATGGATGGAAAAAGAAAATAATTTTCATGTTTTTCAGCTTTTTAAAAACAATTTTACTGATCAGCAAGGCAGTATGATGTCAGATCTAGCATCAGAATCTATTCGCTCGTTGAACCCCATTATCGTGAAAACCAATGAGAAAGGTGAAATTGTACACGTCGGTCTGAAAGAAGAGATAATGTATAATTTTCAAAATATCAAGGAACGCCTTACTGATCTTTTTCCTGACCAATATGCAAAAATTTACCTGGATGAATTTGAATTGGCGGTTCTGGACAAAAATATTTTTGACAGGAGAATGAAAGAAGATGTTTTCATTAAAACTTATTTCGCGAATTTGAGAAATGATTTCAAAAATGGGAAATCTTTAATTAAACAAACTATTGGAGAGGAAAATATTCCAATTGAGGTTGTCCAAAAAGTGGATGATAAGCAATACCTCGATGAAGTCATTCTTCAACAAAAAAATCAGCCCAAAAACGGAATTGATTTCAACGGAAAATACATCATATATGCAGATACCGGATTGGTAAAAGAATTGGAAATCAGGCATGTTATTTCCCAATTCGGTGCAAAAAACACAACATTTCTTACCATTCAGGAATTATCATAATCTACTTTTAATAAAGGGTTATTAAGAAATTGTTAAGTCATTTGTCGTAGAATTACGACATCAAATCGTAGAATTACTACAAATTTTTAAAATGACTATTAAAAACTTTCAAAACAAAAATAACCATCTTATATTTGTTTACACAATCACCGAATCACAAAATATTATTAACGATTAAATTTACAGATTATGGCAGCAAATTCAAGAGGTATTCTAAAATTCAACGGAGGAGAAGGTCAGAAACTATTGAAGCTAAACTACAGTGTGTCAAGATCTACGGACGTTTCAGGTAGAGTGGCTTCAGACCCTTCAAATGCATTGATCAAAATTACGGTAGAAGCTACCGAAAAATCAGACATCCTGGAAAGTTTATTAAACGGAAAGTATAAGCCAACAACTGGTGAGGTTACTTTCAACAAATCTCACGAAGAAGGTACTTTGATTACTTTAACTTGGGAAAACGGATATGTAATCCAACACGAAGTAGACTTCGATGCCGTAGACGAAAACAGTATGCTGATCAGCTTTATTGTAAGCGCTGAGACAATCGATTATGGAAATTCAAAATTCGAAGGTCTTTGGCCACACTAAAATTACGCACATTTAACATTCATAGAAAAAAGACTGTCCCACAAGGCGGTCTTTTTTTACCATTCAACTGAAGAAGTTAAAAATTTTATTATGTTTTAAATAATATTAATATGTCACTTTTATAAGAGATACATGATGTCTTCTGAAAAAAAACCAATATCTTAGTAAACAATAAAAATTCAGACGATTATGGATTAATTTTTGCTGAAAGTTTAGCGAAAACATGATCGGTGAATGACCACCAATCCAGATACAATTAATTTGAATAAAATACAAGATGGGAGTACTAGTAACCAATGAAACTGTAAAGCAGCTCTTTCATATTGCACAGTCTATCGCGAGAGAAAACTACAATGCAACGTATGGAGGGCCACATATTCTGCGAGCTCTGATGCATAAAGATGTCGGGCTTAATGAATTTTTGAAAAACATTGATAAAGATCCGGGCTATTTCTATGAATGGGCAGATGTGCGGATTGAAGACTATCCCAAAACAACACATCTTCCGGATGAAGTAGGTGAAGATGAAATGGTAGACAATATTATAGAAGAAGCGGATGATATTCGTTTAAAATTAGGTTTGGACGAAATTACTCCTATCTGCATTCTGACAGCAATTGTAAAGCCGCAGGTTGCTTTTACCTTACAACAACTTAAATCTCTGCCACTTAGAGAGCATGAGATTTTCAATTTATATAGAAAAGATACTCCGTACGAAATTTCGGAAAACGGGGGATTTTCTTCAATTCTTTCCAACGGTTCAGAATATTCGGATAATTCTTTTCCATCTATTAAAAGTTACTGTGTAGACAGAACGGCACAAGCCAGAAAAGGTGACTTGGAAAATATTATCGGGAGAGATAAAGAACTGAGAATGTTGGTTGAAATTCTTTGCCGCAGAAGTAAACCGAATGTAATTATCATTGGTGAGCCTGGAGTAGGGAAAACAGCTTTGGTAGAAGGTTTCGCAACTGAAATTATTAAAGGGAACGTTCCTGAAATGTTGAAAAATGGAACGCTTTTAGAGTTGGACACGGGAGCTTTATTAGCCGGAACTTCTTATAAAGGTGAAATTGAAGATCGTCTTAAAAAAGTAATCAATGAATGTAAAAAGATAGAAAAAGCTATTCTTTTTATTGATGAAATTCATACCCTTCTGGATTCGAAAGGAAGCATCGGAAATGTAGCCAATCTTCTGAAACCTGAATTAGCAAGAGGTGAAATCACCGTAATCGGAGCTACAACTCAGGAAGAATACAGGAAAATTATTGAACCGGAACAGGCTTTCAACCGTCGTTTTGAAGTCTTAACAGTAAATGAGCCGGATGAAAAGACTTGTGTTAAAATGATCGATGTCCTGTTGGAAGGCTATAAAAAACACCACGGAATTGAAGTTGAAAAAACCGCTCTTCCGGAATGTGTCCGTTTGGCAAAACGTTATGCAAAAGGTAAAAAATTACCGGATGCGGCAATTGATTTGCTGGACAGAACAATGGCAGCCATCAAAATGCTCGACGAGCTTTCAGAAAAAGAATTACAAAGCTGGAAAGAAATCTATGAAAATATTCTAAAAGAAGAGTATTTGGATGAAAAAGATAAAGCAGATGAATTAATCTGGAATTATAATTTATTAAGAGATAAAATCAGTCCGATTTTGTGGGGATCTTTAAGTGAGCAGCCACAAATCGACAATTCAATGCCTGTTGAAGAAATTCAAAAGATCATTGAAGAAACCTACGCAGAGCTTTTACAGCATGCATCAAAGAAAAGGGAAAAAGTAGACCGTTTGGAACTGGCAGCTGTAATGGCGGCGAAAACAAATATTCCGATCGGAAAAATCCAGGCTCAGGAAAAAGAAAAATTGCTGAATATGGAAGGCCTTTTAATGAACAGAGTGGTCGGCCAGGATCATGCGTTGAAAATCCTTTCTGATGCTATTGTTGAAAACCGAAGCGGATTGAATAAACCCGGGCAGCCTATCGGTTCATTTTTCCTTCTGGGGCCTACGGGAACCGGAAAAACAGAGCTGGCGAAATCTATGGCGGAACTGCTTTTCAATGATGAAAAAGCGATGGTTCGTTTTGATATGTCTGAGTTTAAGGAAGAACATTCGGCGGCACTTTTATACGGTGCACCTCCGGGATATGTCGGTTATGAGGAAGGAGGTATGTTGGTGAATAAAATTCGTCAGCAGCCTTATACGGTAGTTTTATTTGACGAAATTGAAAAAGCGCATCACTCGGTTTTTGATGTCTTTTTACAGATCATGGACGAAGGAAAAGTTCATGATAAGCTTGGAAAAGAAGGAGATTTCAGCAATGCCTTAATTTTATTCACTTCAAACATTGGAAGCGAGGAAATTGTAAAGCAGTTTGAGGAAGGAAAAGTGCCGGAATCATCTTCATTAATGCAGATTATGTCAAATTCGGGACGTTTCCGACCAGAATTTTTGGCAAGAATCACGGAAATTATTCCTTTTGCCCCGATTACAGAATCTATTGCGGAAAGAATTTTTAATATTCAGCTAAAATCGCTCCATGCGTCACTTCACAGATTAGGAATGACATTAAAAATCAGTGATGAAGCAGTGAAAAACCTTGCGCTGGGAGGATTCAGCAGTAAATATGGAGCAAGACAGATTTCCGGAGTGATCAGATCGCAATTGGCAAGGCCGATTTCAAAAATGATCGTTCGTGAAGAAGTAAAATCCGGACAAATCCTTAATGTAGATTGGAATACGGAAGAGGATAAATTAAGCTGGAAAGTAGATTAATAATAATTGCAAAGGGATATTTTAATTTCCTTTTGCTATTTTTTTGACATTTTATGTAAAAAATATTAACAATGAAGCTAAATTTCAAGAATATTTTACAGGTGTTGGTGCTGTTTTTGTGTTCAAGTTTAATGAATGCACAATTCATCTCTGCATCTGATACATCTGAGAGCAGCGTGAAGAGATACAAGAATATTATTAATGCCAATAAAGATATTGTTAATTTTATTGAATATTCTTTGTCAGAAAAAGGGCTGCCAAGACATTTAAGAAATCTGGCTCTGATTGAATCCCATTTCAACAGGAATATTACATCAGGAGCCGGTGCTGTGGGAGTTTGGCAGTTTATGACCGCTCATGCCAATCAATATGGCTTGACGGAGCAAAATAGAACAGATTTGTACAGAAGTACAAAAACAGCGGTGGTTTCTTTAACCAATTTGTATAAAAAGTATAACAATTGGATAACGGTCGTTGCTGCCTACAATTGTGGTGAGGGAAATATTGCAAAGGCGATGGCTTCTGCAAATTCTTCTCAATATCATATTTTTTATAAGTATTTACCGGCAGAAACCATTAATCATGTTAAAAAATATCTGAACGCCTGCTATGCAACCGGAGAATTACAAAGTGTTTTAAGTAACTACAATTCTTCTAGGATGAACACGGTTTTCCTTGTAAACGGAGGAAGCAAGAAAGACAATTCCCAGCTGATGGAAACTGATATTAATGCAGGATTTAATTTAAATATAATTGCAGACGAGCTTGATGTGGATGTAGAAAAGCTTCTCTCATGGAATCCGGGAATTAATGAAGAATTGCAGCGAAAAGGTGAAAGTACGCTATATCTTCCCACGGATTTAATGCCTGATTTTTTATTAAGGAAAAACAAAATACTTTCAAGATCAATAAAAGAAGGAAATTCACTCAACACCAAATAGACACTAAGCGATAATGTTTAACAGATCCAAATCACAGCCATATGAAAACAGAATCACAAAATATACTGAAAAGCCCTTCATTCCGTCCTTCTCAGAATGCCGATGGAATCTCAGAAAATCATCACACGGGAATTAACAGACTCGTAAAGCTTTCTTTGGTTATCGAAGGCAAGGTTATTAAATATTACAAACATTTTAAGCTCACTCAAAGCTCAAAACGCCATCATGAATTCAGTGTTACATTAGCCCATGATGCATTAGGAGACCGTCAGACCCACACTTTGGAAGAAGCTAATAAATTTCTTGGAAAACGCCTTACTGCCGTAATTTCTTATAAGGATATTGATAACAGCCCCGAAAGAACTTTTGTAGGCGTTATCACCGGAGTTGGTTTCAGCCAGGAAAAAATGAGCCTGGGAAATATTGTTTTAACAGGGTACAGCCCGACAATTTTATTGGATGGAGCTCCTCATATTCAGAGTTTTGGAGGTTCATCACCGGTTAATATGGGAATTATTGCCAATGAGGTTATAAAACAGGGGATTGACTCAAGCCGTTTTGATGTAAGAGTTGATACCAATGATTATTCTCAGATCATTTATAGCAGCCAATACGACGAAACTCACTACAATTATCTGGCGAGAATGGCAGAAGCGTATGGCGAACAATTTTATTATGACGGTGAAGTTCTTCATTTCGGAAAGCTTCCGCCTCAGAATAAACCAATTAAATTAACCTACGGAAGCAGTGCCAATGATATCAAAGTTGAGCTAAAAGCAGTACACACAAAACCACAATTTTACGGCTACAACAGCAGTAAAAACGAAAAGCTTAAATCTGGAGAAACTCCAATTCAGCATGTAGGAGATTTAGCAAAAACGGCTTATGCCCACAATGATAAAATTTATAAAACTCCAGCTTTGCAAGTTGCCCCAATTAAGGCATCAACGCATTTGGATGTAGAATATTCTCAGAAAAGCGCATCAGGAAGCGAAGCGGTAAATGTATTTTCTTTATCCGGAAATACTACCGTTCCATTTTTACACCCCGGTTGTGTGGTAGACGTGCAGATGCGTAAGCTGGATACCAACGAGTCTTCCTATTTTACAAGAATTATGGTAACGGAAGTATCCCATGAAATTGATACCATCGGTCACTACACGGGAAATTTTGAAGGAATAGCTTCAGACACAGGATTTTTACCAAAACCTGAATTTAAAACTCCAAAAGCGGAACCACAGATCGCAACAGTCATTTCCAATACAGATCCGGAAGGACAGGGAAGAATTCAGGTAAGATTCGATTGGCAAAATAATGATACCACGCATTTTATCAGAATGATGAGTCCTGATGCAGGAGGAACCGATCTTGTTACTCAAAACAGGGGGTACGTTGCAATTCCCGAAGTTGGAGATCAGGTAATGGTGAGTTTTGTTCACAGCCATCCAGACAGGCCTTTTGTAATGGGAGGAATGTTTCATGGAGCTGTCGGTCTTGGCGGAGGGCCTGATAACAGGGTAAAATCTATCCAGACCAGAAGCGGGCACAAAATAATTTTCACCGAGGATGAAAGCATCATTATTACAGATAAATCAGGAAACGAAATTCACCTCGATACCACCGGAAGCAACATCACCATCACAGCTCCCGAAACCATGACCCTGAATTGTAAAAATATGAATATCAACGTCGGTATGAATATGACAACGAACGTCGGTATGAATAAATCAGACACCATTATTGCCAATTATACAGAAAGTGTCGGTTCCATGAAATATGTAACAACAGGAGCAGATTTTATGACTAATGTTGTCGGAAAAATGAGCCATTACGTAAAAGGTGATATGGAAGTCTACGGTGAAAAGGAACATAAATTAACAAGCCTTAAAGGAGTTGAAGTAAGCAGCCAGGGAAAGGTGGAGCATCACGCAGAAAAAGAAGTTCAGAACAATAGTGGCGAGAAATCTAAAAATCACTAAAAATGAGCATCGAGTATTTTGTAGAAGGCAAGGCAATCACCCAGACAGGAGGTGATTATAAAACTTTTGCCAAAGAAGGGATCAATCATAATAGCGTGGCAACCGTTGAGCAGAAAGGCCTGGAAACTGGAGTAAACTATAATGTGGCTCAGAAAATCCATCCTAATGATAAGCCGGTTAATACCATTGATGTAAGCCTGAATTTATTTTTTGACGGAACTTTAAACAACAAAACCAATACTCAGGCCGGAACACAACATTCTTCTTCCAACGAAAACGACAGTTATGCCAATGATTTCAGCAATGTAGCGAAAGGCTATGATGCCATTGATGCTAATGCGCAAAATCAGGTTTCATATTATGTGGAAGGGATAGGAACTGTTGATTTGAAATCTGATAATGATACGTTAGGTTTACCCGTTCGCGGAGCCGGATTAGGAACCAACGAAAGAGGAATTAAGGCAAAAGTGGTAAAAGGCTGCATAAAAGGTGCGGAAATTCTCCGTTCAAAATTTTCAGGAAAAACCATTGATGTTCTTACTGTAAATGTTTACGGATTCAGTAGAGGTGCGGCGGCAGCACGTCATTTTTTGCATGTGGCAACCAATCCTGCAAACATGGAACCTCTTTTCCAGAATCAGGTGATGATTTACCCGCCCGAATATTATGAAAAATCAAAAACTGAAGAAAGTGTACAGCAGCAATTTGTGATCGATAAAGCAGATTCACCACTTTTAAGCTATGGATATTTCGGAGCTTGTTTGTTAAGGAATAATCTTGTTATTAATAAAGTAAAATTCAATTTTGTAGGATTATACGATACGGTCGCTTCTTACGGGGTCAATCATAAAGGGTCTTCTATTTTCGGATTAAGTATAATTGATGATGATTCAAAACAATTAGGATTAAATGCTGTTAAAAACGGATCTTTTGTTTTACAGATTGCCTCATCGGATGAATACAGGGACAATTTCAGCCTTACCAATATTGAAAGTGCGGGAATTAAAGGCTTACAGCTGACCTTACCCGGAGTGCATTCCGATATTGGCGGTGGATATGTGAATAATGCCGAAGAAAAAGTTTTATTATACAGAAATGAAAGCAGTAGAACGGAATGCGACAGGTTCAGGGAAATCTTAATTGAAGAAGGATGGTTTCTACCTGAGGAAATCTGGATCGAAATGGAAAGTCCGCACATTCATGATGTAGACCCACAGTACAAGCTTTGGGGAAAAAGAAAGGTATCAAATGAGTACAACAAAGTTTCTTTATATCACATGTTTGAATATTCAAAACAATTTGATGTAAAATATGACGGAAACCTCGAAAGTGATCATAAAATCAAGGATTCTTTCGTACGAACTATCAGTAATCAGCTTTTCAATTATATCGCAAAATGCAACGGCTGCAGGAATGAATATGTGAAAAACCATAATGAAGGCAGAAAACCGTCTCCGGCGCAATATATCAAAGAATCCAAAGAGTTTTCTTACCTTGATTCCGGAATCAATGACGGGGATCTCAAAAAACTCAGAAATGCTTATCTCCATTGGTCTGCAAATATGGCAACCTTCGGAATGGGCCCGAGAATATCAGGAGCAAAACCTGCATCCGAACGCAAAAGGTATATATTAAATGGATAAACTAAAAATTTTTATTTTTTTACTGGGAATGCTCCAGCTTACTAACTGTCAGGATATGAAGAAAAATGACATGCCTTTACCTACTTATAATGTACAGATTTCGCACCCCGATAATCAATATCTGATAACCCCGGTTGAAGATCAAATTATCACCCTGGAAAACGTCCCTTCTCATTTGCCCTACGGAAGCTCATCAGGAACCTGGGGAGATTCGGGAAAAGGCTTTACAGAACAGAGCGGAACCCCAATTGGTGCAGATATCGTCTATTTTTCCAGATATGAAGATACTTTTTATCATCTGAAGGTAGAATTTCCAAAAGATAAAGTCAAGGATTTAGTTCAAAGAGCGTATGCAACCAATGAATCCAAATCTTCCGATGAACCTTTAAAAGAGTTTATCAACAGAAGAGATCAGCCGGATTATTATGAAAAATATAATAAGCTGGGAATGGCCTATGACAAATTCACAGACCTTATTTTCGGCTTTGCCCCAAAGGGAATGGTTGTTGTGTGGCTGCGTTTCGGGTATACACAGATCGAGCTTGGGAAGTTTAAAGCTGAGGTGGTAAAAGACGATAAAAAATATGCGGATAAATTATTCTCTAAAATTTCGCAAACGAGGGATGAAATTAAACAGAAAATGTTCATTCCTGACGCCTCACCGTTAATGTGGGACAAATATAGAACCCGTTACAAATGGACTCCAACAGTTTCTTCTGCAAACAAAGGTTTCAGATTATTCAACGTCCTCACAGAATATTACAATGGTGAAAGGGAAGCAATGCTTCGTCCGTGGGTTGAAAATCCACCAATGAAGAAAAGGGCGCTTCCGAGAGAAATTACTTTTTTCTGGGAAACTGGAAAAGGTGAAGCTTTTGAAGGCCGGGCATTTTTTAATTGGGCTGAAACTGATGATCAGTTTGAAAATGCAGGTGAAAATTTCAAATTAGAATTAAAAATTGCTCCCGATAACAAAAGTTTTGAGGTTCTTTTAATGGGATATCCTATTAAAATTGACAGTACAAGGATATATCCAAGCAATTTTACTTTTAAAGATTCTTATAAATAACAAAGGCTCAGAATTATCCTTAATTTTAAAAAATATTTTTCCGGTAAGTTAAGCACTGCCGGAATTTTTTTATTTAAAAAGTATAAATTAAGAAATGTTAACGATTATTAAAGATATCTTAAATTGTCTTAATATTTCCCTTCGTAGTGTGAAATTTAATATCATTAATTTAATGTAAATTGTATATAAATTCATGGTTAATAGATGTTTACGAGGTTAATTATTTCAATTGTAGTAGAATTACTACATCAAATCGTAGTATTACTACAAAAAATAAAATTAATATTTAAAAGCTTTCAGGTTAAAAATATGAAGTCTATCTTTGACTCAACAAAATACCAAGTCACACCAAATCACAAAATATTATTAACGATTAAAATTTACAAATCATGGCAGCAAATTCAAGAGGAATCTTAAAATTCAACGGCGGCGAAGGTCTAAAATTATTAAAGCTAAACTACAGCGTTTCAAGATCTACAGACGTTTCTGGTAGAGTAGCATCAGATCCTTCAAACGCATTAATCAAACTTACGGTAGAAGCTACAGAAAAATCAGACATTCTGGAAAGCTTACTAAACGGAAAATACAAGCCTACAACTGGTGAAGTTACTTTCAACAAATCTCACGAAGAAGGTACTTTGATTACTTTAACTTGGGAAAATGGATATGTAATCCAACACGAAGTAGACTTCGATGCCGTAG
>Ga0307412_10000595_pt1 | contig 21371 bp, 24 predicted proteins | sample DK1Cmetagenome_3_FD_203823 | JGI IMG/M metagenome (GOLD analysis project Ga0307412, IMG submission 203823) | Maize rhizosphere microbial communities from greenhouse at UC Davis, California, United States - DK15-C-1 | ecosystem: Host-associated > Plants > Roots > Rhizosphere > Soil | place: USA...
CCCGGCTTCCCGGCGGATTCGGCGTACTGGCGTGCCTCTTCGCCGATCAGCAGATCCGCCAACTGACCATAGGCGGCGCCCCAGGCGTCGACCAGTTCGTCGGTGGCGGCCTCGCCCAGCACCTCGCGAATGGAGGCCAGCAGGTGCTTGCCCACAATGGCGTAATGCTCGGGCCGGATGCCCAGGCTGACGTGTTTGTGCACGATGCGAGTCACGACCGGCATCAGCACCGACGGATCGTCGATGTGTTCCGCGTAGGCGGTGACCGCCCCCGCCAGTGCGTGCTGCTGCTGCCCACCGGCCTGGTGGGCCTGGTTGAAGATGTGCTTCAACTCGGGATTGTGTTCGAACATACGCGCATAAAAATGGCGCGTCAGCGCCACGCCGTGCGTCTTCAGGACAGGGGCCGTGGCTTTGACCAGCGCACGGACTTGGGGGCTCAACATCAGGGGCTCCTTGCGTTGCGAGCGGGCTCGCTTTTAAAGATATATTCATAATACATCTTTAAAAGCGCATGGCAAAACGGCCCGGGGCGATCACCCTGCGGCAGACGCCCAATGACCGATAAGCGTCACCGGCGGCAACGGACAGACGGTTGGCGCCCGCCACTGCGGTGACATTGCGTTATCACTGGACGTCAACCACACCATCGACGCCATCCATGCGCCCCCCAATCGCCAGCTGCATGCCCGCCATGCCCCCGCCGGCGCGTTCAGGCGCCACTCCCCGCCCGCGCCTGGCGCCAGACCCACGGACGCCATGTCCGCCGGAAAGTCCAGGTTGGCCGCCTTGATGAAGGCTTCTTTCAAGGTCCAGAGCAGATAGAAGCGCTCTCGTTGCGCGTCACCGTCCAGGGCCGCCAACGCGGCGGCTTCGGCCGGCGAACAGACCCAGTCCGCTAATCGAAGGACGTCGCGCGGGCGCATGTGTTCAAGGTCGGCCCCCAATTTCCAGCCTGCCGGCGCCTGGGCGCAGATGGCATGGCCGCCGCTGTGGCTCAGCGACAACACCGCGCCAGGCGTCATCGCCGACCTGGCTTCGTGCAGCAAGACGCGGCTGACCTGCCAGTCGTCCTTTCTTGCCTGCCGGCTATCGCTCGCGGGCAGCCGGCGCGCGTCCTCGGCGGACACGTTCTCGTCCTGATAGAGAACGGCGGCGCGTTGGTCCGCCCAGTACATGAATAGTTCCTGAATTTCCACAGCAATACGTAACCAATTATTCCAGCCAAACAGATGCTTACAGTGACGAATTGGCCATAAAGTAACCATCCAAAACAAAATCAACGGGTAGCGGCATAGTAGAATCGCGCGCTATGTTGACGTTCTCAATCGCGCAATGGCAGGGGTGGGCGCAAGGAATCGATACGCCCACCGACTGGTTGCAGTGGGCCGAACATCCTTACTGCCCCCTCGCGGACCAATGCGCGCCCCGCCTGGATTTCCTGCCTCCGATGCAGCGCCGCCGCCTCAGCTCGCTGGCTCGCGCCGTGTTCGCGTGCGCCTGGCCGCTGGCTGCGGAAGGCGCGGGCATGCCGCTGGTATTCGCGTCGCGCCACGGGGAAACCACCCGCAATTTCGGCCTGTTGCAGTCGCTGGCGGCCGATGAGCCGCTATCGCCCACCGCCTTCGGCCTGTCCGTGCACAACGCCATCGCGGCGCAATGGTCGATCATACGCCGCGAAACCACCGAATCCATCGCCCTGTCCGTGGAAGACGACGGGCTTGAGCATGCCTTTATCGAAGGCGCGATGCTGTTCGCCCAGGGTCACGAAGACGTCCTGGTGGTGCTGGCGGAAGAACGCCCTCCCGCTCCCTACGCCCCCTGGATCGACGACGTGCCATATACGTATGCGACGGCGTTCCACCTGCGCCCCGGAACGGAATGGACGCTGGCGATGACCGCCACCTCGGACGGCACGCCGCCTGACGCCGCGCAGGCCTGGCCCAATCCGCTGAACCTGCTGCGTCACCTGACTTTGAAAACACCCGCCTGGACGCATCAGAATCACGCCCGACGCTGGACCTGGACACGCACGGCATGACAAGCCCCCCACAATCCCGGCAGGACTTCTGGCTTTGGCGCCTGGTCGCCACCGGCATGGCCTTCACGATGTTCGGGCTGGGCGGCGTGCTGCTGCGCGTGCTCGTCTTTCCGCCGCAGCGCCTGCTGCCGGGCGGCAAGGCAGACCGCCAGCGCCGTGCGCGGTCGGCGCTGAACCGTACTTTCCGGTTCTTCATCCGTTTCATGGTCCGCGTCGGCATCCTGACGGTGGAGTTCAAGGGCGCCGATCGCCTGGGCAAGCCGGGCCAGATGATCCTGGCCAACCACCCCTCGCTGCTCGATGTCGTGTTCCTGGTCGGCCACGTCAAGAACGCCAACTGCATCGTCAAGCACGGCCTGGCCACCAACCCGTTCACGCGCGGCCCGATCGCCAACGCCGGCTACATCACCAATGATGAAAGCTTCGACATGTTCGACCGCGCCGCCGACGTGCTGCGCAATGGCGAAACACTGATCGTCTTCCCAGAGGGCACGCGCACGCCTCCCGATGCGTCGCCGCAATTCCATCGCGGCGCCTGCGCCATCGCGCTGCGCGGCGCGAAAGTCGTCACGCCCGTGGTCATCCGGATGACCCCGCGCAGCCTTACCAAAGGCGAACCCTGGTACCGGATTCCACCGCGCCGCATGCGCTATGTGATCCAGGTGGGCGAGGATATCGACCCGGCCGTGTGGGGCGACGCTCATCCCCTGCCGATCGCCGGGCGCAAAATGAATGCCTGGCTACATGCCTATTTCGAAGCCGAGCTGGCGCGCCCCGCGCCGGCCGGCGCTCTCATGAACGAACCCACCCAGCACGGTGGTAGCGGAGTCTAAGCGGGATGAATGAATTGGAACTTGAGCTCAAGATGCTCGTCATCGAATCGCTGGGGCTGGAAGACATGACGCCCGCCGACATCGCGTCCGACGACCCGCTCTTCGGTGACGGACTCGGGTTGGACTCGGTGGACGCGCTGGAGCTGGGCCTGGCGGTGCAAAAACGCTACGGCATCACCATCGATCCCGAAACGCGCAACATGCGCGATCACTTCACCAGCATCAATAGCCTGGCGGCCTTTGTCGCCGCGCAACGGCGCGCCTAACGCATACGGAGTCCACGATGCATACCCGCGAGGACATCTTCAATACGCTGCGCGATGCGCTGGTCGAACTCTTCGAGATCGAACCGGATCGCGTCACGCCGCAAGCCAATCTGTATACGGACCTGGAGATCGACAGCATCGATGCCATCGACCTGATCGACCACGTCCGCCGTCAAACCGGCCGCAAGCTGGACGCCAACGATTTCCGCACGGTACGCACCGTCGAAGACGTCGTCCAGGCGATGTGGCAAAAGCAGGCGCCCGACGCATGAAACGCGGCGTCGCGGCCGGCCTTGCCGCCGCCGGCGTCGCGTATCCCTTTGCCGTCTACGCGACGCTGGGGCACGTGAATCCGGCCTGGCTGGCACTGCCGCTGGCCGCGCTGTGGCTGGCGCGCGGCCTGACCGCGCGCGCCGCGCAACCCGGCGGACGGTTGCTGCCCGCCGTCGCCGTCGCGTTCTGTCTCGTGCTTGCCGCGACCAACTCCGAAGCCTGGCTGCGCTGGTATCCCGTGCTGGTCAACGCCATGATGCTTACCGTTTTCGGCATTAGCCTGCGGGTGGGCCGCCCGGTCATCGAGCAACTGGCGCGCCTGCGCCATCCCGACCTGCCGCCCGAAGGCGTGCGCTATACCCGCAACGTAACTCGCGTGTGGTGCGCGTTCTTCGCGGTGAACGGCGCCATCGCGGCGAGCTTGGCCGCGTGGGCGCCCTGGAGCTGGTGGGTCGCTTACAACGGGGCCGTCAGCTACGGCCTGATGGGCCTGCTGATCGCGGGCGAATGGCTGCTGCGCCCGGCAGCCGCCAAGGCGGCCTGAGCATGCGCTGGACGCCGCTGGAACGCCTGTTGCTGCCGTCGGCCGATGCCGGCGGCGTGCCTGTCGCCGACTCCCCCCCATTGACGCGCGCCGCCTTCGCAGAAGCCAGCCTGCTGGCCGCGGGTGCGCTGCGCGCGCGCTCGGCGCGCCGGCTGGCGCTGTGGTTTGACGACGCCGCCGCACTGGCCACCGCCCTGTTTGCCTGCTGGCGCGCGGGCGTGGTCGCCGTGCTTCCCGGCGATGCGCAGGCGCAGACTTGCGCCACGCTGGACACGAACGTCGACGCCTGGTTGACCGACAGCGCTCTGCCCTTGCCCGCCGAAAGGCAGTGGCGCCTGTCCGGCCTGCACGACGGCGACGCCATGACGCCCGCCCAGCTGGATCCCTCCCTGACGCTGGTGCTGTGCACCTCGGGTTCAAGCGGCAGTCCCAAGCACCTTGTCAAACAATGGCGGCAACTGGCGGCGGAAGTCTCCGCGCTGCAACAGCAATGGCCCGAGCCTGACTCGCCGGTGTTGGGCAGCGTGTCGGCGCAGCACATGTACGGCCTGCCGTTCCGCGTGCTGTGGCCGCTGTGCGCGGGCCGGCAGATCGACCGCCGCCAGCGGCTCTACCCCGAAGAGCTGCAGCAGGCCAGCCTGCGCTACCCGTCCTTCACCTGGATCGCAAGCCCCGCGCTATTGCGCCGCCTTGGGCAACGGCTGGATTGGGCCCAACTGCGCGGCCGGCTCGTCCGCATCCATACGTCGGGCGGCGCCTTGCCCATCGAGGTATCCGACGCCATCGAGCGCGACCTGGGGCTGCGCCCCACCGAAATCTACGGCAGCTCGGAAACCGGTGCCGTGGCGTGGCGCACGGGTTCGGACGATTGGCAACCATTGCCTGGCACGGCCGTCAGCCTCAACGCCGAAGGCGCCTTGCGCGTGCAGTCGCCGTGGGTGAATCCCGCCGACCAGCAAACCTCCGACGGCGCGTGCCTCACGCCAGGCGGCTTCCAATTGCTGGGCCGGCTGGACCGCATCATCAAGATCGAAGAAAAGCGCATCTCGCTGCCCATGCTGGAGCAGTTCCTGATGCGCCATGCCTATGTGGACGACGCCCGGCTGGGCCGGCCTTCCGGCGCCGCGCGGCTGACAGGGCTGGTCGCCTTGTCAGCCACCGGTTTGCACGCTTTGCGCAACCAGGGCCGCAAAACGGTCGTGGACACCTTGCGCGCGCACATGGGCACCGGCTTCGAATCGCTGGCCATTCCCCGCAGCTGGCGCTTCTATCGGCACCTGCCCGCCAATGCCCAGGGCAAGCTGCCGCAGGCCGACTTCGACGCGGCGGCCGGCGCGCGCGCCGTCGATCCCATCGCGGTGGAATTGCCCGGCCAGCCCGCTGGCGAACGCCGCTACGCGCTCGACATCCCCTACGACCTGGTGCACTTCAGCGGACATTTCCCGTCGGTGCCGGTCGTGCCTGGCGTTGCCCAGATCGGTTGGGCGGTATCGCTGGCGCAACGCGACCTGCGCCCGGACTTGCGCGTGGGCGGCATGGAGGCCCTGAAGTTCCAGAAGCTGCTGCGCCCGGGCGACGTTGCCGTGATGGCGCTGCGCTGGGACGAAACGAAGCAGAAACTGTATTTCACGTGCACCGTCGACGACGCGCCTTGCTCGTCGGGCCGCATTCTGCAGGCGGACAGCCATGCCGGCACATAAGCTCTGCGCGGTCATTCCGGTCTACAACCACGGCGCCACGGTCGCGGCCGTGCATGCGCGCCTGGCCGCGCAGGACCTGCCTTGCGTCCTGGTCGACGACGGTTCGGACGCGGACTGCGCGGCGGCCCTGGACGCGCTGGCCAGGCTGCCCCGTACGCATCTGGTGCGCCGCATCGTGAACGGCGGCAAGGGCGCCGCGGTGCAGGACGGCCTGCGCGCCGCCGCCGCGCTGGGATACACCCACGCCTTGCAGGTGGACGCCGATGGACAGCATGCGCTGCCCGACGCAACCGCGTTTGCCGATGCGTCGCGGGCCCGGCCGCAAGCCGTGATCTGCGGCGCACCCGTCTACGGCGACGACGTGCCGCGCAGCCGCCTTTACGGCCGCTGGCTGACGCGCGTCTGGGTCTGGATCAACACCCTGTCGCTCGACATCCCCGACGCCATGTGCGGTTTCCGCGTCTACCCGCTGGCGCACGTGCTGCCGGTGATCGACGGCGCTCGCGTGGGCCGCCGCATGGACTTCGACATCGCCATCCTGGTGCGTCTGCATTGGCGCGGCGTCGCCATGACGTGGCTGCCCACGCGGGTGGTCTATCCCGAAGGTGGCATTTCGCATTTCAAGGGCCTGCGCGACAACCTGCTGATCAGCCGCATGCACGCGCGGCTGTTCTTCGGCATGCTGGTCCGTTCGCCTGCCCTGCTGTGGCGCCGACTGGCGCGAGGGCCGCGGCCTTGAGCGCCGCCGATCCCCATTGGGCCGCTCAGGCCGAACGCGGCAGCCCCGTGCTGATGCGCCTGACGGCGTGGGCGGCCCGCCGGCTGGGCCGCCGCGTCGTCGCCCCCGTGGTCTGGCTGGTGGTGCTGTACTTCTACGCCTTCGGCGGCCGCGCCCGGCGCGCCATCGCGCAATATCAGCAACGGCTGACCCAAGCCGGCGGATTGCCCGCGCCGCTGCCGCGCGCCGCGCCCGTGTACCGCCAGTACCTGGCGTTCGCCCACGCCATGCTGGACAAACTGGACGTATGGCAAGGCAAGATCACGCTGGCCGACCTGGACATTGCCGACCCCGACGGCCTGCACGGGCAAATGGGCACCGGGCGCGGTCAGATCCTGGTGGGGTCGCACCTGGGCAACATCGAAGTCTGCCGCGCGCTGGCGGAACGGTCCGGCGCGCTGCGCCTGAATGTCCTGGTCCACAGCAAGCACGCCGTCCACTTCAATCGCCTGCTGTCGGAGGCCGGCGGGGGCCCGCGCATGATCCAGGTCAGCGAGCTGGACGCGCCTGCCATGCTGGACCTGGCACAGCGCCTGGATCGCGGCGAATGGCTGGCCATCGCTGGCGACCGGGTCCCGCTGCAAGGCGACCGCACCACGCCCGTGCAGTTCCTGGGCGCCAGCGCCCCGCTGCCGCAAGGGCCCTGGCTGCTGGCCGGCCTGCTGCGTTGCCCGGTCAACCTGCTGTTCTGCACCCGCCACGGCGCGCGCTACCGCGTCGCGATGGAACGCCTGTCCGACGGCATCGAATGGACGCGCGCCACGCGCCAGGCGCGCATCGCCCATTGGGCGCAGCGCTACGCCGACCGCCTTGCCGCGCATTGCCGCGAGGCGCCGCTGCAATGGTTCAACTTCTACCCCTTCTGGAAAGACGATGCGTAAACGAGGCCTAATCGGCGCCGAAGTGGAAGTCCGTGTCCCGTTCTTCGACGTCGACTCGCTCAACGTCGTGTGGCACGGCCACTACGTGAAGTACCTGGAGCAAGCGCGCTGCGAACTGCTGGACCAGTTGGGCCATAACTACGAAGCCATGCGCGCCAGCGGTTACGCCTGGCCGGTCATCGATATGCACCTGCGCTACGCGCAGCCCGCCCAATTCGGCCAGCGCCTGACGGTGCGCGCCGAACTGGTCGAATGGGAAAACCGCTTGAAGATCAACTACCTGATCCTGGATGCGGCGACCGGCACCCGGCTGACGCGCGCGACCTCGGAACAGGTCGCGGTCTGCATTGAAACGCGTGAAATGCAACTGGCGTCGCCCGCCGCGTTCGTGGAAGCGGTGCAACGCAAGCTGCAATCCCTGGAGGTCCGCGCATGAGGATGGCTTTCCTGAAGACGGCGACGCGCCTGTTCCTGCTGCTGGCGTTGACCGCCCTGCCCTGGACCGCCCGGGCGTTCGACCTGAACGACTTGCAGACCCAGTTGCGCGCCACGCCGGTGGTCCGTGGCCATTTCGTGCAGCAGAAATTCCTGCGTTCGCTACCCCAGCCGCTGACCAGCCGCGGCGACTTCACGCTGGCGGCCGGCAAAGGGCTGCTGTGGCTGCTGCGCACGCCCATCGCCCAGGACCTGCGCATCAACGCCAATGGCATTTCGCGGCGCGACGAATCCGGCGCCTGGCAGGCGCTGCCGCAACAGACGGGATCGGGCCGCGAAAACCGCCTGTTCCTGTCGGTGCTGGCGGGCGACACCCGCGGGTTGCAAGAGAACTTCGACCTGGCGCTGACGGGCCAGGCCGATGCCTGGCAATTGCTGCTGACGCCGCGTTCGGCCTTGCTGCGCCAGATTTTCGACAACATCCAGATCAACGGCGGCAAACTCGTCGACCGCATCGAACTGCGCGAAACGCAAGGCGACCGAAGCGTTCTGCAGATGACGGACGCGGCCGCCGCCGACCGGTTGACCCCCGAGGAGCAACGTGCGTTTTCAGACTGAACGCTGGCTGCCGCGGCTATTCAAGCTGGGCCTGCTGCTGGTGCTGTGCGCCGGCGTCTGGCAGTGCCGCAACGGGTGGCCGGTATCCGCCAACCTGATGGACCTGGTGCCGCGGGCAACGGCCGACGCCACGCGCCAGCTGGCCGAAGCCCGCATCCAGGAACCGCTATCGCGCCAGATCGTGGCGCTGGTGGCGGCGCGGCCGGACGCGGACCCGGTGGCCCCTGCGCGCCTGCTGGCCGAACGCTGGACCCGCAGCGGGCTGTTCTCGTCCGTGCAGATGGAACTGAACGTGGACGTTGCCGCGTTGCGCGCGCAGTTGCTCGCCGGCCGCCTTGCCATGCTGCCCGCAGCGGACCGCGAACAATTGGCATCCGACCCCGCCGCCTACGCCCAGCGGCGCGCCCGCGAACTGTCGGACCCGTTCTCGTCTTCCGGCCTGGTGCCCGCCGATCAGGATTGGCTGGGCCTGACGCGCCGCGCCGAACAAGCGCTGCGCCCCGGTGGCACGGTGCAGTACGACATGGGCACTGGCACGCTGCAAGCCGAACACGGCGGCAAGCGCTGGGTGCTGATACGCGCCGAAACCCGCGCCGACGCCTTCGACAGCGACGCGCCTCAGGGCATTTCGCAGCAGATCGATCAGGACCGCCAGGCGCTGCACGCCAGCGGCGCCCAACTGCTAATGGCGGGCGGGCCGCTCTACGCGGCCGCCGGGCGCGCGCAGGCCGTGGCGGAAAGTTCCTGGATCGGTTCAAGCGCCATGGTCGGCATCGTGCTTGTGCTGCTGCTGGCCTTGCGCCGCGCGCGTGCGCTGCTGGCGTTCGTGCCGGTCGCGGTAGGCCTGTTGACCGGCGCCGTGGCCTGCGTCGCGGTGTTCGGTTCGATCCACGTGCTGACGCTGGTGATCGGCGCCAGCCTGATCGGCGTGGCGGTCGACTTCCCCATGCACTGGCTCGGCAAAAGCTACGGCATGGCCGACTGGCAGGCATGGCCGGCGCTGCGCCGCGTCTTGCCAGGCCTGACGATCAGCCTGGCGGCCAGCCTGGTGGGTTACATCGCGCTGGCCTTCACCCCCTTTCCCGCGTTGACGCAGACGGCCGTATTTTCCGCGGCCGGGCTGTTGGGCGCCTATGCCTGCACGGTGTGCCAATTGCCCGCCTGGATGGACGGCTGGCGTCCCCGGCCCTGGCCCCCGCTGCTGCGCGCAGCCGATGCGGCGTTGCGCCTGCGCGCGCGGCTGGCCGGCCGGCGCGCCCTGCTTGGCGTGGGCGCACTGGCGCTGGCAGCGGCAACCATCGGCGGCATCAGCCGGCTGGCCATCCAGGACGACCTGCGCCAGTGGCTCAGCCTGCCCGCGCCCCTGCTGCAACAGGCGCGCCAGATCGGCGACATCACCGGCTTTACACCGACCAGCCAGTTTTTCCTGGTCCGCGCCGACAGCGAAGACGCGCTGCTGCGCCGCCAATCGCAGGTCGCCCAAAAGCTGGACGCGCTGGTCAAGCGCGGCGACCTGGCGGCCTACAGCGCCCTGAGCCAACTGGTCTCGCCCGCCGGCGATCAACTTGCGCTGGGCCAGCGGCTGGCCGCCCTGGCCTCGCAGCCCGGCACCTGGAAGCCGCTGACGGACATCGGCATTCCTTTCGACCTGCTGCGCCAGGAGCTGCAAGCGATGGCCTCGCTACCCGCGATCACGATCGACGGCGCGCTGCAAGGCCCCCTGGCCGAACGCTGGCGCGCGCAATGGCTGGGCGTGCGCGATGGCGAAGCGGCGGGCATGGTTACCCTGCTGGGTCTGCGCGATGCGGCCGCGCTTGAGGGCATTGCGGATGGCCTGCCGGGCGTCATGCTGGTGGACCGCAGCGGCGACCTGAACCGGATGTTCGCCTCGACCCGCATCGAAGCCGCCGAACTCAAACTGCTGTCGTACGCCGTGGCCGCGGTGCTGCTGCTGCTGACCCTTGGGCGCGCCGCCGCCTGGCGCATCCTGGCGGTGCCGCTGGCCGCCACCGCCTGCTCGCTGGCCGCCCTGGGCTACCTGGGTCAGCCGTTGACCTTGTTCAGCCTGTTCGGCCTGCTGCTGGTGTCCGCCATCGGCGTGGACTACGCCATCTTCATGTATGAGCGCGTCGCGGGGGCCGCCGCCAGCCTGGTGGGCATCTTGCTGGGCGCCGTCACCACGCTGCTGTCATTCGGGTTGCTGGCCATCAGCCAGACCCCAGCCATCGCCAACTTCGGACTGGCGGTAGCCCTTGGCGTGGCTTTCTCCTTGCTATGGGCCCCCTGGATCCGTCCGCCGGGCACGGCCTGAGCCCCTTCCTCCCCTTTTCTTCGTACCGACATGGAATCATTCCGCATGGAACATCGTGAAGTCGTCGTCATCGGAGCCGGCCCCGCCGGCGCCGTCGCCGCTGCCCTGCTGAAACGGCAAGGGCACGATGTGCTGATGCTGGAGCGCCAGCAGTTCCCGCGCTTTTCCATCGGCGAAAGCCTCCTGGCGCACTGCCTGGAATTCGTTGAGGAAGCCGGCATGATGCCCGCCGTCGCGGCGGCGGGTTTCCAGGTGAAGAACGGCGCCGCCTTCGCGCGCGGCGACCAATACACGTATTTCGACTTCCGTGACAAGTTCACCGCGGGCCCGGGCACGACCTTCCAGGTGCAGCGCGCGCAGTTCGACAAGGTGCTTGCCGACGATGCCGCCCGCCAGGGCGTGGACGTGCGCTACCTGCAGGAAGTCACCGCTGCCGATTTCAGCGGCGACACCCCCGTTCTGGACGTGCGCGGCGCAGACGGCGCCACCTACCAGGTCAAGAGCCGCTTCGTGCTGGACGCCAGCGGCTACGGCCGCGTGCTGGCGCGCCTGCTGGATCTTGAACGCCCGTCGTCGATGCCGCCGCGCAAAGCCATCTTCACCCATATCGAAGACCGCATCGACGACCCCGGTTTCGACCGCGAAAAAATCCTGATCAGCGTGCATCCCGAGCAACCGGGCATCTGGTATTGGCTGATCCCGTTCTCGAACGGCCGCTGCTCGTTTGGCGTCGTCGGCGGGCAAGACCTGTTCGGCGCGCCCGACCAGGACCTGATGAGCACCCTACGCGCCATGGCCGACGCCGCGCCCAACCTGAAGCGCATCCTCGCGAACGCGGTCTGGGATACGCCCGCCAATACCATCGGCGGCTATTCGGCCAGCGTCACGCGCTTGCACGGCCCGGGCTACGCGCTGCTGGGCAATGCCGCCGAATTTCTGGACCCGGTGTTCTCGTCCGGCGTCACCATTGCCCTGCGGTCGTCCAAACTGGCCACCGACGCCCTGCACCGCCAACTGGGCGGAGAACCGGTCGACTGGCAACGCGATTTCGCCGATCCGCTGATGGTGGGGGTCGAGACGTTCCGCGCCTACGTGCAAGGCTGGTATAGCGGCGAATTCCAGGATGTGGTCTTCTACAAAAACGCGCAACCGGACATACGCCGCATGATCAGCTCGATCCTTGCGGGCTACGCCTGGGACGCCGACAATCCTTTCGTCGCCAGCCCGCAGCGCCGCCTGCGCATGCTGAGCGAACTTTGCCGCGGCGCCAATGCGCAGGCGGAACCCGCCTGATACCGACATGCGCTCGTCCTTGCCCCTCCTGTCCCCCTGCCGCGTCATCGCCGCGGTGATCGCCATCGCGCTGCTGGCGGGCTGCGCCGGCGCGCCGCCCGTGCCTGCGCGCGAAACGGCTTTCACCGTGCCGCGCCAGTTGCACGTAGTGCAAGCGGCCGCCGGCCAGCCGTCACTGGATACGATGCTGGTGGTGCAACGCGAAGGCGCCGCGCTGCGGTGGTCGCTGTTCGACCCGATGGGCGTGCCCCAGGCCCGGCAGATGTACGAGCACGGACAGTGGCGCAACGATGGATTTCTTCGTCCGAACGCCCAGGCTCGCAGCCTGTTCGCGGCCCTGATGTTCGCCTGGACGCCGCAAGCCGAACTTGACGCCGCCTACGGCGTCGGCGCGTGGCAGGCCCGCCACACTCCTGACGGCGCGGCCGAACGCAGCTTGCGGGATCGCGGCGCCACACGCTGGACCGTCCGCTGGCCGCAGGCCGCCGACCCGAACGTCTTTTCCATCACCGGCGCCGACGGCGTCACCTGGCGGATCGCGCCGCTCAAGGAGCAGCCATGAACAGCTGGCTGGGCACACCCGGCATCGTCTGCGCGCTGGGCGCCGGCATCGATGCGGCGGCGCAAGCCGCGTTCAACGGCGATACGGGCGGCATGGTGGCCCAGACGGGCTGGGTCGACGGACGCAGCCTGACGCTGGGCGGCTACACCGGCGCCTTGCCGGCAATACCCGACACGCAGCCCGCGCAGCATCACAGCCGCAACAACCAATTGCTGCTGGCCTGCGCCGCCCAGATCGAACCACAGCTGCAACGTGCCATCGACCGCTATGGCCCGGCGCGCGTCGCCGTCGTGCTGGGCACCAGCACCTCGGGAGTCAACGACAACGCGCCCGCCTTCCGCCAGTTGGCCGCCCAGGGAGCCTGGCCCGCCAGCTACGACTACCGCCGCCAGGCCCTGTCTTCGCCCTCGGCTTTCCTGGCGGCCTATCTGGGCGTGTCGGGGCCGGCCTACACGCTGTCGACGGCCTGCACGTCAAGCGCCCGCGCGCTGTTGTCGGCGCACCGGATGCTGGCCACCGGCTTGTGCGACGCCGTGGTCTGCGGCGGCGCGGACACGCTGTGCCGCTTGACGATCAACGGCTTCGCCACGCTGGAAGCCGTGGATGACGCGCTGTGCCTGCCGTTCTCGGCCAACCGCCGCGGCATCAACATCGGCGAAGCCGGCGTCCTGTTCCTGATGGAACGCGATGCCGCGGACCCGCACGCCGTCGCCCTGCTGGGCGGCGGGGCCAGTTCCGACGCCTGGCACATGTCCGCCCCCGAGCCCTCCGGCGCCGGCGCGCGCCTGTCCATGCAGGCCGCCCTGCGCGCCGCCGACGTGTCACCCGCCGACATCGGCTGGGTCAACCTGCACGGCACGGGCACGACCCACAACGACGCCATGGAAAGCCAGGCCATGCATGCCGTGTTTCCGGAAGGCGTGCCCTGCGCCTCCACCAAGGCGCTGACCGGCCACACGCTGGGCGCCGCGGGCGCCATGGAAGCTGCGCTGGCATGGATCACGTTGTCGGCGGGCAACCCCGACGGCCGCTTGATGCCCCACGTCTGGGACGGCCACCCCGACCCCGCGCTGCCTGCGCTGGACTTCAGCACCGGCCAGCACCGCTACGCCCAAGGCCGGCCGCGCATCGCCATGAGCAACTCTTTCGCCTTCGGTGGCAACAACGCCAGCCTGATCTTCGGAGCCCGCGCATGAACCCATGCCCCTGGCCCGTCGCCAGCCTGCTGCCTCACGCCGGCAACATGATCCTGATCGACGACGTGCAAGCCTACGACGCCGACAGCCTGAGCGCGCGCGCCGTCGTTCGCCCCGGTCCCTATTCATGGCCCGACGGCTCGCTGCCGCCCTGGCTGGGCATGGAACTCATGGCGCAAGCCGTGGGCGCCTGGGCCGGCTGTCAGGCGCGCCAGGCAGGCCAGGCCGTCAAGCTGGGCTTTCTGCTTGGCACGCGGCGCTACGACTGCCACGCCGACCGCCTGCCCGCCGGGGCCGCGTTAACCATCCATGTTCGACGCGGCCTGATCGACGCCAGCGGCATGAGCGTCTTCGAATGCGAACTGCACGACCAGACCCGCCTGCTGGCCCAGGCCCGGCTGAATGTCTATCAGCCCAAAGATCCCACCGCATTTATCCAGGAAGCCCCCCTTCAATGAGCGCTGCCCCTATCCTCGTAACCGGCTCCAGCCGCGGCATCGGCCGCGCGATCGCGCTGGCCCTGGCCGACGCCGGCCATGACCTGGTGCTGCATTGCCGCCAGCAGCGCGACCAGGCCGAGGCCGTGCTGGCCGACGTCCTGGCCCGTGGACGCCAAGCCCGTATCCTGCAGTTCGACGTGGCGGACCGCGCGCAATGCGCCGCCGTCCTGCAAGCGGATGTCGATGCCCACGGCGCCTACTATGGCGTCGTGCTGAACGCCGGCCTGACGCGCGACGGCGCCTTCCCCGCCTTGACGGGTGACGACTGGGACCAGGTGCTGCGAACCAACCTCGACGGCTTCTACAACGTGCTCAGTCCGCTTGCGATGCCGATGATCCGGCGCCGTGCCGCGGGGCGCGTGGTCTGCATGGCTTCGGTCTCCGGGCTGGTGGGCAACCGCGGCCAGGTCAACTACAGCGCATCCAAGGCCGGTTTGATCGGCGCCGCCAAAGCCCTGGCCGTTGAACTGGCCAAGCGCCAGATCACCGTTAACTGCGTCGCCCCCGGTCTGATCGATACCGACATGATCGACGAACACGTGCCCGTGGAAGAAATCCTGAAGGCAGTGCCGGCCCAGCGCATGGGCCGGCCTGAAGAAGTGGCCGCCGCCGTGGTGTTCCTGATGTCGCCGGGCGCGGCCTACATCACCCGCCAGGTCATCGCCGTCAACGGAGGCCTGTGCTGATGAAGCGCGTCGTCATTACCGGCATGGCCGGCATCAGCGCCCTGGGTTCCGATTGGGCCCACATACAACAGGCGTTCGCGTCGGGCCGCAGCGCCATCCGGCACATGCCGGACTGGTCCCGGTACGCCGAACTGAATACCCGGCTGGCGGGCCCCGTCGAAGATTTCCAGGTGCCCGCGCACTGGACCCGCAAGCAATTGCGCAGCATGGGACGCGTTTCGCAGTTGGCCGTCCGCGCCGCCGAACTGGCGCTGGCCGACGCCGCGCTGCTTGGCGACCCGAGCATCACTGATGGCCGCATGGGCGTGGCCTGCGGGTCTTCCGTGGGCAGCACCGCCGAAATCCGCGCCTTCGGCAACATGCTGCTCAACGGCGTCACCGAAGACCTCAACGCCAACTCGTACGTGCGCATGATGCCGCACACCACCGCGGCCAACGTCGGCATCTTCTTCGAACTGAAGGGCCGCATCATCCCCACGTCCAGCGCCTGCACGTCGGGCAGCCAGGGCATCGGCTACGCCTACGAAGCCATCCGCTACGGCCGCCAGGAAATGATGCTGGCCGGCGGGGCGGAAGAGCTCTGCGCCAGCGAGGCGCTGGTGTTCGACGCGCTCTACGCCACCAGCCAGCAGAACGACACGCCGGAACTCACGCCCCGCCCCTACGACCGCGACCGCGACGGGCTGGTGATCGGCGAAGGCGGGGGCATGCTGGTACTGGAATCGCTGGACCACGCCCTGGCCCGCGGCGCCCGCATCCACGCCGAGGTCGTCGGGTTCGGCAGCAATTCGGATGGCACGCACATCACCCGCCCCGAGGCCCGCACCATGCGCATCGCCATGGAAATGGCGCTGGCGGACGCGGCGTTGCCGCCGCAGGCCATCGGCTATGTCAACGGACACGGCACGGCGACCGAACAGGGCGACATCGCCGAAACGCAAGCCACGCACAGCCTGTTCGGCAGCGGCATGCCCATCAGTTCGCAAAAGAGCTACCTGGGGCACACCCTGGGCGCCTGCGGCGTACTGGAATCCTGGTTCAGCATCGAGATGCTGAACAGCGACTGGTACGCCCCCACGCTGAACCTGCGCAACGTCGACCCCCGCTGCGGCGAACTCGATTACGTGCAGGGCGAAGGCCGGCGCATGAACAACGAATACGTCATGAACAACAATTTCGCCTTTGGCGGCATCAATACTTCCCTGATTTTCCGGCGGTGGCGCTGAACACGGCGCCCGCCCTTTTCAACTTTCCATCCATGGAGCGCGTTTGATGACCTTCCCTTCCCGGCTGCTTGGAGCCCTGTCCCTTTCACTGGCTTGCTCGGCGCAGGCGCTGGCCGCCGACCGCACCGTGTTCCTGCCGTTGCAGCCCGCCATCGATGCGGCCCTGGCCGCCGGCAAGATCGACGGAAGCGTCAAGTTCTATCTGGCAGGCACCGGACCCAAGGGACGCGTCCTGGAAGCTGGCGTCGTGACCAACCGCAAGACCAATGCGTTCGCGAAGAAAGACGCCGAGGCCTGCGAATGGGTAGCGCAGTCCGCCGTCATCGCCATGCACGAAGCGGCCAAGAAGGCCAATGCGAACGCCGTGACCAACATCGTCAGCTACTATCGCAAGAACGAATACGCCAGCAAAACCCACTACGAATGCCATGCGGGCGCGGTGGTCGCCGGGGTGGCCCTGCGCGGCGACCTGACCCAATTGAAGTAGGCCCGTCCGGTTTACACTTCCCATTTGCCGCAACACCATACAAAAGGTTCCCCGATGAGCACTGCTACGCTCAAGACCCGCCTCTCCGATTCCGTCAAGGATGCGATGCGCGCCAAGGCCGCCGAGCGCCTCACGACGCTGCGTTTCCTGCTGGCTGCCGTCAAGCAGAAGGAAGTGGACGAACGCCGCGACCTGACCGACGCTGAAATCACCGCCATCATCGAAAAGCAGGTCAAGCAACGCCGCGAATCGATCGCCGCGTTCGAACAGGCCGGCCGCACCGAAACGGCAGAGCAGGAAAAAGCCGAAATGGCCGTGCTGCAGGAGTTCCTGCCGCAAGCCGCCACGCCCGAGGAAGTGGCCGCCGCCATCGACGCCGCCCTGGCCGAAGTTGCCGCGCAAGGCGTGACCGGCGCGCCCGCGATGGGCAAGGTCATGGCGCTGCTGAAGCAGGCCCTGGCCGGCCGTGCCGACATGACCGCGCTGTCCCAGCAAGTGAAAGCCCGCCTGGCCTGATCCAGCCAGTCAGAACGCGCCGCCGAACAGATCCGGCTGGCGCGACTGCTCGGCGGGATCGGCAAAATTGCTCATCCCGACCCCGGCCAGCCGGTACAGCGTTTCCGGCGGCAATTCCACGCGTTCGCACAACAACCGCGCCACGGCGGCCAGCTCGGCCGCCGATGCCGGCGGATTCGGGCTGGTCTGGCTGCGCGTCAGAATGCGGAACCGGTCCGTCTTCAACTTCAGCACCACCGTGCGCCCCAGCGCGCCTTTTTTCAGCGCCTGGTCCCATACCCGGTCGGCCATGCGGTCGATCGCGTCGCCCAGCGCATTCAGTTGGATGTCTTCCGAAAAGGTCGTCTCCGCGGAGACCTGCTGCAACGGCTGGTCGGTCTGCACCTCGCGCTCGTCGATGCCGCGCGCCAATTCGTACAAGCGCCTGCCATAGCGGCCAAAGTAATGCTCAAGCTCTTCGGCGCTGTGCGTGGCCAGATCGCCCACGGTAAGAATGCCCAGTTGCTCCAGCCGGGCCTGCGTCACTTTGCCCACGCCGGGCACCTTGCGCACCGGCAAGGGCTGCAAGAAGGCCAGCACCTTGCCGGGCCGAACAACAAATTGCCCGTCGGGTTTGTTCCAATCTGACGCGATCTTGGCCAGGAACTTGTTGGGCGCAATGCCCGCCGACGCGGTCAACCCCGTTTCTTCCCGAATCTGGTGCCGGATGACCTGCGCCACTTCCGTGGCCGACGGCAGCCCGCATTTGTTGATCGTGACGTCCAGGTAGGCCTCGTCCAGCGACAGCGGTTCGATCAGGTCGGTATGGCGGGCGAATATCTGGCGAATCTGGCGCGAGACTTCACGGTAGCGGTTGAAGTCCGGCGGCACATAGATGGCCTGCGGACAGAGCCGTTCCGCCCGGACGGCGGACATGGCCGAATGGATACCGAAGCGCCGGGCCTCGTACGACGCGGCGCACACGACCGAACGCGGGCCGGTCCAGGCCACGACCACCGGCTTGCCACGCAGTTCAGGGTTGTCGCGCTGCTCCACGGACGCGTAGAACGCATCCATGTCCACATGCACGATCTTGCGCATTAATTGAGACATTCCGCTCGGAACACCGTGACCGGCGCAGCGATGCGCTGGCGGCCACTGCAAAAAAATATATTATGACCGGCTGATCCCGCTATCCCTTTCCGCTCACAACCGTTCCATGACCGCACCCGCCCAAACTGATTACTTCGGCCTGACGATACCCTTCATGAATTTCATCGGCCTGGTGCCCGAGAGCATCGCGCCGGCCTACGCCCGCACCACCCTGCCGTGGCGCCAGGACCTGACCAACAGCCGTGGCGACGTGCATGGCGGCACGCTGATGAGCGTGCTGGACTTCACCCTCAGCGCCGCGGCTCGCGGGTCGGCCGACGCCACCGAAGGCATGGCCACCATCGACATGAACACCACGTTCCTGTCGCCTGGCACGGGCGATCTGGTCATTGAAGCGCGCTGCCTGCGCCGTGGCGCGTCCATCGCCTTCTGCGAAGGCGACATCCGGCGCGCCGACGGCGAACTGGTCGCCCGCGCCACCGCCACCTTCAAGATCATCCGCCGCCGTCCGGGCGGCGATTGACGCTAGTTCGGCAGGTCGCGCGACGGTTTGACCGGCGGCCGCGGATCCAGCGGCATGTAGGTGCTGCATGACGTGATGCTGTAGTAGATTGCGTCCTGCATCGCGCGCATCGCCGCGGCGTCCCAGGTGCCCTTGCCCCACATCACGATGCGTACATCCGTGGACTTCTCGCCCGCGGCCTTCAGGTCGACCCGCGACATCTCGTTATCGCTGTACGGCGCCAGCACGCGCACCACGGCCGACTGCGCGCCTTCGTTCAGTTCGGGGATCACGCGGTAGGCGTTGTCCGTGCTGCGCAGGCAGTTGTTCGACTGCCGGATCACCGTGGCGTAGGCATCCTTGAAGGCGACCGGCGCCTTGAACTCGCTGTGCGGCGACGCGCTGTCCTGCGAAATGCCCAGCGAGCAGCCCGCCAGGCCCAGCGCCAGCGCCGATGCCGCGACCAGATTCCTGTACATGTAATTCTCCAGATGAATTGCCGCGATTATCCCGCAAACCGTCCGGCGGCATAAGTGGGGCCGGTTCGACACCGCCCGCGCGACTATGGCATTATCGACGAGCCGCCGGCGCCCGGCGCCGGCACGCGCCGCAGTCCGCCAATGCCCATCACGTATTGCCATAACGTAAGGCATTGAAATCACGGAGGTCTCCCCTTGTTTTCATTCATGACGCGCACCGTTCTCGCCGCCAGCATCGTCGGCACCACACTGGGCGGCTGCGCCACGCCGCCGCCCCCTCGCGCCTACCCCCTGAAAGACTTCTTCCGCAATCCGGAACGCGGTTTCTTCCGCCTGGCCGAAGACGGCCAGACGCTGGCGTTCATGCAGCCCACCAGCGTGGACGGCAATCCGGCCCGCATGAACATCTATGTGCAGCCGCTGGAAGGCAGCAAGCTGGTGGGCGAGCCCCGCCAGCTGACCCGCGAAACCGCCCGCGACATCAGCAACTATTTCTGGAAGGGCGGCGACGTCGTGCTCTACCAGAAGGACTTCGGTGGCGACGAGAACTACCATGTGCTCGCCGTCAACGCCAAGACCGGCCAGATCACCGACCTGACCCCGTATGAAGGCGCCCGCGCCAGCATCGAAGACGACCTGGAAGACGATCCCGACCACGTCCTGATCAGCCACAACCAGCGCAACCCTGAAGTCTTCGACGTCTACCGCGTCAACGTCCATACCGGCGCCGCCGTGCTGGTGGCGCAGAACCCCGGCAACATCGTCGGCTGGCAGGCGGACCACGCGGGCAAGGTGCGCGCCGCCGTCACCAGCGACGGCCTGAACACCACCCTGCTCTACCGCGATGACGAAGCCTCCGAGTTCCGTCCGCTGATCACGACCGATTACCGCACCAGCGTCAGCCCGTCCTTCTTCACCTTCGACGACAAGAAGATCTACGCGCTAAGCAACCGGGGCCGCGACAAACTGTCGCTGGTCGTTATCGACCCCGCCAAGCCCGACGCCGAAGAAGAAGTCTTCACGCCGGATACCGTCGATCTGGACGGCGCCGGCTATTCGCGCAAGCGCCGCGTGCTGACCTTGGCCGCCTACCAGACCGACAAGCCGCAATACAAGTTCTTCGACGCCCAGTCCGAAGCGCTGTTCAAGACCTTGTCGACAAAGCTCAAAGGCTATGAGGTCGCGCTGCAGGGCTCCAACCGCGATGAAAACAAGTTCATCGTCGCGGCCTACAACGACCGCACGCCCGGATCGCGCTACATCTACGACGCCGCCACCGACACGCTGACCAAGCTGGCCGACATCAACCCGGCCATCCCGGAAGCGGACATGTCGCGCGTGCGTCCGATCAGCTACCAAAGCCGCGACGGCCTGACCATCCACGGCTATCTCACGCTGCCGGCCGGCCGCGACCCGAAGAACCTGCCCTGCATCGTGAACCCGCATGGCGGCCCGTGGGCGCGTGACGGCTGGGGCTACAACCCCGAAACGCAGTTCCTGGCCAACCGCGGCTTCTGCGTGCTGCAAATGAACTTCCGCGGATCGACGGGCTATGGCCGCGCTTTCTGGGAAGCCAGTTTCGGGCAATGGGGCCTGAAAATGCAGGACGACATCACCGACGGCGTTCAATGGCTGATCAAGGAAGGCATCGCCGACCCCAAACGCATCGGCATCTACGGCGCCAGCTACGGCGGCTACGCCACGTTGGCCGGCGTGGCCTACACGCCTGACCTCTATGCCGCCGCGGTCGATTACGTGGGCGTGTCGAATCTGTTCACGTTCATGAAGTCCATTCCGCCGTACTGGAAGCCCATGCTGGACAAGATGCAAGACATGGTGGGCCATCCGGAGCGCGACCGCGACCGCCTGGCCGCCACGTCGCCGGCGCTGCACGCGGACAAGATCAAGACGCCGCTGTTCATTGCGCAGGGCGCCAAGGACCCCCGCGTGAACAAGGATGAAAGCGACCAGATGGTCAAGGCGCTGAGGGCCCGCGGCATCGAAGTGGAATACATGGTCAAGGACAACGAAGGCCACGGATTCCACAACGACGAGAACAAGTTCGAGTTCTACGAGGCAATGGAAAAGTTCCTGACGGAACACCTCAAACCCTAGGCCCCAGCCACACCAGGAGGCGCCAGGGCTGCTAGTC
>Ga0307412_10000596_pt1 | contig 21362 bp, 18 predicted proteins | sample DK1Cmetagenome_3_FD_203823 | JGI IMG/M metagenome (GOLD analysis project Ga0307412, IMG submission 203823) | Maize rhizosphere microbial communities from greenhouse at UC Davis, California, United States - DK15-C-1 | ecosystem: Host-associated > Plants > Roots > Rhizosphere > Soil | place: USA...
TGAGGAGCGGCTCGAGTACCCGCCAGCGATCGCGGTCCACGACGGACATCGCCACCTCCTGGATGATTGCTGGAGCATACGTCCGCCTGGTGGGTTCGCAAGCAGGGCGGAGGGCCCCTCGGGATTAGATCGGAACGCCGCCGGGAAAGCCGACTCTCACGAGCTTGTCACCATTTCCCGCCGCTTTCCGATATAGAGTGTGGCGCCGCGCTCGCACCCGGCCGGCTCCTCCACGCGACGGCGCGTGCCCCCAGGGCTGCACTCCGACCGAGAGTCATCATGCTCCCGAGAACGTGCACGGCGCTCGCCGCGACCGCCCTCGTGGCCGCACTTCCTGCCTGCGACTCGCCGCGCCCCACCGAGCCCGAAGCGGCCCCCCCGGTGGCCGCTCTGAAGACCGCCGACGACCTCGCCGGCGTCGTCCGCGAGGTCCGGCTCCTCGCGGCGGTCCGGGGCATCGGCCCCCTGCCCGCGGCGCGGCGCGTCAGGCAGCCGCTCGTCCTGCTCGGTCGCTCCCTCGCCTTCGACCCGGTCCTTAGCGGGCCGAAGACCCTCTCGTGCATGACGTGCCACGTCCCCGCGTTCGGCACGAGCGACGGCAAGAGTCTTTCGGTGGGGCTCGGCGGTTCGGGGCTCGGGCCAAGCCGCTCGCACCCGCAGGGCGTCTTCATCCCGCGGAACGCGCCGCCGCTGTTCAATCTCGGCGCGATGCGCGCCCTCTTCTGGGACGGGCGCGTCGAGGTGCGCGCGGATGGCAGCTTCCACACCCCCGCCGGCGCCCAGCTCGGCCCCGAGATGACGAAGGTGTTCGAGTTCGGAGTCGTCTCGGCGCTCGCCCTCTTCCCGGTGACGAACCGCCTCGAGATGCGCGGCGCGGGCGGCAACGAGCTGGCGGCGCTCTCCGACGACGACTTCATCGGGATCTGGAAGGGGCTCATGACGCGGCTCGGCCAGATTCCCGAGTACCGCGCGATGTTCGAGGCGGCGTACCCGGGGACGCCGTTCGAGAAGATGACCTTCGCCCACGCCTCGAACGCGATCGGCGCCTTCTTCGTCGACCAGCTCTCGACCGCGAACACGCCCTGGGACCGCTTCCTCGCCGGCGACGACCGCGCCCTCACGCCACGGCAGCTCGAGGGCGCGAAGACGTTCCTCACCCTCAAGTGCTCGATCTGCCACAGCGGCCCGACGCTCTCCGATCAGGAATTCCACAACGTTGCCGTGGCGCAGGTCGGGCCTGGCCAGGGGAACGGCGCGAGCGGTGCCGACGACTTCGGCCGCATGAACGTGACCGGCGACCCGGCCGATGCCTACCGCTTCCGCACGACGCCGCTGCGCAACGTCGAGCTCACGGCGCCCTACGGTCACGACGGCGCGATCACCGGCCTCCGCGCCTTCGTCGCGCACTACAGCGAGTCGGACCAGAAGCTGCTCGAGTTCGACCCGATGCAGCTCGAGCCGTCGCTGCGCAACAGCCTGGTCGCGAATCAGAGCGCCGTGATCGCCGGCCGCGACACGCTCATCGTCGGCGTCGTTCTGACCGACGACCTCGTGGACAAGCTGATGGACTACATGACGGCGCTGACCGACGACGCGGCCCGTACGCTCAAGCACACGGCGCCGCACCGGGTGCCGAGTCACGAGGCGGTGGAGGCGGTGCCGCGGCGGTAGGAGGGGCGGCTCTCGGCTCTCGTCATCCCGAGAGAGCGCAGCGACCGAGGGATCTCATCCGCCCGACCGGCTACTGGGAACGGTCGGGCGGATGAGATCCCTCGCTTCGCTCAGGAAAGGACCGAGGGGAGAGCCGCACCCTACGGAGCGCCCTACAGAGCCTCCTCCAACGCCTCCGTCAACTCCTCGTCCGTCAGCGTCACCGGATTGCCCTGCATGCTGCTCGCCCGGCGCGCCTTCTCGACGACGCGCGGGACGTCGGCGCGGGTGACGCCGAACGTGGAGAGCGGCGGGAGGTCGAGCGAGCCGGCGAGGTCGCGCAGCCACACGGCGGCGTCCTCGGCGCGCGCACCGGCGTGGCCGGTGAGGAGGCGCGCCACCTCGTCGTAGCGCGCGAGGGCGGGTGACGACGGGACGCGGGCACGCAGGGCGCGCACGTTGATCGCGGCGACCGGCGCCAGCAGCCGCGCACAGGCGACGCCGTGCGGCACCGGGAACATCCCGCCGAGCGGCGCCGCGAAGCCGTGCACCGCGCCGAGTTTCGCGTTGGCGAGCGCCAGCCCGCCGCAGAGGCTCGCCACGGCCATGTCGTGTCGCGCCGCCACGTCGCCGCCGTCGCGGACGGCGCGCGCCAGCGCCCCGGCGGCGCGCCGCATCCCCTCGCGCGCCACGGCGTCCGTCAGCGGGCTCGCCTGCGGCGTGACGAACGGCTCGATGCACTGCGTGAGGGCGTCGAGCCCGGTGCTCGCGGTGAGCGCGGGCGGGAGCGAGTAGGTGAGCTCGGGGTCCACCAGCGCGACGGCGGGGAGCATGAGCGGGCTGCGCAGGCTCACCTTCACCGCCGCGTCCTCCACCATCAGCACGGCGTTGCGCGTCACCTCGGCGCCGGTACCGGCGGTCGTCGGAATGGCGACGAACGGCGCCGCGCGCGCGGCCAGCGGCTTCCCCCTCCCCACCACCTCGAGGTAGTCGCGCGGGTCGCCGGGGTTGGTGAGGAGCGCGGCGATCGCCTTGCCGGCGTCGATCACGCTGCCGCCGCCGAGCGCGACGACGAGGTCGCACCGCTCGCCGCGCGCCAGCGCCACGCCGCCCTCGACGAGGGCCACCGTGGGCTCGCCCTGCACGCGCAGCGTGGCGGCGGCGACGCCGCGCTCGCGCAGCAGCTCGAGCAGCGGTGCCGCGCGCCCGCCGCGCCCCTCGACGACGAGCGCCCGCGCGCCGAGCCCGGCGGCGATCGCCCCCGCCTCGCGGAGCGTCCCCTCGCCGACGACGATCCGCGCCGGCGCGGCGAACTCGAAGCTCACCGCACCGGCGGCCCGGGCATGTGCGAGCCGGGCAGCTCCCAGTGCTCGGGCGCCGGGAAGAGCGCCCGGTACTTCACGCTCCGCCGCGGCTCGGCCATCATCGGCTCGACCGCGGCGCGCCAGGCCGCGTAGTGCGCCGTCTCCTTGTGCCGCGCCGGGTCGCCCTCGGTGCGGTAGATCTCGACGAGGACGAATCGCGTCGGGTCGTCCTCCTGCCGCACGACGTCGAACCGCACGACGCCGTGCTCCTCGACGCTCCGGCGCGCGTTCTCGAGCGTCGCCGCCGCGAACGCCTCGGCGGCGTCGGCCTTCACGTGGACGTGGACGTGCACGATGAGCATCGGTCGCCCTCCGGTCTCGGGTCAGCGCGGCAGGAAGCGCTTCGGAAACTTCGCCACCACCGTGTACAGCGGGTCCACGACGTTGGCGACGGTGTTCTCGGCGACCTGCCCGAGCAGCGCGTAGGCGTCCCACTTGCCGAAGCCGTGCTCCTGCACGAGCCACTCGACGAGCTCGACGTGCGCGATGCGGAAGGCGTCCATCAGCGGGCGCGCGGCGCCGACGACCATGATGTACTGGTCGTCCTCCAGCCGCGGCCAGCGGATCGTCTTCCCCTTCACGACGTCCACCTCGAGCACGACGTCCATCGACGTCTCGAGCCCCGTGCCGGCGACCTCGCCCTCCCCCTGCCGCGCGTGGCCGTCGCCGAAGTAGAGGTACGCGCCGTCGTGGAAGATCGGTAGGTAGACCGTGGTGCCCTCGCGCACCTCGGGCGCGTCCATGTTGCCGCCGAAGTCGCCCGGCCAGATCCCGCCGAACGCCTCCTGGCCGCGCGGCGCGACGGCGACGCGGCCGAGCATCGGGCGGAGGTCCACGGTGATCCGCTTCATGCGGCTGTCGGGGAGCTCGGTCGTCGCCGTGTTGCGCTCGCGGTCGAGGCGCCAGAGGTAGCGGCGCGGCGGGATCGGCTCGTTCAGCATGCGGACGCGGCTCTCGGTGGAGAGCCCGCCGAAGTCGGTGTAGAGCTGCGCCGCGGCGAGGTCGCTGTTGGGGCGCACGCGACGGATCTTCACGACGAGCATGTCGCGCGTCGTCGCCCCCTCGACGTAGATCGGGCCGACCTCGCCCGGAAAGGCGCCGCCCTTCTCCGTGTAGTACGGCCCCGTGTTGGTGCGCGAGACGAGCACGGTGCCGGGCTTGATGCGCAGCACCGGCTCGCGCACGGCGAACGTCGGCTGGGCCACGGTCGGCTCGAAGCGCACGGTGTCCTGTGCGGCGAGCGACGGCGCGGCGACGAGAACGAGGAACGCGGCGGTGAGGTGGGGGCGCATCGGTCGCTCAGGAAGGAGGAGGGCGGGGGCGAACGCACCGCGCCGGGCGCCGGTGCGCGCGGAATGTGTCGCGGCGCCGGCAGCCCGGCAACGCGCGCCCCCACGCGCCCCGCGCGCGCGCGGCCGGGCCCGCTGCACGCGCGGGCTTGCGAGGACATCTGTTCCGGGTAGCTTGAGTTCCCGAAGGGAAGCCGAACGGTTGTGCTCGGAGGGCGCGAATGCACTCGACGGATTGGAGAACGTGGCCAGGCGCGGCGGCGGCGACCGCCGCATACTCGTACGAACCCGCGACGCTCGCCGGTGAGCCACCCCGGGAGCCGCTGCTCGCCGATCAGCTGGCGCGTTGGCTGTTCCGCGACGCCCCCCGCGTGCCCACGCTGGACGACATGGCATCGGTCTTCGGGCTCTCCTTCGACGCCGAGGGCGCGGACGTTCCGGAGACGCCGCCGGAGCGGCTGCTGTTCACGGTCGCCGTGCTGCGCGACGCCTTTCCCGACGACGGCGCGGTACGCCGCTGGCTCCGCACCCCGGACCCGGAGCGCGACGGACAGCGTCCGCTCGACCTCCTGCTTGTCGGGCGCGCCGGCGAGCTCGAGACGCTCGCCGTGCGCGAGTGGAACCGGCGGGCCCATGGCCCGTGACGCGCCGACTCTTGCTCGCGCGCCCGGCGCGTCATATGTTGGCGTCAGAGGCCCCACCCGCACCCCTCGAGGGGAACCGGCATCCTGCAATGGTAAATCACTACCTGCTCACCTCCACGATCCGCAGCGACGCGCCGAGCGCGCGCTCGCGCATGGGCGCGGTGCGCCCTGGCGCGCGGATTTTCGGCGGCACGGCCGCCGGAGGACGAGCACCCTAGAATCGCAGGATTCGATGTCGTGATCCGGCCTTTCGGGTGCTACCCCAGACCCGAAAGGCCTTTTTGCTGCCTAACGCCAGCGGATCACGGACATCATGAATCAAAATCAGGAGATCATCAGCCGGTATATCGGCCAGCCGGCGCGCCTGCCGGCCGAGCTGCGCGCGCGGATCGAGCGCGAGTGGGGCGGCGAGCCGGTGCAGCTCTACGCGCTCGCCGACCTCGCGGCGCCGGCCGTGGCGGGCCCTCCCGCGCTGCGCCTCGGCGAGGCGTGGCTCGCGCTCGGGCCGCGGCACGTCGCGGTGGCGCGCCCCGCGCCGAACGCCGGGTGGGAAGTGCGCTCGGTCGAGCGCGCCCGCATTCTCGCCGTGCAGGAGGCGCCGGGGCTGAGCGCCAACCGCCTCGTCCTGCTCGGCGCGCCCGACGACCCCCCGCTCGCCGTCGTGCGCTACACGCAGCGACAGCGGGGCGCGTTCGAGAACATTCGCTTCGTGCTCGAGGAGGCGCTCGCCGGCCGCGCCGTGGCGGCGGCCGAGGGCGCGGACGCCGACCGCGTCTACGCCGACGCCGTGGCGCGCCCCGTCCGCGACGCGCAGGCGCTCGTCGCCGGCCGCGAGTCGGCGGTCGTCCTGCGGCTGCTTGGCTACCTCGCGCGCTACCGCCGCGAGCTCGTCCTCGGCCTCTCGGCCGCCGCGCTCGTCACGCTGGCGAGCCTCGTCCCGCCGTACCTCGCCGGCTACCTGATCGACGGCGTCGTGCGCCGGGCGAACGACGGCACGCTGCCGCGCGACGCCGCGCTGCGCGTGGCGTGGCTCGCCGTCGGCGCGATGGGAGGGGTGTACCTGGTACGCCAGGGGGCCGCGGCCGTGCGACTGCGCCTCATGTCGGTGCTCGGCGAGTGGGTCGCGCGCGACCTGCGGGCGGAGCTGTACGAGCACATCCAGCGCCTCAGCCTGTCGTTCTTCTCGCGCAAGAAGACGGGGAGCCTGATCGCGCGCGTCACCGCCGACACCGACCGACTGTGGGACTTCGTCGCCTTCGGCGTCGTGGACGTGTCGCTGTCGGTCGTCATGCTCCTCGGGCTCGGCGCCGTGCTGCTCACCCTCGACTGGCGACTCGGGCTCGTCATGACGCTCCCCGTGCCGGCGTTCTGCTGGCTGATCTACCGGCACGGCGAGTCGCTGAACGCGCGCTTCATCCGCGCCTGGCGGAAGTGGTCGCGCGTCACCGACGTACTGTCGGACACGATCCCGGGGATCCGCGTCGTGAAGGCGTTCAACCAGGAGGGGCGGGAGATCGCCCGCTTCGGCGCGCGCAACGACGACGTGACCGAGGAGTCGAACGCGATCCACCGCATGTGGACGACGTTCTGGCCGCTCCTGATGTTCGCCGTGCACGCGACGACGGTGCTCGTCTGGGTGCTCGCCGTGCCGCGGCTGCTCGGCGACGGCCCGCCGCTGTCCACCGGCGTGTTCGTCTCGTTCCTGCTCTACACGACGATGTTCGTCGCGCCGATCGAGGTGATCGGGCAGATGGCGCGCACGGTCAACCGGGCGACGTCGTCGGCGCACCGCGTGTTCGAGGTGCTCGACAGCGAGCCCGAGGTGCGCGACGCCGCCGAGCCCGTGCGGCTCACGCCCGTCCGCGGCCGCGTGACGTTCGAGAACGTGACGTTCGCCTACGACGGCGTGCGCCAGATCCTGCGCGGGATCAGCTTCGACGTCCAGCCGGGCGAGCTCGTCGGCCTCGTCGGGCCGTCGGGCGGCGGCAAGTCCACCGTCGTGAGCCTCGTCGCGCGCTTTTACGACGTGTCCGGCGGCACGGTGAGGATAGACGGCGTGGACGTCCGCGCGCTCGACTCGGGGCACTACCGCGAGCAGCTCGGGATGGTGCTCCAGGACCCGTACCTGTTCCACGGGACGGTGCTGGACAACATCCGCTACGGCCTCCCCGCCGCGCCGCTCGGCGCGGTGGTCGAGGCGGCGCGGGCGGCGAACGCGCACGACTTCATCTGCAAGCTGGGCCAGGGCTACGACACCGTCGTCGGCGAGCGCGGGCACACGCTCTCCGGGGGCGAGCGGCAGCGGATCTCGATCGCGCGGGCGGTGCTGCACGACCCGCGCATCCTTATCCTCGACGAGGCGACGAGCAGCGTGGACACCGAGACCGAGCGCCAGATCCAGGAGGCGCTCGAGCGGCTGATCGCCGGCCGCACGGTGTTCGCCATCGCGCACCGCCTCTCGACGCTGCGCCGCGCGTCGCGGCTGTTCGTGATCGAGCAGGGACGCCTCGCCGAGGCGGGCACGCACCGCGAGCTGCTGGCGAGCCCCGTCGGGATCTATCGACGGCTGTACGAGATGCAGCTGCAGCTGCAGTGAAGGCGACGCGCGGCGACGGCAGTCCGCGGTGTACGGTGACCGTCTACCGTCAACCAAGCACCGTGAACCGTGAACTGCCGCCGCCGAGCGCACCACACGGAATGACGAGACTCGGAGGTGAGCGAAATGACCGGAACGTTGGAGCTCGAGCAGCCGCAGCGCGCGGAGGACGGGGTCGTCCTGCGCGCTGCGCACGACGGGCGTCTGTTCGCGATCGTGGACGGCGGGGCGGTGGCGGTCAGGGTGCGGCAGTGCTTCCCCTGGTCGGAGCCGGCGCGCCACATCTCGCTGCGCGACGCGAAGGAGCGCGAGATCGCCCTCGTGGACGACCCGGCGGCGCTCCCCGCCGAGTCGCGCGAGGCGCTGGAGGGGGCACTGGCCGAGGCGGGCTTCGTGCTCGAGGTGACGCGCGTGCTGGAGATCGAGGAGGAGGTGGAGATCCGCCAGTGGACGGTCGAGACGCGCCAGGGGCGGCGCTCCTTCCAGACGCACCTCGACGACTGGCCGCGTGCACTTCCGGGCGGCGGGCTGCTGATCCGCGACGTCGGCGGGGACCTCTATCGGCTGAGTGACCCGCGGGCGATGGACCGCCGGAGCCGCGAGCTGCTGTGGGCCTTTGTCGACTAGCGATGCCGGCCACTCGCGCCGGGGCGGTTGCTGGTTACTGGTTACTAGGCCGCGTGTGCAAAGTGTTGATCGGCCGGACTACGTCCACTGGGCCTGCGGTAAGGGTATCCGATGGGCGGCCGTCGGGGGCGCCCCCGGCGCGTCACGTCGCTGGGCCGGCGACTGCGGCGTTGGCACGCAGGCGCTCCGCGTCCCGTCGCGGCGGCTGGCCGAACAGCCGAGCGTACTCCCGGCTGAACTGCGACGCGCTCGCGTAGCCCACCTGGTATGCGACCGCTTCCGCGCTCGCCGCGTCCGACAGCAGTAGGCGGCGGGCCTCCTCCAGCCGGAGCCGCTTCTGGTACTGGATCGGGCTCACGCCCGCGACCGCCTTGAAGCGAGCATGCAGCGCCGAGGGGCTCATGTTCACCTCCTTGGCCAGCGTCTCGATCTGCAGCGGCTCGGCGTAGTGCGCCTTGATCCACGCAATGGCCCCCGCGACGCGGCGCACGCGGCCCTCGCCGATGGCGACCTCCGCCAGGCGGCCCTGCTGCTCCCCCTGCAGGAGCCGGAAGTACAGCTCCCGCAGGACAAGTGGCGCCAGCACCGGAAGATCCTGCGGCGCATCGAGCAACTGCACCAGCCGCAGCAGCGCATCGAGGAGCGGCGTCTCGAGCGGGCTCACGTAGAGCGCACGCCCGTCGTGGTCGTCGCGGGGGGCCGGCCGCCCGGTTTCGACGATCAACGCCGCGAGCTCGCGCGCATCGACACGCAGCGTCATGCAGAGGTACGGCACATCCGGTGTGGCCTCGACGACGCGCGCCACGACCGGCAGCTCGAGCGAGACGGCCAGGTACTGCGTAGGGTCGTAGACGTACGTCTCGCCGCCGACCACCACGTGCTTCCGGCCCTGGACCACCACGTAGACGGCCGGCTGCTGCATGCCCGGCGTCAGCTCGGTCGGGTGCGAGAAGCGCCACAGTGCGAGCGCCGGAATCGCCGTCTCGTGCCCGCCGTCGGAACCCGTCCGCCGCTGGAGCAGCCACGCGAGTTCGGCACACAGTGCCGCGCGGCGCGGCGCCAACGGGACTTCGCCGGCGGTGCCCACCGCGCTCGACGCGGCCGTGGCCGCCGCGCTCAGCTGTCGGGAGAGCGTTCGGTTCGGCATGGGTTCAGAATACGCCGTGTGCGCCATCGATTCCAGCGTCTGAGAGAAATGGGCAAGGAGTCGCGACGATCCGGCAGGTACATGCTGCCCCGTGCCTTCTAGCTTCCTCTCCTGTGAATGAGACTCGCAGTTGGAGTCACAATGCGCCAGACATGGTGCAGCCAGTGCGATGCTGCGAACCACCGTCGGATCCCGAGTCGTGCAGGAATGAGCAACCTCAGCCGTACGGAGTAAGCCGTAACATGACCACCAGCAACAACAACAGCCGGAGCCAGAAGAAGGTCTGGTTCATCACGGGCGCCGGCCGCGGCATGGGCGCCGACTTCGCGAGGGCCGTCCTCGCCGCCGGCCATGCGCTCGTGGCGACGGGCCGCGACCCAGGCCGACTCGCCAGCCTGCTTGGGGCCTCGGACGACCTCCTGGCCGTGAAGCTCGACGTCACGCGCCCGGCCGACGCCGAGGCGGCGGTCAAGGCGGCCATCGAGCGGTTCGGGCGCATCGACGTGCTTGTGAACAACGCCGCGATCTTCGAGGCCGGCTTCTTCGAGGAGCTGACGCCCGAGCAGCTTGAGCGGACGCTCGCCGCGAATCTCGTCGGCCAGATGCACGTCACGCGCGCCGTGCTACCGGTGATGCGCCGGCAGCGCGCGGGGCACGTCATCACGATCTCGTCGACCGCGGGGCTCGCGTCGAGCGCCGAGTTCACGAGCGCGTACGCCGCGTCGAAGTTCGGCCTCGAGGGATGGATGGAGGCGCTGCGCGTCGAGGTCGCGCCGTTCGGCATCCACACCACCATCGTCAACCCGGGCTTCTTCCGCACGGAGCTCCTCTCGGAGCAGTCGACCAACTACGCCGAGCCGACCGTGGCCGACTACGACGAGCGCCGCGCGCCGCTGCTCGCCGGGTGGAAGGCGACGCACGGGCAGCAGGCGGGCGACCCGGCGAAGCTCGCGCAGGCGCTGCTCACCATCGCGAGTCAGGAGCCGCCGCCACGCCGCTTCCTCGCGGGCGCGGACGCCATCAGCATCGCGGCGCAGAAGATCGCCGACCTGCGCGCGGACATCGAGTCCAACCGGCAGCTCTCGTCGTCGCTCGCATTCGACGCGTAGCACGCCGACCGCCGCGGCAATCCTCGCCGAGTTCACCGGAGGCCGGAACCGCGGCGCCGGCGAACGCGGGACGGGGTAGTAGGAGCGGTGCAGAAGAGCAGAGCTGACGGACACGCAGTGGGAGCGCCTACTCCCGCTCCTGCCGCCTCAGCGGCCCCGAACCGGGCGTCCGGCCCGCGACCACCGCACGATCCTCAGTGCCATCCTGTGGGTGCTCCGGACGGGGGCCCCATGGCGTGATCTCCCGGAGCGCTTCGGACCATGGGCGACCGCGTGGAGTCGCTTCCGCCGATGGACGGCCGACGGCGTGTGGACGCGTATCCTCAGCGTCTTGCAGCGCGCCGCCGATGCGGCAGGTCACCTCGATTGGGCAACCCACCACGTGGACGGGACAGTTGTCCGGGCGCACCAGCACGCGGCGGGCGCCCAGGGCGGGCAGGCGCACGAAGCGCTCGGACGTAGCCGGGGCGGCTTCTCCACCAAGGTGCACCTCCGGGCCGAAGGCGGAGGCAAGCCCCTCGCCTTCGCGGTCTCCGGAGGCGAGCGCCACGAGTCGCGCTACGTGCAGGCCCTGCTCGACGCCGGGAGCGTCCGGCGAAGTGCTCGTGGTCGGCCACGCCGACGGCCCGACCGCCTCGTTGGGGACCGGGGCTACAGCTACCCGACCGTCCGGCTCCTCGCGCGGCGGCACATTGGGGCGGTGATCCCCCACCGCCGCGACCAGCATCCGGACGACCGCCGCCACGCGGTGTTCGACCACGTCGCGTACCGGGAGCGCAACCGGGTCGAGCGCCTAGTGAACCGGCTGAAGCAATACCGACGGGTGGCCACACGATACGACAAGCGTGCCGTCCACTACCTGGCGATGGTCACCCTCGCGGCGCTCCTGATGTGGCTGTAGATGGTCGCGGTAGATGTGGCTGTAATCGACTGGGTGAGCCGTTTGCACACACGCCCTAGTAGCAGCACCAGCAACGGCCCTCGCGGTGGAATCGTCGAGAGGGTGCTACCAGTGACTAGTAACCAGCAACCAGCAACCGCCCGCCGGTAGTGGCCAGCCTCTCCGCTCCGAGTTCCATCGCGGCGCTCTACGACGTGCACGGGAATCTCCCGGCGCTCGACGCGGCCCTCGCCGCAGTCGAGGCGGCGGGTATGGGCGACATCGTGGTCGGCGGCGACGTGGCGCTCGGCCCGATGCCGCGCGAGACGGTGGATCGTCTGCTCGCGCTCGGGTCGCGCGCCCGCTTCGTCCGCGGCAACTGCGACCGCCTCGTCGCGGACGCCTTCGACGGGCGTCCTCTGCCCCGACTCCCGGACGCGGTGCGGGACGCCGTCGTCTGGACCGCGGCGCAGCTCGACCGGCGCCAGCGGGACTTCCTCGCAGGCTTCACGGAGACTGTGGTCGTTACGGTGGCCGGGATCGGCGAGGTGCTTTTCTGCCATGCCACGCCGCGCAGCGACGACGAGCTCTTCACCGCGCTCACGCCGGCCGAGCGCGTGCGTCCGATGCTCGGCGGCGTGCCGCAGCGGGTCGTCGTCTGCGGGCACACGCACATGCAGTTCGACCGCCTCGTGGACGGAGTGCGCGTCGTCAACGCCGGCAGCGTCGGCATGCCGTACGGCCGGCCGGGCGCCTACTGGCTCCGACTCGGCCCCGACGTGCATCCGGTGCGAACGGAGTACGACCTCGCGCGCGCCGCGGCGCTCGTCCGCGGGACGACGTACCCACAAGCCGAGGAGTTCGCGTCGCGCAGCGTGCTCCAGCCGCCGGGCGAGCGCGAGATGCTGAGCCTCTTCGAGCCGGCCGCGTCGAGGCCTTGACTATCTAGGCATCAGCTCGTACAGTAGCCCTAGACTATCAAGGGGTACGCATGGCCGAGCCGACGGAGTTGCTCCATGGCACCCTCGACGCGCTGGTACTCAAGACACTCGCTTGGGGGCCGCGCCACGGGTACGCGATCGCCCGCTGGCTCGAGTCCATCGGCGCCGATGCGCTGCGCATCGAGGAAGGGTCGCTCTACCCTGCCCTCTACCGGCTGGAGCGACGCGGCTGGATCGAAGCCGAGTGGGGGCTCTCGGAGACGAAGCGGAAGGTGAAGCTCTACCGGCTGACCGACGCCGGCCGCGAGCGCCTCGCGGTCGAGACGGCGCAGTGGAGCCGCTTCGCGGACGCCGTCGCTCGCGTCCTGCATACGCCCGTCGAGCCCGCCTGACGGCGGGGGGAGGCACGATGCCGGAGCTGGGGCGCTTCGCGCGCGAGCTGCGCGGACGATTCTGGAAGCCGTCGGTGGACGAGGAGGTGCGCTCGGAGCTCGAGTACCACGTCGAGATGCTCGAGCGCGACCTGATCGCCCGCGGGATGGACCCCGCCACTGCGCGCGCCGCGGCGCGGGAGAAGTTCGGCGACGCGGCGGGCATCGGCGCCGAGTGCCGCGACATCGGCACGGCGCGCGACCGCGAGCGGCGGCGCGCGCGCTGGCTCGACGAGCTGCGGCAGGATGTGCGCTACGCGCTGCGGCAGCTCCGCGCCGCGCCCCGCTTCACGCTCGTCGCCGTGCTCACCCTCGCCGTCGGACTCGGCGCCTCGACGACGATCTTCGGGATCGCCGACGCGGTGCTCCTGCGCCCGCTCCCCTTCCGCGAGCCCGGGCGACTGGCCGTGTTCTACGAGACGACGCCCACGGGGATGCCGTTCTCCCCCTCGGAGCCGGACTACCTCGACTGGCAGGCGCGCGCCCGCAGCTTCAGCGCGATGGCGGCGTTCGGCGGCCGGACGCCGAACGCGACCGGCGACGCCGGCCCCGAACAGCTCCAGGGCGCGGCCGCGACGCACACCCTGTTCGGTGTGCTCGGCGTCGCGCCGGCGCTCGGGCGCACGTTCACCGCGGAGGAGGACGCCGCGGGGGGCGACAAGCGCGTCGCCGTGATCAGCGACGCGCTCTGGCGGCGCCGCTTCGGGGGCGACCCGCGCGTCGTCGGCCGCGCGCTCGACCTCGACGGCGCGCGCCACCGGATCGTCGGCGTCATGCCGCCCGGCTTCGACTTCCCCGGTGAGGTGGAGGTGTGGGTCCCGCTCGCCCCGTCGTACAGCTGGCCGCGCGGCGACCGGCGGCTCGACGCCGCGGTCGGCCGCCTCGCGCCCGGCGTCACACTCGAGCAGGCGCGGGGCGAGCTCGCGAAGATCGCCCGCCAGCTCTCGGCCGAGCACCCGGCGACGAACGCCGACTGGGGCGCCGAGACGCGGCCGTTCGCGGAGTGGTTCGTGAGCCCCGAGATGCGGGCCCGCGTCGTCACGCTGCTGGCGACCGTCGGGCTGCTGCTGGCGATGGCGTGCATCAACGTAGCGAGCCTCTTCCTGGCGCGGGCCGGCGCGCGCGCCCACCAGCTCGCCGTGCGTGCCGCGCTCGGCGCCGGCCGCGGGCGCATCGTCCGCCAGCTGCTCACCGAGAGCTTCGTTCTCTCCCTGCTCGGCGGCGCCGCCGGACTCGCCGCGGCCGCCGCCGCGGTGCCGCTCGTCCGCCGCACGGGGAGCGCCGCCGTGCCGCGACTCGCCGAGCTGCAGCTCGACTGGCGCGTGCTCGGCTTCTCGCTCGCCGCGTGCCTGCTCACCGGCCTCCTCTTCGGCCTCGCGCCGGCGCTCCGCCTGTCGCGGGTCGGCACGGCGGGAGGGGCCGGCCTGCACGACCTCCTGCGCAGCGGCACGCGCCTCGTCGACTCGGGGCGCTTGCGCGGCGCGCTCGTCGTCTCGTCGGTTGCGCTGGCGACGGTGATGCTCGTCAGCGCGGGGCTCGTCGGCGGAAGCTTCGTGCGGCTGATGCGCGTGGATCTCGGCTTCTCCACCGAGCGCGTGCTCACCGGCTCGATCGTCCTCCCCAACGACCGCTACGACCCCGCGAAGTCCGTCGCCTTCTACACGGAGCTCGTGCGCCGCGTGCGGGCACTGCCCGGCGTGCAGGCCGCCGGCGCGACGAACCTCGCACCGTTCACGATGGGGAACACGGCGATGGGCTTCGCGGCGGCCGGCCGCGAGCCGGCCAACAAGTCGGAGCTGCCGATCGCGTCGTGGCGGATCGTCACGCCGGGCTACTTCGCGGCGCTCGGCGTGCCGCTCCTGCGCGGCCGCGTGTTCGACGAGCGCGACGTGCGCGGCGCGGCGGAGCGGACGATCGTCGTCAACGAGACGCTGGCCCGCCGCGCCTGGCCGGGCGAGGACCCGGTCGGCCGCGGGCTGACGCTCTCCAACGGGCGCACGCAGACCATCGTCGGCGTCGTGGGCGACGCGCGGCTGCTGTCGGTGGACAGCCTGCCGCGCCCGACGATGTACTTCGCGCACGCGCAGACCGGCTGGCCGGCGATGTGGCTCACCGTGCGGACGGCGGGCGACCCCGCCGCGCTCACCGCCGCCGTGCGGCGCGAGGTGGCGGCGCTCGACGGGTCGCTGCCGATCGCGCAGGTGCAGCCGCTGTCGCAGCTCGTCACCGATGCGACGGCGCAGCCGCGGCTGACGGTGCTCGTCTTCGCACTCTTCGCGTCGGCCGCCCTCGCCCTCGCCGCGGTCGGCCTGTACGGGCTGATCGCGTTCGGCGTCGCGCAGCGCACGCGCGAGATCGGCGTCCAGCTCGCGCTCGGCGCGCCGCCGCCGCGAATCGTGCGCGGCGTGCTCGGCCAGGGCGTGCGCCTCGCCGTCGCCGGCGTCGCCCTCGGCACGCTCGCCGGCTACGCCGCGGCTGGCGTCCTGCGCGCGATCCTCTTCGAGACCGAGCCCACCGACCCGGCGACGTTCGCCGGCGTGGCGGCGCTGCTCGTCCTCGTCGCCGCGGCGGCGAGCGCGGGACCGGCGTGGCGAGCGGCGCGGCTGGATCCGGTAGTGGCGCTACGAAGCGAATGAACACCAGCCACCAACCGCTGGGCGGTTACTGGTAGCTGGTTGCTGGTGACTGGTAACGGCACCAGCAGCCACCCCGCGCGCTGGAAGCAACCGGAGGGGGCTACCAGTCACTAGTAACCAGTTACTAGTCACCGCCCCCCGGTCCGAGTGGACGGTGCGGCGGCGGTTATCTTCCCGCCATGCCGGCTTCGTCCCCCTCCGCCGCCGCCGCCCGCGCAATGGTCGAGCTGTTCGACGACTACCAGGCGGGAGTGCGGGAGACGGCGCGGCGGGCGGCACGGCACTTCGCGGAGCGGGACTGGGTGGCGGCGCGCGCCGACTCCACCGACCGGCTGACGCTCTACGGCGCCAAGGTCTTCGAGGCGATCGCGCGCGTCGACGCGCTGCTCGGCGCGGGCGCGGACGAGGAGGGGTGGGCGGCGACGCGCGACGCCTACGCGACCGAGGTGGCGGGACGCGACGACCGCGAGATCGCCGAGACCTTCTTCTCCTCGACGTCGCGCTGCCGCTTCGCGACGATCGGCGTCCACTCGGCGATCGAGTTCCACCACCCGTGGGCGCCGCTCGACGACGCCGAGGCCGACGCCGCGCCGACGCGCTGGTGCGCGGCGGGCGAGGACGGCGGCGCGGGACCGCTCGCCGCGTCCCTCCTCGCTGGCGGGCCAGAGCCGCTCGCACATCCGCGCCGCGACGCCGAGCGCGTGGCTCGCGCCCTCGCCACGGCGGCGCGCGGCGCCTGGGGCGACCCGCGGCTGGACGGCGCCGAGGTGCTCGACACCGTCTTCTACCGGAACCGCGAGGCGTACGTCGTCGGGCGGCTGCGGCGCGGCGAGCGGTCGCTGCCGCTCGTCGTCGCCTTCCGCTCGCCCGCCAGCGGGATCGAGGCCGACGCCGTGCTGACGACGGCCGACGAGGCGTCCATCGTCTTCGGCTTCGCGTGGTCGTACCTCCACGCCGACCTTGCGCACCCGCGCGCGTCGGTCGCCTTCCTGCGGCGGCTCATGCCGCTCAAGCGCGTGGACGAGCTCTACACGGCGATCGGCTACAACAAGCACGGCAAGACGGAGCTCTACCGCGTGCTCGGCCACCACCTCGCGCAGCGCACGACGCACTTCGCGGAGGCCGAGGGGACGAAGGGGCTCGTGATGGCGGTCTTCACGCTGCCGTCGCTCAACGTCGTGCTCAAGGTCATCAAGGACCGGATAGACGCGCCGAAGCGGACGACGCGCCGCGAGGTCGAGCGGCAGTACCGGCGGGTCTTCCTCAACGACCGCGTCGGGCGGCTGGCCGACGCGCAGCTCTTCAAGGGGCTCGCGTTCCCGATCGACTGCTTCCCCGACGACCTCCTCGCCGAGCTGGCGTTCGTCGCGCCGTCGGTCGTGCGGATCGAGGGGGACATGGTCGTCGTGCACCACGTGTACACCGAGCGGCGCGTGCGGCCGCTCAACCTCTATCTCCAGGACGCGGGCGACGAGGCGGCGGTGGCGGCGATCCTCGACTACGGCGAGGCGATCCGCGACCTCGCGGCGTCGAACATCTTTCCCGGCGACCTGCTGCTCAAGAACTTCGGCGTCAGCCGCCACGGCCGCGTCATCTTCTACGACTACGACGAGCTGGCGACGCTCGCCGACTGCCGCTTCCGCCACCTGCCGCCGCCGCGCTCGCTCGACGACGAGATGGCCGCCGAGCCGTGGTTCTCGGTCGCCGACCACGACGTGTTCCCCGAGGAGTTCCTCCGCTACATGATCCCGCCCGGGCGGCTGCGCGACGCCTTCCTCGAGGCGCACCGCGACCTGCTCGACGCCGACTGGTGGTGCGCGATGCAGGAGCGGGCGCGTACGGGCGAGGTGCCGAACACCTTTCCGTACGCGCCGTCGCGTCGGCTCGGCTTCGAAACGGCGGGGGACGGTTCCTGAGCCGGAGGCGAGGGCGCCGCGGCGTCGTTCGGGCGGCTACGCCCGAGGGGCGTCCGGCGGGCTCAGCTCCTCCCTCGTGAAGCGGCCCATGTAGTTGATCGAATGAGCGCCGTGCTGGCGAAGGATCTCCGCGGCGCGGTCCTTCCGCGCGTCGGTCGGCGCGCTCACCAGGAGGAGGAAGTGGCCGTCGCGCAGGGACTGCTCGTAGCGCGCCTTCACCTCCATCTCGTCGTCCGCGACGCCGAGCTTCTGGGCGACGCGGATGGCGAGGTCGGCGAGCCCCGTGCGGCCGGTTCGCGCGTGCATCGCCTCGGCCTCGTCGGAGCCCGAGACGACGTGAATCTCCGAGTCCAGGAAGCCGCCGGCGGTGAGGGCCCGGATGGCGCCGGTGGCACGCTCTCGCGTCGTGATGACGCCGAGGACGTGGTGGGTTGGGTAGCCCGTCCGGTCGTCCGGCTGGCTGCCGGTCCCCGCCTCGTGTTCCGTGAAATCCGTGGACATCGTGCCTCCCGAAAGATTGGAGCCGTGGGCGGAGTCGTTCTTCCCGCTGCGGGATTCGTACCCGGTCGCGCGAATCGCACCGGTTCCCGCGCGGACCGATCATACTCTTGCGGACGAGGCGCGATGAGGCCATCCCCGACCGGCGCGCTCGGCGCGCTCGCCGTCACTTCGTCGGCGCTCCTCCTCCTCCTGTCGCTCGCCTGTGCGCCCCCGACGGCGACCTCCGCCGGCGCCGCGCCGTCCGTCGTCGGAGAGCCGACCGTCGCCGCGACGCGCATCATCGTCGATGCGTCGCGCGCGGAGGGGGCGATCAGCCCGCTCCTCTACGGACAGTTCGCCGAGTTCATGTTCGAGGGGGTGAAGGGCGGGCTGCACGCCGAGCTGCTGCGCGACCGCGGCTTCGACGAGTCGCCCAACGCGATCGGTCTGCCGCGCGATTGGCACCGCTACCCGGACGACCGCAACGACGACTACGCGCTCGCCTTCCGCTGGGACGACTCGGTGGCCTTCCCCGTCGAGCGCGATTCGCTCACCGGCGCGCGCGTGCCGCGCGCCCTGCGGGTGGACGCCGGCGACGCGGTGATCGAGCGCCACGGCTTCTACCAGGCGCGCGTCCCCGTGCGCGGCGGCGTGCCCTACCGCGCCGCGCTCTGGCTGCGCGCCGCCGACTACGACGGCCCGGTGCGCGTCGCGCTCGAGCAGGACGCGAGCGGCGGCCGCGTCTACGCCGAGGCGGCGATCCCCCGCGTCGCGCGCGGCGAATGGCGGCGCTACGAGGTCGTGCTCCGCCCGGAGACGAGCGATCCGCTGGCCCGCTTCGCCGTGCTCGTGCCGGGCCGCGGGCGGCTCTGGGTGGACCAGGCGTCGCTGATGCCGGGCGACAGCGCGGCCGGCGGCGTACGGCGCGACGTCTTCGAGCGCGTACGGGCGCTGCGGCCGGCGTTCATCCGCTGGCCGGGCGGCAACGTCGCGCAGGACTACCACTGGCGGTGGGGCGTCGGGCCGCGCGACCGGCGGCCGACGTGGGTCAACCTCTCGTGGCGCAACGAGCCCGAGCCGGGCGACTTCGGCACCGACGAGTTCATCGCCTTCGCCCGCGCCGTCGGCGCCGAGCCGACGCTCACCGTCAACGTCGAAGGGCGGGGCGCGACGCCGGAGGAGGCCGCGGCGTGGGTGGAGTACTGCAACGGGGCGGCGACGTCGCGCTACGGCGCGCTCCGCGCGGCGAACGGACACCCGGCGCCGTTCGGCGTGCGCTACTGGGAGGTGGGCAACGAGATCTGGGGGGACTGGGTGCGCGGCCATTCGGACGCCGCGACCTACGCCCGCAACTTCCGCCGCTACGCGGACGCGATGCGCCGCGCGGACTCGACGATCCGCCTCATCGCCGTCGGCGACAACGACATGGCGTGGAATCGGACGGTGCTGCGCGCCGTCGGGCGCGACGTGGATTATCTCGCCGTCCACCACTACTTCGGCTTCGACTCCGCCCAGCGCGACCCGCGCGTGCTGATGCCGCGCCCGCTGCACTACGAGCGCTTCTACCGCGAGCTCGACTCGCTGGCCCGCGCCGAGGTGCCGGGCCGGAGCGTGCGCCTCGCGATCAACGAGTACGGGCTCGCCGTCCCCGAGCGGATGCAGCACGGCATGGACGCCGCGCTCTACGGCGCGCGGCTGATGAACGTCTTCGAGCGCTCGAGTCCCATGGTCGCGATGAGTGCCGTCTCCGACCTCGTGAACGGCTGGCCGGGCGGCGTCGTCCAGGCCGGCCGCCACGGCGCCTTCGTGACGCCGCTCTACCACGCGAACCGGATGTACGCCGAGCGGCTCGGCCGCGAGCGGCTGGCCGTCGCCGTCGAGGGGCCGCGGTTCGGCGACGACCCGACGCGCCCGGGCGTCGACGCGCCGGCGGTGGACGCGGTCGCCAGCCGCTCGGGCGACGGGCGGACGATCTACCTGAAGGTCGTGAACACCCACCCGACGAGCGCGGTGAGCGCGCGCGTCGAGCTGCGCGGCGTCGCCGTCGAGGCGGGCGACGCCACGTGGGAGCTGCTCGCCGGCGAGCCCGGCGCGCGCAACTCGTTCGCGACGCCGGACGCGATCATGCCCGTCGTCCGGCGCACGGCGCGGGCGGGGGGCGCCATCGTGCTGCGCCTCCCCGCCCGCTCGGTGTCGGTGCTCTCCATCCCCGTCGGCGGCTGACGCCGGGCCGCCGCGCGTGCGTCGTCAGTCGCGCGCGTTGACGGTCGTCCGCATCCACGGGTGGATGCAGCACTGGTAGTGTTCGGTCCCCGCCTCGCTCACCGCTTCGCGGACGGTGCCGCCGGGCGGCACGATGTCACCGGGCGCGAGCGCCAGGCATTCGGGCGCCGGGACCGGCGTCCCCGAGAGCTGGTTGAGCACGGGGATGAAGCCGCCGCCGAACTCCTCGACCTCGGTGAAGGTGTGGTCCTCGCCGCCGCGGTTGATCGCGACCAGCGTCTGGCCCACTCGCACGTTCGTGTTCGGCGGCGCGAAGTGCCAGGCGCCGACCTTCTGGTGCGCGCCGAGCTGAGCGAGGAAGTTGTCGAACGTCACCCCGCCGCCGCGGCCGATGCAGGTGCCCGGCCCGAGCGCGGCATTGAAGCTCGCCGGGTCGCAGGCGTCCATCATGTTGATCAGCCGCTCGACGCCGGCGCCGCTGGTGACGCGCGCGGCCTCCGTGGCGGCCGGCGGCGACGGCTGGGTGGGCTCGCTGCACGCGGCCTGGACGAGGCACACGGCCACGAACGCGGCTGCTCGGCGGGAACGACGCATCCTGCACCTCCTGTGACGGGATGATGAGAAGCGGGGACCATCGAAGGGCAGACGGCACGAGGGCGTAAAATCATCCCGCCGTGGTGGATCCCCGGCCGGTCGCCGCGGTACTTTTCGGTATGGCTTCCCTCCCCATCGTCGCTCCCCCCGACCGCCACGCCGCCGCCGCCCCGCCCGCGGAGCCGACGGCGCGCCCCGACCTCCGCGACGAGGACCTCCACCCGCTGCTCGTCGCGTTCTACGACGCCGTGGAAGACGATGCGTTGCTCGCCCCCTACTTCACGAGCGTGGACATGCCGGCGCACATGCCGCGCATCGTGGACTTCTGGTCCACGCTCCTCTTCCACACGGGGCGCTACTCGGGGAACGCCTTCCGCCCGCACCTCGAGATGCCGGGGCTCACCGCCGAGCACTTCGCCCGCTGGCTGGCGACGCTCGAGCGAACGGTGGACGCCTCGCACGCCGGCCCGAACGCGACGCGCATGAAGGAGCTCGCGCACCGCGTCGCCTACAGCATGCAGCTGCGGCTCGGCATCGCGCCGGCCGCCGCCTACCGGCCGGACCTGCCCTGAGCGGGCGCCGCTAGGCCTCGACGACGAGGAAGCCGATCGCGCCCTTCTGCCCGTGGCCGAAGCCGTGGTTGACGAAGGGGAACTCGCCCGCAACGTCGCAGAGGAGCTCGAAGCACATCCCGCCGCCCGGCGCCACGGCCCACGTCTGCACGCCGCGGATCGGCGCGCCCGGCGGCGCGCCCAGGTACGTCGTGTCGAACTGCTCGCCGACGACGTGGAAGTTGCACGGGTGCGCCGGCCCGGCGTTGACGAGCCAGAAGCGA
>Ga0307412_10000597_pt1 | contig 21339 bp, 14 predicted proteins | sample DK1Cmetagenome_3_FD_203823 | JGI IMG/M metagenome (GOLD analysis project Ga0307412, IMG submission 203823) | Maize rhizosphere microbial communities from greenhouse at UC Davis, California, United States - DK15-C-1 | ecosystem: Host-associated > Plants > Roots > Rhizosphere > Soil | place: USA...
ATCACGGCGTGCTGATGATTCCCTGCGGCCGCTACAGCAACGTGATGCGGGTCATGCCCTCGCTGACGATCTCCCGCTCGCTGTTCTTCAAGGCCCTGGACATTTTTGGCGACGCCCTGGCCTCCCTCAAGGCTTGAGCGTCCATCTCACCTCATTACGGATCGCAAAAATGACCCAGCATTTCAATCACTTCATCGAAGGCACGACCTTCGAAGCTTCGGACGGTCGTCGCATCGCGCTCGTCGATCCGGTGACAGAACAGACTTACGGCAGCACCGCCCGCGGCACCGCCGAGGATGTGGACCGCGCCGTGAGCGCGGCACGCCAGCAACTTGAGCATGGCGCCTGGCGCCAACTCGACGGAGCCCAGCGCGGTCGGCTGCTGTCGAAACTGGCGGACCTGGTCGAGCGCGACACCGAATTGCTGGCCGACCTGGACGCCAACGCCATCGGCCGTTCACCGGTCGAACCACGCCGGCTGGACATCCCCAACGCGATCGCCAACCTGCGTGCCGCCGCCGGCTGGGCGAATCAGCTCGAAGGGCGCACCATTCCCACTGGTGGCTATTTCGGCACCAAGACCCTGTCCTACACGGTGCGGGAACCGGTGGGTGTGGTCGGTGCCATCGTTCCCTGGAACTCACCACTGATGATCACCGTCTGGAAGCTCGCCGCGATGTTGGCGGCGGGCTGCACGGTGGTCGTCAAGCCGTCGGAAGAAACGCCACAATCAGCCCTGCACCTGGCGGCGCTGGCTCAGCAAGCGGGCTTCCCCGACGGTGTCATCAACGTCGTCACCGGCTACGGCGACGAGGTCGGCCGCGCCCTGTGCGAGCACCCGCACGTGGCCAAGATCAGCTTCACCGGCAGCCCCGAGGCCGGGCGCGAGATCCAGCGCACCGCCGGTGTGTTGTTCAAGCGCGTGGCATTGGAGCTGGGCGGCAAGAGTCCGCAGATTGTCTTCGACGATGCCTCCTTCGACGACGCGCTCTTCGGTTGCTCCCTCGGCCTGTTCGCCAATCAGGGACAAATCTGCGCGGCCGGCTCGCGCATCCTGGTCCAGCGCGGCATCGCCGAACGCTTCGCCGCCGCGCTCGCCGACGCCGCGCGCGCAGTCAAGGTCGGCGACCCACGCCAGCCTGGCGTGCAGATGGGCCCGGTGGCCAAGAAGGCGCAATTCGACCGCGTCAACCGCTACATCCAACTGGGCATCGAACAAGGCGCCTCGCTATTGGCGGGCGGCGTATCGAATGCTGGCCAGGGCTGGTTCGTCCAGCCGACGATTTTCGCCAATGCCCGCAATGACATGGCGATCGCCCGGGACGAGATCTTCGGCCCCGTAGGCACGGTGATCACGTTCGACAGCGAAGAAGAGGCCATCGCGCTGGCCAACGACTCCACTTACGGCCTCGCGGCCACGGTCTGGACGGCCGACCTGGTGCGAGCCCATCGCGTGGCCACCGCGGTGAAGGCCGGTGCCGTCGGCGTCAATTGCTGGAGCCCGCTGGACGCCAACCTGCCTTGGGGCGGCGTCAAGTCCAGCGGCATCGGGCGTGAAGGTGGGTTCAGCGGCGCACAGGCCTACACCGAAGAGAAGGTCATCACCGTGTTGCTGCCCGGCTGAGAACAAAACCCGCACTGACCGAACGGCCCTGCAATGCGAGCTGGCAGGGGCCGTTCGAGGTGCATTTCGATGCGTTGATGATCCTTGGAGAGACCGCGATGAGTCCGGCAAATCAAACAATAATTGATCGGTATCCGACGTCCCTGCGTCTTTTGCACTGGGTGCGCGCCTTGCTCGTCGCAGGCCTCCTCTGGGCCGGCTGGCACATGACCGGGCTGAATGACGAAGTGGCGAGCAAATATGAGCTGTACTACCCGTGGCACAAATCCTTTGGGGTGTTGGTGTTCCTGGTGGTCCTGATCCAGATCGCCCTGCGCATAAGCACGCCCAGGCTGCCGCAACCGCCGGAGACATTGGCGCGGTATGAGAGAGTTTCATCAAGGCTGGCGCACCGCACCCTGTATGCCCTGCTGGTGATCGTGCCGTTGATGGGCTATTCGATGTCGAGCACCTACACGATGAGCGATGGGGTGTTCTTTTTTGGCGTGAACCTTCCGGAGCTTCTTGGCAAGAATGACGATTGGTTCGTGGTCTTCCAGTGGCTGCACAAGGTACTCGCCTATACCCTGCTCGGCCTGGTCCTGGTGCACATCGCCGGCGCCCTCAAGCACCGGTTCTTCGACCGTGACCCTCGCAGCGACGTCTTACGCCGCATGCTGTGACGACCAGGGGCCTTGGCACCGTCATGGAATGCCTCCTTATCGAGTGTTCATGCGTTCACGTCGACGACCGTGCGCCCGCGAACCTGCCCTTGCAACACCCGGGCAGCCACTGCCGGAACCTCGGCCAAGCCAATCACCTGGGTGGTGCGGGCAAGCTTGTTGACATCAAGATCCCGGGCCAGTCGCGACCAGGCCTGCAAGCGCGCAGCTTGCGGAGCGTTTACCGAGTCGATACCCGCCAGGGTCACGTTGCGCAGGATAAACGGCAGCACCGAGCCGGGCAGGTCCGCGCCCTGGGCCAGGCCGAAGGCAGCGACAACCCCGCGGTACTGGGTCTGGGCCAAGGCATTGGCCAAGGTATGGCTGCCGACCGAGTCGATGACACCCGCCCAACGCTCCTTCGCAATCGGCGCGCCGGGCTCTGACAAGGTGCGGCGATCGATGATTTCGGCCGCACCTAAGTCGCGCAGGTAGTCGGCCTCTTCCTGCCGTCCGGTCGAGGCGATCACCCGATAACCCAGGCCGGACAACAACGCGATCGCCACCGAGCCAGCGCCGCCATTGGCACCGGTCACCAGGATATCGCCGCGCTCGGGTGTCAGGCCGCCGTGTTCCAGCGCCAGGACGCTGAGCATCGCCGTGTAGCCGGCGGTGCCGATGGCCATGGCTTGTTGGGTTGAAAACGCCTCCGGGATTTTCACCAGCCAGTCGCCACTCACCCGCGCCTTCTGGGCAAAGCCACCGTGGTGGGTCTGGCTCAGCCCCCAGCCATTGACCAGCACCCGATCACCAGTTTGGAAACCGGCGTGGCTCGACGTTTCGACGATGCCGGCGAAGTCGATGCCCGGAATCAACGGGAACTGGCGGATGACCGGCGAACGCCCGCTGAGGGCCATGGCGTCCTTGTAATTCACCGTCGAGTACTCGATCGCCACGGTAACGTCGCCGGCCATCAGGTCCTCATCCTTGAAATCGACCAGGCGGGTGGAAATCACATCGTCGGCTTTAGTGGTGAGCAGCGCCTTGAAAGTCATTGTCATGTTTCCTGTTCGATTGAAGGACTGGGACTACGGGCAAGCGGCTGGACGGGGCAGACTCACGCAAGCTGCATGGCTTTGCGGATACCCGTATCCAGAACGCCAGCCGGGGCGAAGCGACGCATCCATTGCAACTGCGCCGCCGCCTTGCCAGCGGTATAGCGCAGCTTGGGACGCGCGGCCCGCGCCGCCTTGAGCACCACGTGAGCCACCACATCTGCGCTTTCGGCGGTCGCCATCGCCTGGTTGACGACTTTGGTGACCTTTACCCGAATATCTTCGTACAGGTCCAGCTTGGCGTCAGCCTCCAGGCTGTTGCTTTCGAACGAGGTCCGGGTATAGCCGGGTTCGATCACAGTGACCCGGATGCCATGGGTGCGCAGTTCGTGGTCCAGGGCTTGAGAATAGCCATCTACCGCATGTTTGCTCGCGACGTAGAGCGCCACATAAGGCACGGCCACGACGCCGAGGATCGAACCGATGTTGATGATGCGACCGCTGCCCTGGCGCCGCATGTGGGGCACAACAGCGCGAGTCATCCGGACAACGCCCATGAAATTGGTATCGAAAACCGCCTTGGCCTGCTCGATGGAGCTCTCTTCCGCCGCCGCAGGCGCGAGCCCGAAACCGGCATTGTTGACCAGCAGATCGATACGGCCCTCCAACTGCAACAACTCCTGCACAGCGTGCTCGACAGAGGCATCCTCGGTCACGTCCAGCGCCAGCATGGCAAACGGCCGTTGATCCGACTGGACGCCTCTGCGGCTGGTGCCATAGACCTTGTAGCCCGCCGCAACGAGCTTGACGGCGATGGCCTCTCCGATACCGGACGAAGCGCCTGTTACCAAAGCTACGGGTTTGTTGATTGTCATGAAGTTTTCCTCGGGCAGCAGGGTCGGGGCCGGCATCGAAGCGTGTCGGGCAAATCTATGATTATGAGCATAATCATAAACGTCAACAGTTTTGATTTTGATCGACATCTAATTGATCACGCCATGCTTTGTTCGCCAGAACCGTAGTCTGTCCGACAGGCTTCACCGGAACCGTTACTGAACTTGCTGCGATCATCAGCAAAAAAACGTTTCACCGATGAAACAATCCCGGAATTACCACCATCACCGCTTTGTAACAAAGTGCGACTAGGATCGGGAATGCCTCCTATTTCGCGAGTTTCCCACCATGACAACGCCTACCCTGGCTTCCAACCTGTCGGGCTCGGTCGCCTCCCCTTCGAGACCGCAGCTGGATCGCAAACCGAGCATGATGACCCTGGCGATTTTTTTCGCGGTGCTGGGCATCGGCCTTTTGTTCACTGCCTACAGCTTGATGCACGACATGAACGAGCTCGGCACCGTGGTGACCACGTGGACACCGTTCCTGCTGCTGGGTGTCGCGCTGCTGATCGCGCTGGGCTTTGAGTTCGTCAACGGTTTCCACGACACCGCCAACGCCGTGGCCACGGTTATCTATACCAACTCCATGGCCCCCAATTTCGCGGTGGCCTGGTCGGGTTTCTTCAATTTCCTTGGGGTGCTGCTGTCCAGTGGCGCGGTGGCTTTCGGCATCATCGCCTTGCTGCCGGTGGAGCTGATCCTGCAGGTCGGTTCCTCCGCCGGTTTCGCCATGATCTTCGCGTTGCTGATCGCCGCGATCCTCTGGAACCTCGGCACCTGGTGGCTGGGCCTGCCGGCCTCGTCTTCCCACACGCTGATTGGTTCGATCATCGGCGTCGGCGTCGCCAATGCGCTGATGCACGGTCGCGATGGCACCAGCGGGGTGGACTGGGCCCAGGCGACCAAGATCGGCTACGCGCTGCTTTTGTCGCCGTTGGTAGGCTTCGGCTGCGCCGCGTTGCTGTTGCTGGCGCTGCGGGCTTTCGTCAAGAATCGCGCGCTGTACAAGGCACCTGAAGGCAACACACCGCCACCTTGGTGGATTCGCGGCTTGCTGATCCTGACGTGCACCGGCGTTTCGTTCGCCCACGGTTCCAACGACGGCCAGAAAGGCATGGGCCTGATCATGCTGATCCTGGTAGGCACCCTGCCGATGGCGTATGCACTCAACCGCACGATGCCTGCCGACCAGGCACTTCAATTCGCCGCGGTGGCTGAAGTCACCCAACAAGCCCTGGTCAAGCACTCGCCCTCGCCGGCGCCGGCCGACCCGCGCCCTATCCTGTCCGCCTACGTCAGCAGCAAGCAGGCCACGCCACAACTGGTGCCGGCCCTTGCCGCGATGACCGGCAGCATCGGTGCCGAAGTCAAAGGCTACGGCTCCCTGGCGAAGGTGCCCGTCGAAGCCGTGGGCAACGTGCGCAACGACATGTACCTGACCAGCGAAACCATTCGCCTGATGGACAAGAATAAGGTCGGCGACTTTGATGCCGACACGCGGGACAAACTGCAACTGTTCAAGCAGCAGATCGACAATTCGACGCGGTTCATTCCGCTATGGGTGAAGATCGCCGTGGCCATCGCCCTTGGCCTGGGCACCATGGTCGGCTGGAAACGCATCGTGGTGACGGTGGGAGAGAAAATCGGCAAGTCGCACCTCACCTACGCCCAAGGCGCCTCGGCTGAGACGGTCGCGATGCTGACCATTGGCGCTGCCGACGTGTTCGGCCTGCCGGTGTCCACCACCCATGTGCTTTCCTCGGGTGTGGCCGGTACGATGGTCGCCAACGGCGGTGGCCTGCAGATGCGCACGATCCGCAACCTGCTGATGGCCTGGGTGCTCACGCTGCCAGCCGCCATCCTGTTGTCCGGCAGCCTTTACTGGTTGTTCACCCAACTGTTCTGATCCGAATCCCGAAGGGAATGTTCGGGGCCCGGGTGTGTTTTCACCGAGCCCCGAACTTGTTTTCAGGCGACCAGATCGTTGGCGTTGAAGGTATTGACACCAACCAACTGGATTTCGAAGTCCGCGCCCAGATCATCGTTGACGTTGCCGTAGAGCACATGATCAACGAAGCGCAACTGCCCCGCGCCAGTGAAATCCCCTGCATCGACAAAGCTGAACTTGTTGAACAGTGGCGTCAGCGCATTGGCATCCAGTTTCGACAGATCGATCTTGTCGCCTTGCAGGCGGCTGAAATCGAGGATAACGTCGCCCGCCCCGTCCTTGCCCAACTCACTCAACGAACTGAAAACGAAACGATCAGCTCCGACGCCGCCCGTCAGGGTGTCGGTCCCCGCCCCGCCAATCAGAGTGTCGTTGCCAGCACCGCCATCGAGACGATCGTTGCCTGCGCCACCGTTGAGCACGTTGGCGGCGGCATTGCCGATCAACACGTTGTCCAGCGCGTTGCCGCTGCCGTTGATCGCGGCAACGCCGGTCAACGTGAGGTTTTCCAGGTTGTTGCCCAGGGTCCAGCTCACCGAGGAACGCACGCTGTCGATTTCGGAGGCCGAGGTGCTGGTTTCGCTGATGACGTCCTTGAGGTTGTCGACCACGTAGGTGTCGTTGCCAGTGCCACCGATGAGGGTGTCGATGCCGGCGCCGCCGTCGAGGGTATCCGCGCCGTCCATGCCATTGAGCACGTTCGCCGCGGCGTTGCCGATCAGGCTGTTATTTGATGCGTTGCCGGTGAGGTTGAGCGCGGCGACGCCGAGCAACACTGCATTCTCGACGTTGGCGGACAAGGTATGGCTGACCGCTGTCCGGACCAGGTCGATGCCTTCATCCGCAAGCTCTACGACGCTGTCACCCGCGTTGTCGAGGGTATACGTGTCGTTACCCGCGCCACCGACCAAGGTATCGCGCCCGGCGAGGCCATCGAGCAGGTTATTGCCAGCGTTGCCGGTCAGCACGTTGTTCAACGCGTTGCCGCTGCCGTTGAGGTTGGCGCTGCCGGTCAGCGTGAGGTTTTCCAGGTTGGCGCCCAGCACCCAGTTGACCGAGGCCCGTACGCTGTCGACTTCAGCGGCCAGGGTGCTGGTTTCGCTGACGACGTCCTTGAGGTTGTCGACCACGTAGGTGTCGTTGCCCGTGCCGCCGACCAGCGTGTCGATGCCGAGGCCACCGTCGAGGATGTTGGCGCCAGCGTTGCCGGTGATGCGGTTGTTCAGCGCGTTACCGGTAGCGTTGATGCTGCCGGCGCCGCTGAGTGTCAGGTTTTCGAGGTTGGCGCCCAGCGCATAGCTGATGGACGAAACAACGCTGTCAATCTCAGTCAGCGCCGTGCCGCGCTCGATCACCGTGTCGCCGAGGTTGTCGACGTAGTAAGTGTCGTTGCCGGCGCCACCGTCCAGGCTATCTGCGCCGCCCAGGCCGTTAAGCACGTTGGCGGCGGCATTGCCGATCAGCACATTGTCCAGCGCGTTGCCGCTGCCGTTGATCGCGGCAGCGCCGGTCAGCGTGAGATTTTCCAGATTGCTGCCCAGGGTCCAGCTCACCGAGGAGCGAACGCTGTCGATTTCGGAAGCCGAGGTGCTGGTTTCGCTGATGACGTCCTTGAGGTTGTCGACCACGTAGGTGTCGTTGCCAGTGCCACCGATGAGGGTGTCGATGCCGGCGCCGCCGTCGAGGGTATCCGCGCCGTCCATGCCATTGAGCACGTTCGCCGCGGCGTTGCCGATCAGGCTGTTATTTGATGCGTTGCCGGTGAGGTTGAGCGCGGCGACGCCGAGCAACACTGCATTCTCGACGTTGGCGGACAAGGTATGGCTGACCGCTGTCCGGACCAGGTCGATGCCTTCATCCGCAAGCTCTACGACGCTGTCACCCGCGTTGTCGAGGGTATACGTGTCGTTACCCGCGCCACCGACCAAGGTATCGCGCCCGGCGAGGCCATCGAGCAGGTTATTGCCAGCGTTGCCGGTCAGCACGTTGTTCAACGCGTTGCCGCTGCCGTTGAGGTTGGCGCTGCCGGTCAGCGTGAGGTTTTCCAGGTTGGCGCCCAGCACCCAGTTGACCGAGGCCCGTACGCTGTCGACTTCAGCGGCCAGGGTGCTGGTTTCGCTGACGACGTCCTTGAGGTTGTCGACCACGTAGGTGTCGTTGCCCGTGCCGCCGACCAGCGTGTCGATGCCGAGGCCACCGTCGAGGATGTTGGCGCCAGCGTTGCCGGTGATGCGGTTGTTCAGCGCGTTACCGGTAGCGTTGATGCTGCCGGCGCCGCTGAGTGTCAGGTTTTCGAGGTTGGCGCCCAGCGCATAGCTGATGGACGAAACAACGCTGTCAATCTCAGTCAGCGCCGTGCCGCGCTCGATCACCGTGTCGCCGAGGTTGTCGACGTAGTAAGTGTCGTTGCCGGCGCCACCGTCCAGGCTATCTGCGCCGCCCAGGCCGTTAAGCACGTTGGCGGCGGCATTGCCGATCAGCACATTGTCCAGCGCGTTGCCGCTGCCGTTGATCGCGGCAGCGCCGGTCAGCGTGAGATTTTCCAGATTGCTGCCCAGGGTCCAGCTCACCGAGGAGCGAACGCTGTCGATTTCGGAAGCCGAGGTGCTGGTTTCGCTGATGACGTCCTTGAGGTTGTCGACCACGTAGGTGTCGTTGCCAGTGCCACCGATGAGGGTGTCGATGCCGGCGCCGCCGTCGAGGGTATCCGCACCGTCCATGCCGTTGAGTACGTTGGCGGCGGCGTTGCCGATCAGGCTGTTATTTGATGCGTTGCCGGTGAGATTCAGCGCGGCGATACCGAGCAACACTGCATTCTCGACGTTGGCGGACAAGGTATGGCTGACCGCTGTCCGGACCAGGTCGATGCCTTCATCCGCCAGCTCTACGACGCTGTCTCCTGCGTTGTCGAGGGTATACGTGTCGTTGCCGGCGCCACCAACCAAGGTATCGCGCCCGGCGAGGCCATCGAGCAAGTTATTGCCAGCGTTGCCGGTCAGCACGTTGTTCAACGCGTTGCCGGTGCCGTTGAGGTTAGCGCTGCCGGTGAGCGTGAGATTTTCCAGGTTGGCGCCCAGCGCCCAGTTGACCGAGGCACGTACGCTGTCGATCTCGCCAGCCAAGGTGCTGGTTTCGCTGATCACATCCTTGAGGTTGTCGACCACGTAGGTGTCGTTGCCCGTGCCGCCGACCAGCGTGTCGATGCCGAGGCCACCGTCGAGGACGTTGGCGCCAGCGTTGCCGGTGATGCGGTTGTTCAGCGCGTTACCGGTAGCGTTGATGCTGCCGGCGCCGCCCAATGTCAGGTTTTCCAGATTGGCGCCCAGGGCGTAGCTGATGGACGAAACAACGCTGTCAATCTCAGTCAGCGCCGCACCGCGCTCGATCACCGTGTCGCCGAGGTTGTCGACGTAATAGGTGTCGTTGCCGGCGCCGCCGTCCAGGCTATCCGCGCCGCCCAGGCCGTTGAGCACGTTGGCGGCGGCGTTGCCGATCAGCACGTTGTCCAGCGCGTTGCCGCTGCCGTTGATCGCGGCAACGCCGGTCAGCGTGAGGTTTTCCAGGTTGCTGCCCAGGGTCCAGCTCACCGAGGAACGCACGCTGTCGATTTCGCTGGCCGAGGTGCTGGTTTCGCTGATCACATCCTTGAGGTTGTCGACCACGTAGGTGTCGTTGCCCGTGCCACCAATGAGGGTGTCGATGCCGGCGCCGCCGTCGAGGGTATCCGCACCGTCCATGCCGTTGAGCACGTTCGCCGCGGCGTTGCCGATCAGGCTGTTATTTGATGCGTTGCCGGTGAGATTGAGCGCGGCGGCGCCGAGCAACACTGCGTTCTCGACGTTGGCGGACAAGGTATGGCTGACCGCTGTCCGGACCAGGTCGATGCCTTCATCCGCAAGCTCGACGACGCTGTCACCCGCGTTGTCGAGGGTATACGTGTCGTTACCGGCGCCACCGACCAGGGTATCGCGCCCGGCGAGGCCATCGAGCAAGTTGTTGCCAGCGTTGCCGGTCAGCACGTTGTTCAACGCGTTGCCGGTGCCGTTGAGGTTGGCGCTGCCGGTTAGCGTGAGGTTTTCCAGGTTGGCGCCCAGGCTCCAGGTCAACGAGGCGCGCACCGTATCGATTTCGCTGGCCAGGGTACTGGTTTCGCTGATCACGTCCTTGAGGTTGTCGACCACGTAGGTGTCGTTACCGGTGCCGCCGACCAACGTATCGATGCCAGCGCCGCCGTCCAGGACGTTGGCGCCAAGCGTTCCGGTGATGCGGTTGTTCAGTGCGTTGCCGGTGCCGTTGATGTTGCCGAAGCCAGTCAAGATCAACGTCTCGATATTGGCACTCAGGACGTAACTGCTGGAAGCCTGGACAGTGTCGACTCCGCTGTTCAGCGCACTGGTTTCTTGGATGACATCATTGATATTGTCGACGACATAAGTGTCGTTGCCTGCCCCACCGATCATGACGTCTACGCCGGCGCGACCATTCAGTACGTTGTCCAACGCGTTGCCGATAAGCGTATCGTCGTTGGCCGAGCCAATCGCGTTTTCGATCTTGGTACCGTAGGCAATCGCCAGCCCTTCGTTGAAGTCAGTCTGGGTAGTGAGATTCTGGAACGTCGCGCCGATCTTGCTGAACTGGCCTTCATTGAGGTTGATACGCACAGCTTGCGCCTGGTTGCTCGCATCGATGGTGTCAACACCACCGGCATCCCAGATCGTCTCGAAAACCGATTGATCGGCAGCCCAGCTATAGCTGTTGTTGCCGACCTGCCACTGCTTGTTCGCGCCATACAGGCTTTGGATGGCAGCGATGTCCAGCAACATCGGTGTGGTGGGCTCATACGAATAATTGTTGTTGTAGCTCATGATCGTGTAACGGACGTCATCGAACTGAGCGGACAACACGGTGCTGTTCGTAGCACTTGGCGAGAACGGGTGCTTGAGACCCAGCGCGTGGCCGATCTCATGCATGAACGTCATGTAGTCGTATGTGCCCTTGACGGGAGCCGGGTCGTTGGTGACCGGACCGATCCATACGTCGCCGCCACTGGGGGTCTTGGAAGGGAAATAGCCCCAGGCGGCAAAGCCATCGGGCATGTCCATGTAGCCGCCAAACCGCAAGTCACCAGCGTTGGTGACTGAGTCATTGACTTTCGTAAACTTGATATTGGAAACCGAACTCCAAGTGCCGAGCGCGCTAGTAATGCTGTTCTGTTGCGCCGAGGTGAGGAAATAACTGGACCGGAATTCCTGATCCCCGCTGTAATCCCTGGCGAAATAAGAGTTCATCGATAGGAAGCTGTACGTCAACGACGTGCCCGTGGTCGCGCTACCGGTCCAATAAGTGCCGTATAGCAGGCTGTTGACCTGCACGTTAGTGGTCAATTTCGCAGACGAAACGGAGGAGTAACCAAGGGGACTGGGCATACAAGCTTCCTATGAGCGATCTGCGGCCCTTCCCGGATGCGGCCGCTACAAGTCGTTAATATTGCCTGAAAAATGGCGCCAATAATATTACTTGGCCATCATTTTTTCTACCGCACATCCGATGAACCGGGGGTAGCCAGCCAGTCGTTGGCCTTGCGTATATCACCCTCCCCCAACCTGCCACTCCAACGATGCAGGACAAGCAGGCTGGTCACGAAGCGGTACTGCGACTGATAGAAATCACGTCGCGCGCGAAACTCCTCCTTGATGCTGTCCAGTACGTCTACGGCATTCTTGACGCCATAGGAGAAAGCCTTCTCCGTGGCGAGTCGCGACTTCTCGGCCGATTCGAGCGCGCGATGCGTCGCCTTGATACGGCTTAGCTCGGCGGTCATGCCCAGGTAGGCCGTGCGAGTCTCCTTGATGACTTGGCGCCGTAACGCCTCGAGTTCTTGTTGCGCGGCCTCCTTGTCGCTCTCGGAAGTCGACACCCGGGCGCGGGTGGAACCGCCACTGTAGAGCGGCATCTGCAAGTCCAGGGACGCGACCAGATTGTCCGAACGAGGCGCCAGCGCACCTTCGTAGCCGATGTCGCTGCGTTGCGCCATCAGGTTCAGGCCCAGCTTGGGCAGATGGCCGGCCTTGGCTTCTCCGATGGCGGCTTCGGCGGCGCGAATGCTGTGTTCGCGAGCGTGCAGCGCCGGGTTGCTGTCCAGCGCCGTCTGCACCCAGTAATCCTGCGCTTGGGCCGGCAGACTGAACGCCGGACTCTCGGCGATGCGCTTGAACGGCTCGCGCACCTCGCGCCCCACCAATTCGGAAATGGCTTCGCGGCTGACCTCGACCTTGTTGACGGCTTCGATCTCGTCAGCCTTGAGCGCATCCACGCGCGCCTCCAGGTCCAGCGTGTCGGTCACCATTGCCATCTGCCGCGCATACAGGGCGTTGACGCGCTTGAGATTGCGCTCGGTCGCGCCCAGCTCGCTGCGCACCAGGGCCAATTCGTCCTCGGCGGCAAGCACGGCGAAATAGCGCTCGGACAGGTCAATGCTGGCCTGCACTCGCGTGTCATCGGACTCAAATTCGCTCTGGCGCGCCAGCTCCACGTAGCGCTGGTAACTGCGCCAGACCTGCGGGTCGTAGATGACCTGGTTGAGCATCACCGCCATGCGCTTGCCGTTGTACTGGATACGGCTCAGCTCGTCGTCGCGCCGGCTGCGGTTGACGCTGCCGCTGGCATTGAGCTGCGGCAACAATTGACCGAAGGCCGCACGCTCGTTGCCTTCGCCACTGCGAGTCAGGGCTTGTGCCCGCAGGATACGCGGATCGGCGCCCTGCGCCTCCTGATGCAACTGCCAGAGATCGACATAGGCAGACGCCTGCCCATTGTCCGCCAGGGCGCCAAACGACAGGACGGCCAGCCCCAGTGCGACCAGAGATTTCATATCAATCCTCGATCAACGAACGGGCAAACGCATTGCTGGCAGGCTGCATCAGGTATTCCAACAACGTTCGCGACCCCGTATTGATCAACACCTCGACGGGCATCCCGGGCACCAGGGTAAGACCGCCCAATGCTTGCCTCCCCTTATCGGTCAAGGCCACGCGTGCCAGGTAATACGGGGTTGCGGTGTCCTTGTTGACCAAGCGGTCGGCAGATACTTGTACCAGCTGGCCCTCGATGACCGGCGTGGTACTGCTTTTGAACGCACTGAAGCGGATGCCAGCCAGCTTGCCCGGCGCAATGCGGTCAATGTCCATCGGTGAAACCTGGGCCTCGACGATCAGCTCCTCGTTGGCCGGGACAATGTCGAGCAGCGCCGTCCCGGGGCTGACCACCGCGCCCAGGGTATGCACGGTCAAGCCCATGACCTTTCCGGATTCCGGCGCGAGGATATCGGTGCGCTGGTCGCGATCCTGCAGGGTGGCCAACCGTTCGCGGAGCTCGTAGACCTTGGTCCGGGCATCGCCCAGCAAACCCGCGACTTCACTGGCAAAGGTCTTTTTCAGCTGCAAGATCTTCAACTGCGCTTCGTCGGCCTGGACCCTGGCCCGCGCGCTGGCAGATTGGCTTTCCGCAATTTCGGCCTGCAGCCGGGCCAGGCTGCGCTCCTGCTCGCGCAAACGCTGCTTGTCCACGTAGCCTTCGGACAACAACGCGCGTAGATCGACGATCTCTTCCTGATAGGAAGCCGCGAGCATTTGCTTGCTGGCGACGACGGCTCTATAGCCACGAATCTGTTCCTCGATTTGCCCGATGGACTTCTCCTGCAGGGCGATTTCCCCGAGCAAGGAGGTCCGCCGGGTCTGGAAGATCCGTGCTTCGCTGTCGCGCGCCTCACGTACGCGAGCATCAGCGAGGTCCAGGGCGGGGACGGGCAGCGGCTCGGACAAGCCATCACGCTCGGCCACCAGTCGGGCTTCAAGTTCGAGCGCTGCGATCAACTGGCTGCGCATCGCTTCCATTTCAGAGCGCGCCTGGGTGTTGTCGAGCACCAGCAGCACATCACCGACCTTCACCAGGTCGCCGTCATGCACGCGCAGCTCGCGCACGATGCCCCCTTCCAGGTGCTGCACGGTCTTGCGGTAGCTCTTGACGGTGACCACGCCCGGCGCCAGCGCCGCGCTGTCAAGCGGCGCCAGGGTGGCCCAGCCGCCAAACAGGCCGAATGTCACCAGCAACATGAGATAGCCAATGCGCCGTATCGGTTTGTCGTCAATGGAAAACCCGGTGACAGGGGCGGATGATGGCTTGATTTGTTGCATCGAATGGCTCATCCGCTTCCTACGATTCAATGGCGGCGGCCGGGTGCGCCGCGGGCGTGGCAGCCTGCAGTCGCGCCAGGACCTTGTCGCGCGGCCCGAACAGGCTCAGTTCGCCCTGATTGAGGACCAGCAGTTTGTCGACCTGCGCCAGCACGCCGGACCGATGAGTGATGACAAACACCGTGGCGCGGCTCTGCCTGAGTTTTTGCAGCGCCTCGGCGAGCATCTTTTCGCCCGCATCGTCCAGGTTGGAGTTCGGTTCATCGAGCAACACGAGGCGCGGTTCGCCGTACAGCGCGCGGGCCAGGCCGATGCGTTGGCGCTGGCCGCCGGACAGGCCACCGCCATTGGCCCCGATCAAGGTGTCGTAGCCATCAGGCAATTGCAGAACCAGTTCATGCACCCCGGCCATGCGCGCGGCAGCGACCACGGCTGGTGCGTCCACCGGACCGAAGCGTGAAATGTTCTGGCTGATTGTGCCTTCGAACAACTCGATGTCCTGCGGCAGGTAACCGATGTAGGGGCCAAGTTCGTCCCGCCGCCATTGGCTGATGTCCGCACCGTCCAGGCGCACCGTACCCGCCAGGCTTGGCCAGATGCCGAGCAATGCCCTGGCCAGCGTCGACTTGCCCGCGCCGCTCGGACCAATGATGCCCACCACGGAACCTGCCGGCACCTCGAACGTCAGGCTCCGGATAATCGGTTTGCGCTGGTTGGGCGCGCCAACCGAAAGGCCTTCCACCCGGATCGCGCCCTCGGGTGCCGGCAAGGACATGCGCTCAGGTTCGGCGGCGATCGTTGCCAGCAATTGGTGCAGCCTTGCATATTGCGATCGTGCGCCCAGGAAGCCTTTCCAGACGCCAATCAATTGATCGATGGGCGCCAGGGCTCGCCCCAGCAGAATGGAGCCGGCGATCATCAGCCCAGACGAAATCTCGTGATTGATCGTCAGGTACGCACCCAAGCCCAGCACCAGCGACTGGACGACCTGGCGGAACGTCCTGGAGACGGTCGCGACCGTCGTGGCGCGGTCACTGGCAAGGCTCTGCAGGGAAAGAACGGTGTGGGTCTGCTCGCTCCAGCGCTGACGCAAGCTGGCAAGCATGCCCATGGATTCAACCACCTCGGCGTTGCGCAAGCTCTTGTTGGTGAAAGCGGTAGCCGCCATCTGCTCGCGGTTGGCCGCATGCAGCGGTGCCTGGGTGAGTTTTTCATTGACGTAGGCCAGCGTACCCAACAGCACCGCGCTCAACAGCCCCATCCAGCCGTACCAGGGATGGAACATGAACATGACGGCCAGGTAGATCGGAATCCAGGGCGTGTCGAAAAACGCAAAGAGGCCGTTGCCGGTCAGGAACTGGCGCAACGCGTTCAAATCGCTCAGGGGCTGGGCCGTGGCGTTCATGCCGCAGCTTGTCAGCGCCTGCTTGAAACTCGCGTCGAACAGGCGCTGGCCCAGCAACGTATCCAGGCGCGTGCTGATCCGCACCATGATCCGCGACCGAACCCACTCCAGTCCGCCCATCGTGGTCAACAGGAGCAACATGATCAGCGTCAACATCAACAAGGTCGACAGGCTGGCGCTGGCGACCGCACGGTCATAGACCTGCAGCATGTAGAACGAGGGAACCAGCATCAGCAGGTTGACGAAAAAACTGAAGAAGGCAACGGAAAGAAAGCTGCTTTTGCACGCGGCAAGGGCATCCTCCAACTCGGTCCTGGAGTGGGCTGGCATGGTTCATTCCCTGAGGTCCGATTAGGGTCAAACCTGGAAAAAATCAAAAGGGCACAGGCGCGCAAACGCCTGGAATATCTTTTCTTGGACACTACTGCAGTGCCCGCGCAATCGGATCTACCGCGCTGTATCGGCACGTCCGTGCGGTTCTTAAGGAGAAATTTCAAAGGAGCCTCTCTGGCCTGCGGTTTGCTGGAAGCTCACAAGCTCCTGCTTGCGGCACCAGGCTGATGTCGACACGTCGATTGGCGATTCGCCCGGCCTCGGTATCGTTTCCTGCGATGGGTTGATGGGCGGCAAAGCCCTGCACGGCAAAACAATCGGCGGGAATGCTGCCCACGCTCTGCATCCAGTCACGTACCGCAGACGCCCGGGCATGGGAGAGCCGGAGATTCTGCTCCGATGAACCTGTGGCATCGGTATGCCCGGCAATGATGATCAACCAGCCTGGCTGGGCCTTGATGTCGACCAGGGCCTTGACCAGGACAGGGGTCGAGCTGGGCTTGAGCTCCGCGCTGCCGGCGTCGAACAGCGACAGGCTGTCGAGCTGTACCGGATCGGGCCAGGCGACATCCGCCTGCGTGCCTTGCCGCCACCCGGCAACGCCGGCGGCGATGGCAAGCAGCAACGCCGCGGTGCACAGCCATGGCAATAACCGTCGTTTGCCGCTTGTCGCATCGGGCGGCGGCACGAGCACGATCGGCATCATCAGCGCCGGTTCCGCCACCCTGAGGGGGAGCAATGCCGTTTCGGTGCCGAAGTCGCTCCGTTCCCAGCGCTGGACAAGGTGACGGACCTGCAGCTGCAAGGCCTGCAGTGTGGCCAGCGGCACGGATATCTGACTCGCCAACCGAGCACTCAAGCCGGCCAGCGCACTGTCCAATTCAAGCAATGCCCGCAGGTCATTGGTCGTCAGCGTGAAGCTGCGCAGCAGCGTTTGCAGTTGGGCAAACAACCACCCGAGCATTTCCAGGCGAACGGGGACCGACGCCGGCCAAAGACTGGACCATTGGCCACAGAGAGTCTTGAGCAATCTCATGCCTTCGACCATGCCATCCAAACCGTGACGCTGCCCCCGCGCCAGCGCATAAAAGCACACGGTCTGCAGTTCTGCCCCGTTCAACTGCAGTAGCACAAGGCACAACTGCTCCACTTTCTGCCAATCCACGTCGGGACAGGCGCTATGGCCCAGCTTCGCCAATTCACCGCGCAGGGCGACGAACTCAGCATAACCGCGCGGATCGCCGCCGAGTCGAACATGCACCTCGAACAACGCGCTCATCGCCCGCCCCTTGGGTGATCCATTCCAGGCGTCGAAAAGTAGTTCTGCCGCGTCAGGTGGCGCACAAGGACTTTGCCCTCCGGCCCCACAGTGGACCCGAAACTCACCCGCCGCCCGCCTTTCAACTGCACATCCAGCGCACATTCCAGATGCCCCGGCAGCACCTGGGGCAGCAGCTCGATGGCAAGCTCCGCCAACCGTGGTTCGTATTTGAGCAAGGTGTCGGTCATGGTCTTCATCAAGGTATGCGCCGTTGCTGGCAACCCCTGTAGAACCGTGCCCATATCCGGCAGCCCGTAGTCCGGCAAGTGACTGAGTGCACCCGCCCGGCAATTGAGGATGCGCTGGAGGTTGTCCAGGACCGACAACGTGTGCTGGTCCTGCTCGCTGACGCGATGCAAATCCAGTTCACCATCGAAGTTCTGCAGCAACATTTCGTAGAGCGAGGGGTTGGGCTCGGTCATGGCTTATTCCTTCGCCAAGGGACGCAAGGTCAGTTGGTTGTCCCCCATCTCGATGAGCCGTGCCCGATCCGGGTCCAGGTCATCGCGTGTCAGCAGCAGGCGCCAGGTGTCGGGTTGAGCATCGGGATTGCGAAACAAGCCCACCAGCGCGACTACTCGCGCCTGCGGATTCATCGGCACGCTCAACTGTGCCCCTGCTCCGGGTTTCACCACCACGGCTCGCCTGTCCAGCAATGCGCCGTCGAGCAGCCGCTCGTCACCACTCACCAGCCCCTCGTAAGTCGCCCGGTCCAGCGCTTTGCCATCGCGCAATTGGTATACGCGGACCAGGGTTGGCAACGACAGCACATTCATGTCCGCAACGTCGGTGTTGAGGGCCGTGCGCGCATTGAAGTCCAGATGCAGGGTTGTCACTTGCTTATGGAAAATCGTCTCGGCGGCGGACGCAGTGCCTTGTGTGACGGTCTGGGTCAACCCACACCCGCCCAGTGCAGTGGCGATCACTGCCAGTATCGATAGATTAAAAAGGGTACGAGACATGCTGTGTTTCCCTGTTCCGAGAATGGATCGAGAGGCCTTGATAACGGCCCAGATTGATCGTGAGGGTTTCGTGTTCTTTCGCCCGCCAGGTGTCTGTGCCCAAGCCCAGCACACCGGTCATGCCCAATCGAATCCGGGGATTGCCCAGGACCGGGGTCGGCAGGCTGCTCAGCGCGACCGTCAATTGCAGCGTCGCGCTGCAACGCCATCCCAGGTACACCCGCAGCAGTACCAGCAAGTCGCTGTGCAGCGCTCCGCCAGGCAACCAGTCGTTGGCCTCCTTCGCGTCATCGGTGCAAAGCATCAGGTGCAACTGGCTGTTGACGTCCCGCCCGACATTGCCCAGCGGCGTGCCTTCGGACAAGGTGACCGGACGGGACGGGCAAAGGCTGGCCGGATGCGCCAAAGGAATTTTCTGCGGCCAGTGCGGGCTGATTCGCGCCTGGGTCTTGCGCGCCAGCAGCTTGACCAACGCCTCGATGCCTTCGGCGTTGCGGGTCGGCAGGCGCATGACGCCGAGCAACGCAAGGAAACGCGAAATGGGCGTCGCGACCCGTCGCGTGCTTCCGGGAATGCCCAGCCCGATCAGGCCCAGCAGGCATTGCGACGTCGCATCGGTGCCGCCTGCTGCGAACGTGGCCGGGTAGGAATACTTGCGCCAGATCCGGTAGAACTGGGTAAAGATCCGGTGATTGAAAATGTCGAGGAATGCTTCCAGCGCCTCATGCCCTTCCCGACGTTGGGCGATGTCATCGAGGAACGCCGTCGGCATTGGCGAGTCGACACCGTACAACCCCAGCACACGAGTGCGCACCGTCGCCGGACGCCCCGGATTCTCCGGATCGAGTTCGATCGCTTTCAGCTCGCCGGCCGGGAACCCCATGCCGGGATCGGGTCGAAAACGCACCGGGTCGTCCGCCGGACGCGCGGTGCTACCCAGCAGAGGATTTCCGGGCAGCGCTTGTTCCAGCAACTGGCAAAAACGGTACAGGCTGGCCTCGGCCACCCGCTCCTGCACTGTGCTCAGCAAACCGCCGGTGTTCAACCGGGAATACGCTGGCTGTGATTCTCGCTCCATCGCAGGCACGCTCCAGTAGGTTGAAGGACCAGCGTGAGCTGGGTGTAAAGATGGACGTCCGCGTAGAGCGCAAAGAAGCGGTTGAGCATCTCGCCGAACAGACTGATATCGCCCTCCCCCGCGAATCCGTTGGTGTCCAGGGTGATTTCGATATCCACCCCACGCAGCAGGAAGCCCTTTTCGAAGCGCTGGACCAGGTGATGACTTACCTCGACGATCGCCGCCAGCCGACGCCGGTTCAGCTCGCTGCCCGTCCAGTCGTACAACGCCAACGTCCCGCGCAACACCTCGGCACTGTCGAGCATCGGCAGGAAATTCGAGCCCAGGTGGCTGAGGATGCGCCAATGAAAACGGTCGCGATTTGGCGGATAGCAGGGCAAGGTCGGGGCACACAGGTTGCGCACCCGCAGGCCGAACTGAGTGAGCTGCACCGCCGTATCGAGCACCGTGCTCTGCAACGCTTTGCGCGGCAGTTGGCCGTGGGTGCCGGTCAGTCGCAGCGACAGGCGTTTATCGGGCCGCAGCAGCCGATCCTCGTCGAAGCCTTCGCCACCGAGGATCAACCAGGTGTCGTGCAAGCCGTTGGCGGCGCGCTTCAAGCGAGTATGGAAATAACGTTCCGGCGCTTCGTCACGCAGCATGCCGCCCTTGTGGCGAAAGCTGCTGAACGGCACGTAGTTCAGCCGCTGTTCTTCCTTTGAGGCGGTGACCTCGTCCACCGAATAGATTTCCAGATGGCCGTCCTGCAAGCGCATCGGACGCAGCAGGTAATCGGTTTGCAAGGGGTCCAGCTCCAGCGGATCGGCCTCCAGCACAAACAGATTGATCACCGGCACCGCGTGCAGGCGGATGTGTTCGGCGCTCAGGTCAAAGGCATGGGGCCAGGGTTCACGCAGTACCACTTCGAGGTCGAACCAGGGCGCACTGGGTTCAATCACCAGTTGATCCAAGCCGCAGAGGGTGACGAACATGAATTTTTCCCGGAACGTGAAATATTCCAGCAGCAACTGATAACCACTGAAGGCGCTGTCGCCCTTGGGCCACAGCCGATCCTCGTCGGCAAAGCCCTTGGCCGCGAAGTAACCATCCAAAGGCGTGCGGCCAGGCTGCTCCGCGACGCGCACGTACATAGCCTGCCGGTTCAAGGTCAGGGCTTGGTGCAGCGCGCTGGCCAGCGGTGCATCGGCATTCAAGTACAACGGCAGGCGACTCAGGTCGATCTCTGCCCAGGGAACGGATTCGCTGCGGGCAAAGCGCAAGCGCAGCAGCGAGCGACCATCCGGTTCGTGGTCACGTGCCACCGACGCCAACGCCAGCGGCTGCAACGTCACGTCTTGCGTGGTGGTATAGCGGCAGCAGGTGCGCTGCGGCCCGATGGGTTGCGAGAGGATCTCGAACCCCCGGCCGATCCGTTCGCTGCGTTTGATCTGGGCAAGATCGGGCACCAGCTCGATGATCGATAGCGACGGAATGGTCCGCAGATAATGCGGCCACAACAGGCTCACCAGGCCTTCGGTCAGCTCCGGCAAATCATCGTCGAGCTTTTCCCGCAGGCGCCCCATCAGGAACGCAAAGCCCTCGAACAGTCGCTCCACATAGGGGTCCTGCGCCCCCGGCTTGTCCAGGTTGAGAAGCGCCGCACGGTCCGGGAACGCCTCGGCGAATTCCTTGCCGGCCTCGCGCAGGTAGCGCATTTCGGCGTCGAAATAGCGCAGTGTCAGATTGTCCATGTTCATAAAGCATCCTGATCAATGAGGGTCAGCCGCACAGCACGGCGGCACGTACCGGATCGATGGCTACGAGCGCCGCCAGCAAGGTTTCCATGCGTCGAGCCAGGGCGGGTTTGTCGGTGTCATTGCGTTGGGCTTTGAGGCGCAGCAGCTT
>Ga0307412_10000598_pt1 | contig 21322 bp, 16 predicted proteins | sample DK1Cmetagenome_3_FD_203823 | JGI IMG/M metagenome (GOLD analysis project Ga0307412, IMG submission 203823) | Maize rhizosphere microbial communities from greenhouse at UC Davis, California, United States - DK15-C-1 | ecosystem: Host-associated > Plants > Roots > Rhizosphere > Soil | place: USA...
TCATGGACACCCAAGATCCCTGTGGGAGCGAGCTTGCTCGCGAAAGCGGTGGATCAGCTTGCAGTGATGTTGGATATGCCGACGCCTTCGCGAGCAAGCTCGCTCCCACAATAGTCCTGCGCTGAATGCAAAGCTCCTGGAAACCCAAGATCCCTGTGGGAGCGAGCCTGCTCGCGAAAGCGGTGGATCAGCTTGCAGTGATGTTGGATGTGCCGACGTCTTCGCGAGCAAGCTCGCTCCCACAATAGTCCTGCGCTGAATGCAAAGCTCATGGAAACCCAAGATCCCTGTGGGAGCGAGCTTGCTCGCGAAAGCGGTGGATCAGCTTGCAGTGATGTTGGATATGCCGACGTCTTCGCGAGCAAGCTCGCTCCCACAAAGTCTTGGTGGGTCAGTGACCGTGGACTGTCACGCGATTGCGTCCGGTTTTCTTCGACGTGTACAACGCCTGGTCGGCCCGAGCGATCAGTTCGGCATGGTCGTTCGCCGGCGCACTAAGGTCGGCCACGCCCAGGCTGATGGTGAAACGGATGTCCTGGCCGTTGTACTGCACCAACAAGTGCTCGACGGCCTGTCGCAAGCGTTCGGCGAAAATCCGTGCGCCGGCCCGGTCGGTGTCCGACAGCACCACGCCGAACTCCTCGCCGCCGTAACGCCCGGCCACGTCGGACTCGCGAGCATGCTCGCGCAGCAGTTGGGCGAGCTGCTCGATGACTTTGTCGCCGGCCTGGTGGCCGTAGGTGTCGTTGACGTGCTTGAAGTGGTCGATGTCCAGCATCACCAGGCTCAGCGCATTGCCGTAGCGCTGGTGTCGGGCGTACGCGGCCTTCAAGCTGCCTTCCCAATGGCCGCGGTTGTACAGGCCCGTCAGGCGATCGGTACTGGAAAGCAGCTGCAGCTGAGCATTGGCAGCCTGGATCTGATGGCGATTGGTGGCGACATCGGTGACGTCGTAGATCACCAGGCAGATGTGGTTGATGCGGTTGTCCGGCGAGCGCAGCGGCAGCAGCGTGGTGTTCTGGTACATGAACTCTTCCTGGCCGGTGATCGGCTGGTAGCTCTTGAAGCGCATCAAGTACGGGCGCTGCTCCCAGACGGTGAACGCGGGCGTGCCCAGGGTCGCGACGCTTTCCACCTTGCGGCTGAACCACTGGCGGTCGATTTCCGGGAACAGGCTGAAGAAATTCCGGTTCTGGGCGTCCTTGGGCTGGACCCCGGAGCGGTTCTCCATGAAGGTGTTCCAGACTTGCACGCGGTACTCGCGGTCGAGCACCACCACGCCGACGTCGATGCTTTGAACGATGGCCAGCAACCAGTGGAATTCGTTCAGATCGATGGATTCGTTCATGGCTCAGTTCATCAGGTAGGCGAGTTTGTGGGTCAGCCGCTCGATGGAGTCTTCCGTGAACAGCAGCAACAGATCGAACCGGATGTTCTGCCCTTCCAGGCTGTAGCTGATTTCCACCGCCAAGGTCTTTTTCCAACGGACGCGGTTCGCCTGGATCAGTTCTTCGATAGCCGCATGCTGGCCAAGAATCTGCGGATGGCCCTGGGAAAAAATCACATCGATCTGCTCGGCAATGCTGCTCAGGCACGCGCCGATCAGGATGCTCGACAGGTCCACCAACATTTCCAGGTCAGAGTAATCGGCGCTCTGGCGCTGCATCAGTTGCGCGATGTCGGCAATCTCCGAGTCATGGAAGATCAGCAGGGCTTCGCCAGCGATGCCGCTGCCGATGAATCCCTGGCAGATGGCCGTGAGTTGCTGGGAGTTGCCGACGTCGTTCAAGGCCATGTGCAATTCGCCCACCTCGAGAACGTTGACGTTCGGCACTGGCAGTTGCACGAAGACCCCCAGCACCTTGGCAATCAGCGCCGCCGCCTGGCCGATGGCAACGTTGACCGTTTCGCGAAACGCGTCCTGGAAGCTGATGGTCGCGTTCGACGCCGGCCGGTTCTGCAGCGGCGTCTTGTCGGGTTGGGTCAGCAGTCCCAACCGGTTGAGGGTCTGGCGCAGTTCGTTTTCGTCGAACGGTTTTTTCAGGAAGGCCAAGGCGCCCAGTTCATGGACGCGGCGCACGGCCTCGTCCTGGACGTCCCCTGAAATCACGATGACTTGCGCCGTGAGGCCCTCGGCGCGCAAGGCGCTCAAAACCTGGTAGCCGTCCATCTCCGGCATGGTCAGGTCGAGCAGTACTACGTGGCCCAGGCCCTGGCGTATGGCATCCATGGCCTGGCGGCCATTGACCGCCTCGGTGACTGAAACCGGCCAGTCTTGCGGCAGCGCACGCAGCACTTGCTTGCGCGCCATGGTGGAGTCGTCACACACAACCAGGGGAATCAACGGCACTGGCATGCCCAACGACGTTCAACTGTGGGGAAGGTCCTTCGTACATCACTCATAGGCGGCAGTGGCCCTCTGATTAACGAATGGAATGCAATTTGTAGCTTCTTTTAAAAACTGGACCATTAAGTCAAAGGCGTCAAATGCACTTCGTCATTTAACGCAATCGTGTCGGGCTCACCCCAAGACGCTGCTTGAACGTCGTTGCCATGTGTGCCTGTGAGCTGAAGCCGCAGGCGTGGGCGATTTCTGCGAGGGTCGCCGAGGAGTCTCGTATCAGCGCCCGGGCCTTGGCCAGGCGTCGGTCGATCAGGTAGCCGTGGGGGCTTTTACCGGTCGCGATCTTGAAGGCCCGCATGAAATACCCCTCGGATAATCCCAGCAGTTGCGCCATGGCTCGCACGCCCAACGGTTGGTCGAGGCCGGCATCGATGAACTCATCCAGCAGACGCATGCGGCTGTCGGTGATAGAGCCTTGGGGCCGTGCCGACAGGGCTTTTTCCGATGCTGCGCGTTCAGCCAGCGCGTGGGCCCAGGCTTCCCAATCGTCGTCGAACGAGCCGAGCAGCAGCGCACGACGCATGCGTTGCGCGAGGGCGATGGCGCGCGGGTCGATGCGGTTGTTGAAGGCTCGATCGCCCGCCAACACGACGCCGTCGGTGCGCATCACCCGCAGGTATTCACCGCCGTGGGGCGACTCGGAATACACATCACACTGGGCCGGGACGAACGCCAGGCCGTTGGGCATCGCATTGAAAGGCAGTACCCGATCACTGCCGATGGCGTGCTGGCCGCGCTGGCTGTCGAAGGCAAAGCCGATCGCCGCCTGGGTCGCGACGTATCGGGCCGCGTAGGCGCTGCCGGGGAGCAATTCGATCAACCACGGGCCGGCCTCGATGCGACGGGTCGATTCAGTCGGGCGTGGTGGCTGGGGGCGGTTTCGATGGCTCATGGTGTCCATAGTAGTGAAGGGGCGGCATAAAAGTCAGGTCGGTTTTTTGAAAGCCTGGGTTCGATGACCCTGCCTAGACTGGGCAAAACCACAGGAGACCGACCATGCACACATTGACGTACGACGATATCGAACAAGCGGCTCGCCAGGTCTATCAGGTCATGCCCGCCACCGCGCAGTATGCCTGGCCCTTGCTGGCGGAGCGGTTGGGTTGCACGGTGTGGATCAAGCATGAAAACCATACCCCGACGGGCGCGTTCAAGGTGCGCGGCGGCATCACCTTCATGCAGTGGCTCAAGCGCGAGCATCCGCACGTGAACGGGATCGTCACCGCGACCCGGGGCAACCACGGCCAGAGCCTGGCGCTGGCGGCCAGCGCGGCGGGGCTGCGGGCGTTGATCGTGGTGCCGGAGGGCAACTCGATCGAGAAGAACAACGCCATGCGCGGCTTCGGCGGCGAGGTGGTCGAATATGGCCGCGATTTTGACGAGGCCCGGGAAGAGGCGGCGCGCCTGGCGCAAACCCATGGGCTCTATCTCGTACCACCGTTTCACCCCGAGCTGGTCAAGGGCGTCGCCACCTATGCGCTGGAGTTGTTCAAGGCTGCGCCTGACCTGCACACCGTCTACGTGCCGATTGGCTGTGGCTCGGGAATCTGCGCGGTCATCGCCGCCCGCGATGCCCTCGGCTTGCAGAGCCAAATCGTGGGCGTGGTCTCCACCGAGGCGATGGCGGCGAAACGATCGTTTGAAGCGGCTGAAATCCACGAAACCCCCTCGGCCAATACCTTCGCCGACGGTCTCGCTGTGCGCAAGCCGATTCCAGAAGCCTTCGCCATCTATAGCGCCGGGGCGGCGCGGATCGTAGCGGTCAACGATGAGGAGATTGCCGAGGCCATGCGCGTCTATTACACCGACACCCACAATCTGGCCGAAGGTGCCGGGGCCGCGGCGTTGGCAGCGCTTATCCAGGAGCGCGCGGAGATGGAGGGGAAAAAGGTCGGGGTGATTCTGTCCGGTGGCAATGTCGACAGGTCGGTGTATGCGCGGGTGATCGGGTAGTTGCGGTATGACGGTTTATCGAAGCAACTGGCGGTCAGTTTGTGACTGAATCTTAATTTGGTCATAAGTTGTCAACCCTCCTTGGGATGCGTAAGCTGCCCCCATGAACCAGCCATCGATAGCACCGCCCAGCGCCCGCGGCCCAGCCGATCACGAAATTCGTGACCAGATCATCGCGGCTGCCCACGAACATTTCAGCCAGTACGGCTTCGGCAAGACCACGGTTTCCGACCTGGCCAAGGCCATCGGCTTTTCCAAGGCGTACATCTACAAGTTCTTCGACTCCAAGCAGGCAATTGGCGAAGCCATCTGCTCCAATTGTCTGTCGACGATCGTCGACGCCGTGGACAAGGCCATCAATGAAGAAGGAATTTCGGCGACCGAGCGTTTTCGTCGGCTGGTCAAGACCTTGGTGGTTACCGGGGTGAGCCTGTTCTTCAACGACCGGAAGCTCTACGACATCGCGGCCTTCTCTGCTTCGGAACGCTGGCCCAGCTCCCGCGTCTACGACGCCAGGATCAAGGAATTCGTGTTGCAGATCATTCGCGAGGGCCGTGAGCTCGGTGAGTTTGAACGCCGCACGCCACTGGACGAAACCGTGGATGCCATTCACTTGACCCTGCGGCCTTTCGTCAATCCGTTATTGCTGCAGCACAGCCTGGACTTCGTCGAAGAGGGCCCTGCGCTGACCGCCAATCTTATTTTGCGCAGCCTGATGCCCTGAGGCTTCGACTGACGGCGCGTCCATGCGGTCCTAAAGCAGATTGAACAGAAGCGTGACCATTTTGTGTGATGGTCACGCTTGTGGCTACGGATTCGTTCTCAAGTCTGTTTTGCAGTCAGGACGCTCCACGCTCACCGAGTCGCCAGCGAACCTTCCCCTGGCGACTGCCAACCACCGCCAAGCGCCCTGAATGCCGCGACCGCTGCACGTGCCGATTCCGTTCGCGCCTGCGCCCGGGTATCGGAGGTGCGCAACAGCGTCTCGTCGGCATTGAGCACATCGATCAGGCTCGCGGTGCCTTTCTGATAGGCGACGAAGGATGACTGGCGGGCCTCGCTCAAGGATGTTTCGCCTTGGGTGAGGGTGGTTGCCTGGGCTTCGCGATTGACCAGGGCGCTGAAGGCATTTTCGACGTCTTCGGTGGCGCGCAGCACGGATTGGCGATAAGCGGCCAGCGCTTCGGCTTCCTGTCCCTTGGCCTGGTCGATTCGGGCGTTGATGCGGCCAAAATCGAACAGCCTCCAACGCAGGCCCAGCACGCCCGCCGACTGGCTGGCGCCGCCACTGAACAGGTTACCGCTCGATACGGCCGTGGCGCTGCCGAGCAGGGCGCTCAGGGAGAACTTCGGATAGTACTCGGCGACGGCTTCGCCGATGCGAGCATTGGACGCCGCCAGGCGGCGCTCGGCGACGATGAGGTCTGGCCGGCGGCGCAGCAGGTCCGCAGGGGTTCCCATGGCAGTGACTTGCGGCGCAAGGGGAATCTCGCGGCGCTCGGCCAGTTGTGGTCGATGAGTGCCGGGCGGCGTGCCGAGCATGACATCCAGGGCGTTCATCGCTGCATCCAACCCGGTCTGCAGGACCGGTACCGTTGCCTGGACTTGTGCCAATTGCCCCTCGGCCTGGCGAACCTGATAGCTGGCGGCAAGGCCCTTGCTGTAGAGCAACTGGACTTTCTCCAGCAGGTCTTGCTGCGTGCTGACCTGTCGGTTGGCAATGTCCAGCCGGGCCTGCAATCCACGAACCGTGATGTAGGTATCGGCGACTTGCGCGGCGACGGCCAGTCGTGTGGCGACAGCGCCGGCCTCTGATGCCTGGTAGTCCGCCAGCGCCGCTTCGCGTCCGCGCCGCAGGCCACCGAAGGCGTCTATCTCCCAACTGGCGCCGAGGTTGAGCTCGTAGGAACTTCCGTATCGATCATAGCCAGGCGTGGAATCCAGCACCTGGCCGAGCGGCGTCTCGACCGATTGGTAGGCGCGCGCGGCCTGGCCGTTGATGTTGCCCGAGGGCAGTAAAGCGGCGTTCGCCGCACCCAGTCCCGCCCGAGCCTGCATCACCCGCGCAGATGCCTGCGCCAGGTCCAGGTTCTGTTCCAACGCCTGGACGACGAAGCCGGCAAGCATGGGGTCGCCAAAGCTTTCCCACCAGGCAATCAAATCGGCCTGGCTGGTCGAGGACCGCTGTTCGACCGAAGGTTGGCCCAGGTACCGACTCGAAAGCGGGGCGACCGGACGATGGTAATCCGGGCCGACTGCGCACCCTGCCATCAAGCAGGTGCCCAGTAGAAGAGCAAGTGGGCGGAGGGGAGGCATGGCGTTTCCTTGGGGGACGTAGATTGTGACCATATTACGGTATGGTCACATCCTGTCAATCGTGCTCGTTAGGGCGGTCGACGGGATTCATGAGGATGGTGGTCCGGTAACAAGGGATCCTTGGGGGGAGGCAAATTGACTGGTTTGTGACGATTGACAGAAATGGTCACGAGAATGAGAATGCGCTCTCCATCCTGTCCGTTCAAGAAAGGGATCCTATGCTTCGGCGTCGACCTGTCACCCTTGCCGCTTGCCTGTTGCCTCTCGTCCTGACGGCGTGTGGCGAGTCATCCACCGCGAAAGATCCACGCATGGCGGCGCCCTTGGTGAGGGTGGCCGAAGTATTGGGTTCCCCCGAAATCTCACGTTCCTTCACCGGCGTAGTCACGGCCAGGGTCCAGAGCGACCTGGGTTTCCGCGTGTCGGGCAAGGTGCTGGAGCGCCTGGTCGATACCGGCCAGACCGTCAAGCGCGGGCAACCGCTGATGCGCCTGGACCCTATCGATCTCGGCCTGCAGGCGCGGGCCCAGGAAGAGGCTGTCGCCGCCGCCCGGGCCAGGGCCAAGCAGACCGCCGACGATGAGGCTCGTTATCGGGAACTGGTCGCCGCCGGCGCCATCTCTGCCTCGGGCTACGACCAGATCAAGGCCGCCGCCGATACTGCAAAGGCACAGCTCAGCGCGGCCCAGGCCCAGGCCGATGTGGCCCGCAACGCTTCCGGCTACGCCGTGCTGCTCGCCGACGCCGATGGCGTGGTGATGGAGACATTGGCCGAGCCCGGGCAAGTCGTTGCCCCAGGACAAATCGTGGTTCGACTGGCGCGGGCCGGTCAACGCGAAGCCGTTGTGCAATTGCCCGAAACGCTGCGGCCCGCCCCGGGGGCCACTGCGCAGGCAACGCTGTATGGCAACGCTTCGCAAGTGGTCAGCGCGAAGTTGCGGTTGCTGTCGGATTCCGCCGACCGCGTGACGCGTACCTTTGAGGCGCGGTATGTATTGGAGGGCGCGCTGGGCAATGCGCCGCTGGGTTCGACCGTCACGCTTCGGATCGCCGCGGGCGCTCGACAAGGGCAGGTGCTGCAAGTACCGATTGCCGCCGTGCATGATGCAGGCAAGGGCACCGGCGTCTGGGTTATCACGGGTGAGCCGGCGAAAGTCGCCTGGCGCCCCGTCCAGGTCCTCGGCTTGAGCGACGATGCCGCGCAGGTTTCCGGCGACTTGAGAATGGGTGAGCGGATCGTCGCGCTGGGCACGCATCTGTTGCACGAAGGCGAGGCGGTGAATGTGGCTCCTCCCGGCGACGTCAAGGTTGCGGGGAATCACCCATGAGCTTCAACCTGTCCGCGCTCGCCGTTCGCGAGCGCTCCATCACCGTTTTCCTGTTGTTCCTGATCGCCGTCGCGGGTGTCCTCGCGTTCTTCCAGTTGGGGCGCGCCGAGGATCCACCGTTCACGGTCAAGCAACTGACGGTCATCACGGCCTGGCCGGGCGCGACGGCCCAGGAGATGCAGGACCAAGTCGCCGAACCGCTGGAAAAACGCCTGCAGGAATTGAAGTGGTACGACCGCACGGAAACCTACACCCGCCCCGGACTTGCCTTCACCATGGTGTCGCTGGTCGATCGCACGCCGCCGTCGCAGGTGCAGGAAGAGTTCTACCAGGCGCGCAAGAAACTGGCCGACGAGGCGATCAAGCTGCCGGCGGGCGTCATCGGGCCGATGGTCAACGACGAGTTTTCCGACGTGACCTTCGCGTTGTTCGCGTTGAAAGCCAAGGGCGAGCCGCAGCGCCTGCTGGTGCGCGATGCCGAGGCGTTGCGCCAACGGCTGCTGCACGTACCGGGCGTGAAGAAGGTCAACATCATTGGCGAGCAGGCCGAACGGATCTTCGTGTCGTTTTCCCATGATCGCCTGGCGACCCTCGGTGTTTCGCCCCAGGATATTTTTGCCGCCCTCAACAGCCAGAACATGCTCACGCCCGCCGGCTCCATCGAGACCGCCGGGCCGCAGGTTTTCCTGCGCCTGGACGGTGCCTTCGACAGGCTGCAGAAGATTCGCGACACACCGGTCACGGTCCAGGGGCGCTCGCTGAAACTGTCGGACGTGGCCACCGTCGAGCGCGGTTATGAAGACCCGGCCTCATTCCTGGTGCGCAGCGGCGGCGAAGAGGCGCTGCTGCTCGGCGTCATCATGCGCGAGGGCTGGAATGGCCTGGACCTGGGCAAGGCGCTGGACGCCGAGACGGGCAAGATCAACGAGGGCATGCCGCTGGGCATGACCCTGAGCAAAGTCACCGACCAGTCGGTGAACATCGACTCGGCGGTCGGCGAGTTCATGGTCAAGTTCTTCGTCGCGCTGCTGGTGGTGATGATCGTCTGCTTCCTCAGCATGGGCTGGCGCGTCGGTGTCGTGGTCGCAGCGGCTGTGCCGTTGACGTTGGCCGTGGTGTTCGTGGTCATGGCCGCCACCGGCAAGAATTTCGACCGCATCACCCTCGGTTCATTGATCCTCGCGCTCGGGTTGCTGGTGGACGACGCGATCATCGCCATCGAAATGATGGTGGTGAAAATGGAGGAGGGCTACGACCGGATCAAGGCTTCGGCATACGCCTGGAGCCACACGGCCGCGCCGATGCTGTCCGGCACGCTGGTGACCGCCATCGGCTTCATGCCCAACGGTTTCGCCCAATCGACCGCCGGCGAGTACACCAGCAACATGTTCTGGATCGTCGGCATCGCCCTGATCGCGTCCTGGGTGGTCGCGGTGGCCTTCACGCCATATCTGGGCGTGAAATTGTTGCCCGATATCAAGCAGGTCGAAGGCGGCCACGCAGCCATCTACAACACCCGCCATTACAACCGCTTCCGCCAGGTGCTGACGCGGGTCATCGCGCGCAAATGGTGGGTGGCCGGTACGGTGATCGCGACATTCGTGGTGGCGATCCTCGGCATGAGCCTGGTCAAGAAACAGTTCTTCCCGACTTCGGACCGGCCGGAGGTGCTGGTGGAAGTGCAGATGCCGTACGGCACCTCCATCGAGCAGACGAGCGCCACCACTGCCAAGGTCGAGGCCTGGCTGCATCAGCAGGAAGAGGCTCGGATCGTCACTGCTTATATCGGCCAAGGCGCGCCGCGTTTCTACCTGGCGATGGCGCCGGAACTCCCCGATCCGTCGTTTGCGAAGATTGTCGTGCTGACGGACAGCCAGGAGGCGCGCGAAGCCCTCAAGTTCCGCCTCCGCCAAGCGGTCGCCGATGGGCTCGCGCCCGAGGCGCGGGTGCGGGTGACGCAACTGGTGTTTGGCCCGTACTCACCGTTCCCGGTGGCGTATCGGGTGATGGGGCCCGACCCTTCGAAGCTGCGCGAGATCGCCAGCCAGGTCCAGGGCATCATGCAGGCGAGCCCGATGATGAGGACCGTCAACACCGATTGGGGACCGCTGGTGCCGACCCTGCATTTCAACCTGGACCAGGACCGTTTGCAGGCCGTGGGGCTGACCTCCAACGCGGTCGCCCAGCAGTTGCAATTCCTGCTCACCGGCGTGCCGATCACCGCGGTTCGCGAGGACATCCGTTCGGTGCAGGTGGTCGGCCGTGCCGCGGGGGAGATCCGCCTCGATCCGGCCAAGATCGAAGGCTTCACCCTGGTGGGCGCGACGGGGCAGCGTGTTCCGCTGTCCCAGGTCGGCGAAGTCGATGTGCGCATGGAGGACCCGATCCTGCGCCGTCGTGATCGCACCCCAACCATGACCGTGCGCGGCGACATCGCCGAGGGCTTGCAACCACCGGACGTCTCCAGCGCGATCATCAAGCAATTGCAGCCGGTGATCGACAGCCTGCCCGCCGGTTACCGGATCGAGCAGGCGGGCGCGATCGAGGAATCGGGCAAGGCCGGCAAGGCCATCGTGCCGCTGGTGCCGATCATGGTCGCCATGACGTTGCTGATCATCATCCTGCAGGTCCGTTCGATCTCGGCCATGATCATGGTGTTCATGACCGCGCCGCTGGGGCTGATCGGCGTGGTGCCGACGTTGCTGATCTTCAACCAGCCCTTCGGTATCAACGCGCTGGTCGGCCTGATCGCCTTGTCGGGAATCCTGATGCGCAATACGCTGATCCTGATCGGGCAAATCCATCACAACGCCAGCGAAGGTCTCGATCCATTCCACGCGGTGATCGAAGCCACGGTGCAGCGGGCGCGACCGGTGCTGCTCACGGCGCTGGCGGCGATCCTGGCGTTCATTCCCCTGACGCATTCGGTGTTCTGGGGCACGCTGGCCTACACCCTGATCGGCGGCACGTTCGTCGGCACCATCATGACGCTGGTGTTCCTGCCAGCGATGTATTCCATCTGGTTCAAGATCCGTCCTGAGACGAAGAGGGCTTCATGAAAAATCGCGAAGGTCAAAAACGCATCGTCGTCACCGGCGTTGGCATGGTCGGACCGCTGGGCTGCGTTGTCGAAGAGGTCTGGAAGCGGTTGCTGGCCGGGCATTCCGGCATTCGCAACCTGTCCGCCGATGTCACCGAAGGCACCGGCGTCGCCGTGGGCGGGCAGGTGCCAACGTTGGAAGAGGATGGCGTCGCCGGTTACGACCCGGAGCGCCTTATCGCGCCCAAGGATCGCAAGAAGATGGACCGTTTTATCGAGTTCGCCCTGGTGGCGGCTCACGAAGCCCTGGAGCAGGCGGGCTGGCATCCGGTCGAAGCCGTCGATCAGGAACGGACCGCCACGATCATCTCCTCGGGCGTCGGTGGTTTCGCCACGATTGCCGATGCGGTGCGCACCACCGATGCGCGCGGTCCGCGGCGGTTGTCGCCGTTCACCGCGCCGGCTTTCCTGGCCAACATGGCGGCGGGGCAGGTCTCCATCCGGCATGGTTTCAAAGGGCCGCTCGGTGCGCCCGTTACCGCTTGCGCTGCCGGCGTACAAGCCATTGGCGACGCCGCCCGGCTGATCAGAAATGACGAGGCGGACATTGCCATCTGCGGCGGCACCGAGGCCGCGATCGATCGTGTGACCCTGGGCTGTTTCGCCGCGGCCCGGGCACTGTCCACAGGATTCGCCGAGCGTCCGCAAGAGGCCTCGCGGCCGTTCGACCGGGATCGAGACGGCTTCGTCATGGCCGAAGGTGCCGGGTTGCTGGTGATCGAGTCGCTGGAACACGCCCTGGCCCGTGGCGCCAAGCCATTGGCAGAATTGGTGGGTTACGGGACCAGCGCCGATGCCTATCACCTCACCGCAGGTCCGGAAGATGGCAACGGCGCTCGCCGCGCCATGGAGCAGGCGCTGCGCCAGGCCGGTGTCAGCCCCGCCGAGGTGCAGCATATCAACGCCCATGCGACGTCCACACAGGTCGGCGATGCCGGTGAGCTGGCGGCGATTCGTGCGGTGTTCGGGGCAGGCGCAGGCGTGGCTATTACGTCGACGAAATCCGCCACCGGCCATTTGTTAGGCGCGGCGGGCGGCATCGAAGCGATTTTCACCGTCTTGGCGCTACGCGATCAGGTCGTGCCGCCGACGCTGAACCTTCACCATCCCGATGAGGCGGCCAACGGGCTCGATCTGGTTGGCTTGAAGGCGCGGAAAATGCCGATCACCCATGCGCTGTCCAATGGGTTCGGTTTTGGTGGCGTCAATGCCAGCGTGTTGTTCCGTCGTTGGGAAGACTGACGCCGCGTCAGCGGCGCAGGAAGAACAGGACCAGCGCGACCAGGCAGGTCAACGCCTGGATCGCGCCCAGCGTGGTGATGGGCGAAAAGCTCAACACGGAGGCGAGCCAGGTGGTCAACGCGGCTGCGCCCATGGAGAGAAAACCCAGCAGCGCCGAGGCCATCCCGGCCTCTTTGCCGAAAGGCCCCATGGTGATCGCCGTACCCAACGGATTCGCCAGCCCCATCCCCCACAGGAACGTCACCATCGAAACGGCATACCAGCCGAGGCCCGGATGGGCCGGCCCGATGATGAGCAGCCCCCCGCCGACCATGGCGCAGGTAATCCCCAGCAAGGCAATGTTTTGCGGGCCGTAGCGGTGGGCCAGGCGCGGTGCGGCCATGCCCGCGGCGAAAACGACGAACACCGTCGAGGCGAAATACAGGCCGGCCTGTACCGAGGTCAAGCCGATGCCTTTCATGAGAATGGCCGGGGCGGCGGCGAAAGAGGCGAACAGGCCGCTGAGCAACAGGCTCATCGACAGGGCTGGGAGGATGAAGCGCTTGTCCGCCATCAGCCTTGCGTAAGCGCGCACGACGCTGGCGGTGGAGTGGGGCGCGCGGCGGTCGGCGGGATGGGTTTCGCCAAGATCGCGTACATAGAAGAACGCCAGCACCACGGCGGCCAATCCCACCAGGATGAAGATGGCGCGCCATCCGAGCGTGACGGAAAGGACGCTGCCGGCCAGCGGCGAAAAACCGGGTGCGGCGGCGGTGGCGACCATGGTCAACGACAGGGCGCGGGCCAAGGTCTCGCCTTCGAACAGGTCCCGAGCGATGGCGCGCGACAGCACCGAGGCCGCGCACACGCCCAATGCCTGGACGATGCGTCCGGCGATCATGACATCGAGCGTGGTGGCGAGTCCTGCGATGACGGTGCCGACGATAAATACCAAGAGTCCGCCCAGCACCAGTTTGCGCCGCCCATAACGATCAGCCAGCGGCCCGACCACCAACTGGCCCAGGGCAAACGTGACGAAGTAGCTGGAGAGCGTCAGGCCCAGTTCGCGGGCAGTCACGCCGAGGTCATCGCCGATGACCGGGAACGCCGGGAGGATGATATTGGTGGAGAGCATGCCGATGGCCGCGAGGCCGGCGAGCAGTGCGACGATTCGACCGGTCAGGGCTGGACTCGATGCGTGTGGCTGCGCGTCTGCAATCGCTGATGCAGTTCCAGTTTCCATGGATCAATCCCCTTGGCCGGTTTTTGTCTGGCTTATGATGATCGTAATATGACGATCGTAATCCGGTGCGTCAAGGTCAAAAGAGGATTCAGCAGGACAGGGGCGATGAAGGGAATTCGAACGGGCGCAGAGAGGTGTTTGTACGGTGTGAAATGACTCCGGTCGACGCCTGTCGGCGCCGACCGAGCCAGGGGTTTTACCAGCGGAAGTTGACGGAGGTCACCAATTCACGCTCGTCGCCGTAGCGGCAGATGGCAGCCTCACAATAGACGTATTTTTTATTCGTCACGTTGTTGGCGTTGAGGGCGATGTCCCAATTCTTGTCGATCTGGTAGCTCGCCATGGCATCGAACAGCGTGTAGGCCGGCATTTGCGAATCGATGCCGGACGCCTGGGTGGTTCCCTTGTAGCGCGCGCCGCCGCCGATTTTCAGCTGTGGCACGCCGAACAGGGCGAAGTTGTAGTCAGCCCACAGCGCGGCTTGGTGGTAAGGCGTATCTTCGCTGCGCTGACCCACTTCGCTCTGGATTACGCTTTTGGTGATGCGCGCATCGGTGTAGGCGTACGTCGCGATGACCGTCAGTTGAGGCGTGATGTCGGACTTGGCTTCCAGTTCCAGGCCACGGGAGCGCTGCTCGCCAATCTGCTGGGGATTGAGGCCAGCCAAGTCGCGCTTCACGACGTTTTCCTGTGTCAACTCATAGACGGCTGCACTGAGCAGTGTGTTGCTGCCAGGAGGCTGGTAGCGGATGCCGATTTCGTACTGCTTGCCTTCGGTCGGATCGAAGGTCCGGCCCGTTGCTTCAGCCACCGCGACCGGGAAGAACGATTCGCTGTAGCTGATGTAAGGGGCCAGGCCGTTATCTGCCTGATACACCAGGCCGGCGCGCCAGGTGGTGGATTCGTCGTCCTGGCTCAGCTTTTGACCAGTTGCGAAGCCTTCCTGGTCCTGGTCGGCCCAGTCATGGCGACCGCCGAGCAGCAACAGCCAATGATCGTCGAACTTGATCTGGTCCTGCAGGTAGATACCTGTCTGGAAGGTGTCGATCTGCGAACCGCGATCGCGGTTCCGGCTTTTGTCCACTACCACTGGCTGCCCGTAGTTGTAGTCGCCGATGTTGATGGACGTGGAGTTGGCCCGGAAGTTATGCGAGTCGTACGACGCGTCGTAGGTATCAGCGCCCACCAGGAAAGTGTTTTCAATGCCGCCAATGTTCCAACGCGTCTCGATGTTGGTGTCGCTGGCCAACGCCCGGGAGCGCTCCCGCCGGTCACTGTACTGACGAGCCAGGACGCCCGTGGCTGCTGCTGTATTGACTGGATTCCCTGTCCGAACCTGCATGTACTTCCACTTCACATCCGCTTCGTAGTAACGCAGCTTGTTGCTGATTCGGGTGTGTTCGTCAAACCGGTGCTCGAACTCATAACCGATGGCGGACATCTCGCCATTCATGTCGTCGTAGTCGGGTTCGCCGATGAAATCGTGGCGGCCAATGGTGAATGGCCCTTTGCCCACGCCCTTGACCAATTGGTAGGGCAGTGGGGCGGAGAAGCGCGTGTCGCTCTTCTGGTAGAACGAGAGCAGGGTCAGCGAGGTGTCTTCATCGGGGCGCCAGGTCAGGGCCGGGGCGATGTAGAGCTTGTCGTCGTTGATGTAGTCCTGCTGGGTGTCGCTGTCACGCTTGAGCATGGTCAGGCGGTAGCTGAGGACATCGCTGTCACCGAGCGGGCCGCTGAAATCGGCGGTCAGTTGCTTGCGATCGTGGTTGCCGTATTGCAGCCCCAATTCATGGAGCGGGGTTTCGGTCGGTCGTTTGCTGACACCGTTGACGAAGCCGCCAGGCGACAGTTGGCCGTAGAGCACCGAAGCCGCGCCACGAACGACTTCCACGCGTTCCAGGCCAAAGGGTTCCTGGACGCCGTCATAAGAGTTGTATTGCAGGCGCATGCCGTCGCGCAGCGAGCCGCCAGTGGCGGACTCGACGTCGAAGCCACGCATGCGGAACCGGTCGGCCGTGCGGTTGAAGCTGCTCGGTTGGCTGGTGAAGCCCGGGGTGTAGCTGAGGGCGTCCGCCAGGGTGTCGGACTTGCGATCGCGCATTTCATCGGCGGTAACCACGGACACCGACTGCGGCGTTTCGGTAATGGCCGCGTTGGACTTGGTGGCGCTGCCGTTGCGCAGGGCGACCTTGCCGGCCAGCGGCGCCGTGGGGTTTTCCACCGCGGCGGCATTGATATTGATTTCGCCCAGCTGAAGAGGGGTGTTGGCGGCGGCCTCTTCCTGTGCGGCGATTGCCTGTGCTGAAAAGATGCTCCCCAAGGCCAGGGCCAGAGTGCTCAGGTGAAAAGCCGGGTGACGCGAGACGTAACGTTTATCGGTGCCAACTGTTGTTTTTCTTTCGAGCATCGAGGAAGTCCTTGGGGTTGTTTTTCATCTTCGCGAGCCTGCTGTCCCGGTCCAGCGGCGTCAGGCAGGCAAGCGAGGTTAGTGTCTACTGGCCATAATCTGACTGTGAATGATAAGGGTTTGCATTAATATTGTCAGTCTTGTAGGGAAATTATTTTCGTTTCGACATATTCTGTCCCCACTTTTTCGCCCTCGATGGGTTTCGCGGTGCTGTAACCGGGAAACGATTGCGAGGGTTCGGTACGATGGACGATTCGATCAGGCCCTCTAGGGCGGTGGAGGGACGGTCATGCTGAAAGCCAGCAACGTGCGGCTGAGCTATGGCGAGCAACAGATTCTCAACGGTGTCAGCCTGGATATTCCCGAAGGCTGCTTCACGGCGTTGATCGGGGCCAACGGCTGCGGCAAGACCACGCTGCTTAATGTGTTGGCGCACATGCTGCGGCCCAGCGCGGGCGAGGTGCAGCTGTCCGGCAAGGCCCTGGGCCAGTATTCGCGCCGGGCGCTGGCGCAACGCATGGCGTTGTTACCCCAGCGCACCACCTCGCCGGCCGGCATGAGCGTCCGGGAATTGGTGATGCAGGGGCGTTTTCCCTGGCAGAGCTGGTGGCGCCAGTGGTCCGAGCAGGATCAGCAGGCCATTGATCGCGCCATCGACCTGGCGGGCATCGCGCCGTTGCTCGATCGCTCATTGGCCACCCTGTCGGGCGGCCAATTGCAGCGCTGCTGGATTGCCATGACCTTGGCCCAGGACACCCCAGTGATCCTGTTGGACGAGCCCACGACGTTTCTCGATATCGCCCATCAGATCACCTTGCTCGAACTGCTGGTGGACCTGCGCGAGCAAGGCAAGACCGTCGTCGCCGTGCTTCACGATCTCAACCAGGCCGCGCGTTATGCCGATCATTTGGTGATGATGCGTGAAGGCCGCTTGCTGGCCCAGGGCGCGCCCGCCGACGTCTTCACCCGCGAGAATCTCAAGGCAGTCTTCGACCTGGACGCGCACATCATCACCGACCCTTATTCGGGCGATCCGCTGTGCGTGCCGCAAACCACCCGTAGCCAGCCCTCGGCTGTGCGGGAGGCGATGTGAGTCACGGTTTGCGATTGCCGGTGTGGCTGGGCCTGCTGGTCGCCATCGGCCTGGCCGCGCTGCTGCACCTCGCGGTTGGCGCCAAGAGCATCCCTTGGAGCGAAGCCTGGCAGGCGCTGGTGGCTTATGCGCCGGACAACGCCGACCAGAGCGTCATTCGCGGCAGCCGCCTGCCGCGCCTGTTGGTGGCCATGCTGGTGGGTGCCAGCCTTGGCCTGGCCGGGGTGATCATGCAGGCCGTGGGCGACAACCCATTGGCCGATCCGGGCATCCTCGGCATCAACAGCGGCGCGGCATTGTTCGTGGTGTTCGGCTTGTTGGTGTTGCCGGGGCACGACCTGTCGATGATCCCGCTGTTCGCGTTCAGTGGCGCGCTGGTGGCAGCCGTCGGCGTCCTGCTGCTGGCGGGCCGCGGGCACAACCCGATCCGGCTTACCTTGTCCGGGGCGATGATTGCGGCATTGTTCAGCGCCATCACTTCGATCCTGCTGTTGCTCGACCAGCAGGGGCTCGACAGCCTGCGCCGTTGGCTCACCGGGTCGATTGGCGTGACCGGCGGCTCGATGCAGGCGTGGGTCTGGCCGTATGTGGTGTTGGGCATGCTTCTGTGCCTGGTCAATGTCCGGGCACTGAATGCCCATCGACTGGGTCCACAGGCTGCCGCCGGCATGGGCGTCAACCTGTTGAAAATGCGCCTGTTCGGCCTGGCCTCCGTGGTCCTGCTTTCGGGGTGCGCGGTCGCTCTGGCGGGGCCGATCGGCTTTGTCGGGCTGGTGGTGCCTCACGCTGCGCGCCTGTTGTTCGGCGACGATTATCGACGGCTGTTGCTGGCCGCGCCCTTGCTCGGCGCGCTGCTGCTGATCCTGGCGGACATCGCCGCACGAACGGTGGTGCGTCCCTTCGAGCTCAACACCGGGATTGTCACGGCACTGATTGTCGGGCCGATTTTCGTTGCGCTGGTGTTGAGGAAAGTCAAATGACGCGCCTGGGACTGACCTTGCCCAGGACGCTGCCCTTGTTGCCTTGGGTGGCCCGGCCGATCGATGTGATCTGGGTGCTGGTGTTGATGTTCGCATTGGTGGCCGTGTCGTTGTACGCCTTGACCGTCGGTAGCTATTCGTTGGGTGTCGCCCAGGCCTGGCAAGCCTTGTGGTCCCCTGACCGGGTCGACTCGACGATGCGCAACCTGCTTTGGGAGTTGCGTTTGCCGCGTGTCGCGCTGGCGATCCTCGCCGGCATGGCCATGTCGCTGGCCGGCCTGTTGATGCAGTCGTTGACGCGCAATCCGCTGGCGGCGCCGGGCCTGGTGGGCGTGGAGTCGGGCGCCAGTGTCACGATGCTGCTGATCATCGTGCTCTGGCCCACGCTGCTGCCGCTGGAACTCTATCCGTTGGCGGCACTGGCGGGCGGGTTGGCCGTGGCATTGTTTGTCGCATTGCTGTCGTGGCGCCAGGGCATTTCACCGCTGCGGTTGATTCTTGTCGGCGTCGGGCTGACTGCCATGCTCAGTGCGGTGGCCGACCTGTTGATCACCTACGGCAACATCGATCAGGTGGAATCGGCGCTGATGTGGCTGGGCGGCAGCTTGCACCGGGCCGGTTGGCCTCAGGTCCGCAGCCTCGGTATCTGGCTGCTGCTGGCGGGGGTTCCGTTGCTGTTTTTCCACCGTCAGTTGAACCTGTTGCAATTGGGCGAAAAAGTCGCGCTCAGCCGTGGCCTGAACGTCACCGGCGTGATGATTTTCCTGTTGCTGTGCAGCGTCATGCTGACGGCGGCCGCCGTGGCGAATGTCGGCACCATGACCTTCGTCGGGCTGGTGGCTCCGCACCTGGCGCGCCAACTGGCGGGTGATCGTCACGGTGCGCTGATGCCGTTGTCGGCGTTGGTGGGGGCGTTGCTGGTATTGGCGGGCGATACGCTGGGCCGGGGGCTTTTCCCGCCGTTGCAGTTGCCGGCGGGGCTGGTGGTCGCCATCATCGGCGCGCCTTATCTGATCCTATTGTTGGCGCGTCAACGCAGTCGCTGAAGACACAGCGATGCATATCTTGAAAACATTGGAGAAAAACGCGTGCGGGAAAGAGTGAAGGGAATGTTCCAGGGATTGCTCGGCATGCTGTGCGTGCCGTTGGCATTGATGTCGATGCACGCCGGCGCGGCTGAAACCAAGGTGTTCGAGAACAGTTTCGGGCGGGTCGAAGTACCTGTTTCACCTCACTGCATCGTCTCCCTGCACGATTTCAGCTTGACCGATCAGTTGCTGGAGCTGGGTATCAAGCCCTGCGGCTCGACCGGCCGCAAGAAGCTGTTCTCGGACGTGGTGTTCCGTGGTGCGCAGGAGCGCTTCGACGTGACGGGCATCCAGTACATCGGCTCGCACCAGGCCCCCGACCTGGAAGCCATCGCTGCGTTGAAGCCGGACCTGATCATCGGCCTGTCGTACCACGCGGACCTCAAGGAAAAGCTCAGCAAAATCGCACCGGTCGTGCTGTTGCCCTCGCGGGAAAGCGACATCAAGACCTACGCCAGGCAGCTCGCCGAACTGGTCGGCAAGCAGCAGCGCTACGAAGAAATGCTCCACGAATACGAATGGGTCGTCAGCGAGTTCAAGAAGCGCGTCAAGGACCCTTCGCGCATCACGGTCACGACGCTCGAAGTCTATACCGATGGTTTCCAGCTGATCGGTCGTGGCGGTATGGATGACGTTATCAAGGACTTCGGCCTGGGCCGTGTCGCCGCGTATCGCGAGGCGCGCCAGAACGTGCCTTACAGCCTGGAGCGAATCGGCGACTTCGACAGTGATTTCATTATCGATACCTACGAAGAACTGCTCGATTCGGAAGCCAGCACGGCTGCGTTTCGCCAGTCGCCTCAATGGCAGAACCTGTTTGCGGTGAAGAACCGCCAGTTTCTCTACCTGAACCGCAGCCGCTATGCCGATACGATGCAGGGCTTGCTGGGTTCCGCCTACCTGCTGATGTCCCATATTGCCGAGCGAGAACGCGTGCTTCAGGCGAAGTGACTTTGTATCGATTGTCATACAAAAGTCATTAATGACAATGATTCTCTATTGCGGTTGTTACTCGTTTGTATTAGTTTGTGCTCTCGAAAAAAACACGCTCATCGGAATGGCGAGGGATCACAGATGGAAACGGGTTTGGCGCGTGCACAGGTTCAATCCATGGAAGGCGTACCGGGTGACGAACTGACCTTGCCGTTCATTTTCCAGGCGCCAGGCGCGGGGGCTGTCTGGCAGGATAGCCGGGCGCAGATCCTGCACGCGGTTGAGGCCGAGTTGCCGCTTGCGGGCGGCATTCTGTTTCGTGGTTTTGCGTTCAAGGGCGAAGCGGATTTTGAAGAGTTCGCCCGCAGTTTCGGTCACGAACTGCTGACCTACGACTACGCCTCGACGCCGCGCACCAAGCTCAACAACCGGGTCTACACCTCCACCGAATACCCCGCCCACCAGGTCATCCCGCTGCACAACGAGCAGTCCTACTCGCTCAACTGGCCAATGAAAATCTGGTTCCATTGCGTGCAGGCGTCTCCGGTGGGCGGCGAAACCCCTATCGCCGACAGCCGCAAGGTCTACCAGCAACTCGACCCCGTAATCCGCCAGCGCTTTGCCGAGAAGCGCCTGATGTACGTGCGCAACTATGGCAATGGCCTCGACTTGCCCTGGCAACAGGCGTTCAGTACTGAAGATCGCGCCCAAGTCGAGCATTTCTGCCGCGCCAACCAGATCCAGTTCCAATGGAAGGATGACGGTGAGCTGTCCACACGCCAAGTCTGCCAGGCCGTGGCCCAGCACCCGGTGACCGGGGAGTGGGTGTGGTTCAACCAGGCGCATCTGTTCCATATCTCCAATCTCGCCGCGCCCGTGCGCGAGACGCTGATTTCCATTGTCGGCGAGGAGGGCGTGCCGCGTAACGTGTTCTACGGCGATGGCTCGCCTATCGAGCTCGAAGCCCTGGAGCATGTCCGTGCGGTATTGCAGCGCTGCCAGGTGAGCTTCCCCTGGCAGGCGGGTGACGTGCTGATGCTCGACAACATGCTGGTGGCCCACGGCCGCTCGACATTCCAGGGCGCGCGCAAGGTCGTGGTCGCCATGGCCGAGCCTGCTTCCGCGGGTTGAGCCCGACGCTCTTGCATTAAGCCGCCGCATTGGGCGGCTTATTCCAAACAAGCAAAATGAAGGACATCAAATGCTCGATCGCCTGATGCATCGCTGCTGGCTGCGTGGAATTCGCCTGTCGGAAG
>Ga0307412_10000599_pt1 | contig 21306 bp, 42 predicted proteins | sample DK1Cmetagenome_3_FD_203823 | JGI IMG/M metagenome (GOLD analysis project Ga0307412, IMG submission 203823) | Maize rhizosphere microbial communities from greenhouse at UC Davis, California, United States - DK15-C-1 | ecosystem: Host-associated > Plants > Roots > Rhizosphere > Soil | place: USA...
ACCCACATCCAGTCTTCGCTAGCCCTAGTGATTCCCTCAGCAAGATGATTACCAGACAGCAGAGCTCGTGCCCGTGAGTTATCCTTCACCTTGCCTCTGAGGTCATCCTCAGTCCAACCCCTCAGTTCCTCATCACCACCTATCCATCTACCCAGGCCGAACGTCGTCCCCGATGGGCCGGTGATTTCCACAACCCGCGCAGAAGTTCCAGTCTCTGCCTCCGATGCGCCCACACCGCCCGCAGTGCCACCGCGCTGCTTCCTTCTCTTCTTGGCCACCCGTCAGCTCCAATGCTATGTCCCGGCCTATGGCCCGGAGCCGTTTGTCTACCCGCTTCTTCAGATCCAAAGCATCATCCGAGAGTACTACCCAATACTCCTTGTATCGTTTTCCCCCTCCAGTAACCATCGGGCGCCGGCCGCGATATTGTCCAGAAACATTGGCCCTTTGGTCTTCGGCAGTTCCACCCACTCCTCCTGAGTCAAGCCGGAGTGATGAATGGAACAGTTCGGTGTATCGCGTAAGAAAATCCTTCGGCAAGAGATACAAGACCTCCAGCGAAATTCTCGCGTGCGGAGTACCTGCTGCTGCAGCAATCTCTGTGAGGCGTCGGTCAAGTGCTTCATTGATCTCATCCTGTCTACTCACCTACTGTTTCCCTTCACCCCAGAAGACTCCAGCATAGCCGTGCTTGGTCCCATCCTTAGTGTAGTGTCCTGCAGTCCGCTGGCAGAGCATCCACCCATTTTCCTCCCTATTGGGACCAAAGTACCTCACCCTGCACTCAGGTTCCTGCCATTTCCCCCTCAGTGCCTGATCTATCCGCTGCCCCTGAAGCATCACCCCACCTCGAGCAACCTGAAGCCTAGCTTGACCCCTCAAATCCTCTCGGACGTGCTCGAGCTTCGTCTTCAGTTCTTGAACCTCCCGCCCCCTCAGCCACCAACCCAGGCATACCCCCAGCAGCCCTGAGCAGCAAGCCAGCAGAGCGATTCCAGCAGCGAATATCCTCACCCCAGTTTCACCCCAGTCCATCGGAGATCACCATCCCAAAACAGAGAAGCCATCGAAATGTACTCCTCATCGGCGTCCTTCCTCAGTTTCATCATACCGAAGTCCCACACCCCTCGCTTCGGCCTGCGGTGCTTCCCCTTCTCCACCGAAAGTCGGTAGGCCATCCAGGTAGCCCAAGTCCCCATCATCGTGATTACCAGGACCGTCATTCGTCCTTCTCCTTCCATCGCCCAGATTCCCGTTTACGACGGATCAGCTTATGGGTACCAGCCCCCATGTACTGCAGGGGTACAGCCCCCTTACCTATCGCATGTTTCCGTCGTTGTTCGTTGATGATGTACCGCTCAGTTGTGTACCCCCTGTCTACCATCGACACCACTGACAAACCAAGCTCTTCCGCGAAATCCTCTAGTTCCTCGGTCGTGTCAGCCCAAAGGTTAGACCAGGTACCGTTCCAGCGAAAGAGCTTAGCCTTCAGTTTCATGTTGTCGACGTAGACCGTCATGCGCCTACTTTCTCCCCAGCGGTTCGATCCTCGAGGCACCGCGCAGCCTTAGCGACGATCATCGATATGTCAGCGTGCGCATCGTTGAACATGATTCGTCCCTCGCGGCGCCCCAGAGATTCTGGCTCAGGCGCATCGAGCAATATCACCCTCCACCTACTCGGCCCCTTCCTGTTCTTCCCTCGGCCCCCTTCCCTGCCGAGAGTGAACGAGCCATTGTTTTCCGCGCACCATCGGATGATGATCGTCAGATTGGTGGCGTCGATGACTCCAGCCGGCACCCCGTCGAGTCTATACCGAGCGCGTCGGTTGCGCATCCTGTTTCCGTTCCTTTCCATCCTCGTCATACATCGTAACGGTACCGTCCGGCCAGATGATCACCACTGGCTTGCCCACCTTCAGAGCGTAACCGATAGTGTAGGTAGTGCCTCCGTGAGACCGCAGATCAAAGCCCTTCGGACACCCGATCAGCAGATCAGTGGCGTCGACGATGGCCCTGTCCCTGGCCAGATAGTCATCCTCGTCCCACACCCTCACCGTTCGAAGTTCCCGATACTCCATGGCCTCATCGCAGTGAGCGCGGAACCGTCGATCCTTGGGCGGATGAATGTGGATGTCAACCCTGAGCGGCCAGTATCGAGCGAGTAGAACCCTCATCATGTCGTGGGCCTGTTCGTCAGCGCCGACGCAGTCCCCATGGTGGAATTCAGAGAACATCTTCCAGTCAGTTTGAGGCCGAGAAAGCCTGTGTCGAAGTTCAGCCAGCTGGTCAGTCGTCATCCCGTCCCGCGTGCCGGTGAAGCCGACCTTGATGCAACCTGTCATCGACCCGCGGCCCTACCGAAGTTTCTTACCGTCGCGTCGATTCGTCTCCCCACCGCGGTCAGGTGAGGTGCGAATCTGGGCTCCTGAGCGAGTCGTGACCCGGCTTTTGCTGGCCTTCGGCGCCTTCTTCTTGGTGGTCTTCACCTTCTCATCCAGCGCAGAGCCCTTCTGGTCCAGCAGATCGATGATCTCAACCGACTCCCAGTAGCCTGGTGCGACTGTGTAGATCTTCTTGTTGCCGGCGTAAATGTTCAGCATGAGACCGCCGGTGGCGTCCTTCAGCTCGTACCTGGTGCCGTTCTCGAACGTGCGAGGGCCTACGGTGTTCATGCCCCTGAGTGGCATAACCTTGACTGCCATTGTCGTGCTCCCCTTCGGTCGAATGCGATTGACGATGTCATCATATCATTGCCCTCATGGCGGACCCTATGACCTGACCCAACCCTTATTCCTTCTCTACCCTCACCCCTTCTCGCCCTCCCGAGGTAGCCCAACTGGTGAGATTGAAGACTTCCCGGGCGCGAAGCAGGCCCGGTGTAAGTTCTTCATAACTTGTTCCAGCTTGGGGTTCACCGATGGGAGAGGCATTGAACGTACTCATGATATGTACTTGTATTTTGAGTGCCTACTGAAAGTGGCACGAAAAACACGATAAGGCGCGCGATCGTAGTGAAGTGAAAATTGAGCACGCAGTGAAGTCACTTTCAGTCCAAAAGCTACGAGTCTTTAAAATCGATCACGATTCGCTCGATGAGCGTTATTCGGGCGCAGGTGAGCGCGCTTTACTAAAGCGGATGCGTTATATAACGCGCGAGTGGTCATGACGGTAGCACCCAAAGGTTATCGTTAGTCTTTGTGGCGAGGCCTTTAGTTTCAGCCCTTAGCAACTGCTGGCGTGCGGCCTGGTATGAGATGCCTGCGGCATTGGCCAATACTGAGACTGATTTTGGTGTGGATACTAGCATACTAACGATAGATTGACCCTTGGCCTTACTGCCTAGCACTGGGTCGGGCTCTTGATCGTCAGTGATATTCTCTAGCGTGGGCTCCCATACTTTATTATGGATATTACCCATGCTGTAGCGAGCTCCTGGTGCGGTCTTGGACTCGAAGTCGATGATGATCCCCCGTTGCTTAGCATCATGGTGAAGGTAGATAGAGTCTTCAGACCAGGCATGGTTGGCGACTGAACCTAGCATGAGCTGACCCCCTCGCTCACCATTGTCATTCTTGTTGCTCTTCCGCATATGGTTAATGACCTGAATGGCGCAGCCATGCTTGGCGTTCAGTGTGGAGAGAGGTCGGTAAACCTTGGTCATCATTTCTACGGCTCGGTTTTCATCGACCGCGCCTGCTACTCTCATGAGGGTATCTATGACTACTAGCCTATAAGCTTTGCCATTCATGCCCTCGCTCAACACCTCATCAAGCCATACCTGCCATGATTCCTCACTGATCACCACACCCTGCTTCACATACAGGGCAATATCAGGGTCGAACTTGCCGAGGTCCTTGCCGGCAGGTTCCCATTCCACACCGCCATCGGTGACCTTCATTCGATCCACCTGTTTGCCTGCCCAGATCTTGGTGGCTCGCTGCTTCAGGGTGATGATGGGATCTTCTTCCTGGATATAGAGTACGGGTCCAGGGTTTCTTACCTTGAAGTAGTTGAGGAAATCAGAGCCAGTGGCCACTGAGATAGCCAAATCCAAACCCGCCCAGGACTTGAATGACTTAGGCTGACCTGCCACAAACCCCACAGCGCCTTGTGTGAGAGTACCTTCAACCAACCATTCGGGAGGTTGGATGCCTTCAAACGCAGAAGCCATGCGGACAAGTGCAGGTCTTTCAACTTCGGCTTCAAGTTCTTCCTGTACTTCGGGCGCTCTCTTGTCGATCGCCTTGGTAGCTTCAATGATCAGGCGCTTGGTTTCATCTGCTCGATCGGCAAACTTGTTCCAGACAGTGTTTCTGACCACCGCAACGATCTCAGATACTGAGCACCCAACATCAGCGAGACACCTGGTCAAATACCAGAGTTGATCCGATCGGTCGCCTGAGGCAGCTTTGGCGCTTAGCAATTCGCGCGCGCGGTGGTTCAATTTGAGGTTGACTCGACCAATGACCGCGAGACGATCTACGGCATCGATTTCTTTCTCGAGCACCCCAGATAGGTCAGTGACACCAGCCCCATGAACCTCAGGCAGATCCTCGAAGTCATCTGGCTGGTAGTTACGACCATTGTGCCAGAGCAACTTACCCTTGGGACTATTGCCGTCAGCATCACGGTATTCAGTCTTATGGTTCACCCAGCCTGGAATCCTCAGAAGCTGAGTCGTGTCCCATCCGCCCAGGTCTGCACCCAGGTAGTAGGTCATGCGCTGGTTTTCGTTACCCGGCCAGCTTGCACCCTGGATATCCTTGCTGGTGATTAACCAGAGTGCCTGGAATCGACCCGGTGAAGTTTGCCAGGCGATCGTCGGCGGATAATCCTCGATCGTGCTGGGATCTACCTCATCCAGGTCAGCCCAGAGTGCATGCTCATCCATAGCCACATCTTCGCGGCGCATGGGGTATTCGAAGAGCGAGGGGCACCAGTAGAGATCATGATCTTGGTGCTGCCGCATGTGCTCGAGGATCTCTGGTTTTTCTGAGGGCCAATGGAAAGCATTTCCTTCGTGATATCCCGCGCGACGGCGTCCCGCCCTCCTCTGCTCTTCCCTATCGATCCAGGGGAAGAAACAATAGCCCTTCTGATTGCGCCCCCACGCCTTGCTGATGATGCGGAGCTGTTGTTCCGGCGTCATGCAACCTCCCCATGTACCACCAGAAGGTGGTTTCTCAACAGGTCGCTACCCTGATTGATGTCGTTGGCCATGCCTCCAATGTCGCTTGCCCAATCAAGAGTCATGGGCGCTACCATCAAACGACCCTGGTCATTGGTGTATTGATCTTCGCATGTGTAACAAAGCCAGTAGATAATCCCAAAATTACCCACCCAGACTTTACCACGATGCTTACGTTTCCGCTTGAACCACTTCATCAAATCCCCCGACCCAGCTTACGTCGTGCTTTCTTAACACCATCGGGTGCCTGCCAATAGCCCTCCAGGTTTTCAAAGAGCTCGCGATCCATACGGACCCACTCCTGGAAAGTTGGTTCTACCAGAGGTTCCTCGGCGATGATCTTTCGATGCCTCTCACAACATGCATCGGTCATCTGGAAGCACATAGGCTTGTTCTTGTCCTTAGTACCGCACACCCGGCATTTCATGACATCTCCCGCTCATAAGCCTCTTTGTATTGCTCATAGTCTGCCCGTTTGACTGGACCATCCGGTAAAGGGCCATACTTCTGTACTATCCAAGCTACAAACGCCGGATAGCGCAGAGCCAAATCTTGCCAGGTCACGGGAGCCTCTTCATCTTGAGCTCGTTGGTGTGGGCCATGAGATCACGTACGAGCTGCAACAGATACGCGGCTTCGGGACTGTCGCGATCGGGCCGGTCGGGATCGGTGATGTACTTGGCCTGAAGCCAATCCAGAACATCCTTACGCAGCTCATCAAAGCCGTGCTCGGCACCGATCTTGAAGCCAAGATCATAGGCTTTAACTGAACTCTGTGGCATCCTCTGCGGACGCTGCATTTTCCGTCGCCTCCTCGGTAGGTGAAGCATGAAGTCAAGTTTATCATTCAAGACCCTCTTCAATCAATCGCTTCATTCCACACCACGACCGGAATTGCATTCTTCCTCACAGTTGACGACCCAATCGCGGTCTCATATGATGGGCATATCAATCGCGCTTGACCACGACCTGGAGGGTAGTAATTATGAGGGCATTCTGGGCATACATCAGGGTGGACGAGGAACTGACATCTCAGGATCAGGTCAGGGAGATCTGCGAAGAGATCCAGGGCAATGTCGCTCACGTGACCGACGTTGTCCCGAACGCGCCGACTGCGGAGAACTGATCGCCGGTGCTGACGATTCACGAGCTGCTGGAAGACAAGCAGTACAAGGAATTCTTCCTCAGGAAACCCGACATGCCGGCAGTCTACCGGCAGAACCCTGATTGCACCCCTTGGCGGGTGTATATTCAGCGTGAGGTGGATGGGCCCTGGGCGAAGAAGGATTTTCACTCGTACACTGAAGCCTTCAAGCTCTTCAAGAAGTACCGCCCCAACATCCACGACGCCAGCATCACAAGCCGGTCGGTGAGTTTTCAACCGCCCTATCGAATGGTGCGCATAAAGGGGAAGTACCGAGAGGTTGTGCGCAAGGGTAAGAAGGAGCTGGTCCAGGTCACGAAGCTCGTAGTGTGGGCCCCCAAATTGCCACCCGAAGAATCTCCCCATCGCTGGTGCACTTACTGCCGGCGGCCCACGGTATTCCGCTACTTCAGTCGGCATCACGCTTTTGGTCGTGACATGCAGATCAGTCAGCAGGATCTGCGGTGCACGATCTGCGGTATCAGGGAAGACGGTATGCCACGAGTAGTTGGGACTAGGCGATGAGTGAACACCACTGGGTAAAGATTCAGATTACCCCAGTTCATGTGCTATCCGATGAGGGTATCTCAGATGCACCCGTAGTTTTCACCAGCGATGACGATGAGATCGAAGCTGCTGAGAACGTGCAGTACGGGTGCTTGAAGTGTGATGAGACGCTGACGAGCAAGACCGTCAACACCCAATGCGAGGTCAGCGTCGGCGAATGGATTGACCGGGCAAGCCAAGAGGAATAGCCTTGACGCCCCGCATGGGGTAGCTTAAGATAGATGCATGGGCATCACATTGACCGAGGAGGGATCCCATGCCGACACCCACTGGTTTACCAACCAAGGGTGACCGCATCCGTCATGTGGAGAGCGGTACTTGTTTCATCGTGGTAAAAAGACTGGGGAACACTAATATGTACTCGGTCATCGCACGCCGGGAGGATGGCCATCAGCACCCTGGCCGGCACGCATTTGGCTACCCGCCAGACCACGCATTGCTGACGGAGATGGCCTGGATGTTTCAACAGAAACTCTTCGTATTGGAGCCATCGTCATGAACTGGCGAACCTGGATGGAAATCATCATCGTAGTATCCCTGTTGTTGATCACCACCAATGTCATCACCTGGCATGCCGGCAAGCACAATGGGGCAAAGTGGGAGAACTACCGTCTACGCACCAAGGCGATCAGCAAGGGGATCCCCTACTCGGGGTTGTTCTACGATGACGTCACCCAGTACCGCGACAAGATTCCGCCGCTCAAGGTAGTGGTGAAGAGAGGGAAGTAATGTGCAACATCGGTTATGACTACGGCATCTGCGGAGAATGCCACTACACTGTCGAGGAGCTGGTCAAGGACTACCCTCACGGCACACCTGATGCCCAGGCCACTGCCCAGCTCGTCCAGGCTGGTGACCGGCACTTCCTGATCGTCATTCCACACAAACCGACCTGCAGTCTGTACAAGCAGCCTCAGTCGTATAACCCGAAAACTCTGACTAGGGGGATGTAGATGAAACCATCTGAAGCAGTCGGTCTCATTCGTCACAATCGTCGCTTCGGCCGTTCTAAGATCCTATCATGGCAGGGTGGTAGGACATTTCGGTGTCAATCTCTAGAAAAATTTCCCGGAGTATGCTATGTGACCGCATGGCACAACCTGACGAAGAAGCCGCAATCGTAATCCAATCGCAATGTGATCCGCGCATCTGCCGCCTTGACTCGATATGTGCGGAGTGGAAGAATGCATTCATGATCGCGCAAGCGACCCACCACTCTGACCGAGGAGGGAAACAATGGCCGACGAGACGTACTCCGCGAAGCAAGTCGCGAGACGCATCGGTACCGACGCCAAGACATTCCGCAAGTGGCTTCGCTCATCTTCTTCGCCGTATCCGGCAGTGGGCCAGGGCAAGCGGTACGAGTTCCCGGTGAAGGATCTCGAACATATCAAGCTCCATTTCACCGCTTGGAAACACAAGGTTGCACGCAAGGCGCCCCAGATTCAGGCGAATGGTCACGCAGTCACCGCGGAGAAACTGACCCCGAAGCAGTTCTCGACCGAACGAGTGGCACGCGGCAAAGCTCGAGACGAAGAGTATGGCACCGTCGACGGGGAGTACCCCGAAGAGCCAACTCGCGAGGAACTCGAAGCTCTCATCGAAGACAACGAACTCCCGTCCGATGAAGAACTCGACGAGCTCGACCTCGAAGAACTGGAGGACTGACCATGAAGCGAACCTCGCCTAAGTCGTCAGAATCTGGACCCCGCATCACCATCGTGCAGGACTACATCCCAGTACCCGATCCGGACTTCCCCGATGAAGGGCCGGACTACTACACTCGGGATCTTAAACTTCATTGCTGGCTTTGCGACCAGGATCGCCTGGTTATCGACACCTTCATCAGCCAACCACAGTTCGACGCCACCGAAGCCTACCGTCTCATCTGCGGACACACCACAATCTAGGGGGAAGTAATGAAAACCATTAAGTGCTGGGCCAAGGTTGACTACAACCTCGAGTGGAACGGGACACCTGAAGATCTGATCGAGTTGGTCGAAAAGATGTCCATGGAGCGATACGGACAATCACTCGATAGCCATGATCTCGGTGATGCCATGGGTTTCATCATGCAACAGCTCGACACCGCGTTCGACGGTCGACTCACCTGGGAAACCGAAACCGCCAAGCTCACCGCCGAAAAGAACTATGACACTTTCGTCTGGGACAACCTGACCGATACCCAGGAGAACATCCTGATGCAACCTTGGGGGAAGTGACTGACCTGCTGGAGACCTTGACAACCCCCAAAAAGTGACATAGCATTGTAGTAATGCATCAATAACACCGAGGAGGACATCATGAGAGATCTGGAAGAGCCGAAGTGCTTGGATCGCCACAATGGCGAATGCACCGGCGAGGTCGAGTATCGGCCGCCCCTCAGCAGCACCGAGAGGCGCTTCCCTCGTTGCGATGGGCACTGGGAAAAACGACTCGAGAAGCAGCGCGAGATCGACGAACGCTACGCCCCCAACTCCGATGTTCCTCCGCTTGGCTTCGACCCGACGTACGCCGGCGAACGATGGGATGAGGACTACTGAGATGATCCCGATCTGCAGCATCTGTAACAAGGAGATGGAAGTTCACCCCATCGCGGTGGAGTGGACCTGCTTCATTCACGGCAACCCGAACGGTTCGGAACTGGAGCGCAAGATCTTCGAGAAGTACCAGGCAGCTGGTATCCAAGGAGTCTGGAGTTGACCATGCTGGAAGCCAAATGTACCAAGTGCGAAGAAACGTTCAACCCTGACGACGTCAATGACGTCATCCATCTCATGCGAGAAGACGGGAAGTTCTGCGGAGGACTGGGGCACATTCAAGGGGAATACAAGCTCCCCACTGCTTCTCTTCAGAGTCCACCACCAGACTACGACGCCATGGAAGCCCAAGCAGCTTACGACGACTTATGGGGGAGATGACCATGGGCAGATTCAAAGAGTACTTCAAGCGCAAGACCACGATCCCGCCGGGGTCCCAGTTCATCACCGAGATCAAGGTGACCAAGCACCGTCAGGTCAACGGTAACGACCCAGTGCTGGTCTTCACCATCGAGGTCGACGGGCAGAAGGTCAAGTACGCGATCCACCAAGGTCTTGCCTGGCAGTTGATCCGGCAGATCCGCAAGCAAATCGGCTTCTCCGAATCCGAGCTTGACGCAGCTCAGTGGTTCGGTCGTTACTCCGGCGGCGATGGCTTCTAGGGGGTGTGGACAATGACCTGGACGAGCCAGGCACCATAGAGAAAGGATCTTCCATGAGAAGGTTCATCGCACTACTGGTTGCTGCTGCGAGTTTGACCTTCGGGTTGAACGCACTCGCACCCGCTGAAGCCAGCACTCCTGTCCACACCAGCTCGCAGTCGGCGGCCCGTGCCGAGGGTCTCTGCTACCCGACTCTGCAGAGTGGTTGTCAGGTCGCTCCGTACCCGATCTTCAACCAGTTCAAGTGGACAACGAACTTCGGCGAGGACGTACGCCCGGTCTGCATCGCCGACGGCATCGGACAGCCGACAGCATGGCCGGTCGCAACTGCCGCTCAGTCCTGGAACAACGCCACTCAGTACATCGCGATCAACGTCAAGAACAACTGCGTGACTGCGGGGTACGGCGCCGGCCGACGGGCCACGATCGACACGTACAGCGCCCTCGACAGCAGGTGCTTCCGGGTCATCCGAGGGGACTACACGACCAACGGCACGCTCGGCTTCTACGTCTACACGGACAACCCGATCATGTACGTTCAGGTGAACACGGCGTACAACTGCAACTCGACCGGTTTCCGACGCACCCACTGGCTCGCGGTTGCCATCGGTGAAGTACTCGGGCTCGCTACTCTGCCCAGTACCTCGGCGTACGCCAGTCGACTGATGTCGCCGCAAACTCAGGACACCCTCGCCGGGCCTTCAACGTCGGACGCTGGGTCACTGAACGGCCTGTACGCTGGCAACTACGTCGGCACCTGCTACGGGGAGAGCCCCTGGCCTTCGGAACGCTGCCCCAACTAACACCCGAACACCCAAAGGCCTCACCACATCCAGTGGTGGGGTCTCTTGGTGTGTCGTGATTGCGCGATCGCCGATCAAGCGATCATGAGGTATTGATGAGCAGTCTTTGAAGAGCTTCCTAATCGAGTGGGATACCTGCGCGCGCATGATTCATCATATCGCTTGCCCGATCAATCAGGAAGCTCATCAGAGATTGCCCTCACTTACGACCGAACTGAGTGATGGCGTCTCGAATCACCTGGACTGCCTCCTCGGGTGAGGTCACGACGAAGACGGACCCCTTGGCCTGCTTGATCTTCTCATGGACGTAATGCTGCCGCGGAGAAACATTGCTGCGTGTCTCAGGGTTCTTGGTCTCAAGACCGATGAACAACCCTTCCGCGCATACCACGATATCAGGCAGGCCCGCCATCATCGCTTCGCTGCCGTGGACCTTGAAGCAGAAGTAACCCTCGCCTCTCAGGCGTTCTTGGATCTTGCGGCTTAAGCGTGATTCGCGCTGAGCCATCTCAGACCTCCTGCTTCGCCTGAGCTTCGAAGTTCATCATCTCCCGGCCAGCGCGCTTGTCGTCATGCAAGGCAAACCGAAGCCGAACCTCACACGAGTGCTTGTCTCTCGGCTCGACAACCTCACCAATCTCCTGCAGAGGATTGAGCGCATCGTGGGTGAATCGGTCCTTGATCGTATGGCCAATGATCCTCCACACCACCATCCAAAGCTGCGGGTAGAGGGGGTGAGGACTGACTGAGGCAATGAAGATAGCCTCTTTAGGTTCATCACCCATCGGTAGTCGAACTTTGTCCCCTGGATGTAAATCCATTACTCTCATAGTTACACTCCGGAGGCGGCGCGCAGTGGAATCGCCCTTGACCGAGGAGGAATTGTGCGCGCCGCCTCATGTCTAGTATCGCATACGAGCGTTGAAGTTGTCAAGGCAAATACCAAGCGGCCCCACCGCAGCGTAAACGGCAGGGCCACTCGGCATGGTGTGGAGAATCAGATCTCGTCGATGTCGAGCTCGTCGAGCTCGTCGTCAGTCACGTCCTGAACCTTGGTGGAACGCTTGGCCTTCGCCTTCTTGGAAGTCTTCTTCTTCGGCGGCGGAGGAGTCTCGTCCTCTTCTTCCTCGTCGTCTTCCTCCTCGTCGCCGGCCTCGGCGGCGCGGATCGCGTCACGCAGGTCGTCGTCCGACTGCTTCCGGGAGATCTTGACCCCCGGCGACACCTTGCGCAGTCGCCGCTTCAGCTGATCGCGCTTGAAGCCGGCGAGTTCGTCTTCCTCGTCGTCCTCCTCGTCTTCGTCTTCTTCTTCCTCGTCCTCGTCTTCTTCGTCTTCCTCCGGTTCGGGGGCCGGCTTCGACTTGGCCTTCTTCTTCGGCGGCGGGGCGACTTCTTCTTCCTCGTCTTCCTCGTCGCCGTCGTCGCCGACCGCATCCTCGTCGTCGCCTTCGGAGTAGTCGTCGAGTTCGCTGAGCGGGAACGTCGCCTGCACCACGGACTGCTTCTTGCCCTCGTACTCATCGTCCTCGAGCGTGACCGCGATGCGCTTGCCGACCAGCTTCTCCGGGTCGAGCTTCAGCTTCTTCTTCGGGACGTTCATGCCGGCCGCGATGCAGAGGTTGCGAACCTTCCAGAGCTGGTTCTCCTGCAGCTTGCAGTAGTACGGGTAGGTCCCACCCTTGTCCACCGCGATGGTGAACAACCACATGAACCCCTCATCACCGCTGGACTTCGCGTCCTCGACCTTGGTGATGCGAGCCGGGTAGTCACCCTCCGGCATGCGCTTCTTGTTGAAGTTGCCACCGTCCTTGACGTTCGTCAGGTCGATGACCTTAGCCGTTGCCATGTGCTTCCTTTCTTGCTGGCTCGTCAGCCAGCTTTCTTCTTGAGGGTACCCTCGCGCATGAGTCGCACGAGCTTGCCCACCGTTGGGGCGCGCAAGTAATCGGGCAGTTCGAAGTCAGATCGGTATCCCGTGTCGTACTTCAGGGAATCGCCAATCCACAACCTCCGCTGCTTCTTTGGTGGCTCGCCCATCTCGCCGTCAATCTTGACGACATAGAGCCTACCGATGACATCGACCAGGGAGTTCGCATGGCCTCGTACGCCCTTGGGTAGATCAGGGACGTACATGACCTCGGACTCGCCTGAGTCTTCGTCTTCTTCGGAGTCCATCGTTTCCTGCATACGTTCCTGCGCAGTGTAGACGACTCCGACATCGTGCATGTTGTGGAAACGGACCAGCATGTCCTTCATGAGTTCGCCGGCCTTGTTATAGTCACGCCGAGGGTCGAGCAATCCTGGAATCCGCGTCAGCGATCGCTCTTCTTCGAGCTTGCCGACGTGTTTCAATGCCATGTTTCCGAGGCGAGTCAGACCGTCGACGCAAACCCAGTCGAACGAATGCGTCGGCTTGCACTTTGGACACTCATTGACATTGCGGAACCACTCGATGAAGTCATCCATCTCAGCCCACTTGTCAATGGGCCAGACGTGAGGATTCTTGGTCTTCATCTCGGACGCACCATACTCAGGATCCACCACGATCGTGCGGTCGATGCCGGCGGAAGTGCCGAAGGTGGTCTTGCCCTTCTTGTTTCGACCGTAGACCAGAATCTTTGGCTGCCGTTCGATCTCACCCGGCCGATACATCTTGGCCGCGGCAACCTTGCGGTAGTCTTTCTCTGCCATTACCGCAGCTTCCTCCGCATCTTCTCCAGTTCCATCTCGCCTACGTCACCGGCGCGGTCCTGGTAGTACTCCATCGGGTCACCGATGGTGTAGTTCTGCTTGACTAGTGGCGTGATATTCCCTCCCAACAGATCGATGGTGCAGACATCGGTGTACGAGCACATGAATTCGCAGCTGCGTTCGATGACTCGTTCAACCGGGGCGTCCTGAGAGAAGTCGTAGGAGTTCATGCGTTTGGTCGTATTGTAATGCTCGCGTGCGACCTTCTTCAGCATGTCCTTGTCTTTTTCCAGGACTGATCTCAAGAAGAATGGCGAGGTTTGTGTTTCTCCATGGCGATACTGTTGAGCCTTGAGCTTCTTCTGCATCTCCACGTACTCGGCCGTGATGCGGAACGTATCGGGGTGCTCCGCCCTGTACTTCTTGAGCGCTTTCGTGTAGGTCGGGTAGTCAGTCTCGATCGCAGTGCGCGAGAGACGAGTATCCTTGTACACAAGTTTCGGAATTGTGGGAGGCTTCCACTTGATGTAGTTCCAGATGAATCCCTGCAGCGGGATCTTGTTTCTTATCCCACACCAGAGATATAGTGCTGACTGGCCATCCAATAGTCGAAAGCCGAGCTTCGGCAGGGATTTGTGTGACTTATGGTCCACCAAGTACAAACCGAATTGGGTCTCGACCAGCATGTCCACCTTGCATCGGTAGATGCTACCATCGGGCCATTCGGTCTCCATGGTGAACTCGGTGTCGAGCACCTTCCATGGATCGAGTTTGTAATGCCACTCGTACGACTCCATGAGGTGGCCGATCTCAGTCGGCATGTCACCATAGTAATCTCGTTCCTCGTCGAACAGGTTGTCGAACTCAGCAGACAAAACCCGGTGCAACTCTCGCCAGTCGCCGCCCTTGTGCAGTTCTTCGAGTAGGAGGTGCACCCATGTGCCGCGCTTCAGAGGTGTTCCAAGGAGTCTCGGCTTCAGACGATAAGTGTACTTGAACTGAGCCTGCTTGGGACAACGCCGAAACGTCTTGAGCATGCTATGTGTGGAAACTGCATGTCCATCATCAACATACAACGCCTGGTGCCATTTACCATCGCTACCGAGATACTGAGTTCCTTCTTTGGACCTCGCGAGGTTGACCAGTTCGTTGCTCATTCTTCTCCTCGATCAAAAATGCTTGAGCAGTCACCCTATCGCGAGCGAAGACTCCCCGTCAATACTCTGCGGATCATTCGATCCTGTTTTCTTCTCAGTCTTCTGTTCCTGACTGGTGAGGTGCCATACGTGACCATAGCAGATAGTGCATTCCTGTACACGACGAGCACCCTTATCTTTCCACACCATCCTCGCCAGCGCGATCTTGGCATCAATCTCGGTGAAGAAGATTACCTTGCCGCATCGTCCTCGTCTGCTGCGGTTGTGAATCTTGGTCATTACTTTCACCTCCTGGTGATTAACAATGGAACAGGTGCCCGAAGCTTTGTGTTTCCCACCTCGGGCACCTGGTCAATGTGGGGCACCGCCCCCACCCCCGGACTCTCACACCTCGCGTGCACTGCGCTCCGGGTCCGGCTTGAAGATCAGTAGTTGAACGTACCGTCCTCGACGCCGGCCTTGATCTGCGCCTTGCTCTCGTCGGAGAGCTCGGCCCACTCGGCGCGGAACTGCGACATCTTGTACTGCGGGTAGCCGTCGCTGAGGAACTTGAAGACCTTGAGCATGTTGCCCTCCTGATTGGTGAGTAGTGCCTTAGCATCATCATATAAGACCTCGCGCGCGGGCGTCAAGAACCCCTATGCCCCTTTTAATTCCGGCACATAATCGTATACCTGGTCAGGCGTTAGCTCATTAGAGTCACCCCAGTGCTGTCCCACCTTGAGGTCAGCGATGATCGGAACATCAATGTGAACCCCGAACTTCCTACGTACGATGCTCATGTCTTCCATCGTGTCCTTGATGATCGGTAGAGCTCGAGCCACATGGTCATCTCTGATCTCATAGTTGATCGCGTCATGCACTAGACCAAGACAACGACCCTCAATCCCGAGTTCTCGGAATCGTTGGTTAATGTGGATCATGCTCAATACCGCGAGGTCAGAACCCATCCCCTGCACTGGAGAGTTGATCGCCTGTCGTTCAGCTTCAGCGCGCACCTTTTCATTCGGCGAGTAGATATCTGGGAGATGCCTGACGCGTCCCAGAGGCGATTGGACTCGCCCATTTTGTCGCACCAAGCGGCGCTGTCGCTCGTGCCATACGAGAAGCCCGGGGAATAAATCGAAGTAAACCCGTCGAGCAGCCTTGGCCTCAGCTTCGGAGAACACCGCGCCATAGTTGACGAACGCAGTATGTATGAACTTGAACCAGCCCATGCCATACATGAATCCGAAGTTAACCGGCTTGCCGACCTTCTTGCGTACTTCCTTCGGTACCTTGGATTCAGGTAGCCCAGTCACTCGGGCCGCAGTCGTCAGGTGGAGATCGGCTCCGATGGCGAAGAGATGTCGCATGTTGCGATCTCGAGATATAAACGCCCCGATGCGCAGTTCGATCTGAGAGTAGTCGGCCTCAACGAATGTCCAGCCCGGAGCTGCCCCGAAGAGTCCACGGATGAGGGGATCTCGAACAACCTGTTGTAGGTTCTTCTCTTTGCCCTTGCGTCGTCCAATGGAAACCTTGTCCTCATCGCCCTTGCCAGAACTCAGACGTCCTGTAACCGTTCCCGCCAGTTTGAAGTTGGTATGGATACGATGGTCTTCATCATAACTGGACTCGTATGGCACGATGAAGCCAACCATGTACTTGTTCCACTTGACTCGCTCGAGCATGAGTTCAACTGCTGGGTGTTCATGGCGAAGTTCCATAAGAATGTCTTCAGCCATTGATGGATCGCCTGGGCTTCCGTCTGGCTTTTCCTTGCCGCGAGTAACGATCGGGAGTCCGAGCCAGTCGAAGAGGAACCATCTGGCAAAGATACTGGCGTTCCAATTAACTTCTCGAGGGCGGTTCTTCCCATCCTTCGGCCAATGATCAGAGTCCGCCGCGGGGAGGTGTTTCCTGAGAGCGAGGTCAATTCGCTCCAGCTCAGATTGAACAATGGGCTTGCGTTTCTTGAGTCGTTCGACATCGATGTAGATCCCATTCATCTCAGAGATGACCAGGTCAGCATTCGCCGGCATCATCAGGAAGGCAAATAGCCGGGCGAGTCGAGGTTGCGCCTTGAGTTCTTCTCGGATTTGGTCCGCGCACAACTTCATGTAGTACGTATCGAGGACGTTGTAATGCAGAATGTCACCGAGTGGTTTGTTCAGTAGTTCTCGGGTGTCGATACCCCAAGGTGCTACCCCAAGTCGTGCCTGAGCTTGAGGCTTAAGACCCTTCTGCACATTCTCGTCGAGCAGATGCACGGCAAGCATGGGATCAAAGGTGACCGTGATGGGGCACTCAAACTGCCTAGCCCACTTCTCATCGTACTTACCATTCCAGGCTTCTGATCGAGGTATCCGCGCACATGCCGGCGCAAGGAATCTAAGTACCGCTCGGTATTTCTTTTTCCACGGTGACTGAGGATGATACAGGGGTAGGGCAAAAAGATACTCAGTCATTCCCTGCTTGGTCTTCACCTGACAAGTACCCGCTAGTGATACTGGTCGGCCCTCAGGTTCGAAGTACTCCCGGTGAGTCTCATAGTCGAAGTCAAGTCGTTCGGTGTGGAATAGGATTCGCCGAAGTTTCTTCAGCTTGTCCATGGTATCGATGACCTCGTACTTTGGTACCTTGACTTCTTGCATCCGGTCGTGTACCAGGTTACTGAACAAGCGGAGGTCAGCATAGAATCCTGGCATCTGCCCCGGATTACGAGCTACTGCGCTAGGGGAAATCGTTGGAATGACCTGAGCCCCGTCGCGCTCGAATACACGGCCGCGATATTTACTGATGCCTGACTTTCCCAGCACCGCAAGAAGTGCCTCATTACCAAACGTCAGAATGAACTTAGGTTTCAGTTCAGCAATTTCTTCTGTCAAGTAATCCCTACACGTTTTGACATCAGCATTGCTAGCGTTCTTGTCAAAGTTCAAACACTTGAGAGCCTGTGTAAAGTACACATCGTTCAGATTGATCTGCACCTTACGCAGGAACTGCTCAAGCGTCGACTGGAAGTTTTCGCTGTTCGGAGCTCGACTTACTACCATGATGGTGGGCTCCCGCCCACTCATCAGGTTATGTGGTTCACCCCAAGAGCACACATTAACCGCTCCATCATGCAGTTTGCATAGTGTGCAGTTAGGATTCTCCGGCATTACTTCTCCTTCACTGCATTCTGCCAGCCATACTCAGGGCAGTCAACCTGGTGAGGTTTGTTGCTTGCGACCGTGATCTGGTCAGTCAGAGGGAGTTCGAACGGGGTCTTCTTGCAGCAGTCGGTGACTGTCTCTCCATCACGAATCAGGTGTGTGACCATCATGCCTCCATCATATCATTGGGAGCGATATCTCCCGAACCCCACTCCAGCCCCCTCGAGCAACTTCAATCCGGACTCGTCGCGGTAATCTTGATCCCACACCACCGCAATGATGCCGGCATTCACGATCAGCATGCAGCAGTTCAGACAGGGCATGTGAGTCGTGTACAGGTAGGCGCCCTCAAGCGTCAGACCATAGCGAGCCGCGAACGCGATGGCATTTGCCTCAGCGTGTACAGCCTGAGTGCAGAACTTCGTCGAGTTACAATTCGACAGGTGTTTTCCGGAGAAGAGTAGACCTCCCTCGCCCGGATAGCCACAGTCACAGTCATGGTTGCAGTGAGGCATACCTGACGGCGTCCCATTGTAGCCAGTAGTGAGGATGCGACTGTCTCGTGCTACGACGCAGCCGACATGGAGTCTCGAGCAAGTGGATCTAGCCGCCCAAAGTCGGGCAGTGTCCATCAGCAGATGTTCTCGAGAGGGTCGTCCGTTCACAGGAAGTTGAACCTCTCGGCTACCTTCTGCCGAGCCGCCATGCGATCCATCTCCATCTTGGCTCGGTCGCCGGCGAAACAGTGAAGAGAGCCCATGTTCATAACCAAAGTACCGGGCACCCATGGCTCGTCTCCTTCTCCAATGTTGTCGTTCATGTGGGAGACCACCCACTGGCAAAGCCGGCCGGCCATGTAGACATCGTCCCGGAAGTGCCGCATGAAGTCGCAGCTGCGGATGTGATACGTGATGTCCACACCCCGCTCAGTCGTCAGGAAGTGGTAGCCGAGGGTGCACGGAACCCGCTGATGCATCTTGGCAGCCGAGAGATCTTCCGGAAACCATACCGGCAGGTATGCCTGGCGAGTGTATGGATTCCTGATCAACAGATCGACCAGGTCATACAGGTCGCCATAGTCATACCGAATGCCGTGATGGCTGAAGATTGCATCGTCTGAGTGATCTTTCCACCCCTCTTGAACCGCGAACTTCGGCCAGAATCGCTCAGGATAGGTGTGGGAAAAGATTCCCGTTTCCTGCCGGTGGTTGCTGTTGCCACCCTGCTGGTATGGCCACCATTCATGAGAGGGAGGCGGGTTGAGAGGTTTGCCACCGACGCGTTCCTGGAAGTGATCCTCGGCCCAAGGGAGGTTTGGTTCCACCATCTCGATGAGTTCGTGAGGGAGTTCGGGCAACTGGAACTGCACCTGAACGTGCCGGATCTCAGGTGTCCTCATGTTCTCAGGAAGACCGGTCTGAGCCTGCCACTCGCCCCGGTTGATGATCGGTGCCGCGATCAGAGCTTCCCTCAACTCGTTTAGCTGTTGTTCGAACGTCTTCACGTAGTTTCTCCTTCTCAGCTTCGTACAACTCGAAGAACCTTGCGGGGTATTCCTTGGCCAATTGGCGGTGTGCTCGCCACCAAGCTTTGTTGCGCTGTTCCGTCGCTTCCACCACCTTGGGGTGAGTTTGGCGGTAGCGCTTGTTTCGTTCGGCCGCGGTCATAAATCATCCTCGGTGAGAAGATCGATGATCCTGACATTGGTGAGTGGGATTTGCTGTCGAGGTACCCCATGGCCGATGATCAAGAAAGGTACCCCGTTGAGCATTGTTGTTTTCCATCCATGCCGCTGGATAAGTTCGTGTCTCATGTCGACCTCATGATGAGAGCCATCGAGATAATGCACGATCATCATGATTGCAGGTTTGTGATGAGGGCATCCCTGCGCTTCCTCAGGCGATTCGGAGGGGCGCTTCTGAGCATCGATATATGCAGCCTTCTCGCGCTGCCTGCGGATCGCCTCATCGACGGCATCATCTGCGGCGTTGGAGAAAGCTTGAACCACCTCGGGCCAAGCCAGATGCATGGGGTCACTTTCTCGACTGTATACCTCGAGACCAGCTTCCTCAATCCGCTGGGCAAACCTCTGAGCGTGGTCTACTATGGTCCCCCGCTCAAATGCTCGAGTTCGCCAAGTGTTGTCCATCGGGGGGTTCTCAGTCATCATCATCTTCTTCCTCAAGTTCGCCGACGAAATCCGCCCCGTAACGCTGCCCGAAAGGGAGCCCGATTGGAGCAAAGTCGAGATGCTCGATGTAGGTATGTGGTAAGGGCTGATAAGCCTTGAAGAATTCCTTGGGCTCACCTTCTTGAGGCCCTCGTTTGTAGTAAGACCACCCCTCGAACTGCTTAGCGCGCTCATACCCCAGCACTTCCGTGTGCCACCGCCGGCGGATTCGACGGTAGGTGTTGTAGGTCATGTCGCCATAGGTCTTACCTTGAGCATCCTCGAGCATGACCTTGCGAAGCCACTTACGTGACAGATGCAGTGCCGGCGATGAATCCAACAGATCGCGTTCGTCTGCTTCCAGTTTTGACCGGGGTTTGATCAGAAGCCGTCGGAAGGCTCTTCGAACGCCCTCATCTTCGTTGTTGAGAAGGAAGGCGAGTGACTTGAAATTGTGCCACTGGATGCTCTCGATCTGCCAGGTGAAGGCAAATGACTCGACCGGTACCCCCAGCTCGTGTGCCAGGTATTTCCCTGCCATCCAAGCGACGGAAAGATCAAGCGCCCCAATGTACCCCAGGTAACTGGTTCGTGAGTGTAGGGTAATGGTCGGACGTGGTAGAGACTTATAGCTGAGGGCCAGCATGCATGAACCCCAACGACGGGTCTCTTTGTTCGTGTGACCTGTTGCGGCACCACCACGGGGCTTGACCACCTTGGTCCTAAGAACCGCCGTTCCTCGGCCTTTACGTCCGATGCGCGTGGTGCATAGATCGATCCAGTTCTGAAGATCTTCTCCATCGAGATACTGCCTCACCATCATCGTCCATCGAGACTTCGTCAGCCACATGGACTTCAGGTCGAACTCCCAAGCCATCGAGTCAGCCGCACCGATCACGTTGTGTCGCTGAACGTCGACCGTAGAGACAATGTCCAATTTACTAGTAGGAGCTTCGACCAGAGACATCGTCATGCCGCGATGGAGATCGGTCATGGTCGGTGCTTCGTAAACCCAAGTAAGTGCCATCAGCACCCCTTCATGTGAGCAATGCTAAGCCAGATCTTGAAACAGACCCAGATGACTCCCAGGATTACGGGAGCTGCTACTGCCCCGATCACCAGGATCGTGACGGGGACCGCCCACCAGGGATCTTTCTTCCCCCCTACAGACATTGGTGATCCCCCGGGATCTCCTGGTAAATCCGATCGATGAGGGTGCCGGGAGTGTAGAAATCCGAGGTA
>Ga0307412_10000601_pt1 | contig 21257 bp, 15 predicted proteins | sample DK1Cmetagenome_3_FD_203823 | JGI IMG/M metagenome (GOLD analysis project Ga0307412, IMG submission 203823) | Maize rhizosphere microbial communities from greenhouse at UC Davis, California, United States - DK15-C-1 | ecosystem: Host-associated > Plants > Roots > Rhizosphere > Soil | place: USA...
ATCGCAGCCGGTGAGCATCACCAGCAATGCGAGCAGCAGGCCCGGGCGCAACCAGCGCCCAAGGGTTTTCAACGGAATCATCGGTCGATCCAATTGCGAGGGAATGCCGTTCCCCGTCCTGCCCGCACCGGCCAAAGCCGGGCCCACCCGTCCAGAAGACAGGCAGGTGAGGTGGGGTCGAGTCAGCCTTTCAATTTTAGGCCGTCACCCACCATTTAAGAAAGGCATTGACAATGATCAGGCGCAGGAAAGGCCCGGATCTGGATGCGACACGTTGTCGCACCGCGCCATTGCGGCAGGCAGAACGCGCGGGGACGGCAGCGTAGCATCGGCCGCGAGGACGACGAGGCCCCTCGTTCGGCACAGTCGACTGAACAGGTTCAGCAAGTTGTGACTCCCCTTTCTTCGAGGAACCCGGCATGGACAGACCCTTCAGTGTTGAACGCATCGACCACCTGGTGCTGAGGGTGCGCGATCTGGCCCGCAGCGAAGCCTTCTATGGCCAGGTGCTGGGCTGCGCGGTGGTGCGGCGGCGCGAGCACCTGGGCCTGGTGCACCTGCGCGCAGGTGCATCGATGATCGACCTGATCAGCCTGGACGGCACGCTCGGTCGCCACGGCGGCAGCGGACCGGGCAGCGAAGGGCGCAATGTCGACCACCTGTGCCTGCGCGTGCACCCCTTCGACGAAGCGGCGCTGGTCGCCCACCTGGCCGCCCACGGCGTACCGGTACCGGGGCCGGCCGAAGTCAACTTCGGTGCCGAGGGCGACGGATTGTCGTTGTACTTCAAGGATCCGGACGGCAACACGGTGGAGCTGAAGGGGCCTGCCAACGGAGCCGCGCAATGACCCGGTCCGCCACCACGCCGGCGAAGATCGACTTCAAGACGCAGGACAAGGCGCTGTACCGGCCACCGGTCGGCTCGTTCGTGCGGATCGAGGTGCCGCCGATGTCCTTCGTGATGGTCGATGGACAGGGTGATCCGAACCAGGCGCCGGCCTATCGCGATGCGGTGGAGTGGCTGTACTCGGTCAGCTACGCACTGAAGTTCGCGATGAAGGCCGAAGGACGGGACTACGTGGTGCCGCCGCTGGAGGGACTGTGGTGGGCCGACGACCCGTCCAGCTTCGTGGCACGGCGCAAGCACGCGTGGCGCTGGACGATGATGATCCGCACGCCGCTGGACGTCGGCGTTCCGCGTTTCAACGAAGCGGTGGCCAAGGCATCGGACAAGCGCGGTACCGCGCCGCAGAGCCTGCGCCTGGCGCTTTACGAGGAAGGCCTGTGCCTGCAGACGCTGCATGTAGGCGCCTACGATGACGAGGGCCCGACACTGGCCGAACTGCATGAACGGATCATGCCGGCACAGGGGCTGACCTTCGCCGGGCCGCATCATGAGATCTACCTGGGCGACCCACGCAAGGTAGAGCCTGCTCGCCTGAAAACGGTGCTGCGGCAACCGGTACGGGCGCGGTGACGGCCGCGTCCCGGGCTGATCCGTCAGCCGCCCTGGAACCGCACCGGGAGACGCAGGGTGATCTGCTTGACCGTGGTCACCGGCCGCCGGGGGGTGACGTGCCATTGCAGTGCAGCCTCACGGGCGGCGCGATCCAGCGCAGGATGTCCGCTGCTGCGGTCCACGGTCACATCGAGCACGCGCCCCTCGGCTGACATGGTGATCAGCAGCTCGACGCTGCCTTCCAGCACCGTCTCCCCGTCACCACGCGGATAACGCGGGGGATGCCGGCGCGTCATCGCCGCCAACTGCGCGCCCAGCGCCTGCTCGGGGTCCAGCTGCGGCGGCGGCGGGTCCATGGCCGTCGGCGCTGGTGCGTCCACGGTCACCGCCGGCGGCGTGGCGGCGACAGGCGCTTTGAACACGACCGTCACCTGCCTGCGCTCGCCGCCTGTGGGCACCTTCGACGCGCTGAGCCAAGTGCGTGCGCCCCGGCGCGCGGCCTCATCCAGCTGGGCGCTGCCACTGCTGCCTTCCACCAGCACTGCCGTAACCACGCCGGTCTGCCAGACATCCACCTGCAGGGTCACCATGGTGTCGGCCTCCACAGGTGCGCGCAGCGGGATGCCATGGCGCAGGTCCTTGAAGCCGGCGGCGGGCAGGTCGACCAGCACCTGCCCATACTCTGCTGGTGGCGACGACGGCGGCAGAGAGGGTGACGTACGCAACGCCAGGCCCTTGCGATCGACCAGCATCCCCGCTGGCGGCATCGCGCGTTGCGCCTGCCTGGCGGTATCCGCTTTCGGGACCGCCGGCGGCGAAGGCTCCGAGACCGCCGGGCCAGCGGGGCCAGCGGGGTCTGCGGCGGTGTCGGCGGCGTCCGGCGCATTGCCTTTGCCTGCCTTCGCCTGCCGATCGTCATCGCCCAGCAGCAGTGTCGCGCGCGCCGTCAGGATCTCAATGCGGTCTTCGGACGCACTGGCCAGCAGCGTCGAGAGCATGAACACGTCGCTGCCAAGCAGCAGCGTGTTCACGTCGAACCGGGCGGGATCGGACGAAGCGTTCTTGTCACTGCGGTCGATCAGTCCGGCAATCACCAGCGCGCCCAGCGCCAGCTCTTCGTCCGTGTCGACCATCGTCGAAGCGTAGGCATTCCACAGACGCTCCTCCAGCGGTGCATAGGCAAACAACACCTCCTGCGTGCCGTGGATGCGCCACAGGCGCTCTTCCAGTGCCGCGTCGCCCTCACGGTCGAACGGCTTGCGCGGCGACCACCGTGAGCGGATCGCCAGCTCCTGCAGATCCGTCGCCAGCAGGCGCATCGCAACCGAGGTGCTCGATGGCGAGAGCTTCCACATCTGCTGCAGCAGCTCGACCTGCTTCAGCTCCAGCTCGCGCGCTTCCTCCGCCGTCAGCCGGTCCACCATCGCGCCCGCATCGCTGGCCAGCCCCGCCGTCCTTTGCGTGCGGCGGCCGGACCGGGCGGCAAGGGTCTCGATGGTCTCGTTGTACGCCGCGCGCAGGCGCTCGTACTCGGTGCGGTCTTCGCGCAGCACGGGGCCATTGCGCGCCCACAGATCCAGCTCCTGCATCAGCGCCTGCGTCCGCGGCAGATCGCCACGGGCAGCAGTGCGCGCGGTTTCGTGCACCTTGTTGAGCATTTCCCGCTCGAAATGACCGCGCGAGTACCAGCGCGGAACCGTAGTGCGATCCTCGCCGACCAGTACCGAGTTCGGCCCCTGTTGACCGCTTCCTGCGCCCGTAGCGCCATTCCCGGAAATGCCGGTGACGATAAAGACGACGAACGAGAGGAAGCCGAACATCACCGACGCGATCAGATAGTCCACGGCCCGGTCCTGCACCGCTACGCGCAGGAATGACAGCACCGACACCGCTCCGCCGATCAGCAGCGCAGCACGCAACGCCGCCCTGCCATCACTCAACACGCCGCTCGACAGCACTCGTCCGAGCCAGCCGATCGAGCTGTAGACCAGCACGCCGAGGTCGCCCCAGAACGGCGCCATCCCGATCAGCGCCAGCAACAGCACGGCCAGTACACCCAGCAGCTTCATGGGCGCTTGCTCATGATGAGCATCGGCACGAACAGGATGAACAGCAGGATCGCGATCGCCAGCATGGCCATCTGCACGGCCAGCCCCACGCCATCCCAGATGCCCGGGTCCACCAGCGCGCTGTAGCGGCGGTAGGCCGGCATGCCCCAGCCCATCACCCAGCCCAGCAGCAGCGTGCCGATCACCGCCATCGTCACCCGCGACATCACGCCGGGAACGCCGCTGGCCGCCGACGCCTGCGCGGCGACCGGCTGCGCCTGGGCGACGCGCGCGGCGGTGCGTGCACGCTGCTTGCGGGCCTTGTTCGGTTTCTGCCGCGTACGGGTCTGCGCCGCGCGTGCGCTGCCGGCCAGCAGTTCGGCGCGGGCGCAGGCGGCACAGGGCATGCCGACAAAATGCTGGTGGGCCGCGTCCTTGCCGCACGCCACCAGCTGACCGGCGTTGCGCCGTGCGTAGTCCAGCAGCAGCGTGGCCCATTCCTGCGCCGAAGGCCTCCGCCGCGCCTGCGCCGAGAACGCACGATCAAACATGTCGCGCAGCGCCGGCGGAAACATCTCATGGCCGCTGACCGGCGAGGGCAGCATCCGCGGATGCGGCTTGCCACGCGCGTAGGGGTACAGGTTGGCGGCGATGCGTGCCGGCAGGTCACTGGGCACCGTCGCCCCCTGCGGCCGGCCCGCATACGGATGCAGGCCGGAATTGAGCAGCTGGAACACCATCACCGCCAGCGCGAATCGATCCTGCGCCTCCTCCTGGCCCGGCTTCACCCCCGGCTGCTGGAACTCGGACGCCAGATAATCGGTGGTGACCTGCCCGGCCGGGAAGCGCTCGCCCTTGCCCTGGATGCTGAAACCATCGCAATCGAGCATCGCGATGAACAAGGTGCTGCGATAGAACCGCACGTTCAGCGGCTTGAGGTCGACCACATAGTGCTGCCGCCGGTGCAGCGCGGCCAGCATCACCGCCAGGTTGGCGGCCAGGGTCATCTTCGCGCCCAATCCGGTGGGCAGGCCCTCGGCACGCGCCTGCCGCTCCTGCAGCACATGTTCCAGATCGCTGGTGGCCGACAGATCCAGGATCGGCATGGTGAAGCCGATGAAGCGCCCACTTCGGTCCCGCAGCAGGGTCATCGGCCAGGCAATCTGTACCTGGTCGGCCCCCTGCCCTTCCATCGGCGGCAGATCCGGCTGCAGCTCCAGCATCGCCTGCAGCTTGCGCTCATAGACGCGCGCGTCCTTGTCCGAATGGTAGAGCTTGGCCACTTCGCGCGGCCGCTCCTTGAGGGTGAACACGCTGCCCGCACCGCCACTCTTGAGCAGCCGCTCCAGGGTGAGCGGCCTGCGCTGCGCGTCGTAGACCTTTTCGCCGCTGCGCCCGGGCATGTGCTCAGGCCGGCAGCGCGACCAGCAACGTCTTGTCGTCGCCGGTGATCTGATCGGTGCGCGGGTCGGCCAGCGTCGCATGCAACGCCTGGCTGCCGTGGGTCTCGTCCACCCCGGCCAGATAACGGATCACCGGTGCGATGAACGGTTGGAACAGGCTGTCGCCCGCGCGCGACATCGCAAACGGCTGCACGCCGTCGGACATCAGCACCAGCGCATCGATGGCCCCTTCGAAGCGGGTCAACCGCAGCTGCTCGCGCCAGTTGCCACCGGTCACGAACCAGGTTTCGTTGGCGTACTCGCCATTGGCAGGCAGCGATACCGCATCGGGCGATTCATTGCTGAACGCACAGGCGGCCACGCCATCGCCCACATGGAAGAACCACCCTCCATCGCGTGTAGCGACCGCCCCTACCAGCGTGCAGGCATGGTCGGATAGCTTCAGGCCCTGGCTCAGCGCAAGCATCGCCAGCTGCCCGCGCGCATCGTCGACAGCGGTTTCGATGATACTGCGCAGCGCGTCCACCGGCAGTGCCAGTGGATCGGCGCCGAGCTGCGCGGACCCGGTAACCGACGCCGCCACGCTGCTGGATACATGCCGGGCGCCCACATCGCTGTGCGATGCGGAGCCTGCGCCATCGCAGACCACCGCGACCAATGTCTGCCCCACCTGCACCGACGCATAGGCGTCCTGGCAGGGCTGCCCACGGTCCAGATGGGACCGTCCCGTGGCCGATGCGGCCATCACGCGCCAGGCCATGGTCAGACCGGCACTTGTGACCAGCTGTCGGTGGCCGGCAATTGCACCTGGCCACCGGGCGTCGAATTGGAGACCACCCGCATGCTGGCGCTCAGCCACAGGAACAGTTCCTTGAACTGCAGGCCCTGCAGGCGCTTCACGCCGCGCTCGCCATTGCGGCTGAACTGACCCAGCACGCTCATGTCGGCATTACCGACGGCGATCGGGAACACCGCCACCTTGTTCTGCTGCTCGGCCTCGCGGCACTGCTCGGCCACCGCTTCCCAGGCGTCCGTGGGCTGTCCATCGGACATCAGGAACAGCCACGGCCGGGTGTAGGCAACGCCGGCCTGGCGGAAGCGCGCCTTCTCGTCTTCAATCTCCTGCAGCGCCACTTCCACGGCCGCACCGGTCGGTGTGGTGCCGTTGGCCGACAACGTGGGCGCGGTGAAATCCATCGCATCGCACCAGTCACCGCTGATGGCCGCGTTGTCCATGCCGCCGTACTCGACCAGCAGCACGCGCACACGCTTGGCCGCGATCACATCGGCTTTCAGCTCCTGCTCCAGCAGCTTCAGGCCTGCGTTCAACTGCTCGATGGGGCCACCGCTCATGCTGCCGGAACAGTCCAGCACCAGGATCAGCGGCGTGCGCTGCTCACTGTTGTCGACCAGCGAAACATCGGGGATTGCAGCAATGGACATGATGGGAAGCCTCCGTGCGGGTGAACCGGTGCAGGTGATCTGCGGGGACGATTATAGGGGGAGCTGGAGGTCCAGGGGCGAGGGCCGACTGGGAGCCGTGCCGGCCAGACAAAAAACCCGACCGAGGCCGGGGCTTTTCATTACAAGCAACGGGTGCCGGAAACAGGAATCGAACCTGCGACCCAGCATTCGTCGATTCAACAGCACCCCTCGACACAACTTCGACGCAATAGCCCAGCCGTCCTTCGTCCAACGTGTCTTTGGAGAGCAAAGCGATCTCCACTCCTGCCTCATCCAGCGGTCCAAGTGAAAGCAGCGCCAACAGACTCAACAGACCGATCCGATCAACATGGCCATTCTCAAACAGCCATCGAACCAAGCTCAAGTGATGCTGTGACATATACCCGGAAATGACATGATTCCTTGCAATCCAAGCTGATGCACGTTCAAGAGCCTCTGAATCGTGTTGTGAAAGATAGGAAGCACTGTCGGAATCGATAGCCGAAAGCACACTGATTTCACGCGACCAGTAGCGATCCAACAGCCCAGGGGTCCAAATCGCCAGCAGCCCCTAGAAGTCCTGTTCCCACGATTCCAGCCAGAAGATCGTAGCTTTCACCGTCCACTAAGAACGCCCTCCTTGGGCAGGATCCGGAGGAAAGTTGACTGGCCTGTCATTTGTGCCTGGCTCTTGCTTCCCCCGATCAGGCAGCGAGCATCTCCCAACCTAACCAACAACGGGCACCCATTTATGCGCCCTCCTCCCAAGGACCATCAACGATCCTCCCGCGCCATATGCCTTCTATCCCAGGCGCAACAACGATGATCTTAGCAGTGAGATCACCGTCTGATCCTGTAAAGGGCATCCCTTCTTCGAGAACCAGATGCTCTCTTCCCAGATCCTCCAGCGTCCCCGTAAGGTTGAGCCTCAGGAAACCATCAAAATCTCTATTGTTGAAGTCGACAAATATTCTGAGCTCAGACATCTATGGCCTCTGCAACCTTTCAACGGCCGGAACCGGATTGGATACTGTAGGGGAAAACAATCGACTGGCTGCCTCCGACTCAAGCCCCACAACTGTGGCGTGCGTCGGCGAGACCCCGCCCGTCGAGATGACATCACCTCCCGCGGCCCTCACCTGCCCAACCGTGGTAGCACCAACCTGATTGTGAGTTACATTGCTGCACAGTTGGCAGAACGACGATCCATTTGCACTCTCTGCGGAGAAACCGAAGGGGCCTGCTGGATGCTGGCCGGTACCCTTCCCAATCCCGGCCGCTGAATTTGCCCCCTGCGCGGAGCCGCCTCGCACTACCAGTGCACTGTTCGCCAATCGAGCTTCGGCCGTGGCGAGCCCTCCGGCTGCCTGGCCAGCGCCCCGCATTCCTTCCGCAACCATTAGTGCAGAGCCGAATTTGTAGCCACCTTGACCTATTTGGCTCGCCGGTGCACCAAACAATGGGCCGCCATTTAGCTCCCGCGTTCGGGACATATCTACAGTGCCGTACACGCTAGGGCCAGCATTCCGGCCAATGCTGTAGGCAGCATCGCCGACCGCGCGTCCAACCCCTCCCCAGAACTGGCAGAAAGATGTATCGCAGCGGCCGTCAGGATCCGTATATCGGTAAGGGTTCCCTGATGCGTATCTGTAGCGGTTGAACATACCAATTGGATTTTCGTAAGCCGTCACCGGATCCACAGACAGGAACACACCCAGCTGCGGATCCATGTACCGCTGCTGCATGTAACTCAGCCCGGTAGCCGAGTCGCTCACATGCCCGGTGTACCCCGCTCCGTCCGTGACCTGACCACCGACTACGGCCCCATAGGGCTCGTAGTCATGGCGCTTGATCACGTTGCCATTGGCGTCGCTCTCGGCAGCAACCGAACCGAGGGAATGTACGTGACAGTCGTCTGGGCGAGTGCGAATGGCGACAGGCCAACGCCAGTCAACAGCACGCAGCACCGTCAGGTGCCTACCGCACCCGGCTTACGAACTCGATCTTCAAATCCCTTGAAGCGGGTCAACACCGCCTGCAGTTCCCCCTAACCTGCGCATTCTTCCAATCCCTGAAAGAGCCTTGAAGCAAGGCTGGGTCATAGCACAGGAATGGTCGGCTGCAGTTTCCGGGTCAGGAACAGCGCTAGGAGCTAAGCTCCTGAGAAGTCGGCGGGGCCAGCAAACCGCGAGGTTCAGAAATCGCGGGCTGCCAGCCATGGGCTGGCACTACTGGGGGACCACGCGTTCCGCCGGACGTGGCCCGGCGCTACCGGAACACAAAAAAGCCCCGGCCAAGGCCGGGGCTTTTGCTGAAACTGGTGCCGGAAATAGGAATCGAACCTACGACCTACGCATTACGAATGCGCCGCTCTACCAACTGAGCTATTCCGGCGAAGCTGGCAATTTTACGGTCGCCCTGCCCCTGCGGTCAATCCGGTCGTGACGATTGCCGTCAAACGCCCACCCGCCTGGGCTCTCAACCCGCCTCCAACCGGTTGCCGCAGTCCCGCCCCGCCGCGAAATCGGCCAGGTTGCCCAGCGTGATCGCCGAGATCTCCTGCAGCGCCTCCACGGTGAAGAAGCCCTGGTGGCCGGTCACCAGCACGTTGGGGAAGGTCATCAGGCGCTGGAACGCCTCATCGTCGATGATCTCGCCGGACAGGTCCTGGAAGAACAGCGCGCTTTCCTGCTCGTAGACGTCGATGGCCAGGTGGCCCAGCCGGCGCGACTTCAGCGCGCGGATCACCGCTTGGGTATCGACCAGGCCGCCACGCGAGGTGTTGACCAGCATCGCGCCAGGCTTCATCCGCGCCAGCGAGGCGTCGTCGATCAGGTGCTGGGTATCCGGGGTCAACGGGCAATGCAGCGAGACGATGTCCGAGCGCGAGAGCAGCTCGTCCAGTTCAACCTTCGCGCCGATCCCGGCGAACGCCGGCGAGGGATACGGATCGTGCCCCAGCACGGTGCAGCCCATGCCGCGGAAGATGCGCGCGGTGGCCAACCCGATCTTGCCAGTACCGACGATGCCCACGGTCTTGCCATGCAGGGTGCGGCCGAGCAGGCCATCCAGCATGAAGTTGCCCTCACGCACGCGGTTGTAGGCGCGATGGGTGTGCCGGTTGAGGGTCATCACCAGCGCCAGTGCGTGCTCGGCCACCGCTTCCGGCGAGTAGGCGGGCACGCGGGCGACGAACAGGCCGAGCGCGTGCGCGCTGGCCAGGTCCACATTGTTGAAGCCGGCACAGCGCAGCAGCACCGCGCGTACGCCCAGTGCATGGAGGGCCTGCAGCACCGGCGCATCGAGCCTGTCGTTGACGAACACGCAGACGGCGGCGCAGTCCTGTGCCAGCGCGGCGGTGTGCACGTCCAGCGCCGCGTCGAAATACACGAACTGGAAATCCTGCCCTGCCCCCTCGCGCTGGTTGGCTTCCTCGAGAAAGCGGCGGTCGTAGGGACGGGCACTGAAAACGGCGATCTGCATGGCAAGGCCTGCGCGGAAATCCGCCACGACCATAGCGCACCCGCACACCGATGGGGATGGCACCGGCGGCGCGACGGCCGCCGGTGCCGGTACTGCCTTAGAACGTATAGCCCAGGCCCAGCATCACGCCATTCTGCAGCTGGCCGTCGCGACGCTCGCCCACGTAGTCGACCATCACCGACAGGCGATCGGTAGCGCGGCTGGTCACACCCAGGTTCCAGGCCAGCACCTGCTCGCCCACGGTCTGGCTGCTGGCACCGAACACCAGGTCCGGCGCAGCGGCGAAGCCGGTGCTGTAACGGGCCTGGGTGTCGCCCAGTTCCTTCTGCCAGACCACGCGCGCGCGCGGGGTGATGCGCTCGCCGTTGTTGCCTTCGAAGGTCTTGAACACCTGCAGGCCCGCACCGACGCGGATGCTTTCCAGGCTGTCACCACGACCCACCAGTGCGCCGGCACCCTGCCCTTCATTGAAACGGGTGGCCGAGGTGCGCGCGTAATCGACCACCGGCAGCAGCGGCTGGATCACCACGCCATTGGCGGTGGTGAACGAGAAGCCGTGCTCCAGCCGGGCCGAGATCGCATCGTTGTTGTACTTGGCACGCAGCGGGCCCTGCAGGCCGTCGATGCCGTCGATGCTGCGGCGGGTGTCGTGGCGCAGGTCGGTGTAGCGCACCGAGGCCGACAGGTAACCCCGCGAGTAGGTGGCATCCAGATAGCCGCCCACATCCAGCGCGCGCACGTCGCCGCTGAAACCGGAACCATCGCGGCCCTTGGTCGACATGTCCGCCGCGGCAACGCTGACGCCCAGCGTCACCCGGTCATCGGCCAGCTGCGTATCGGCACCGAGCACGATGCCGCCGACGGTATGGCTCAGGCCGGCCACGCCGCCCTCGCCATCGATGCGGCCATGGCTGCCGAAACCGCGGCCCCAGAGGCCATGGCTGCGCGGCGCTTCGCCGCCGAAGTTGGTGCTGCCACCGCCCGTCCCCGCCGGCTCCACCAGATGCATCGCCAACTGGTTGAACAGGCTGCCATTGGCCATGCCCGGCTGCGCCGACGCCGCCTGCGCGGCCTGTGCGGCCAAACCACCGGCATCACCGCTGCCGCTGCGCCGTGCGGCCTGGTGCTGCTGCACCACGCTGCCGATGCTGCCAACCAGCGCGTTGTCGGCCAGGCGCAGGCTGGCATGGCCATCACCGCGCAGTGCACCGGCCTGCTGGGCGATCACATCGCGGTCAGCGAACTGCAGCGCCCCCAGCAGCGGCTTCAGCCCGGCATCCTGGCGCTGGCCGGCAGTGGCCAGCGCGCGACCGAGCCCATCGTTGCCATTGTTGCCAGTGAGCTGCGCGAGCTGGTCGAAGCCGGGGTTTGCGGTCAGCGACAGGCCTTCGGCGGTCTGGTTGATGTTGAAGCTCAGCAGCGAATTGTGGCGCGGCCGGAACACCTCGCCGTCGGTGATGCTGGCCGTATAGCCGGTGTCACCCAGGCGCACCGCATCGGTGAAACCGCCCTGGTAGATCGGGCCACTGACCAGCTCACGCTGGTAGTTGCCGGCGTAGAAGCCCTGCGCCACGTTCAGTTCAAGGTGGGCGCCCGGCGAGATGACCAGCGCACCCTCGTTGGCGCCGCTGTCGTAGAAGTCGCCCACGCGCAGACGGCCACTGTTGGCGCCGCCTGCCTCGGTGACGTCGAACAGCACCTTGCCGCCCGGCATGATGTTGACGTAGCCATGGGTAACCAGGTCACCACCACGCGGCATCAGGGTGCCGTAAACGCGCAGGCGGTTGAAGCCATCCTCGCGGTACGACGGGCCGGTGCCATTGAGCAGTGCGCTCGAGTCGGTGGCAACCGAGGCGATGTCGCCGTGGCCGACCACCATGCCGGCCGCCAGCACGCGCAGCTCCGGGGTGCGCAATGCGCCGCCTTCCAGGGCGATGGTGCCGTTCTCCACAAGCATGAAATCGGCGCCGGTGGTTTCGGCGGTGCGCCAGGTGCCGCCCTTGGCGACGCGGATCACGCCAGCCGAATTGCCCAGCGTGGAGGCGTCCAGTTCATCCAGGCGCAGCTGGCCCAGAAGGAGCTGCTGTGTACCCGGATCGTTGAGGTAATCCTGCACCGAAGCCGGGCCGATGCCGTTCGGGCCGGCGCTGGAGCGGTTGTAGATGTTCACCGCATAGTTGATGTAGGTGGTGGCGAAGTCGGTATCGTTCCAGCGCGCGAAGTCGTCATCGACGAACGCCTGCAGCTGGCGCGCAGTGCGCAGGTAGCCTGGATTGATGTCGCCGCTGACATTGCCGGTGACCGTCAGGGTATCGCCCGGATCGCGGTAACCGGCGGCGGTGATGATGTTGTTGCTGTAGATGTCCTGGCCGGGGAAGGTCTCCAGCCTGCGGCCGCTGCCATCGGGATCGAAGCTGACCGAAGCACCGGTGGTCCGGGCCGGGTCGCGGAACACCAGCAGGCCGTTGGGCTGCACCACCTCGTACATGGCCTTGTGCAGCAGGCCGGCATCCATGCCGCCGCCGTAGTTGCCGGTGTAGATCTCGGTCATCCGCGGCGACGGCGTGTAGATCACCTTGCCACTGTTGCTGGCAGCGTGGATCTGCACCGAGTCGACCAGCGGCAGGTCGCCGGCCAGGTAACGTTCGACGCCACCGGACTGCATGATCGAGCAGGACGAGATGCAGTGGCCGGACACGATGGTGTTCAGGCCGTTGGTGCGGATCACGCCCTGCAGCCACTCACCCGCGATCAGCGCGCCACCATTGGAGGTGCGCAGCACGACTTCGCGGATCGGGCGGCCTTCGGCCTGCGCTTTGGCCAGCAGCGCCGGCAGCGCGACGACGTCGGCGACGGTGACACCGCCACTCAGCACGACGCGATCGCCCTGCACGTGATAATTCATTGCCATGACGTCATCCATCTGGCCCAGGGTCGCGATACCCACCAGGCCTGCCAGGGCGATGCTCAACTTCGAATGCTTCATTGCGTTCTCTCTCTCCGCCCGCACCACGCGGGTCGAAAGCAGAACGCAGCAGCGGGCTCGACGCCCCCAGTCGACGGCGAGAAAAAACATGAATGCATTCACAATGGAAATGCGGGAGAAACGTGGGCTTCCCCATCCGGTCACCGTCGCGTAAAACTCGGTGACGCGTCCGTCATCGTCGTCCGAGGCCCTCCCCTGTCCGCGCCCTCCCCTTTGCTCCGTCCTGCGCCGGATCTGCCCGGGGTTCCGGATGCCTTCATCGCATTCGTGCGCGAGGAACGCGCGCCGCTGTGCGCTTTCCTGCGCGCCCGCGGTGTCGGCCCCGAGGATGCCGAGGACATCGCCCAGGACTGCATGGAGCGCCTGATCCGCTACCGCGCGCACGGCACCGAGGAGCTGCGGCTGCTGCTGTACCGCATCGCCCGCAACCGCCTGGCAGACCGCGGGCGCTCGCCACAATCGCGCAACCACCTGTCGCTGACCGAACGCGACGGCAACGAAGAAGCCGCCAGTGCTTCTCCTGATCCGCTGCGTCAGGCAGAATCCGGGCAGATGCTCGCCCTGCTGCGCCAGGCACTGTTCAAGCTGCCCGAACGTGCCCGCGAGGTGTATCTGCTCAACCGCATCACCGGGATGAGCTATACACAGATCGCCCGGCATTGCGGCATCACCGCCAAGACCGTGGAAAAACACATTGCCCGTGCATTGCAGGGCCTGCGCAAGGAGCTGGGCCCCGATCCTCTCCACAATGATGGAGATGCCGAATGATCCGCAACGACAACAGGGATGACACGTTGCTTTTTGAACACGCAAGCGCCTGGGTGGCCCGGCTGGACGCCCCCGACTGCAGCGCCGAAGAACGGCAGTCCTTCGAGGACTGGTTGGCCGAGGATCCGGCACATGTCAGCGCGTGGGTACAGGCCGAGAAGCTGCACCAGCGCAGCGCCGGCCTGGCCAGCGACCCGTGGCTGCGCACCGCCGCCGCGCGTGCGGCACGCCGGCCGCAGCGGCGTTGGCTGCCCGGTGTCGCCGCCGCTGCAGGCGTGTGCCTGGCCGTTGGCCTGGGCTGGATGCTGTACACCGATGGCAACCCCACACCGCTGACCTACGCCAACGCCAGCCTGCTGCCGCAGCAGCGCACCCTGGCCGATGGCAGCATCGCCACCCTCGACGCCGGCACCACGCTGACCGCACGCTTCGGCTGGCGCAAGCGCGAACTGGCGCTGGAACACGGTCGCATCCAGCTGCAGGTCGAACCGTCATCGCGCTCGCTGCGGGTGCAGGCCGGCGGCAGTTCGATCCGCGATATCGGCACCACCTTCCAGGTTGAACGCCTGGCTGACGGCCGGGTCGAGGTCGCGCTGCTGGAAGGCGTGGTGGAAGTCACCAGTGGCAGCGCGCAGCACACGCTCTCGCCGGGCCAGCAGCTGCAGGTCCTGGCCTCCGGCAAGATCCAACCCGGCCCGCAGCTGTCCTCGACTGCCGCCGCCGAGGCTTGGCCGCAGGGCAGGCTGGTGTTCGACGGCACGCCCCTGGCCACTGTGGTCGAGCGCATGAACCGCTATGGCAGCACGCCACTGGTGGTCGCCGACCCGGATATCGCCGACCTCGCGGTCAGCGGCACCTTCCGTGCAGGCGACGCGCATGAACTGCTTTCCGCCCTGGAACTGGGGTGGTCCATTGCTGGCCAGCCGCGCTCGGATGGCGCGCTGGAACTGCGCCGCACCTACTGAGGCGGCGGCCGATGCCGGCGCCTGGTGTGCTTCGTTGGGACGTGCTTCGGTGGGACGTGCTGCGCTGGGGTCTGCTGCAGGCCCTGTTGTGCGTTGTGCTGGTGCCCGGTGTGGCGGCAACGGCGGCGTCAGCAGAAGCCGTCAGACAGGTCGACTACCGTATCGCTCCCGGCGCCCTGCCGCCGGCCCTGCAGCAATGGGCACGCCAGAGTGGCATTGCCCTGGTGTTCGACGCACGTGAACTGACCGGCCTGCGCACCGGCGGCGTCGCCGGCCCGCTGGCGCCGGCCGCCGCACTGAAGCAGCTCGTCTCCGGCATGCCGGTGAACATCCTGCAGACCCCCAGCGGCGGATTCGTGGTGCGCCGGCACGCTGCCCCACCCGCCGTGGTCGTGCAGCCGGTACGGCGGCCACCGCCGCCCGCACCAGCCAAGCCGGTGCAGGTGGAACTGGCGCCGATCCATGTCACCGGCAGCCGCTTGCCGCGCACCTCCGTGCAGACCACGCTGCCGGTAACGGTGATCGATCGCGAGGACATCCTGCGCAGCGGCTACGGCACGTTGTTCGACCTGTTGCGCCACCTGCCCGGCATGAACGGCCATCCGCCATTGAGCACCTCGCGCAGCGGCGACTCGCTGTACCTGCCGGTCGGCGCGGCCGCCACCACCAGCCTGGACGGCATGGGCCCGCGCGCAACCCTGTTCCTGGTCAACGGCCGGCGCCTGCCGCGTTATCCGATGGTGTCGCTGGAAGAAGGCGGGCTGACCGATCTGGGAGGCATTCCGCTCAGCTTCGTCGAGCGCATCGAGCTGGTGCGTGGCGGTGCTTCGGCCATCTACGGCGCCGATGCGATGTCCGGCGTGGTCAACATCATTCTGCGTGACCAGGCCGAGGGACCGGAAGCCACGCTGCAATCGGGTGCCAGCAGCCGCGGTGATGGCGATCAGTACCGGCTGCAGGCGGCCACGGGCGGCGTGCGCGAAGGCGGCGACCGCTGGTTCGCCGGCATCGATCTGCATCGCCTGCAGCATGTGGCCGGTGACCAGCGCGACTGGCATGCGGAAACCTCGCTGTACCCGATCGGGCTGATCATGCCCAACGGTGATTACTACCCGGCCACGCAGTGCCATCCGCCATTGCAGAGCGAAGACGACGGCTGCTGGTTCGACAACGCGCGCCCGCGCTCGCTGCAACCGGCGTCGGAAACGCTGTCCGGCTACCTGCGTTATCGCCACGAGCGCGGTGACGGACGCTACGCCTACGTGGAAGCACGCGCCAGCCACAACCGCCAGCGTTTCGAGCTGGGCCCGACCGCCGTCGCCCTCAATTTCAGCCGTGGCGCGATCCTCAACGTGGTCCTGCAGGAAGGCGGCGAAGTGCGCCCGCGCGTGCATGCCACCGAAGGCGACATCAGTTTCGGCATGGGCCGTGAGCGCGCCGGCCGCAGTTGGGATGCTGGCCTCAGCGCGCAGCGCAGCGAGGTGGACCTGCGCACCGAAGGCACCGTGCGCAGCGAACGCCTGCTGGAAGCAGCACGCACGCTGGACTTCCTGCCCGGATTCTCCACCCTGCCGGCGGGGCTGGCAGAGGAGCTGTTCCCGGCCATCCACAACCGCGGACGTACCGAGCAGTGGCAGGGCTGGTGGGGCATGCAGCGCACCCTGATGACACTGCCCGGCGGTGCAGCACAACTGGCCACCGGTATCGATCTGCGCCGCGAGCGCTGGACCTCGCTGCCCGATCCGCTGCTGGGCAAGGGCGAGCTGGCGCTGGGACTGCCGATGGAGCAACGCCGGCTGTCGCGGCAGAGCAACGCCGCTTACGCCGAAGTGGGCCTGCCGTTGGCGCCGACACTGCGCCTGGACGTGGCCGCGCGACTGGACCGCGATGGCGGTGACACTGCGTTTTCGCCGCGTGCCGGCCTGCGCTGGAGCCCGAGCCCGCACTGGTCGTTCCTGCTGGCCAGTGGCCGCGGCTACCGCGCTCCCAGCATCTTCGAGCGCCGGCGGCCACCGGGCTACTTCGGCCTGTATGGCCTGCCCGCCTCGGAGTCCCTGCCGCCGTGCGCGCGCCCGCTGCGCGATGGCGGCTGCGCGGTGGAAGTGGAGGTGATGGAGAACGATGGGCTGAAAGCCGAGACCTCGCGCAGCCACTCGCTGGCCGCCAGCTGGACACCCAACGATGCGTTCTCGCTGTCACTGACCCACAACATCGTCGAACTGCGCAACGAGATCCTCGCCCTGCAACCCAGCGATGCACTGTGGAATCCCGGCACCTGGGAGCTGGATGAGCAGGGTCGCCTGCGTGATCTTCGCTTGTCATTCGACAACATCGGCCGCACCACCTCGCGCAACTGGGTACTGCGCGGCGAGTACCGGGTGGATACCGGCCGCAACGGGCAGTGGCTGTTCTCGCTGGATGCGTTGAAACAGCAGGAGCTGCGTCGTGATCGCGGCCATGGCGAATCGGTGGACCTGCGCGGGCATGCCACGCCGGCGAACGCGGGCATCCTCAACGTACAGTGGCAGAACCCGTCCTGGGACATCGCCCTGCGAGGCAACCGCGTCGGCCGCACCCGCGCATGGCTGGCCGGTGAAGCGTGCGCGCAGGAGCAGCATGACCAGGGCCGTTGCATGAACCCGGCGCAGCTGCGCTGGAACCTGCATCTGGCGCGGCGGCTGAGCCCGCGCGTGATTGCCGCACTGGACGTGCACAACCTGCTTGATACGCGGCCGGTAAATCACCTGGTCGGCAGCGGCGGGCAGATGTCCGGGCTGGACGATCCACTCGGGCGCTACTTCCTGCTGACCCTGCAATTCCGCTGAGCGTAGTACCCTACGCCGCCTGTTCCACGGCGTCGAAGGCGAGTCATGAAAGCCTACCTCTGGTTCCTGGGAGCGCTCATGCTGTTCTTCGCGCTGCCCTTCCCCTGCCTGCTCTACTTCGGCACCAGCTGGCCGCTGGAAGCGGGCGACCGCAGCGCGCCCTGGCTGGCACTGGCCCTGCTGGCGACGTCGCTGACGCTGTGGCTGGTGCTGCTGTACGCCTTCCTGCATTACCTGCTGCTGGCGCCACCCCGTGCGTTGCAACGTGTGCGCGGCATCCTGGCCGACGGCACGCCACGCAGCGCACGCATCGAGCAGGCCGAACAGACCGGTGTGCAGGTGCGCGGCTTCGCGCAGTGGCGGCTGCAGCTGGCCTTCGACAATCTGTCCGGCACCCCGATCACCGAAACGCTGGTCGTGGTCGACAGCAAGCCACAGCTGCAGCGCTTCACCGTGGGCAACCCGCTGGAGGTGCTGCTCAGCCCCACACCCGGCCCCGCGCCCAACCTGATGCTGGCAGGATCGCAACCGGAACTGGACCGCGCCAGCCTGTGGCGCCGCGGCATCGGCGGCCTGATCGGCATTGTCGTGGTCGCTGCCGCGTACGTCATGGCCTATCGCCTGCAGAGTGATGGAATGGGCTGGACGTTCCTGGGCTTCGGCCATCCGCTGCTGGTCTGCCCGCTGGTGCTGTGCGGCTACCTGATCGGCCTGCGTCTGCTGGCGCGCCTGCTGGCCGGCACACTGCAGATCGACGCGCGTGGCGAAGCGCTCAAGTACCGTGGTATCGGCGCCGAAGCGCAGGTGCTCGACGTGCGCCAGACCGGCACCTACGTCAACGAACAACCGCAGGTCGAGTTCAAGCTGGAATATCTCGACCGCGAGGGCAACGTGCAGCAGGCCAGCGTGCGCCGCTTCGTTGCGCTGCTCGAACTGGCCAACATTCCACGCGGGCAGGTCGACATCCTCTACGACCCGGATGATCGCCGCAGCGTGCGCATGGAGCACGCGTGAAGCGGCCCGTGTCCACGCCGCTGGTGTTCGCCGGGGTGGTGCTGGCCCTGGCCGGTGCCGCCACGGCAGGCGGCGCATTGCAGACCGTCAACGCGACCCTGCGTGGCGCCGCATCGACCGTGCCTGCGGATGCGTTGCAACAAGACCCATGGGAACAACCGTTGCGAACGGTGGCCATCGCAACGCCACGGGCGGCGCCCGAACCGATGCCGCTGTCAAGGCGCGCGCGGCCGAACCTGCTGCTCGACAGCGAGCGCCTGCAGGTGGCACGGCAGGCGCTGGAGGCGATGCCCGGACTGGCCGGCGAACGCCTGGTCGTTTTCCACAGCATCCACTTCCATGACGACGGCCGAATCGACATCGACCTGGTCGATCCACAGCAGCCGGGCCACGTGGATAGTTACCACTACCAACGCGGACAATGGCGCAAGGGCGATGCGGTGAATCCGCAGCAGTTCGCGCCGACCATCACCCTGCGCCGCAGCAGCACTGCACTGGCCAACATCGATTTCGATGCCGTGCCACGGGTGACGCAGGCCCTGCAGCAACAGCGCAATGCACTGATGCGTACGCCCGCCGACGTCGGCCATGTGTATGTGGTCATCCGCAAGGGCGGCAAGCTGGCGTGGTTGCCGGATGAAGTAGCCGGCGACCGCCAGACCGTACGCCTGCGCTACGACGCCAAGGGCAACCTGCAGTAGAAGAAGGGCTATCTCACCGAGCGGGCGATGGCGTACTGCGCAGCGTAGTAGGTGGACAGCACCAGCAGGCTGGCCATCGGCAGGCCACCGCCGAAGCGATCCCACGCCAGCAATGAATCACTGGCCACGAACAGCAGTGCGCCAGCGGCAGCCCAACGCGTGCTGCCCGCTTCCAGTGCGTCGACGTGTGGCCGCTTCCAGTAACGGGCCAGTGCCAGCACCGCCATGGCGGCAAGCACCACGACATAGGCCAGCACCGGAACGCGCATCGGCAGCGGTAGATGCGGCCACAGGCCGGTGACGTTGATCGAAGCGAATGCGGCAAGCAGCACGAAGGCAGCGAGCAATCCGCGGCCCGCGCGCAGGCCGGCACGGAACGCGGCGATGTAGCAAAGGTGTGCCAGCAGGAAGGCCACCAGGCCTGGCACGAACGCGTCGATCGGCAGCATCAGCGCGATATCACCTGCACAGGACAACAGCATGCCGGCCAGCACCGCACGCCGGTAGAACGCATCGCCCGCCGGCCGCGCCTGCCAGGCGATGGCGGCGATCAGCAGCGTGGTCGCCGGCTTGGCCAACCAGTGCAGCCAGCGCCCGTCGCCGTCCAGGTAGGCGCCGATGATGGCCAGCACGGCCACCACCAGGATCAACCCATCGCGCGTGCGCAGCTTCATCGTGCCTTCCACAGCTCTGCAAGGCGATCCGGGCGGCCGGCGATGCGCTCCAGCACCGGATACTGCAGGCCACCGTGGTAGTCGATCTTCATCGTGTCGATGCGGTCGAACTGCTTGACCAGCAGCGTGACCGGCGCCTTGTCAGTGGCGGCCGCAGCCACCGCGTCCTTCAAGCGCTGGCTGCTGTACTCGCGGCCGCCGACCGCAATCACCTTCATGCCCGGCGCCAGGCCGGCATTGAACGCCGGGCTGTCCCAGATCACGTCGCCGACCACGCCGCTGTCGAGCACGGTCGCGCCTAGCGAATAGGCGAGCAGCGCCGCCTTGGCGCGCTTTTCCTGCGCCTTGTAGGCGTCATTCGGAGTATCGCGGTAGGCCAGCTTCCAGCCCGCCAGTTCCAGGCCACCGGTCAACGAACCATGGCCGTCCAGGCGACCGCGCAGGAACGTCGCCCAGTCGTACGGCGCGATGCCGTTCAAGGTCGCGACCACGTCGTCGAAGGTGTAGGGATTGACGTCCCAGTCGCCGTTGCCGACCCCGAAGAAGGCGCGCGCGAAATCATCCAGGCTGCGCCGGCTACCACTCAGTTCGCGCAGCTTGCCCTCCACTTCCAGCCACAGCATCTGGCCGCCGGAGTAGTAGTCCTCGCTCATCTGGTAGTTGCGATAAGGCAGCGTGCGACGCTGGGCGATGGTCGGGTCGTTGGTGGTGTCCTGCAGCGGGCGCCAGGCCAGGCCCGGGCGACCACGATCATAGGTGGCCGCCACGTTGGCCAGCATGTCGCGCGCCTGCTCGCTGGACCACAGCCCCGAACGTGCGGCCAGCACCTGGCCCCAGAACTGGGTCTGCCCTTCGTACACCCACAACAGGCTGTCGCCCATCGGCGTATTGAAGTTGGCCGTGGCCAGGTCGGCACCACGACGGTACTTGCCGTTCCACGAGTGGGTGTACTCATGCGGCAGCAGGTCGCGCATCCACGCGTTGCTGTCCCACTCGGTGAAGTAGCCCGGGTCGGCGCTGTTCTCGCTGGAACGATGGTGCTCCAGACCGATGCCGCCGAGGCGATCGGTCAGCGCAAGCAGGAATTCGTAGTGGTCGTAGTGGCGCGCGCCGTACAGCTTGTCCGCCTGCTGCACCAGCGCACGGTGCGCCTTCAGCTGCGCGTCGGTCGGCTTCAGCGATTTGGCATCGTCGGCGAACACGTTCAGATGTACCGGCGCCTTCGCGCCCGGGTCGAGGTCGATGCGCTGGTGATGCTCACCGGCAAACAGCGGCGAATCGACCAGGTGGTCATAGGAAATCGGCTTGAACACCACGGTGTCGCCATCGCGGCGTGCGGTTTCCAGTGCGGTCGCGTAGGCCCAGCCCTTGGGCAGGGTCACGCTGGCCTGCGCCTGCAGGTTGCGCGCGTCCACGCCGGCCGGATACAGCGAGTTGGCGTTCCACTGCAGGTTGAGCATTTCCGGGGTCATCACCACCCGGCCCTGG